>Ga0209006_10002073_pt1 | contig 18232 bp, 17 predicted proteins | sample JacPin_JW_Ref_O2_FD_188567 | JGI IMG/M metagenome (GOLD analysis project Ga0209006, IMG submission 188567) | Forest soil microbial communities from Algoma, Ontario, Canada - Jack Pine, Ontario site 1_JW_Ref_O2 (SPAdes) (version 2) | ecosystem: Environmental > Terrestrial > Soil > Boreal... | reverse complement strand
CGCGGACGCGGTGCCGGCACGGACGATGCGATCGCCATCGGTCAGGATCGTGTCGCCGGCGACGAAGGGATCGCGCCAATCCCCGGAAACGATTTGGCCGAGATTGACAATGGCGATCTTCATCGGAGATCCTGTTGGTCAGTGTGACGCGCGGGCCAATTCGCTTTGCAGATCATACGAGGACAGAAGCGCGTCCACGAGACCGGTGGCGCTCTTCCAGTCGAAGGTGCGGAAACTGTGCCCGGCGGTGACAAAGCGCGCGCCGGCGTAAAACATTTCATATTGCGTATGGCGCGAACCGAATTCCGAGCCAATCGCATCCCAGGCGGCCTTGAGGAATTTCACTTTCTGCTCCGGCTGCAAGCCTGCGGCGCGCTGCGTCTTGTTGATGATCGCGGCCATCTCCGGATTGGTGAAATCGAGGATCGAGGAGGGCAGCATGATCAGCGCACCGCCGGCGAGATCGCGGATGGTGCGGATCACCCGCGGATAAAGATCCTGGGTGATCACCTGCGCCGAATACATGAAATGCTTGTTCGGCACATACCATTCGCCGAACTGCGAGCCGGAGGCTTCCATGCCCGAGAGCATCGCGTTGACCATGCCGACTTCCGCCGCCAGCATGCCAAGCGTCTCGGAGACGGAGGGAATCTTGGTGGTGCCGATCGCTTCAGTGATGCCGCGGGCGATCCCGGCCAGGAAGGCGATCTTCACCGAGAGCCTGATCTGCGCCTGGTAGTTCTGGTAGGCGTGGCCTTGCGTGTCGTGAAACTGCGCCCGGCACATGTCGGTATCGCGGTAGACGAACATGCGATCCCACGGCACTTTCACGTCGTCGAAATACATTACCGCGTCGTTTTCATCGAAGCGTGCGGAGAGCGGATTGTCGTAAAGCGAAACCGCGTGCTGCTCGTAGGATTTGCGCGAGAGCACGCGCAAGCCCTTGGCGTTCATCGGCACCGCGCAGGAAAAGGCGAATGCCTCCTCGCCCGGCTTGAGCGGCTGCAGGTTGGCGACGAACACCTCGTTGGCCATGATCGAGGAGGTGCCGAGCATCTTGGCGCCGCGGATGGTGACGCCGCCGGCATCCTCGTCGACGATCCGCGCCACCAGATCCTCGTCCTGCTCGCCCCAATCCTTGCCGCGCTGCGCCTGCGGATTGATGATGACGTAAGTCAGAAACAGATCGTTCTTGCTCGCATAGTCGAAATAGTCGGCGAGCGCCTTGGCGCGGTCGGGACTGTGCTTGTGGAACACGTCGAGGCTCATGCGCTGGCCGACCAGCGAGGAGGCCACGTGATCGGGCGAGCGTCCGAAATAGCCGCACGATTGCGCCGCCCAGGCTTGCAGAGCTTTGCGCCGCGTCACCATCTCGTCGTAGCTGCGCGGCATCTGCCAGGCGCGATTGACCCGGCGGTTCGAGCCATTGGGGCGAAACGTCATCAACTCGAGATTTTCCGGCTTGGCCTGGAAATCGTAGAGTCCCGCCGCCGAGTGCACGGCATTGCGGAAGGCCGGATGCTCGGTGACGTCGCCGACAAGCTTGCCGTCGAGATAGACCGTGCGTCCATCCTGCAGCGACTTGATGTGTTCGGCGCCAGTCTTGCAATCGCTCATCGTCAAACTCCATCGGCCGGTCGCGCGCGGCGTCGGCAAGTTCAGGTCAGCCCGTCGAGGCCTTTGATCGCGTCGGCGGTTAATCCGCCGACGCGGGCATTGGGCCGTCCGCGGGTGGCGTAGCCGCAGATCAGCGCGATCTCGTCGGGCAGCGGCGCGTCGTGCAGCGTGATGCTGATGCCGTCATAGTGCGAGCGGACATAGAGCGCATCCTTATGGGCGAACGGAATGTCGATGGTCGCGCCGGGAGCCGCCCGCTTGGTGCAGGAGGATATCCAGGCTTTGCCCCCGCCGGCGGCTTCGCGCATCACATTGCCGAAAACCGTGGTCAGCATGGCGTTGCCGTGCTCCTGCTCGCCGGCAAGACCGATCACCGCCGCTTTTCCGTAGCTGACCGGTTTGCCGGGCGCGAGCAGGCGGACGGCCAGCGCGCTGATCTCGCGCCCGATCGCCTCGCTCGCCTGCGTCAGCGCCGACAGATCCTCGACGTAGCGGCCGGCGAACGGATTTTGCACGATCGCCACGACCGCAGCCTTGCGCAGCGGCGGTTCGGTGCGGCGACCGGCTTCGCTGCGCACCTCGTCGACAAAGCTCAGTATCCGTTTGATGTCCATCTTCGCCCGAATGTCTTGTTTTGTTAGTATTTTCAGCGTTTTCTACGCTGCCGCGACGCGTCCCGCCCGCGCAATGGCTTCCATAATTGCCTAACAAACGAAGCTTTTCAAGTTGGCTGATCGATGTTAGCGTTGTCAATGCGCGCGCGGCTGAAAAGCGCCCCGCGTGCCGCCGGTGCGGGGCCGGGCATTTCTTTGATGGAGGAGGAAGTCATGACGACCATCCGCACATCCGTGCTCGGCCTGTTGCTCGGCACGGCAATGGCGCTGACCGGCAGCGTGATCGCGCGCGCCGAAGATCAAATCACGCTCGGCGCCATCGTGCCGAGCAGCGGTCCGTTCGCCGAATGGGGCCGCGCCAATACGACCACGCTCAACCTTCTGGAAAAGCAGGTCAACGAAGCCGGCGGCGTCGGCGGCAAGAAGCTCAAGATCGTTATTTACGACGACAACGCCAAGCCGGCGGAAGCCGCTAATGCGCTGCGCAAGCTCGCCGGCGACGACAAGGTGCTGGCGATTGCGGGGCCGCTGACCAGCAGCGCCTGCGAGGTGAGTTTTCCGGTCGCCAACGAGATGAAGATCGTTTCGACCTCCCAAGCCTCCTCAAAACCCGGCGTCGCTAAGGCCAACCGGCCGTGGGCGTTCCGCAACACGGTCGACGAAGGCATTCTGGCGAAAGTCTCCGTGCCGTACTTCAAGAAAACCTTCGATGTGAAGACGGTGGCGGTGATCTACGACGCCAAGGACGCGGTTTCGACCGCGATCGCCACTAAGATCATGCCGAAGGTGTTTGCCGGCGCCGATATCAAAGTGCTCAACGAGAGCGATCTGATCTCGTTCAACACCGGCGAGCTCGATGTCAGCGCCCAGGTGACCAAGCTCAAGGGGCTTAATCCGGACGGCGTCGTGATCGGGGCCGATTACAGCCAGGCGATCACGGTTCTCCGCGAGATGAAACGCCAAGGGCTGGCGAAGCCGGTGATCGGCGGTACGCCGCTGATCTCCTCGGCCATTCTTCGCGCCGCGCCGGAAATTCCGATCGTCGCGCCGGCGACCTTCTACGCCACGATGAAAAGCCCGAAGGCGGAGAAATTCGTCGCCGAGGTGCAGCCGCTGCTGCGTAAGACTTCCGGCTTGCCGAGCGACATCGAGCCGAGCATGTACGACGCCAACATCTACGAGATCGTCAGCATGTATGTCGCCGGCATCAAGCAAGCCGGCGTCAGCGGCAAAGCCGACGATCTGGATGCCGACCGCACCAAGATCCGCGATTACCTCACCAACCTGAAGGGTTTTGAGGGGTTCGGCGGCCCGATCAGCTTCACGCCGGATGGCGATGCTGCCAAGACCTTTTTCATCGTTCAGGGTCAAAACGGCGCCTGGACGACCAAAGAGAGCGCATGCAGCGCCGAGGGCGGTTGCTGATTTCACGCGCCTTGCAGGCGTTGAGGTGATCGGCGCCTTGGCGCGGCGATCACGCCAACAAGACACACGACGATGCTGCTGCAGCAAGTGGTGAATGGACTAACGCTCGGCGCGGTCTACACGTTGATCGCGTTGTCGTTCTCCCTGGTGATGGGGATCCTCTCGATCCTCAATCTCGCCATCGGCGAACTATTCATGCTCGGCGGCTTCGTCGGCTTCAGTGTGATCGCCGCCAAATTTCCGTTGCCCGTGGCGTTGCTCGCCGGAATGGGAGCGGGCGCACTGACCGCGGTCGTCATCGGGAAGATCGGCTGTGAGCCGCTGCGCAACGCACCGCCGATCGCGCCGCTTCTTTCGACACTCGGTTTCTCCATCATCCTGCAGAACGTCGTTACCAATGTGTGGGGCTCCGATCCGCTGCAATTGCCGTCGGAAATGTTCGACGAGCGTTTGACGCTGGGCTCGCTCACAATCGGTGTGATGCAGATCGCCATCATCGGCATCACGATCGTTCTCGTCGGCGTGCTGGCGTGGCTGGTCCAGAGCACCTCGGCGGGCCGGGCGTTGCGGGCCGTGGCCGAGAACCGCGATGTGGCGCGGCTTCTCGGCGTCTCCGCTGGCCGCATGATGATGTATGCATTCGCAATCTCAGGCGCGCTCGCCGGCGCCGCCGGCGTGCTGATCAGCCTGCATTATGCGGCGATCACGCCCTATGTCGGCGTCGACACCGGGCTGAAAGCCGTCGCCGTGATGGTGATCGGCGGCACCACCAATGTGTGGGGTGCGCTGTTGGCCGGGCCGCTGATCGGCATCGCCGAGGTGCTGACCGTCGCCTATGGGGGCTCGCAGATGCGCGACTTCGTGGTCTACGGGCTGATGATCTTGATCTTGTTGCTGCGCCCGCAGGGCCTGCTCGGCGGCGCGCGCTCCGATCTTGGGCAGCGCGTGTGATGTCGACCTATTATGCCGGGCTCCTGGCCGATATCGGCATTCTGACGCTTGGGGCGCTCAGCGTGTTCGTGATCCTGGCGACCAATCAATTGTCGCTCGGCAATGCAGGCTTCATGGCGATCGGCAGCTATCTTTCCTCGTTCCTGACCGTGGAGATGCAGTGGCCGTTGACTGGCGCGATTGTGGTCGCGGCGCTGGCGGCAAGCATCACCGGCATCGTGGTCGGCTTCCCGGCCTTGCGGCTCAAAGGCATTTATCTCGCCATCGCCACGCTCGGCTTCGGCGAGATGGTGCGCAGTTTCTTTCTCGTATTCACGCCGATGGGCGGCGCCGGCGGCTATCACGGCATGCATCATGTCGCGCTCGGCACCATTTGGATCTGGACCGCCGGTATTTTGCTCGCGATTTTGCTGCTCGAGCGCTCGCATGTCTGGCTGCAGATGCGCGCCGTGCACGAAGACGAGACCGCCGCGGGTCTCGTCGGTCTCAACACCACGCTGATCAAGGTCGGTGCGTTTGGGTTGGGGGCGGCGATTGCGGCCGTGGCCGGCGCGCTATTTGCGCATCATCACGTTTATATCGAGCCGGGCAATTTCGGTTTCGAGCGCTCGATCGATTTTGTGCTCGCGGTGATCCTCGGCGGCTCGACCGTTGGCATAGGGTCGCTGGCCGGCGCTGCGGTTCTCGTGCTTCTGCCCGAATGGCTGCGCTTTATTGCCGACTGGCGGCTTGCTGCCTTCGGGGCGCTGTTGATCATCGTTCTGCTCACGCGGCGCCAAGGCCTTCTCGACCGCCCGTTGTTAGCGCGGCTGACGTTCCGGAGCGCCAGGGCATGAGCGCGCCTTCGCCCGATACGCTCCTTCGTCTCGATGGGGTGAGCAGGCGCTTCGGCGGCGTCCGCGCCTTGTCCGACATATCGATGACGGTCGAGCGCGGCCGCATCGTCGGCGTCATTGGCCCTAACGGCGCCGGCAAGACCACGCTGTTCAATCTGATCACAGGCGCTTATCGCGCGGACGCCGGCGCCATTGTGTTTGATGATCATGATGTGACCGCTTGGCCGGCGCACCGGATCATCCGCGCCGGACTGGCGCGCACCTTCCAGAACATCCGCTTGTTTGCCGGGATGACGGTCTGGGAGCATCTGCTGGTGACGCAGCGCCCGGGTGGTCACGTGCTGCGGGGTCTCGTGCCGCTCGGCTGGAGCAACCCGGCGGTGACGGCGCGCGCCGAGCACGTTCTCAAATTCTTCGGCCTGGAGGCGTATCGCAACGTGCTCGCACGCACATTGCCCTATGGGATCCAGCGCAAAGTCGATATGGCGCGAGCGCTGGCGAGCGGACCCAAATTGCTTCTGCTCGACGAGCCGGTCGCGGGCATGAATCACGACGAAGCCGAAGACTTGCGCAAGCTGTTGCTGCGGTTGAACGAGGAGGGGCTGAGCATTCTGTTGATCGAGCACGACATGGCGTTCGTGATGAACCTTTGTCACGAGCTTTACGTGCTCGACTTCGGTGTCCGCATTGCCGCCGGCGATCCGGCCGCGATCCGCCGCGATCCTGTGGTTCTGGACGCCTATCTGGGGAGCGAGGCATGCTGAGCGTGCGCAAGCTCGAAGTGTTTTACGGACCGATCCGCGCCGTTCGCGGCATCGATCTCGATGTGCAAGCCGGCGAGATCGTGGCACTCATCGGCGCCAACGGCGCCGGCAAGACCAGCACGCTGCGGGCCATCGCCGGCTTGTTGCCGTTTCGCGGCGAGATCGCTTATCAGGGACGCGCGCTTATTCCCAACCAGGCCGAGCGCAATCTGCGCGCAGGTCTTTCGCTGGTGCCGGAAGGCCGCGGCATGTTGGGCCGCATGAGCGTGGAAGATAATCTGCGCATGGGCACTTACGCCCGTTCGGATCGCGTGGTAGCCGCCGCCGACATCGAACGCATGTTCGAGCGCTTTCCGATTTTGAAGGAACGCCGTGCCGCGATGGCAAATCTTCTGAGCGGCGGCGAACAGCAGATGTTGGCGATCGCGCGGGCGCTCCTCAGCCGGCCGCGCCTTCTTCTGCTTGACGAGCCTTCGCTCGGGCTTGCGCCCAAAATGACTGAATTCGTGTTCGGCACCATCGCCGATTTGCGCCGCGAGGGTCTCACCGTTCTGCTGGTCGAGCAGAAAGCGCGCCAGGCGCTGAAGTTCGCCAACCGCGCCTATCTGATGGAAACCGGCTGCGTCACTGCATCCGGTCCGGCTGCCGAGCTCGCGGCCGGCTCCTTGATCTCCGAAGCCTTTTTGGGAAAAGCGCCGGCAACTGCGTCAGGCGCGCCATGACCGATGACCATACGAAGCGACGTTCCATGACCAGTTCCGCCCGCAAACGCAATACCAGCTCGCCCGGAACGCTGCCGCGCAAAAACGGCCGCCGCCATCCTTCTCCACCGCTCACGGTGTCCCGGCCGGAACTCCTGGTCCAGGGTTCTGATCGGCATTTTCGTCGGCTGGTGCACAGCTTCTTTGGTTTCCTTTCACGCCACGAAGCGATCCGCCGCGGTCACGCCGCGCGCATCGGGCTGCTCGGCGTCGAATACTCCACATTGATCTCGATCCGGCATCTCGACGCCGAAGAGGGCGATGTCAACGTCAACCGCGTCGCCGAGCATCTTCATCTCAGCGGCGCGTTCGTCACCAACATCACCAACAAGCTTTTGAAACGCGGTCTCATCCATAAATCGATCGATCCGGCCGACCGCCGGCGCGTCAAGCTGCAAGTCTCGGAAAAGGCCGATGCACTATTGGCGGAGCTCGCGCCGGTGCAGCGGCAGGTCAATGACGCTGAGTTCGGCTGCCTCAGCCAGGCGGAATTTCTGCAGCTTCTCGGTCTTGTCGAACGGTTGATCGTCAGCAGCGAAGACGCCGTGCGGCTGCAGGCTTATCTGTCCAACAATCCCGCGGTGAAGATCATCGCGCATCCGCGCCTGCCGTCATCGCGGCGGGCGTAGCACGACAAAGATTTTTGTTTGAGCATGATCTTTTTCGGAAAACCGGATTCCACTTTTCCGGATTATGCTCTGGCCGCTACTGCATCAGCGTCCACTTGCCGCCGACGAGCTTGACCAGGACTTGCGCGCGTTCGTCGACGCCGGTGGTGGCGCCGGGCTTGAAATTATAGACCGCGTGCGTGCCGACAAGCTCCTTGGTGTTGATGATGGCGTCGCGCAAAGCGGTGCGGAATTCCAGCGTGCCGGGCTGCGCGCCGGTCGCCAGCGCGCGCTTGGCGGCATCGAGTATGATGAGCCAGCCGTCGAACGCATAAGGCGCGAAGCCGCCGCTCGCCGCCTCGTTGTTCGCCTTCTTGTAGGCGGCAAGGTATTCCATGGAAATCTTGCGCGTGGGCGCGGATTCGGGAAGCTGCTCCGCCACGACGACCGGGCCGGCCGGGCAGATCACGCCTTCGACGGCCGCGCCGCCGACGCGTACGAAATCTGGATTGATCAAGGCGTGGGTGCCGTAGATCTGGCCTTTGTAGCCGCGGTCGGCGAGCGCAATGAAGGGAAGCGCGCCCGGCGTGCCGGAACCGCCCATCATCACCACTTGGGGGGACGCCGCGACCAAGTGCAACGCTTGCGCCGTCACCGAGGTGTCGGCGCGTGCATAACGCTCGTTCGCTACGATCTGCATACCCGCGGGATCGGCGGTCTTCTTCAGTGCGTTGTAGACGAGGTCGCCCCAGGCATCGTTGTAGCCGATAAAGCCGACCGTCTTGGCGCCGCTGCCGGTCATCCGTTTCACCACCGACTCCACCATCATGGGCGGCGGTTGCGGCACGGAGATCATCCATGAACCGGCATCGCCGGGCACGTCACCGGTGGGCGTCAGTGCCACAAGCGGGACTTTCAGCTCATGCGAAACGGCCGCGATCGCCAGCGTGGTCGGTGTCGCGCCGGCGCCCATCAGCACATCGACCTTGTCCTGCTCGATCAGCTTGCGCGCATCGCGCGTGCCGGTGGACGGATCGGAAGCGTCGTCAAGCGTGACCGTCTTGATTTTGATGCCGTCGACTTCGTCCTTATAGACAACGCCTGCGGCCATGCCCTTGGCATAGGGGATGCCGATCGAGGCGCCCGGGCCGGTCAGCGAGGTTACAAGGCCGACCGTGATGTCGGCCGCGCGTGCTGGGAGCGACGCCAAGGAGGTCGCAAAGGAAGCCGCCAGGAACGCGACCGCCGCGACACGCAAAAAATGATGCACGCGAACCTCCCGAAATCACGACGTGACCGCTAAGAACGGCGGATCGTCACACATCGCCCTTGGTAAGAATTTTAAGCTTGAAACAATTGGCCCGCAATGGTTTTCTTCCCTGTCCCTCATGCTGGCGGAACTGAAATGCCGCTGTGGTCCAGGCTTTTTCGCACCACAGAACGAAGACCAATCGCGTGCGATAGCCGCTGCAGCAGCGCAATGACGCCGAGCGCGGCATGACGCCCGACATTGCTCTCATCCTCGGCATCGACGGCATCGCCACCGGGTCGATTTACGTTCTCGTCGGGCTCGGTCTGGTTTTGATTTTTTCGGTCACGCGCGTCGTGTTCGTGCCGTTCGGCGACATCGTCGCGTTCTCGGCGCTGACGCTTGCCTCACTGCAACTCGGCCGCATGCCCGGCACGGTTTATCTGGTCGCTTGCCTGGCTGTTGTCGCCTGCATCGTCGTCACCATTCATCATTGGCGCCGCGGCGAGCCGCGGCAGATCGTCCAGGGGCTGATCGGCTACGGCGTTCTGCCGCTCATTCCGGCGGTCGTCGCGTGGCTCTTCGCCGGCGCGAGCTTGCCGAGCTGGGCACAAATCCCGCTCGCCATCGCGCTTGTGGTTCCAATCGCGCCGCTTGTCGAACGCATCGCGCTGCGCCCGCTTGCGGGCGCTTCGGTCCTGCTGCTGCTCATCGTCTCGGTGGCGTTGACCTTCGCGCTCTCAGGACTCGGCTTGCTGTTTTTCGGTCCGGAAGGGTTTCGCACCAAGCCACTGACCACGGAAGTGTTTCGCTTCGGCGGCATGATCGTGACCTCGCAGACGGTGCTGATGGTGGCGACCGCCATCGTGTTCAGCCTGCTGCTGTTTCTTTTCTTCGAACACACGCTTGCCGGCAAGGCGCTGCGCGCGACTGCGGTGAATCGTGTCGGCGCGCGCATCGTCGGCATCCGCCCCGGCAACACCGGCACGCTGGCATTTTTGCTGGCGTCGCTCTTGGGTGCGATATCGGGGATACTCATCGGCCCGGTGACCACGCTCTATTACGACTCCGGTTTCATCATCGGCCTCAAGGCATTTGTCGGCGCCATCATCGGCGGCCTAGTCAGCTATCCCGGCACCGCGATCGGCGCGGTGCTGATCGGGCTCCTTGAAAGCTTCGCGTCGTTCTGGAGCAGCTCGTTCAAAGAAGTGATCGTCTTTAGCGTGCTGATTCCGGTGCTGCTGTGGCGTTCGTTGTCGCTCGATCATACCGACGAAGAGGATGCGGAGGTCGAAGGATGACCGTCCGCTGGGGCTTCATCATCCTCGGCGTCATCGTGGCGGGCTTGCTCGCGGCGCCGTGGTGGGCCGCCGAGTTCACCATCACCTTGCTTAATTATATCGGCATCTATGCGCTGGTGGCGCTCGGCGTGGTGCTGCTGACGGGCGTCGGCGGATTGACCTCGTTCGGGCAGGCGGCCTTCGTCGGTATCGGCGCTTACGCGACCGCCTGGTTGACGACGGCGCAAGGCGCCTCGCCCTGGCTCGGGCTTTTGTTCGCGCTGGCGCTGACCGGGATCGTTGCCGCCTTGCTCGGCGCCATCACGCTTCGTCTCGGCGGACATTTCCTGCCGCTCGGCACCATCGCCTGGGGGCTGTCGATCTATTTCTTGTTCGGCAATCTGGAAACGCTCGGCCGCAACAACGGCATCGGCGAGGTGCCGCCGATTACGATCGGGTCGCTCTCGCTCGCTCCGAACGATGCCATCTACTATCTGATCTGGGGCGTGCTCGGGGTCGCAACCATCCTGATCGCCAATCTGCTCGACTCGCGCGAGGGCCGCGCCATTCGCAGCCTGCGCGGCGGCGTGATGATGGTGGAAAGCCTCGGCATCAGCGTCTTTCGCATCCGGCTTCTGACTTTCGTCATCGCCGCGCTGCTCGCCGGACTGTCGGGCTGGCTCTACGCGCACATGAGCCGCTATGTCAGCCCAGCGCCCTTCGATCTGCGCATGGGCATCCAATATCTGTTCATGGCGATCTTGGGCGGCTCGGGCCACATCCTCGGTGCCGTTGTCGGGGCGGCGCTGATTACACTGCTGCAGAATGGGCTACAGGATTTGCTGCCGCATTTCGCCGAGAACGGCCAGCAACTGGAAGTGATCGTCTTCGCCGTCATCTACGTGCTGGCGCTGCAATTCGCGCGCGGCGGCGTGATGCCGTTCGTGCTCCGCTACTTGCCGAAGCCGCCACGACCGGCGCCCGCTGCGGCGGAGCCGCTGCCGCGCCGGGCCATGCCGGAAGCCGGCACCACGCTGCTCGCGGTGCAGGATTTGCGCAAACGCTTCGGCGGTCTGGTGGCGGTCGGCGGCGTCGGCTTTGAGGTGAAGGCCAGCGAGATCGTCGGGCTGATCGGCCCGAATGGCGCCGGCAAAAGCACGATGTTCAATCTCATCACCGGCGCGCTCAAGAGCGATGAAGGCACGGTTATATTCCGTGGGGAGGACATGACCCGCGCGGGTCAACGCCGCATCGCCAAAGCCGGCATCGCGCGCACGTTCCAGCATGTGAAATTGCGGCCGAGCATGACGCTGGTCGACAACGTGCTGCTCGGCACCTATGTGCGGACGCGTTCGAGCTTTCTCGCGGGAGCGTTGCGGCTTGATCGCGCCGAAGAGGCGCGCGCCCGCGCCGAGGCGCTGGCGCAGCTCAAGCGCGTGGGCTTGGGCGCGCAGGCCCACGAGCAGGCCGGTAATCTGCCGCTGGGGCGCCAGCGCATTCTCGAAGTCGCCCGCGCTCTTGCGGCCGATCCGGCTTTGGTCATTCTCGACGAGCCGGCCGCAGGCTTGAGTCGGCCGGAGAAGCTTGCGCTGGCCGATTTGCTGCGCAGCTTGCGGCGGGAGGGCGTTACCGTGCTGTTGGTCGAGCACGATGTCGAGTTCGTGATGGGGCTGGTCGACCGCATCGTAGTGATGGACTTCGGCTCCAAACTGGTCGAGGGCCTTCCGGCCGCGGTGCGGGCGGATCCACGCGTGCAGGAAGCTTATTTGGGTAGCGTGGCATGACGGCGCTTCTGGAGATCAAGGATCTTCACGTCGCCTACGGCAAGGTCGAGGCGGTGCGCGGGGTCGCCCTGCGCATGGAGCCGGGCCAGATCGTGACCGTGATCGGACCCAACGGTGCCGGCAAGACCACGCTTCTGGCCGCCACGGCCGGGCTGCTGCGCTCGCGCGGTGAAGTCATTTATGATGGCGTGGACGTCGAACGCCTCGATGTCGAGGAGCGCGTCGAACGTGGATTTTGTCTGGTGCCGGAGACGCGTGAATTGTTCGGCGAAATGACGGTTGCGGACAATCTCTTGCTGGGCGGCTACAGCCGCCGCCGCGATGGCTCTGCCGTGAAGCAAAGCCTGCAACAAGTCTATGCGCGCTTTCCGCGACTTGACGAGCGCCGGCGGCAGAAGGCGCAGACATTGTCGGGCGGCGAGCGACAGATGCTGGCACTTGGCCGCGCGCTGATGGCGAAGCCGCGGCTTTTGTTGCTGGATGAGCCAAGCCTCGGACTGGCGCCGATCATGGTGCGGGAAATCCTGCGCATCGTCGCCTCGCTGCGCGAGCTCGGGGTGTCGATCCTTTTGGTCGAGCAGAACGCGCGCGCTGCGCTGGAGACGGCGGATTACGGCTATGTCCTAGAAATGGGCGAGATCACTCACGAAGGCGCGGCTACGGCGCTCGCGCATGATCCGCGCGTGGTGGCGACCTATCTGGGCGGTGCGGCGTGATGGCTGCGCCGGCGCCGTACGACGATGTTGTGCTCGCAGCACCGGTAACGGTGCCGTACGTTCGTTATTCCATCAAAAGCGCGCATTGGTTTCTCGGCCGCGCGGTGGCCGAATTGCTCGCGGCGGCGCGCATTCCGAAAGCGCAGATCGATGGGCTTGCGGTCGCGAGCTTCACGCTTTCGCCCGACACCGCCGTTGGCCTCACCCAGCATTTGGATATGACAGTGCGCTGGCTCGACCATGTGCCGATGGGCGGCGCCTCCGGCATTGTTTCGATCCGCCGCGCCGCCCGCGCGGTGCAGAACGGCGATGCCGAGATCGTTGCCTGTATCGCCGGCGACACCAACCATCCGGACAGTTTTCGCCGCAACACGTCAGTCTTTAGTCAATTCGCCCAGGATGCGGTTTATCCCTACGGCTCCGGCGGACCGAATGCGAGCTTCGCCTTTCTTACCGACTATTACATGCGCACCTTCGGCGCGACGCGCGAGGATTTCGGGAAGCTGTGCGTGGCGCAGCGCGATAACGCGTTGAAGAATCCGTTGGCGCTATTCAAGAAGCCGTTGACGCTGGAGCAATATCTGGATGCGCGCCTGGTCGCCGATCCGCTGCGTCTGTTCGACTGCGTGATGCCGTGTGCCGGTGCGGAAGGATTTTTGGTGATGCGGCGCGCAACCGCTGAGCAACTGGACTTGCCGTATGCGCGGCTTCTCGGCGCTATCGAGCGGCACAATGCTTTTGCGGACGACCCGATCCAATATCGCGGCGGCTGGGTCATGGACCGCGACGCATTATACGCGCAGGCGGGGGTCGGTCCGGCGGATATCGATTTTCTCGAAACCTACGACGACTATCCGGTGATCAATGTGCTGCAATTCGAGGGGCTTGGATTCTGCGACCAAGGCGCGGGAGCCGATTTCGTCCGCGCCAATAGTTTCGAGATCAGCGGTAGCTTTCCGTTCAACACCTCGGGCGGCCAGTTGTCGGTGGGACAGGCCGGCGCCGCCGGCGGACATCTGGGCATTACCGAGGCCATCCGGCAGCTCACCGGTGCGGCGCTCGGTGCGCAAGTGCCGAACGCACGGCACGGCGTCGTCTCGGGCTTCGGCATGATCAATTACGATCGCGGCGTTTGCAGCGGCGCCATCGTGCTTGCGGCGGCCTGAACGTGAGCGGGAGCGAGAAAAAGCGGATGCCAGGGCGGGCCGCGCGCCGGCGAGCAAAGAATCCGATCCTGCGCACGCGGCAACCGACGCTGCCGCCGGCCGCGCGAAGTCGCGTCGCCCTGGGGCTGACGGCTGCCGCGGCGCGTGGCCGCTTCGCGCTTCAGGTTTGTCGCGATTGCAGCGCAGTGCAATATCCGCCGCGTGAGGTTTGCCGTGCGTGTCTATCGCATCGGCTGATCTGGCAGCCGCAGGATGGCAAGGGCGAGCTTCTCACCGACACGACGCTGCGGACCGCACAGGAGCTTTATTTTCGCGAGCGCTTGCCGTGGCGCACCGGCATTGTGCGCCTCGACGGCGGCGTCAATGTCGTCGCTTACGTGCACGCGAGTGTCGGCGCGGCGCCATGCCGCGTGCGCATCGAGGCGGCGCTTGATCGTGCCGGGCAGGCGGCGCTTATCGTCATGCCCGAACAGGGGAGGCCGGGTTTGTCCGAAGACCCAAACTTGCGCGAGTTCACCTGCGATCCGCGCGGTCGCAAGATCCTGGTCACCGACGGAAAGACTTTGGTTGGCCAGGCGATCGTGCAGGCAGTAGCGAAAGCCGGCGCCGACAAGATTTGGATCGGCGAGGCCGAGCCTTGGAAGAAGAGCGCAGGACTGGAGGCGTTACGCGCGCTCCCGCAGGCGGTCGTTGTTCCGCTCGACGTCACCGACGGCGGTTCGGTGCAAGAGCTTGCCGGCGAGATCGGCGGCAAAGTGGATATTCTGATCAATACCGCCGATCATCATCGCGCATTTTCGATCGCGGCGCGGCGCGGCGTCGAAACCGCGCAGCTTGAAATGGAGGTGAATTACTTCGGCTTGTTGCGGCTGGCGCAAGCCTTTGCGCCCGTTCTGAAAGCCCGCGCCGCCGACGAGCCGACGAATGCGATTGCCTGGGTCAATGTGCTGTCGATCTTTGCGCTCGCCAACTATCCGCCGCACGGCACCTATTCGGCGTCGAAGGCCGCGGCCTTCTCGCTCTCGCAAGCGTTGCGTACCGAGTTGCGTCCGGCCGGTGTGCGCTTGATCAACCTCTTTCCCGGTCCGATCGACGACGAATGGGATCAACTGGAGATGCCGCCGAAGCTTGCGCCCGCGGCGTTGGCAAACGCCGTGGTGACGGCACTCAAAGGCTCGGTCGAGGATGTCTATCCGGGTGACGTGGCGCAGGATTGGGTGGCGCGGCATCTCGATAATCCAAAGGCGCTCGAACGCGAAGTCGGTGAGGGCGGACGATGAAGCGCGCGAAGAAAGCGGTGGCGCGGAAAAAGGTGCGGCGCAAGACCGCGGTGGCGAAAACGCGCGCGCGGCCGAAAAAGCCCAACGGGCGCACTGCGCAGCTTCGCACCATGGCCGAAGCCGGCGGCGTGCATCTGGTCGATCTCACCCAAACCTTGTCGCCGGATTTTCCACCGATCGTGCTGCCGCCGGACATGGGCCAGAGCCGTCCGTTTCGCATGGAGGAAATTTCGCGCTACGACGAACGTGGACCGGCCTGGTATTGGAACAACGTGAGCTTCGGCGAGCACACCGGGACGCACTTCGACGCGCCCATTCACTGGATCTCCGGCCGCGACCTGAAAAACAACACGACCGACACGATACCGGTGGAGCACTTCATCGCGCCGGCGTGTGTCATCGACTGTAGCGACGAGGCCGCGGAGGATGCCGATTTCCTGCTCAGTGTTGCGCATCTGAAAGCCTGGGAACGGCGGCACGGCCGCATACCAGCGCAATCATGGGTGTTGATGCGCACCGATTGGTCGAAACGCAACGACCCTGTCGCGTACCAAAATCTCAACAAGACCGGCCAGCACACGCCGGGCCCCGATCCGGACTGCGTTCGTTTTTTGGTGAACGAGCGCGACGTGCTCGGCTTCGGCACCGAGACGATCGGGACCGACGCCGGACAGGCGGCGCATTTTTCGCCCCCGTATCCGTGTCATTACTACATGCACGGCGCCGGCAAATATGGCCTGCAGTGTTTGTGTAATCTCGACCGATTGCCGCCGACGGGCTCGCTGATCGTGGCGGCGCCATTGAAAATCCGCCAGGGCAGCGGCAGTCCGCTGCGCGTTTTTGCGATCGTGCCGCGCGTGAGTGGGTAGGCTCAAGACGGCAGGCGCCGCCGAACGTAGCGGCCGTGACCGACCGCGTCGTCGAGCAGACCGTCGTCACGAAGGACGGCGCGGCCGCGCACAAAGGCGTGGCGAATACGCCCCTTGAAACGTTCGCCCTCGTAGATCGAATAGCCGGCGCTCGACACCACGTCGGCGCGCTGCAAGGTCCATTCGGCGTTCAGATCGACCAACGTCAGATCGGCATCGAGCCCGAGCGCGATGCTGCCCTTGGCGTGGCCAAGCCCCATGATCCGCGCCGGATTTGTCGCAACGATGTCGACAATCCGTTGCAGCGACAATCCGCGTTTGTGGTGGCCTTCGCTTAAAAGCACGGGAAGCAACGTTTCCAGCCCCGGGCACCCGGGCGACGCCGTCCATATGCCGCCGGTCTTGGCGGACATATCGCGATGCACGTGGTCGGTGGCGACGGTATCGATCGTGCCCTCGCGTAAACCCTGCCAAAGCCTTTCACGATCGCTGGCTTCGCGCAGCGGCGGGTTGATCTTGCCGACATCGCCACCCGGCCAGCCGACATCGTGCGTGAGATAATGCGGGCAGGTCTCGATGTGCACCGTGGCGCCGGCGCGGCGATGACGCAGAGCTGCCTCGAGCGCTTGCGCCGATGAGGTATGGACGACGTAAAGCGGTGCGCCGGCCGTGTGCGCCACATGGGCCGCGCGCTGCACGGCGTCGGCTTCGACGAAGGGCGGGCGGCTGCCGTTCCAGGTTTTCAGACCGCCGCGGCCCTCGGGATCAGTGGACTTCAGGCGATCGCGCAACACCCAGGCGATCTCAATGGTTTCCGGATGTGGACACACCATGCCGCCGCTTTGCGCCGCGGCCTCGCAGAGCCGGAACAGAAAACCGTCGTCGATGTCGGGCAGGCCGAGGCGCGCGCCTTCGCCGCCGCGGTTATTCATGAAGATCTTGAAACTCGGCGCGCCGTAGTCGCTGACATAACTCGGCACGCCGGCAAGCTGCGCTTCGGTCGAAATAATAAAATGATAGCCGAAATCGATGCGCGCGCCTTGCTGGGTGACCGAGATGACATCGTCAAAGATCGTCTCGAACGGCTCGGTCGCCATCAGGTAAGGAATGAAGGTGGTGACGCCGCCTCTGGCCGCGGCCGCGGTCTCGCGGTCAGCGTCGAGCGGCTCGCGCGGGCGGGCGATATCCTTGCCGTGGCCGAGATGCAGGTGAACGTCGATGGCGCCCGGCATCACGATCAGGCCGCGTGCCGACAGCTCGTCTTGCGCGGGGACGGTCTCGCCCGGGGCTAAAATCGCGGCGATCTTGCCGTCGCGGATGGCGATGTCGCAGGCGGCTTGTCCGCGCCCGGGAAGGATGGCGTCGCCGCCTCTGATCACCAGGTCGAAGGCTTTCATGCGATGGTGCTCTCGCGATTGGAATAGAGCACATCCCGATGAGATTGAATCCGCATGTGCTCTAGATCTATTTGTTATCGCATGTCCCTCTCGGAAAACCGGCTTCCACTTTTCCGGGACATGCTCTAGGCGATCGTGCGCAGCGCCGTCAGCGCGTCGTCCGTCGGCATCACGTCGGCATATTTCGACGCCATGTCGAACAGATTGACCGCGTGCGAGGTGGCGGAGCGGTCGTAAACCGCGTCCTGCGGCACCAGCACACGGAAATTATAGGCGAAAGCATCGACTACGCTGCCACGCACACAGCCGCTCGTGGTGCAGCCGGTGACGACCAGCGTATCGGCACCGGCTTCGATCAGATAACTCGCGAGCGGCGTGCCGAAAAAGGCGCTGGGATGCTTTTTGGGTAACAGAATGTCCTTCTCGCGTGGCGCCACCTCGGCCACGAACTCATAGCCCTTGGCGGCCACCGTCATGATGGCCGGCACTTTGTCTGAAAGTCGGCCGTAATCGAAGCTCTGCTTCGGCGATACGTACGGATAAAGCACGGGCCAGCCGCGCTCGCGGAAATATTCGAGCAAACGGACGATGTGATGAACCGCCGCCCAGCCGACTTCGCCGCAGGCTGTCGGGAATTCCTTGATCGCTTCCCAAAACGGCCGCGGCGTCGTGCCGACGGTGCGGTACTGCACGTCGATGATGAGCAGAGCGGGCCGCTTGCCCAAGCCCGACGTTCGGCCGAAGCCGGCAGCGTTGTAGGCGCGCTGCTCTTCGGCGGAGATGATGCCGTCCCATGGTCGCGGCGCCGGCGTCTTGGTCATGCCGCAGGTCCCTCAGCTGCGATAGCGTACTTCGCGCGCGTCCCAGATGTCCTTGGCGACGGAGCGCTGGCGCTCGTCGAACGAGGCGAGCCGA
>Ga0209006_10002072_pt1 | contig 18233 bp, 18 predicted proteins | sample JacPin_JW_Ref_O2_FD_188567 | JGI IMG/M metagenome (GOLD analysis project Ga0209006, IMG submission 188567) | Forest soil microbial communities from Algoma, Ontario, Canada - Jack Pine, Ontario site 1_JW_Ref_O2 (SPAdes) (version 2) | ecosystem: Environmental > Terrestrial > Soil > Boreal... | reverse complement strand
CTCGGACTGGCCTGTGATCACGCCGGACCGCTGGCTGTCGGATTTTGCCAAACTCGAGATCCGCGACGACATCAGGCCGAAGGTGCTGAAGGCCAATGCGCGGAAGCTGCTGGGGATTTGAAGGCGCGGGGAACCGATGGGCGTAATGCCAAGCGAGTGGTGATCTCTTGACGAAACTTGCCGAAGCCATAGCGTTGCTCGCCACGCTCCTGATCGGAGCCGCGGCCGAATGTGTCGCCGCCGCCGAGCCGTCTGCGATCGTCGTCGACCTCGAGAATCCGCTGGCGAGCCCGCAGCCGCTGCAGGGCTATCTGAGACGGGCCAACAGCCCGGGTCCCTCGCCCGCCGTCGTGCTGCTGCATAGTTGCAACGGCAACTGGCTGCGGCTCGACGAGCGCTGGGGCAAGCGGATTGCATCATGGGGTTATGTGACGCTGTCGGTCGATAGTTTCGGGCCGCGCGGCCTCAAGAGCACCTGCGACAGCAACGCGCCGATCGATCTCGGTCTCGACGCCTATCGCGCCCTGAACTATCTGGCGCGGCAGCCCTTCGTCGATCCCGCGCGCGTCGCAGCGCTCGGCTTTTCGCAAGGTGGCTGGCTCGCGTTCGTCTCCGTCGAACGCGGCATCATCGAGCAGACTTCGCAAACCAAATTCCGCTCCGCCATCGCTTTCTATCCGCCTTGCCGCGCATTCCGGGGCGACATGACCGTTCCCACCCTGGTGCTGGTCGGCGAACTCGACGATTGGACGCCGGCCGATGAGTGCCGCAGCATGGTGGATGGCCGCGACGATTGGGGCACCTCGCGGCAGAAGGGTGAGGGGATCCCGACGAAGCTCATCGTCTATCCCGGCGCCTATCACGCTTTCGACGCGCCGGGCCTCAAGACGCCGAAGCAATTGCTCGGGCATCACCTCGAATTCAACCGGGCGGCAAACGATCAAGCGATCGACGCGGTTCGTGAATTTCTGGACGCGACGATCGGCGGAAAAGCGCAGGCCAAATGAACATCAAAGCCGTTGTGTTCGATGCCTATGGCACGCTCTACGACATTCAGTCTGTCGCCGCCGTGACCGAGGAGGCGTTTCCCGGCTATGGCGGGATGATCACGCAAGTCTGGCGCATCAAGCAGCTTGAATATACCTGGCTGCGATCGCTGATGCGGCGCTACCAGGATTTCGAGATCATCACCCGGGATTCGCTTGCCTACACGCTCCGGGTGCTCGGGCTCGCCCACGATGCGGCGACGTTCGAGCGCATCATGGAGAAGTATCTGCATCTCGACCTTTATCCGGATGCGATGACGGCGCTGGCGGCGATGCAGGATCGAAAACTCGCGATCCTCTCCAACGGCAGCCCTGCGACGCTCAATGCGCTCGTTGCCAACAGCGGGCTTGACCGCGTACTCGATGCCACCATCAGCGTCGATTCCAGGAAGATCTTCAAGCCGGCGCCCGAGGCCTACGGCCTGATCGAATCGGTGCTCGGCGTGCCGCCCGCGCAAGTGCTGTTCGTGTCCTCGAACCCGTGGGACGCCTGTGGCGCCAAGGCGTTCGGGCTGAACGTCGCCTGGATCGAGCGGGTGACGCCCGAAGCGATGCGGCGCGCCTGCGTCAAGAGCGACGTCGTGTCTCCGCTGACGATGTTCAGGGCGATCCGCACCCAGATGGACGAACTCGGGATTACACCCGACCATCGCATCCACGCGCTGTCAGAACTTCCCGCCCTGGTCGCAACCGAAAAATCCCGAACATGAGTCTTGAATCCGTCCGCGCCTTCTTCGCGGAGAGGGCCCCCGATATCGCCGTGATCGAATCCCCGATCAGTTCGGCGACGGTGGCGCTGGCGGCCGAGGCCTATGGCGTCGAGCCCGGCCGGATCGCGAAAACGCTCTGCTTGCGGATCGGCGAGCGCGTGGTGCTGATCGTCACCAGCGGCACCTCGCGGATGGACAACAAGAAGGTCAAGGCGCTGTTCGGGGGCAAGCCGAAGATGCTCGGGCTCGCCGAAGTCGCCGAGATCACCGGGCATGAAGTCGGCGGCGTCTGCGCGTTCGGCCTGAAGGTGCCGCTGCCGGTCTATTGCGACGTCTCGCTAAGGGCTTTCGACCAGGTGGTGCCGGCGGCCGGCTCGACCCACAGCGCGGTGCGCATCGCGCCATCGCGGATGGCGGAGCTGACATCAGCCGAATGGGTCGATGTGTGCGAGGCGCGGGCGTGAGCTTACTGTCGGTCGGTGTGCCGTCCCGGTGTGCCTTGCTGGGACATGCTGTCATTCGATTGAAACACCGCGCGGCACGAACCCGAAAGCTGCGGCGTGTTCTGCCGCAGGCACGCCACGATCCGGTTGACGTCCGGAATTTGATCGCCGCAGAGCCGCCAAACGTCGGGCGTGCAGGCCAACTGCTGCTCAAACGTCCCCCGGTATTCGTCGGAAGAGGCTGGCGTTTGGCCGGCGATGCCGAAGACGGCCGACATCGCCAGGCTCAGGACTACGCGGTTCAATGGCATGTCCGGTCCTTCCCTGTATCAGCGGAGATTGCATGTTCCGCGAAGCGGAACGGCTCGATCGCAGGCTTGAAAATGAATGCGGCTCGGGAAGGTTCAGCGAATTCAAAACAATGTGAAGACGCGCTCCCTCCCTCACTCCACCTTGCCGATCTTCTTCACCGCCGCGATCAGGCGCGCGGAGTCTTCCGCGACGAATTGCGAAAATTCCGGGGCGTCCATATAGGCGACCGGACTGCCCGCGGTCTCGAAGGTCTTGGTCACCTCCGGGCTTTTCACCGCCTGCGCCATCGCCTCGCGCAGCCGCGTCATGATCGGGGCAGGCAGGGTGCTTTGCGTGAACAGTCCGGCCCAGATGTAGAATTCGACGTCCTTGTAGCCGAGTTCCCGGAACGTCGGCAGATCGGGAAAACTCGCGATCCGCTCGGCGCCCCAGTTCGCCAGCACCCGCATCCTGCCGTCGTCGACCTGCTGTTTCAGCGTGCCCGGCGCCGACGCCAGCGCCTGCACCGTGCCGGTCAGGATGGCGTTGAGCGCGGGACCGGCGCCGCGAAACGGGATGTGCAGCAATTTGATGCCGGCGGAGGCCGCAAACATTTCCATCGCCACATGCAGCGTGCCGTAGGGGCCGGACGAGCCGTAGGGAATCTGGCCGGGGCGTTTCCTGGCGTCATCGACGAAATCGGCGAGCGTCTTCCATGGCGCCGACGCCGGCACCGCGAGCAGCGTCGGATCGGCGAGCACGCGCGCGATCGGGGCGAATTGCGCGACTTCGTAGGCCGGCGGACGGTCGAACAGCCGGTCGGCTTCCGGCAGCACCGCCAGCGACGACAGCGTCATCAGCAAGGTGTAGCCGTCCGCTTCCGCGCGCGCGGCCGCGGCGTTGCCGATCGATCCGCCGGCGCCGCCGGCGCGGTTGTCGACAATCACGGACTTGCCGAGGATCTTCTCCAGCGCCACCGCCACGGGCCTCGCCGCGAGATCGGCCTGGCCGCCGGCTGGAAACGGCACGATCATGGTGATCGTGCGCGCCGGCCACGCGCCTTGCGCGGATGCGGCGCCGGCGAGAGCGGCCTGCGCCAGCGGCAGCGCGGCAGCGGCCTTCAGCAGTTCACGTCGATTCATCGGCAGTTCTCTCCCCGGAGATTTTCGTGTTGGTTGTTGGATGTAGCCTATTACCTGAACCACAGGAACGGGCAAAGAACCGTAGGGTGGGCAAAGGCGCTCTTCGCGCCGTGCCCACCATTCATTCTCCGAATGATCCCTGAATGTCCCGCATGTCGCCTCCCCAATCCGCAGCAAGCAACCCGCGTTCAACATAGCGATGGAAACTGCTGTGCGGCCAATCAGCTACGCGAGTAACGTGCCCATGCTTCACAGGATTGAAATGAATGTAGTCAAGATGGCGCTCAAGATCGGCGTCATCGCGAATCGCATGCTCCCAATATCGACGCTGCCAAATACCCTTCTCTCGCTTATTGACCTTGCTTGCGGATCGCGACCTCGAATCGAGGCCGCGCGAAAAGCCGCTCTTGATCAGGCTCCAACGCGTCGAGAAATCGGCGTCATGCTCCGGCAACTCCCAAACCGCGTGAATGTGATCGGGCAAGACGCAAATGCCGATCGTTTCGAAGGGACGCCGTTGGTGGACAGTGCGGTAAACCTGCCTCAAGCGATCGATCTCATCGATCAAAAGATTGCTCGGCCGTTCGGCGAGAACAACCGTGAAAAAGAAAAAGCTGCCTTTTATTTTAGCTCGGACGTACCGCGGCATGATGCATCATATCATGGGAATGGTGGGCACGCTTTGCTTTGCCCACCCTACGAAAACTGCTCGTTACTTCCGCTTCTGCGCCTTCCCAAAATGCTTCGCCAGAAAATCCGCCAGCACCTCGACGCGCGCCGGCCGCGGGCCGCCCGGCGGCGTCACCAGATGCACCGCGCCCTCGCGCTGCTTCCAGTCCTTCAGGATCACTTCGACCTCACCCGAGGCGATGGCGTCGCCGACGATGAAATCCGGCAGATCGGCGATGCCGAGCCCGGCCAGCAAGGCCGGCATCAGCGCTTCGCCGTTGTTGACGCGCAAGGGCCCCGCCGGGCGCACGCTCGCCTCTTCGCCCTCCGAATTGGTGAAATGCCAGACGCCGGCCGTGGAGAGATAGGCATAGCCGAGGCATTTATGCTGGGCGAGATGCATCGGATGCGTCGGCCGGCCGTAGCGTTTGAGATAGGCGGGCGAGGCCACCGTGTGGCGCGGCATGGCGCAGAGCCGCCGCGCGATCAGGGAGGAATCCGGCAGGCTTGCGATCCGCAAGCCGGCATCGAAGCCCTCCCCGATCAGATCGACCATCGCGTCGCTCAAATGAAGGTCGATCGAAACATCGGGATAGGCTTGCAGAAATTCCGGCAGGATCGGCGCCACCGCCTTGACCCCGAACGTCATCGGCACGGCGAGGCGCACCAGCCCGCGCGGGGCCACCGATTGCGCCAGCGCCTCGTTCTCCGCCGCCTCGCCATCAGCCAGCAGGCGCGCGGCGCGCTCGGACAATTTCTGCCCGGCATCCGTCAAGGCGAGCCGCCGCGAGGTGCGGTTGAACAGCCGCGCGCCCAGCCGCATTTCCAGCCGGGTGACCGCCTTCGACACCGTGGCCTTGGACAGCGAAAGCTCGCCGGCCGCCGCCGCAAAGGACCGTAATTCCACGACTTTTGCGAAAATCGCGAGGCCTTCGAAATCCGGGAGCTTTGCCATCGGCGAATTCCATGAGATCAAAAATGGAAACAATGCATTTCGTTAGTTTCTATTTATAGCCGATCAGGAAACACATATCCAGATGTCATCGGAATTCGAACGATGGAGAAATCCAATGACCAAGACCCTCACAGGCAAGGTTGCTCTCGTTACCGGCGGCTCGCGCGGAATCGGCGCGGCCAGCGCCCGTGCGCTCGCCGATGAAGGCGCCAATGTCGCCATCAGCTATGTCGCCTCCCCCGACAAGGCCGAAGCGGTCGTCAAGGAATTGAAAGCCAGCGGCGTCGAGGCCCGCGCCTACAAGGCCGACCAGGCGTCATCCGCCGAAGTCGATCAGCTGGTCAAGAGCGTCGCTAGCGACTTTGGACGGCTCGACATCCTCGTCAACAATGCCGCCGTTGCCGTCGGCGGGCCGATCGATGATGCCAATACCGACACCGCCGCGCTCGCCCGCCAGGACGCGATCAACGTCCATGGCGTGATTAGCGCGATCCGCGCGGCGTCGAAATTGATGGGCGAAGGCGGCCGCATCGTCACCATCGGTTCGGGCATCGCCACCCGCGCCTCGTTCCCGGGCCTGGCCGATTACGCCGCCACCAAGGCTGCGATCGTCGGCTACAGCAAGGGTGCGGCGCGCGACCTCGGCCCGCGCGGCATCACCGTGAACGTGCTGCAGCCGGGCTCGATCGATACCGACATGAACCCGAAGGACGGCGGCGCGTTCGCCGAAGCACAGCGCACGCAGCACGCGCTGCAACGTTTCGGTACCGCGGAGGAAATCGCCGCCGGCGTCGTATTCCTCGCAAGCCCCCGCGCGTCGTTCGTGACCGGCACGGTGCTCAATGTCGATGGCGGTTTCGGCGCCTGATCCAATCCAGCGAAGCCCGGCGCGTTGCGCCCGGCTCACCCCACAATTAACTCAAAGGAAAAATCCCATGATCGAACTCAGACCATTTGCCAAACTCGGCGGCGCCGATCACGGCTGGCTGAAGGCCAAACACCACTTCTCGTTCGCCAGCCACTACGACCCCGACAATATGGGCCATGGCTCATTGAGAGTGTGGAACGACGACGAGATCGCGCCGAACAGCGGCTTTCCCGCCCATCCCCACGCCAACATGGAAATCATCACCTATGTCCGGGAGGGCGCGATCACCCATCAGGACAGCCTCGGCAACAAGGGCCGCACCGAGGCCGGCGACGTGCAGGTGATGAGCGCCGGCAGCGGCGTGCGTCACTCCGAATACAATCTGGAACCGACGCCGACCAGGATCTTCCAGATCTGGATCGAGCCGACCACGCAAGGCGGTCAGCCGACCTGGGGCGCGAAACCGTTTCCGAAATCGGATCGCTCCGGCAACTTCGTCACCATCGCCAGCGGATTCAAGGGCGACAACGACGCGCTTCCGATCCGCGCCGATGCGCGCGTGCTCGCCACCACGCTGAAGGCCGGCGAGAGCGCGGAATATGCGCCCGGCAAATCGCGCAACCTCTATCTGGTTCCGGCAGCGGGCGCGGTCGAGATCAACGGCGTGCGCGTCAACGCCCGCGACGGCGCCGCGATCCGCGACGAAGCACGGCTCAAGATCACCGCGCTGGAAGACTCCGAACTGGTGCTGGTCGACGCGGCGTAGCGCTCGATTCCTAACTCGTCATGCCCGGGCTTGACCCGGGCATCCATCTCTCTTCGCAAAATATTTTTCGAAGGTGATGGATTGCCGGGCATAGGCGAGCGGAAGCGACGCCGTCCTTTGGACGGCTATGCCCGGCAATGACGATCCCGACAAACTCAAACCTCACGGAGACCCACCATGACAAAAGTTCTCGTTCTGTATTATTCCGCCTATGGTCACATCGAGAAAATGGCCAACGCCGTCGCCGAAGGCGCGCGCGAGGCCGGCGCCTCGGTCGACATCAAGCGGGTGCCGGAGCTCGTGCCCGAAGCCGTCGCGAAAGCGTCACACTACAAGCTCGATCAGCCGGCGCCGGTGGCCAAGATCGAAGACCTCGCCAATTACGACGCCATCGTCATCGGCACCGGCACCCGCTTCGGCCGCATGGCCTCGCAGATGGCGAATTTCCTCGACCAGGCCGGCGGCCTCTGGATGAAGGGCGCGCTGCACGGCAAGGTCGGCGGCGCCTTTACCTCGACCGCGACCCAGCACGGCGGCCAAGAGACCACGCTGTTCTCGATCATCACCAATCTCCTGCATTTCGGCATGACCATCATCGGTCTCAATTACGGTTTCTCCGGCCAGATGGAGCTCAATGACGTCACTGGCGGCTCGCCCTATGGCGCCACCACCATCACCGGCGGCGACGGCAGCCGCCAGCCCACCGACAACGAACTCGCAGGCGCGCGCTATCAAGGACGCGTGATCGCGGAGACGGCGAAGAAACTGCATGGCTGATGCGATGGCGGCGGCATTCTCATCGGTGAATGCCGCCCCATTTGTTGGCGGGGGACGACGGACTTCGCCATGATCGAAATTCTCTTTATCTATCAATTGGCGCGCAACCCGGTGCAGGCGATCGCGCGGCGCTGGTATTGCCGCAGCCTGTTCCGCGCTTCGCGCGGCAAGCGTCGATGCCCCGAATCCACCAATTCGTGAAACGGCCGCCGGATAAGCTTTCGTCGCCGATTTCGGCGGAACCAAACGGAGGTTCGCGAGGTTGGGGCGGGCGCACCCGCACCCGGAGTATTCAGGCATGACCAGCAAGTCCGCCCCCAAAAAACCCGCGAAGAAGCCCGACACCCATATCGGCATGATGGGTGACGGCACCGAGGAACAAAATCTCGGCCAGCCCGGCAACCCGGCGGCGCGCATCAAGAAGGATGAGGTCGACGCCGCCTTTGCCAAGGACGCCAGCAAGAAGTAACGCGGCCATCCCCAATTGCCCCGAGTTCGCGTATAAAGGCCGGGCCGATCGCGCCCGGCCTTGTCATGCCGGGAATGCCGATGACCGCCCGCCCGCCATGGTGACCCATGAGCAACGCCCCGCGAATTCCCTGGCCGGAACTGCCGACCGCGGCATGGCGCGAGACTTATGAAACGCTGCATCTGTGGACCCAAATCGTCGGCAAGGTGCGCCTCGCGCGCACTCCCTGGCTGAACCATTCCTGGCACGTCGCGCTCTATGTCACCGCGCGGGGGCTGACGACCTCGCCGATCCCCGACGGCGTCAGGACATTTCAGATCGACTTCGACCTGATCGATCATATTTTGCGGATTTCGACCAGCGATGGCGCCAGGCGGCAGCTTGCGCTGGCCGGGCAATCGGTCGCAAGTTTCTACTCGGCCGTCATGGCCGATCTCACCGAGCTCGGCATCGACATCACGATCGACGAGATGCCCAACGAATTGCCGGAGCCGATCCGGTTTTCGCAAGACAACCGGCATGCCTCCTACGATCCGGCGGCGGTACGGCGCTTTTTCCAGATGCTTGCCAATGCCGATCGGGTGTTCAAGCAGTTTCGTACCGGCTTCCTCGGCAAGGCAAGCCCGGTGCATTTCTTCTGGGGCAGCTTTGACCTTGCGGTGACGCGCTTTTCCGGGCGCCGCGCGCCGCGCCATCCCGGCGGCGTGCCGCATTTATCCGATGACGTCACTTGCGAAGCCTATTCGCACGAGGTGTCGAGCGCCGGCTTCTGGCCCGGCGGCGGCGCGATCGACTATCCCGCGTTCTATTCCTATGCCTACCCGGAGCCCGCGGGCTTTCGCGCCACCAAGGTTCGCCCCGAGGCGGCGTTCTTCAGCGAGGCGCTCGGCGAGTTCGTTCTGCCTTACGACGCCGTGCGCCTGGCGGCGCAGCCGGATCAAGCGCTGCTCGAATTCCTGCAAAGCACCTATGAGGCCGCGGCCAACGCCGCGAAATGGGATCGCGCCGCGCTGGAATGCGCGCCCGGCCGGCCGGGCGTGGTGCGGCAGATCTAGCTCTCCTCGCGCGAGGGCCGCTGCTTGCCGAGCGCGCGGCTCAAACACGCCGCAAGCCGCGGATGGCGGCGGACTTCGTACACGGCGCGGTCGCGCAGCGCATAGGGCATGCCGCGCCAGCTCAATGCCGCGGTAATATCGGCGAGCGGCAGCGGCACCACCCCGAACCGGCGCTTGTAGGCGTAATTGCCGATGCTGAAGTCGAAGCTCCTGACGCCATCCTTATGCAGCGCGGCCATGGTGCGTTCGATGACCAACCGACCCGGCGAGCAATTCGACCACTTCTCGCCGGCATTGCTGCTGCGCAGCATCACATAACGCGAACCACTGCGAATGCCGAGCAGCGTCGCCACCACTTCCCCGCCCGATGTCAGCGCCGACAGCACGGTATAACCGCCGCCAAGACCTTCGCTGACCAGATGGCGGTAAAACGCGGCCGAGGTCTCGTCGTTGAGAGCGAAATTCAGCCCCAGATGCCGCATCCGGGCGCTCTGCTGAATCTCCATCGTCGAAAGCACGCGCAGCGCTTCATTCGGATCGGTGACGATCCGCAACGCCGCGGCGGGATCGCGCGTGAACACCCGCCAGCTCCGCTCCAGGTTCTTGCGGACGGTTCGTTCCAGCGAACGACGGTAAGCGTCGAAATCTTCGCCGGTCGTGACGACATTGCCGTTGAGCGGACACGGCCTCGCGCCATCGAGCAGCGCCAGCGGATTGGGCTGGCCCGCGATATCGAGCGGCATCTTGCGCAGGCGAACGAGATCGGCGCCGCCGGGCAGGCGTCGCAGCGCAGCCAGCAGATCGCGCCACATCGCGCGCGCCGATTTGGCGTCGCGCGGCGCCGCGGCGGTCAGCAGCGGCGCGTTATAGTCGGTCAGGTTGAGATCGGCGAATTCGATGATCCGGACGCCGTTCTGTACCCGCCGGACCAGCGGCAACAGAGCGACCTGTTCCGAGGTTGCGGCGTCCGAAATGATGACCATCAACGGTTCGACACCGGGGAAATTGGCGAATGCCGCGTACCATGCCTTGAGCCAGCGATGATCCTGGAACGGCGTCTGCGCGCTGGTATCATTCCAGCGCGCCGCGGCCTGCGTCCAGTCGCGGAAAAATTCGACGCGAAATCCCGCAGCGCGGGAATTTTCCCGCGCATTCAGATATTCTGCCCCAGCTACCAAAACCGCCATCATGCGTCGCCTGTATTTCCCGTTTCCCCTTGCCCGGTGACGACCATTACCGGCGCACTCTTCCATACTGTCCGGAATGGCCCGATATTGGCGCCTTCCCGGCCGCTCGCTGTCCCGATATGAGACGACGGGCCGATCCTCTCTCCCTATCTGGCAAGATGGATGCCCAGGCGGCCTCGACCGCTTACGGTAAGATAATGTCTGGGATGTATGGCTAACGCGGAACTTTCAGTACTCTGTTCGACGCGATTTCTTCATGCGAACCGGTATTCATCCCGCATCGAGTGCGGAACAGGCCTCGCTTGAAAACGCTTTGGAGAAGGCGCCGGCAACCGCACGATGACTTCAGAACCCGCATATCAGGCGCTGTTTCTCGGCGCGGGCCCGCAAATGCAATGCGGCGTCGGGCAATTTGCGAGGCTGTTGTGCGAGGGAATCGAAAAGCTGGACGCCTGTAGCTGCGCCACATTAACCGTGAGCCGGTCGGAAGGATCGGCTGCCGATATCTGGCGCGCCGTGGGATCGGCGCGGAACGTGGTCTGCAACTTTCCCATCGTGGCCTGGAAGCGCGTGATATTCCGGCCGCTGCTGGCGCTGGCCATGGCGCGGCTGCGTCGGCGCCGTATCGTCCTGATCCAGCATGAGTGGGCCGGCCTGCACTGGCTGCGCCGCGTCACCTATCTTCCGGCGCTGTGGCTTGCCGATACCATCGTGATGTTTTCACCCCTGGTGCGGCGCGAACTCGCCGCCGATCGCCTGGCCGGCTGGGCTGCGCGAAAATGCGTGCTGGCCCCGCTGCCGCCGAACATCGAAGCCCCCGCAGGCATCGCCGAATCCAGATTGCGGCAGCGCCTCGGCGCGGCGCGGGAAGAGGGTCGGCTGGTGGTCGGCCATTTCGGATCGATCTATCCGGGCAAGCAGCCGAACGCGCTGCTCGACATCGGGGCGATCCTGAAGGCGCGCGGGCAGAAGCCGCTGATCGTCTATATCGGATCGTTCATCCGCGGCGTCGACAAGGTCGAGCAGGAATTTCACGCCCGTGCCGCCGAACTCGGCATGTCGGACGATGTCATCGTCAGCGGCTATGTCGCGTCGGACCACGAGGTGTTCGGCCTGTTCAGCGCGGTCGACGCTTTCTGCTATCCCCTCGATGAAGGCCTCACCGCGCGGCGTTCCAGCATTCTCGCCTGCGTGCAGTCCGGCCGCCCCGTCATCGTCACCGGTCCGGCCGAGCCTGACGAGTTCAACCATCATCCGCGCTTCAAGGAGTTGATCGACCGCGGCGCCATCGTGCTGGTTCCGCGCGGCTCGGACGACGATGTCTACGCCGACAAGATCGTCTCGGCGCTCAAATGGCCGTCGGTGCAGGTGCCGTTCGATTTCGATGGCTGGTGGCTGGACGTCGCGCAGGCGGTGAAGGCACTGTTCTGACAGCTCACTCCTTGGCCCGGAAACGCGCCAGATAGTGCAGGCCGAATACCGCCAGCAGAAACGTGAACCAGGTCGGATCGGCGCGATCGAGAAAGAAACTCTCCAGCGACGAGAGATAGAGACCGAACAGCCAGATGCGCAGCAACGCCATCGCCAGCGGGCCGTCATTGCCGCCGCGGTCGGCGGCATGGAAATTCCGTAACGGGGTTATCACCAGCACCGCGATCAGCAACGCCAGTCCCGGCAGCCCCATCGACAATGCGGTGTCGATATATCCGTTATGGCTGTGCGAGGCATATTCCGCCCACTCCATGCCTTCGGGAACATTGCGGATCGCATCGGTGCCCCAGAACGCCTCGAAGCCGTAGCCGGTCGGCAACCGCAGCTGCAGCGATTGCAGCGCGAAGGTCCAGATGTCGGTGCGGCCGGTGAAGCTCGAATCCAGCGGCAGCATTTTAGCAATCTCGGCAAGCCCCTCACTCATGACCGTGCCGACGCCAAGCAGATTGAGCACGACCAAGGGCGTCAATAGTATCACGGCGCGCAGCCAGAACGAACGGACCACGGTCGTCAGCGAGGTCAGCGCCAGCACGAGCAAGGTCAGCGTCAACGAGCTTTTGCCGGCGGCATACAGCAGAAACAGTGACGCAAGGCCAATGATCGCGGCGCCGGAAAGCCACGCGCCGGAGCGAACGATGTAGATGCCGAGAAACACCAGCATCGCCATCACCGACGCCGCCACATTCTTGTGGCCGAATGAGCCGCGCCAGTTTCCCGCCAGTTGCGGTTCCTGGATGTCGGTCGCCAGATGAATCGACAGCTGCGGTGCCAGCAATATTCCGAGATAGCAGACCGCCAGCAGGACCAGCGCGGCGATGCTGAACCAGCGCATCAATTCGTTCAGGGATTTCGGCAGCAGCATCAGCGCCGCGGCGGCGGCGATGACGCAGGCCGTCAAGGCGAGACGTTTGATCGATGTACTGGGGTCGAGCGACAACGCGACCGTCACGACGATCCAACCCCCGAACAACACATGCAGCGGCGTAAGCAGGGTCGCGAGGCCCGGCATGTTGTCGCGCATCGCCAGAACGATTGCCAGCACGGCCATGCCGCCGAACGCCAGATAGGTCAGCGTCTCGTTGCCGGTAGAGGTGTCCTTGAGCTGCTGATCGCCGAGGTCAACGAACGGCCGCAGCGAGATCCAGGCCAGCAGCAGCGCGCCGATGAAAGTGGCGCCGCGCACCACATCCATCACCTGCTGACGCCGCAATCCAAAGGCGACGGCGCGCAACTCTGGAGCAGTGACCAGCTGGCTCAAGACACGATCTTCGAGGCTTTATAGGGTTGCGGTTCGATGCCGACCGCTGCCAGCGCGCTGCCCATGGCGACCATGACCGGGTGCAGCGCGATCAGCGCCTTGCGTTCCCTGAGCAACAGCCGGCCGGCGAGAAACAGCGATTGCGGCATCAGCGCCAGCATCTTGGCGAGCAGTTTTGTCCGCGACCACGGCGTCCGCGCCAGCTTGCGCTGGACGTGATAGTTGATCGCGCCGATGCGTAGCGCCCGCAGCGCAAGCCAGCCGGGATTGGTGCGGCTAGCCGGGACGGTTTCGGTGATGACGGCTTCCGCGGCCCAGTGAAACTTCATTCCCGCCTGACGGCAGCGGACGAAGAAATCGGTATCGCCGCCGCCGAGAAAATTGAACCTGAGATCGAAGGCGGGCTGTTCTCCGAGGCCGGCAAATACCGGACGCTTGATCAGGCAATTGCCGCAGCCATAGATGACCGGCACCGGTCCGCTCGTGTCATAGGCCGGACGGAACGCCGGATGGCGGCGAAGGCCACGCTTCAGATCGTCGTCGAAATTCGGCAGCACCGGCCCGCCGACCACGTCCGCGCCGGTGGTCTCGGCGGCGCGCAGCATCCGCTCCAGCCAGTCCGGCGAGGCAATCTCGTCGTCGTCGATCATCAGAAAATTGACGGCAGCGGGGAACGTCGCCAGTGCGGTCTCGAACGCCGCGTTGATGGCGTGGCAATTGCCTTGCCGCGGCTCGACCACGCAAAGGCCTGGAATTTTTCCGGATCGAAGAAATTCGGCGGCGACCGGTACGCTGCCGCAGGCCAGCGCGTCGTTTTCGACGATGACGACCGCGAAGCGCCTTTTCGTGCATTGACCGGCGAGCGAGTTAAGCGTCAGGCGCAAATGTTGCGGCCGGCGGAAGCAGGGAATGCAGACCACGGTCCCGACAGAAAGATCGAGCGACGGCGACGTGGCTGCCCATGCGCGCGAGACCTGCGGCGGCGGTGCCGCAAATGCGGACACACCGGACGCTGCGGCTGTGCCGAAAGCGCCCCGCGCGGCGGGCCCTGCCGCGCCGATCAAGAAATCAGAATTGGCCTCAAGCGACATACGCAGACCTGGCTCCGCCGTGTAATCAGAAGAATAAGCAAAGATCATTGCAATATCCGCTCCAGCGGCGGGCGCTGCCGCACAGAATTATCGCGACGGTTAATGGAAGAAGTTAACCCAGGTTAACCTTTGCCCGCGCCCCGCAAGCTCATGGTGCGCGCCGGAACAGTTCCCTGAAGAGCTCCCGAGATTTTGGAAACTGATTGTTGTCGATCTGGGTCGGCCACAATCCATCGACGTCGAAATAGGCCGCATAGGCGATATGGCCCTCGTTCTTCACAAACCAGTCGTGCATCTGCTGGATGAAAAAGGCATTGTCGCCGAAATTGCCGACGCCCCATTCGGGGTAACTCATGGCCTTGCCATGCCGGGCGGCAAACTCCCTGTGCCACTCCAGACCGAAGGGCGCTTTCAGATAATAGCTGTCCCAACGCTCCGCGGCGGAGCCTTCATATTTGAAGTCATAGACGTCGAGCCCGATGTAATCGACGACGTCGTCACCGGGATAGGCGAGATCCGCAGGGTTGTCCTGAGGGCCCCAGCCCGGGCACCAATCGTACTTGAAGCCGCTCGAGTGCCGCCTGAATATCTGGACGACGCGCCGGAACGCCCTGATGTAGTCGGCCTCCTGGCCCTTGGCGAACCAGGCCATGGAAACAAGATTCATCTCCCAGCCGAGGCGAATGATGGCGTGCGGCTGCGCTTCAGCGATCGCGCCGGCGGCGGCTTCAAATTCGGCGTCGTGCAGGCCATCGGCGACATCGGCGAGCGGCGTCCCCTTCACCGTCAACGGCACGGACCAGACGACGTTTCGCGCCGGGTTGAGATTTTTCCAGATGCCGGGCACCCAGCTCAGCCGGAAGAAATCATCCCATGTCGATTCGGCGTAGAAATCGACGCCCACGACCGACGATGGCGCCTGGCCGAGCCATTGTTCCCAAATCTCCAGGGTACGCTCGCGGCCGTCGGGCCCCCAATTCACGAATGCGCCGGCAAGCTTCGAAGAATTCGAGGCCGCGCCCGATGCGACATTGGTCGCGCCACGAGCGGAAAGGACTCCGGCGAGAGCCGCAACCGTCAGGATCAGGGACAACCCTCTCGTGAGCCATCGGCTGCGGCGACGCTCGCCGGCGGTTCGATCAGTTCGTAACATTGTCTGCCCTCGCCAGTTTCCCGACAAAGAAAGCCGACAGCCGCCGCCCCACTTCCACCGACCCCTCGGCCGTGAGATGGCCCGCGTCGAACTGCAATGGAATATCGCCTGCCGCGAATTCATCGCAGCGGCCGTCGCGGCAGACTGAATCGTAGACCGAAAGGTAAGCCGCGCCTTTGGCCGTGACCATCCGGCGCAGCGCCCGATCGCGCTCGCGAATCCCGGACGTTTGCATGGCGCGGGCGATGGAGGGACGGTTGCGCAGAATCTCTTCGGCCAGAAGCCGCGGCAATGCGCTGTCGTATTCGACGATCGGCCCGAGCACCGTGACGTCGAGCCCCCTCGCCTTCAGGGCCTCGAGCGTGCCGGACAGGGGAGCCATGTCCTCGTCTTTCCAGGAGGCGGCGAGCAGGACTTTGTCGACCTTGTGGTTCGCGAGAAAATCGTTGAAGACAAACTGCATCAGTCTCGGACAGGCTCGCGTATCGAGCAGCGAGATCGGCTCGACGGCCGGCCGGCAGGCGCTGGCGGTCGCCTGCATGATATTCACCTGCGGCATGGCCGAAGACAGGCCAAACCAGAGATGGGCGGCGTGGCTATCGCCGACCAGGAGATAGTTCGGCCGCTTCGAGTCGAGCCTCATGCAGGTCTCGATATCGAGATGCTGGCGGTTGGTCGCAAGGTAACACCGGCCGGCCCGGAATGCGGCCGACGGATCGTAGCCGAGGTAGGCACCGATCGCGACCACCCGTTCCGGAAAACGAAACGGCGCACCGCCGGCGACCAGCACCAGGCCGCAAAGCGCGATAACCGAAGTCATGGCGGTCGAAGCGGCGCCGAATACGACCGGTGTGGATGTATCCCTTGCCTTCGACCGGAAGGGCATCTCGATAAATTTCCACGACAGCCAGGCGATGCCGATCGAAACCGCAATCAGCGCCAGCTTGGTCAACGCGCCGGAGGCGCCCGGGAGCAGCAGCCCATCGGTTCGCTGAAACACGATCAGCGGCCAATGCCATAGATAGAGCGAGTAGGATATCAGGCCGATGAAGACGGCCGGCCGCAGCGACAGCAACCTGCCCACGGCCGAAATCCCGCGTTCGCTGGAAGCGATCACGAGCGTGGCGCCAACTCCGGCTAGCGAGGTCATCACCAGAAGCGGAGCCGACGACGATCCCAACAGGATGACGCCGAGCAGGAGCAGCATCCCGATCACGCCACAGGCATTCTTGCCGAATTCGGTTCGCGGCGCCGGAATGAACCCGATCGAGAGCATCGCGCCGAGCAACAGCTCCCAGGCGCGAAACGGCGTCAGATAGAATGCAAAGTCGGTGTTTCGATGGCTGACTGCAAAGGCCGCCGCGAAGGAGAGTACAGCCGCGAGAGCAAACAGCAGCCTGATGCGCTGGCGCAGAAAGCGATAAGCGACGAGCATCAACAACGGCGTGATCAGGTAGAATTGCTCCTCGACGCCGAGCGACCAGGTGTGCAGCAGCGGTTTTGTTTCGGCCGGCGCATCGAAATAACCCGCGGTGCCGGCGAAGTAGAGGTTCGAGATCGAACCGACCGCGCTTGCGAGGCTTCTCGCGTAATCTTCGAGCTCGACGGGCAGGCAGTAGCGATAGGCGAAAACGCTCGTGACCACGAACATCACAAACAGCGCCGGCAGGATCCGCAAAATCCGGCGCTTGTAGAAATGACCGAGCGAGAACGATCCACTGCGGATATCCCCATCGATCATGCCGCAGATCAAATATCCCGAAATGACAAAGAAGATGTCGACGCCGACGAAACCGCCGGGGAAGCCGGGGACGCCGACGTGATAAAGCAACACCGGAATCACGGCCAACGCGCGTAGTCCATCGATGTCGGCGCGATATTTCACAATTCAGACCTCACCCAAAGCGCGATGGAACTCATCGCGCGACGAACGCTCCGGCATTAACCTTCGGGCCGCAGACATTCGCGGCGTTGCAAAAGCGGACACCCCGGACACTGCGGCTGTGCCAAAAAGACCTGACGTCGCGGACCCGACGCAGCCCGAGGCCGAATCGCACCGGTGATGGGCTTCTGTCGTCACGTTCACACACCCCGGGATTTCGGCGTTGGCTCCGTGACTGCAATAACCGGTCCAGCTTCGCGCGGCTTTGTCGCGTCAATGTCCGTGATGGTTACCGCCCGGGCAAATTAACCAAGCTCGTACACGGCTAGCGGTCGCGACGCAGTCCGGCACCGATCTTGCTCTCTCACCACGCAGAGGAACCATGCCCACCAAACCGATGGCACTGAATGTCGTTGCCGAAGAGACTCACAAGATGAATCCTGTAGCGCTGTTGACCCCGACCTACGGGCGCGATCTGGAACTGTGCGAATTGCTCTGCGAAAGTGTCGACCGCCATGTCGGGGCATTTTCGAAGCATTATCTGCTGGTTCCGGACTGCGATTTGCCGCTGTTTGCCCGCTTCCAGAGCGAACGCAGGCGCGTGGTTCCGGCGTCCGAATTCCTGCCCAAATGGCTGCGGCCGCTGCCTCGTTTTGTCCAGCGCAACCGGCGCCAGTACTGGTGGTCGTTTCGAACCAAGCCGGTCAGCGGCTGGCACGTCCAGCAGTTTCTGAAGATTGCCGCGGCGATCTCGCTGCCGCATCAGCGCTATTGCATCCTGGATTCCGATATCGTGTTCTTCCGCGATTTCGACCTGTCGCGCTTCGAATATCCAAATTCGATTCCGCTCCTGAGCATGCCCAACGAGGTCACATCCCAGCACATCCGCCATTCGCATTGGGTCGAGACAACCCATCGGCTCCTTGGATTGCCGACCCCGCCGCTTCCGGCCTCCGATTTCATCGGCCATATCATCTTCT
>Ga0209006_10002071_pt1 | contig 18241 bp, 18 predicted proteins | sample JacPin_JW_Ref_O2_FD_188567 | JGI IMG/M metagenome (GOLD analysis project Ga0209006, IMG submission 188567) | Forest soil microbial communities from Algoma, Ontario, Canada - Jack Pine, Ontario site 1_JW_Ref_O2 (SPAdes) (version 2) | ecosystem: Environmental > Terrestrial > Soil > Boreal... | reverse complement strand
TGCTGGAAGCCGCACGCAACACCCGCGCCCGCGAGGTGCTGGTCGCCACCGAGGTTGGCATGCTGCACCAACTGCGCAGGGCTGCACCGGCGGTCGACTTCCGCGCGGTCAACGACCGGGCGTCGTGCAAGTACATGAAGATGATCACCCCCGCCGCGCTGCTGCGCTGTCTGACAGAGGGTGCCGACGAAGTGGACGTCGACCCCGAGATCGCGCGGCTGGCTCGACGCAGCGTGCGGCGGATGATCGAAATCGGGCAGCCCGGCGGCGGCGAATGAGGGCCTGGCAGACCCGCGCCGATGTCGTGGTCATCGGCACCGGGGTCGCGGGGCTGGCCGCCGCGCTGGCGGCTCACCGCCGCGGCCGCCGGGTGGTGGTGCTGAGCAAGGCGGCCGAGACCGCGACGTTCCACGCGCAGGGCGGGATCGCAGTGGTGCTGCCGCGGACCGAGGACTCGATCGACGCCCATGTCCACGACACACTGTCGGCCGGGGCCGGGCTATGCGACCCGGAGGCGGTGCGCTCGATCGTCTCCGACGGCTATCGTGCCGTCACCGAATTGGTCTCTGACGGGGCGCGTTTCGACGAGGCCGCGCCGGGACGCTGGGCGCTGACGCGAGAGGGCGGACACTCCCGGCGCCGCATCATCCATGCGGGTGGTGACGCGACCGGCGCCGAGGTGCAGCGCGCGCTGGATCACGCCGCCGCGACCCTCGACATCCGCCGCAATCATGTTGCGCAAGAACTGCTGTACGACCGCGACGGCATCACCGGTGTGCGGGTCATCAACGACGACGGCATCGGCGTCGTGCACGCACCGGCCGTGATCCTCGCGACGGGCGGGCTTGGGCACCTCTACCGGGCCACCACCAACCCCGAGGGGTCCACCGGCGACGGAATCGCACTGGCGCTGCGAGCCGGAGTGCCCGTGAGGGACATCGAGTTCATCCAGTTCCACCCGACGATGCTGTACGCGGGACGTCGTGTCACGGGGCGCAGACCACTGATCTCCGAGGCGCTGCGCGGGGAAGGCGCCAAACTGGTTGATGCACGGGGTGTTTCGGTCATGTCGGGGGTGCATCCGATGGCCGAGCTCGCCCCCCGCGATGTGGTCGCAGCGGCCATCGAGGCGCGGCTTCGGGAAACCGGCGATCGGTGTGTCTACCTCGACGCTCGCTCGATCGCTGGCGTCGCGCGCAGGTTCCCGACTGTCACCGCCTCATGCCGCGCGGCAGGCATCGATCCACAGAAGGACCTGATTCCGGTTGTGCCTGGGGCGCATTACAGCTGCGGCGGTGTGGTCACCGACGTCGAGGGACGCACCGAGCTCGCGGGACTGTTCGCGGCCGGCGAGGTGGCCCGAACCGGAATGCACGGCGCCAACCGGCTGGCGTCCAACAGCCTGCTCGAGGGCCTGGTGGTCGGCGGTCGCGCCGGCCGCGGCGCCGCCGCGCACGCCGGGACCCGCGGACCCGTCATCGCAGCGGCGCCCGAACGTGCGGCCGATACCGCGTTGCGCCGCAAGGATCTTCAGCGGATCATGACCGTCCACGCATCGGTGGTCCGCGACGCCGACGGGCTGACCCGGCTGGCGCAGGAGCTGCAGGCGGCCCCGCCGCGGGCGCGGCTCAGCGGCGCCGACACCGAGGACATCGCGCTGACGATGACCGCCCGTGCCGTCGTCGCCGGGGCGTTGGCGCGCTGCGAAACCCGCGGTTGCCACCATCGCAGCGACTTCCCCGACACCGATTCTGCGCAGGCGCGGAGCACGACCGCGCGACAGGCATCCGACGGCCGGGTCCTGGTCGACGCGCCGATGCCGGCCGGGGCTTGCGGTTGATGCGGCTGTCCGAGCACGAGGTGGCCGAAGCCCGCGCGGTGATCAGCCGCGCGCTCGACGAGGATCTGCGGTACGGCCCCGATATCACCACCCAGGCAACGGTGCCCGCGGACGCGACCACCTCCGCAGCGCTCGTGGCCAGAGAACCCGGGATCATCGCTGGGTGCGACGTCGCGCTGCTCGTGCTCGACGAGGTGCTCGGCATGGGCAGTTACCGGGTGCTGGATCGGCTCGCCGACGGCGACCGCGTGGAGTCCGGCGCCGCGGTGCTGCGCCTAGAGGCCGGCACGCGGGGTCTGCTGACGGCCGAGCGGACGTTGCTGAATCTCGTGTGCCATCTGTCGGGGATCGCCAGTGCGACCCGCCAGTGGGTCGACGCCGTCGCAGGCACCCCCGCTGTCGTTCGCGACACCCGCAAGACGCTGCCCGGTCTTCGTGCGTTGCAGAAGTACGCGGTGCGGGTCGGCGGCGGACAGAACCACCGCATGGGACTCGGCGACGCGGCGCTGATTAAGGACAACCATGTCGCGGCCGCCGGGTCGGTAGTCGCCGCGTTGAACGCGGTCAGGACCGCTGCACCCGACCTGCCGTGCGAGGTGGAGGTCGACTCCCTCGAGCAGCTCGACGAGGTGCTTGCCGATCGGGTGGAGCTGGTCCTGCTGGACAACTTGCCGGTCTGGCAGACGCAGATCGCCGTGCAGCGGCGCGACGCCCGCGCTCCAGGTGTGAAGCTGGAGTCGTCCGGGGGGCTGTCTCTGGAGAACGCAGGCGCGTACGCGACGACGGGCGTCGACTATCTGGCCGTCGGCGCGCTTACCCACTCGGTTCGCGCGCTCGACATCGGGTTGGATGTTTAACGCCTGAGCACCGCCCGCGCCGCCGTGCCAGCAGACTTCAGCGCCGCCGCGTTGCCGTTCGTGCGCGACAGCACCAGCGCGCCTTCGATGACGGAAATGACGGCCAGCGCGGTCTCGTCGGCCCGCTCCCGATCCCAACCGTCTGCCCGTAGCCGCTCCGAGATCGCTGCACACCAGCTGCCGAACGCGCCCGCAGCGGCCCGCCGGACGAGCTCGCTGGCATGCACCGACTCGGTGGCGATCGGCTCGACGGGACAGCCATCGCGGTAATCCGCGGTCAGCCCGGCCGCCAGCAGGTCCACCCAGCGGTCGACGACGGCGGTCACGGGGACGTCCCGCGCGAGCGCGGCCCGCAGCACTCCCTCGATCTGGGCGCCCGCGACCTCGACCACGGCCGCCGCCAGCTCCTGCTTGCCGCCCGGAAAGTGGTGATACAGCGAGCCGGCCTTGACGCCGGCCTCGTCGAGAATCTGGTTCAGGCCGGTCGCGGCGTATCCCTGGCGGCGGAACAGGGTGCCTGCGGTCTCGATCAGTGCGGCGCGGCTGCGGTCGGGGCGGGGCACGCTCTTGACAATACTAGAAAGATCATTCAACAATCCTTCCAATGAGCGCCTTGCGCGAAGAGAAAAGGCGCCGATGAGCTCCTTGCGCGAAGAGAGCGCGAAGAGAGAAGGTAAAAGTGCGGCATTTGATGTTCGAAGAGGCCGGACGATACGCGTGGCAAGACGCTCCGGAACCCACGATTTCGGCGCCGGAGCAGGCGCTGGTGCGTCCGGTGGCGGTTGCGTGCTGTGACTTGGACGTCGGCGTCGCTCAAGGGGTGCTGCCGATGCCGCCGGGACACGCGGTGGGACACGAGGGCATCGCCGAGGTGGTCGCCGTCGGCGATGCAGTCCGCGACATCAGGGTCGGCGACCGTGTCGTGGTGCCGTTCCAGATCAGCTGCGGCAACTGCCGCGAATGCCGCCGCGGTGTCACGGGATCATGCGGCTCGGTTCCGTTGATGGCGATGTACGGCATGGCGCCACTGGCCGGCCTGGACGGTGGCGGCTTCATGGCTGATCTGGTGCTGGTGCCCTACGCCGACGCGATGCTGATCCCGATTCCAGAGGCGGTCGATCCCGTGGCGATCGCGTCGCTCTCTGACAACATCCCCGATGGTTGGCGCGCGGTCGGCCCGTTCCGATCGGAGCTCGCGGGGCTCGACGACAGTGACCGCCGCGTGCTCGTGGTCGGCCGACTGTCGATCGGTGTGTACGCCGCCGCGCTGGCGTCGGCGATCGGCGCTCACGTCGACTACGTCGACACCAACCAGAACCGGCTGGCGGCCGCCGAGAAGCTGGGGGCGGTGGCCCACGATCTCGCAAAACCCGACCGATCTTGGGACCCGTATCCAGTGACCGTGCACACCTCGGCCGACCCAGCGTTGCTTGCCGCCACACTGCGCGCGACCTGGGCGGATGGGGTGTGCACCGACACCGGGATCTACTACCAGGGCAAGGTCGAGATGCCGCTGCTGCCGATGTACACCCGCGGTGTGCGATTCGTGACGGGACGGGTGAACGCGCGAGCAGTGATCCCGGAGATCCTCGAGTTGCTGGCCGCCGGATGCGACGTCGCCCCCACCGTCGAGCGGGTCGTGGAGTGGGACGACGCACCCTCTGCCTGGCCGGCGATGACGGGCAAGACCGTCTACATCCGCGGGTAGCGGCGAGTCACACGGACGCGGTCCTGCGCATCAGCGACAGCGCCAGCGTCACCGTCGCAGGGTGCCGACCGGCCGTCGTTGCAATCAATCAATTTTTCTTCGGGTGCGTCGATCAGGGACAATCGACGTGATGGCAGCCATCGAGATGACCAGGATCGACCTGCGCAACCGTGTGCTGGGCGCGGCCCAGCTCCGCGCTGCGCTGCCCCGCGGCGGCGTGGATGTGGAGACGGTGCTGCCCGTGGTGCGCCCGGTGGTGGAGGCCGTCGCGCAGCGGGGAGCCGAGGCGGCCCTGGAATACGGCGAGTCCTTCGACGGAGTGCGGCCCGGCACGGTGCGGGTCCCCGTGGCGCGGCTCGACGAGGCGCTCGTCGCGCTGGCACCCGACGTGCGGTCCGCGTTGGAGGTGGCGATCGGGCGCGCGAGAGCGGTGCACGCCGATCAGCGGCGCACCGACACCACGACGACGCTCGGCCCCGGTGCCACCGTCACCGAGCGGTGGGTACCGGTGGCGCGGGTGGGTCTGTACGTGCCGGGCGGCAATGCCGTCTACCCATCGAGTGTGGTGATGAACGTCGTGCCCGCCCAGACGGCCGGCGTCGAATCCCTCGTGATCGCCAGCCCGCCGCAGGCGCGCTTCGCCGGCCTGCCGCATCCGACGATCCTGGCCGCCGCCCGCCTGCTGGGTGTCGATGAAGTGTGGGCGGTCGGCGGCGCCCAAGGGATCGCGCTGCTGGCGTATGGCGGCTCTGACACCGACGGCGCGGACCTGGCACCGGTCGACATGATCACCGGTCCGGGCAACATCTACGTCACCGCGGCCAAGCGGATCTGCCGCTCGCGAGTCGGGATCGACGCTGAAGCGGGGCCGACAGAAATCGCGATCCTCGCTGACCACACCGCAGACCCCTCGCACGTCGCCGCCGACCTGATCAGCCAGGCCGAGCATGACGAGATGGCCGCCAGCGTGCTGGTGACACCGAGCGTGAAGCTCGCCGACGCGACATCCGCAGAGCTCGCGGCCCAACTGGAAACCACCGTGCACCGCGAGCGTGTGACGGCGGCACTGACGGGCCGGCAATCTGCGATCGTGCTCGTCGACGACATCGATGCTGGTGTGCGCGTGGTCAACGCCTATGCTGCCGAACACCTGGAGATCCAGACCGCCGACGCACCTGCCGTCGTCATCCAAATCCGCTCGGCTGGAGCGATTTTCGTTGGCCCGTACTCGCCAGTGAGCCTCGGCGACTACTGCGCCGGCTCGAACCATGTGCTCCCGACGGCCGGATGCGCCCGCCACTCCAGCGGGTTGTCGGTCCAGACGTTCCTGCGTGGCATTCACGTCGTGGACTACACCGAGGCGGCTCTGAAAGATGTGTCCGGCCATGTGATCACGCTGGCCGAGGCCGAGGATCTGCCTGCCCATGGCGAAGCCGTGCGCCGGAGGTTCGAAAGGTGAGCGTGCCGGGGCAGCGTGTCACACTGGCTGACTTGCCACTGCGCGATGACCTGCGCGGCAAGTCGCCTTATGGTGCACCGCAACTCGACGTGCCGGTGCGGCTGAACACCAACGAGAATCCGCACCCACCCACGCCGGCACTGGTCGATGACGTGGCGCGCTCGGTGCGGGAGGCGGCCGTGAACCTGCACCGATATCCCGACCGCGACGCGGTCGCGTTGCGCCGCGACCTCGCCGCCTACCTGACCGCTCAGACCGGTGTGCATGTCGGCGTCGAAAACCTATGGGCCGCCAACGGTTCAAACGAGGTGCTGCAGCAGCTGCTGCAAGCATTCGGGGGTCCTGGCCGCAGCGCGATCGGGTTCGTGCCGTCCTACTCGATGCACCCGATCATCTCCGGCGGAACCCAGACGCGCTGGCTGGAGGCACGCCGTGCCGACGATTTCGGCCTCGACACCGAGACGGCGGTCGGCGCAATCATCGAGTACCACCCTGACGTGGTGTTCGTCGCGAGCCCGAACAACCCGTCCGGACAGAGTGTTTCACTGTCGGACCTGCGCCGGCTGCTTGATGCGATGGACGGCGGCTTGCTGATCCTCGATGAGGCGTACGGTGAATTCTCATCGGCGCCGAGCGGGATCGGGCTTGTTGACGAGTATCCCGCCAAATTCGTCGTCACCCGCACGATGAGCAAGGCGTTCGCGTTCGCCGGCGGACGGCTCGGCTATCTGATCGCGGCGCCTGCGGTGATCGAGGCAATGCTGCTGGTGCGGCTGCCCTATCACCTGTCCGCGATGACCCAGGCCGCGGCTCGGGCGGCGCTGCGCCACGCCGACGAAACGCTGGGCAGTGTCGCCGCTCTGGTCGCCGAGCGTCAGCGCGTCACCGACGCGCTGAGCCGCATGGGCTTTCGGGTCGTTGCAAGCGACGCCAACTTCGTGTTGTTTGGCGAATTCGCCGACGCGCCCGCCACCTGGCGTCGCTATCTCGATGCCGGCATCTTGATCCGCGACGTCGGCGTTACCGGATACCTGCGCGCCACTATCGGATTGCCCGACGAGAACGACGCGCTGCTGGCCGCCAGCGCAGGACTCGCGGCCACCGAACTCGCCGAGCCGCTAGGAGCCCAGACAACATGACCGTGACCGAGAACCGCCGCGCCCGCGTTGAGCGCACGACAAAGGAGTCCGACATCGTTGTCGAACTCGACCTCGACGGAAGCGGCATCGTCGACGTCGACACCGGGGTGCCGTTCTACGACCACATGCTGACCTCGCTCGGAAGTCACGCCAGCTTCGACCTGACTGTCCGCGCGAAGGGTGACGTGCACATCGAGGGGCACCACACCATCGAGGACACCGCGATCGTGCTGGGGCAGGCGCTGGCGCAGGCCCTGGGCGACAAGAAGGGGATCCGGCGGTTCGGCGACGCGTTCGTCCCGATGGACGAGACGCTCGCCCATGCCGCGGTCGACGTGTCGGGACGGCCGTACTGCGTGCACACGGGTGAACCGGATCACCTGCGTCACACCACGATCGCCGGGTCGAGCGTGCCGTATCACACCGTCATCAACGGCCATGTGTTCGAGTCGCTGGCGATGAACGCGCGCATCGCGCTGCATGTGCGCACGTTGTACGGGCGCGACCCGCACCACATCACCGAGGCTCAGTACAAGGCGGTGGCGCGCGCGCTGCGCCAGGCGGTCGAACGCGATCCCCGGGTTACGGGCGTGCCGTCCACGAAAGGCACGCTGTGACAACGAAGTCCGTGGTGGTGCTTGACTATGGTTCAGGCAACCTGCGGTCGGCTCAGCGCGCGCTGCAGCGTGTCGGCGCGGCCGTCGAGGTCACCGCCGATCCTGGTGCGGCGATGGCCGCCGACGGCCTGGTGGTGCCGGGCGTCGGTGCGTTCGAGGCCTGCATGACGGGTCTGCGCGCCATCGGCGGGGACAAGATCATCGCCGAACGGCTCAACGCCGGCGGTCCGGTGCTCGGGGTGTGCGTGGGCATGCAGATCCTGTTTGACCGGGGTGTGGAGTTCGGTGTCGAAACCGTCGGCTGCGGCCAATGGCGCGGAGCCGTAACCCGATTGGATGCGCCGGTGATCCCGCACATGGGCTGGAATGTTGTCGAGGCCGGGGCGGGTACCACCCTGTTCGACGGGCTCGACGCCGACACCCGGTTCTACTTCGTGCACTCCTATGCCGCGCAGCGCTGGGAAGACAACCCCGACGCGGTGCTCACCTGGGCCGCCCACGAAGTCCCGTTCCTCGCCGCCGTGGAGGATGGCGCATTGGCCGCGACGCAGTTCCATCCCGAGAAGAGCGGCGACGCCGGGGCAATGCTGCTGACGAACTGGGTGCGGGGCCTGTGATCCCCTCGCTGATCCTGCTGCCCGCCGTCGACGTGGTGGACGGACGCGCGGTGCGCCTGGTGCAGGGCCAGGCGGGAAGTGAAACCGAGTACGGCTCGGCGCTGGACGCCGCGCTGACCTGGCAGCGCGATGGCGCGGAGTGGATTCACCTGGTGGACCTCGACGCGGCGTTCGGGCGCGGCTCGAATCGTGAACTGCTGGCCGAGGTGGTCGGCACGGTGGATGTCAATGTGGAAATGTCGGGCGGCATCCGCGACGATGCGTCGCTGGCCACTGCGCTCGCAACAGGATGTGCGCGGGTAAATCTCGGCACCGCCGCGCTGGAGAACCCGCAATGGTGCGCCAAGGTCATCGGTCAGCACGGTGACAAGGTGGCGGTCGGACTTGATGTGCAGATCGTCGATGGCGAGCACCGGCTGCGCGGTCGCGGCTGGGAGACTGATGGCGGCGACCTCTGGACAGTGCTGGAACGCCTCGACAGCGAAGGCTGTTCGCGGTTCGTCGTCACCGACGTCACCAAGGACGGCACGCTCACGGGCCCGAACATCGATCTGCTGGCAAACGTCGCCGAATGCACCGATGCACCGGTGATCGCCTCGGGCGGTGTTTCGAGTCTCGACGATCTGCGGGCGATCGCCGCGCTCACCGAGCTCGGCGTGGAGGGCGCGATCGTCGGGAAGGCGCTCTACGCGGGCTGTTTCACGCTTCCGCAGGCGCTCGCGGCGGTAGGGCGGTAGTCGCGATGGCGCCCCGCACCGCCGACCTGGACGGGCTGGTCACCGAGGCAGCCAAGATCCTCGACAAAGCCGCTACTCGGTTCGTCGAGGGCCACGGCGCCGAGTCGGCCGTCCGCAAGAAGGGCAACGACTTTGCCACCGAAGTGGATCTGGCGATCGAGCGCGAGGTCGTCGACGCATTGACATCGGCGACCGGGATCGGGGTGCACGGCGAGGAGTTCGGCGGGGCGGATGTCGACTCGCCGCTGGTGTGGGTGCTCGACCCCATCGACGGGACGATCAATTACGCCGCCGGGTTGCCGCTGGCGGCGATCCTGCTGGGGCTGATGCGCGACGGGGAGGCGGTGGCGGGTCTCACCTGGCTGCCGTTCACCAACGAGCGATTTACTGGTGTCGTCGGCGGCTCGTTGCGCTGCAACGGAGTAGAGCTGCCGCCGGTCGAGCGGGTGGAGTTGGTCGACGCGGTGGTAGGCGTCGGCACATTCAACGCGGGCTGGCGTGGCCGGATCCCGGGCCGGTATCGGCTAGCCGTGGTGGAGCGCCTGAGCCGCGAGTCCTCGCGATTGCGCATTCACGGCGCCACGGGTATCGACCTGGCGTACACCGCCGCCGGGATCCTGGGCGGTGCAATCAGTTTCGGCGACCACATCTGGGATCATGCGGCGGGTGTCGCATTGGTGCGGACCGCGGGCGGAATCGTCACCGACTTGGCAGGAAGTGCCTGGACCCCGCAGTCGCGGTCAGCGGTGGCAGGCGTGCCGCAATGCCACGAGCAGATCCTCGAGCTCCTGAACCAAGTCGGAAGCCCGGAGGACTACTGATGGGCGACGTTGCGGTGCGAGTCATCCCATGCCTGGACGTCGATGACGGGAGGGTCGTGAAGGGCGTCAACTTCGCGAACCTGCGCGATGCGGGCGACCCGGTCGAGCTGGCCGCCGCCTACGACGCCGAAGGCGCCGACGAGTTGACGTTCCTCGACGTCACGGCCTCGTCGTCGGGGCGGGCCACGATGCTGGATGTGGTGAGCCGCACCGCGGAGCAGGTTTTCATCCCACTCACGGTCGGCGGCGGGGTGCGTTCGGTCGCCGACGTTGACATGCTGCTGCGCGCCGGCGCGGACAAAGTGGCCGTCAACACCGCTGCGATCGCGCGTCCCGAGTTGCTCGAGGAGCTGTCGCGGCAGTTCGGCTCACAATGCATCGTGCTGTCCGTCGATGCGCGCACCGTGCCCGACGGGTCGACGCGCACCTCGTCGGGCTGGGAGGTGACCACACACGGTGGTCGACGTGGCACCGGCATCGACGCGATCGAGTGGGCGGCGCGCGGTGCGGAACTGGGGGTGGGGGAGATCCTGCTGAACTCAATGGATTTCGACGGCACCAAGGCGGGTTTCGACCTTCCGATGCTGCGGGCGGCACGCACGGCGGTCACCGTGCCGGTGATCGCCAGCGGTGGCGCCGGCGCGGTGGAACATTTCGCGCCCGCGGTTGTTGCAGGGGCCGACGCTGTTCTTGCCGCAAGCGTCTTTCATTTCAGGGAGCTGACCATCAAAGAGGTCAAGACGGCGATGGCGGCAGAAGGGATCATCGTGCGATGAGCGCTTGCGCGAAGAGCAGGGGGCAGCGATGACGCTGGATGCGAGCATCGCGTCGCGGCTCAAACGCGACGCGAACGGTTTGATCACTGCGATCGCGCAGGAGCGGGGCAGCGGCAAGGTGCTGATGGTCGCCTGGATGGACGACGTCGCACTGGCCCGCACTCTGGAAACCCGCGAGGCCACGTATTACTCGCGGTCCAGGCAGGAGCAGTGGGTCAAGGGCGCGACATCCGGCCACACCCAGCACGTGCACTCGGTGCGGCTGGATTGTGACGGCGACACCGTGCTGCTGGAAGTCGACCAGGTTGGCAGCGCATGCCACACCGGTGAGCACAGCTGTTTCGACGCCGACCTGCTGCTGGAAGCCGCGAATTCGGACTAAGCGCCCTGGCGCGCTCGCAGGATGTCGAGCGCCTTGTCCGCGTGGGTGTTCATGTTGACCTCGCTGGCGATGACGTCCACCAGCTTGCGGTCGGTGTCGATCACGAACGTCGTGCGCTTGACGGGCATGACCTTGCCCAGCAGGCCGCGTTTCACGCCGAACATGGACGCCACCGTGCCGTCGGCGTCGGACAGCACAGGAAAGTCGAATTTGTGGTCGTCGGAGAACTTCGCCTGCTTGCCCACCGGGTCGGTGCTGATCCCGACCCGGGACGCGCCCACATCGGCGAATTCCTTCCCCAGGTCGCGGAAGTGGCACGCCTCCCGGGTACACCCATATGTCCCGGCGGCCGGGTAGAAGAACAACACCAGCGGACCGTCAGCCAGCAAATCGCTGAGCTTGCGCTCGGTGCCGGTCTGATCGGGGAGTTCGAACTCATCGACCACGTCACCACGTTTCATAAGTGGCTACGCTACGCCCGGCTGGGCGCACCCTCGGAAGATGGGAAGATAACCAGGTGCCGTTGACCGCCGACCCGACCGTGACCACCACGCGTGCGCAGTTTCGCGCGCTGGCGGCGCAGCATCAGTTCGTGCCCGTCACCCGCAAGGTGCTGGCCGACAGCGAGACGCCGCTATCGGCGTATCGGAAGCTGGCCGCCAACCGGCCCGGCACATTCCTGCTCGAATCTGCCGAGAACGGCCGGTCCTGGTCGCGGTGGTCGTTCATCGGCGCCGGCGCCCCGTCGGCGTTGACGGTGCGTAACGGCGAAGCCGCCTGGATCGGGGTCACGCCTCAGCACGCGCCGCGCGGTGGCGATCCCCTGGACGCACTGCGCGCCACGATGGACCTGTTGGCCACCGAGCCGTTGTCCGGCCTTCCGCCCCTGTCCGGCGGCCTGGTCGGGTTTTTTGCCTACGACATGGTGCGCCGGCTGGAACGCCTGCCAGAGCTTTCGGTCGACGACCTGATGCTGCCCGACATGGTGCTGCTGCTCGCCACCGACATGGCCGCCGTCGACCACCATGAGGGCACGATCACGCTTGTCGCGAACGCGGTGAATTGGAACGGGACCGACGAGCGCGTCGACTGGGCCTACGACGACGCGGTGGCTCGACTGGACGTGATGACCGAAGCCCTGGGACAGCCGTTGCCGTCCACGGTCGCCACGTTCGACCGGACCGAACCGCAGCATCGAGCGCAACGCACGCTCGAGGAATACGGAGCGATCGTGGAGCGCCTGGTCGGTGAGATCGAGGCCGGCGAGGCGTTCCAAGTGGTGCCGTCGCAGCGGTTCGAGATGGACACCAACGCCGATCCGATCGACGTCTACCGGATGCTGCGGGTGTCCAACCCGAGCCCGTACATGTACTTGCTGAACATTCCTAAAGGCGATGGCAGCCTTGACTTTTCGATTGTCGGGTCCAGCCCGGAAGCGCTCGTGACCGTCACCGACGGCTGGGCCACCACCCACCCCATCGCAGGCACCCGCTGGCGCGGCCAGACCGAAGAGGAAGACGTTCTGCTCGAGAAGGAGTTGCTGGCCGACGAGAAAGAACGCGCGGAGCATCTGATGCTCGTTGACCTGGGCCGTAACGATCTGGGTCGGGTCTGCGTGCCGGGCACTGTGCGCGTCGACGATTACAGCCACATCGAGCGGTACAGCCACGTGATGCACCTGGTGTCGACGGTTACCGGCCGGCTCGCCGACGGCTGCACCGCACTCGACGCCGTCACCGCCTGCTTTCCGGCCGGCACCTTGTCGGGTGCCCCGAAGGTGCGCGCGATGGAGCTGATCGAGGAGGTGGAGAAGACGCGCCGCGGCCTGTACGGCGGGGTGGTCGGTTACCTCGACTTCGCCGGTAACGCCGACTTCGCGATCGCCATCCGCACCGCGCTGATGCGCGACGGCACCGCGTTCGTGCAGGCCGGCGGTGGCGTGGTCGCCGACTCCAACGGACCCTACGAATACGCCGAGGCCGTCAACAAGGCCAAGGCGGTGCTGAACGCGATCGCCGCGGCCGAGACCCTGAAGTCCCCGTGATTCGCGTCGCGCAGCTGCTGTTGGTGCTGGCAGCGATCGGATTGTGGGTGGCGTCGAGGCTGCCGTGGGTGACTGTGCGCACGTTCGACGAACTGGGGCCGGCGCGCACGACGACGTTGTCCGGCGGGGTGTGGTCGACGGCGCTGGTGCCGTTCGGCGTGCTCTTGCTGGCTGCCGCGGTCGCGGCGCTGGCAGTGCGCGGCTGGCTGCTGCGCCTGCTCGCGTTGCTCGTCGCATTGATCAGCGCAGGCACCGGCTACCTGGCGATCACGCTGTGGACGATCCCCGACGTCGCGCCGAGGGCGGCGAATCTCGTGGATGCGCGGGTGTTGTCGCTGGTCGGTAGCTCTCGCCAATATTGGGGCGCGGTGGTCACACTGGGTGCCGCGGTGGCGGCGCTCGCAGCCGCCGTGCTGCTGATGCGCGGGGCGGTCAAAGGATCTACGCAGGCCGACAAGTACGCCGCGCCGACTCGGCGGCGCGCCGTGGCCGTTCGTGGCGAATCGCGCGGGACGATGTCGGAACGGATGATGTGGGACGCGCTTGACGAGGGCGACGACCCGACCCGCGATTCCGCTAGCGAGGGTCGGTGAGGGGCGCCATGGTCGCGACGGCTACCCTTCTTTTCGATGTTCGATCGCGCGCGCAGATAGCGGAGGAAGGACCCGGAACGCCATGAGTTCGGCAAACGTGCTCGACTCCATTCTCGAAGGAGTCCGCGCCGATGTTGCCGCGCGAGAGGCCGTCGTCCCCCTTGCCGACGTGAAGGCTGCGGCCGAACACGCTCCGCCGCCGCGAAACGTGATGGCCGCATTGCGCGAACCGGGTATCGGTGTGATCGCAGAAGTGAAACGCGCGAGTCCGTCACGCGGGCAGTTGGCTTCGATATCCGACCCGGCGAAGCTGGCGCGCGCGTACGAAGAGGGCGGTGCGCGAATCGTCAGCGTGCTCACCGAGCAGCGAAAGTTCCATGGGTCGCTCGACGATCTCGATGCGGTCCGGGCCGTTGTGTCAATCCCGGTGTTGCGTAAGGACTTTATCGTGCGGCCCTATCAGATCCACGAGGCGCGCGCGCACGGTGCCGACATGCTGCTGCTGATCGTCGCGGCGCTCGAGCAACAAGCGTTGGCCGCGATGCTCGACCGCACCGAGTCGCTCGGCATGACCGCCCTGGTCGAAGTGCACACCGAGGAAGAGGCGGACCGGGCGTTGCAGGCCGGCGCACGGGTGATCGGCGTGAATGCGCGGGATCTGAAAACGCTGAAGGTCGACCGCGATTGCTTCGCGCGCATCGCGCCTGGACTGCCGAGCGACGTCATCCGCATCGCCGAGTCGGGCATTCGCGGCACCGCGGACCTGTTGGCGTACGCCGGTGCGGGGGCAGACGCGGTGCTCGTGGGCGAAGGGTTGGTGACCAGTGGGGATCCGCGTAGCGCGGTGGCCGATCTCGTGACCGCAGGCACCCACCCGTCGTGCCCGAAAACGGCCCGTTGAGCGATGAGCCGCTCGCACGAAGAGCAGCAAACCTAGTGTCTGCGCAGGAATTACCGAGGTCCAGTGCGGCCGTCGCCGAACCGACCAGCCACGATCCCGATTCGCGCGGCCATTTCGGTGTCTATGGCGGCCGTTTCGTGCCCGAAGCACTGATGGCGGTGATCGAGGAGGTCACTGCTGCATACGAAAAGGCGCGCACCGATCAGGAATTCCTCGACACGCTCGACCGCCTGCAGACGCACTACAGCGGACGGCCGTCGCCGCTGTACGAAGCCCGCCGCCTCAGCGAGCACGCGGGCGGCGCGAGGATCTTCCTGAAGCGAGAAGACCTCAACCATACCGGTTCTCACAAGATCAACAACGTGCTTGGTCAAGCTCTGCTCGCGAAGCAGATGGGCAAGACCCGGGTGATCGCTGAGACTGGTGCGGGTCAGCACGGCGTCGCTACCGCGACCGCATGCGCACTCTTCGGGTTGGAGTGCGTGATCTATATGGGTGCCGTCGACACCGCGCGGCAGGCCTTGAACGTGGCCCGGATGCGGCTTCTGGGTGCAGAAGTCGTGTCGGTGACGTCTGGCTCGCAGACACTGAAGGACGCGATCAACGAAGCGTTTCGCGACTGGGTGACCAACGCCGAGCGCACCTACTACTGCTTCGGTACGGCGGCGGGTCCGCATCCGTTCCCGGTGATGGTCCGCGACTTTCAACGCGTGATCGGTCTCGAGACGCGCGCGCAGATCGTGGCGCAGGCAGGTCGATTGCCCGACGCCGTTACCGCCTGCGTGGGCGGAGGGTCAAATGCGATCGGGATCTTCCACACTTTCATCGATGATCCCGGCGTTCGCCTGGTGGGTTTCGAAGCGGCGGGTGATGGTGTCGAAACCGGCAGGCACGCCGCGACGTTCTCAGGTGGCTCGCCCGGCGCCTTCCAGGGATCGTTCTCCTACCTGCTGCAGGATGAGGACGGGCAGACCATCGAAAGCCATTCCATTTCCGCAGGATTGGACTATCCGGGCGTCGGCCCCGAGCACGCTCTGCTGAAGGACCTCGGTCGTGCCGAGTACCGACCGATCACGGACGCCGAGGCAATGGACGCGTTCCAGCTGTTGTGCCGCACCGAGGGCATCATTCCGGCGATCGAGTCTGCGCATGCGGTGGCGGGCTCCCTGCCGTTGGGCGCCGAGATCGGCAGGGGAGGGATCATCGTGGTAAACCTATCGGGGCGCGGCGACAAGGATGTCGCAACCGCGGCGAAATGGTTCGGACTGCTTGATGACGAGGATGCTGCGCGTGGCTGAAGGCGCCCGGCTGACAAAGCTTTTCGCCTCGTGTCACCAGCATGATCGGTCTGCGCTGATCGGGTATCTACCCACCGGGTACCCGGACGTGCCGACGTCCATCGACGCGATGACCACGTTGGTGGAGTCTGGTTGCGACATTGTTGAAGTCGGGATTCCGTACTCGGATCCCGGGATGGACGGACCGACGATCGCAAAGGCCACGGAGGCAGCGCTTCGGGGCGGGGTGCGAGTTCGTGACTCATTACGCGCGGTCGAAGCGGTGAGCGACGCAGGTGGCTGCGCGGTGGTCATGACATATTGGAATCCGGTGCTGCGGTACGGGGTTGACGCATTCGCCCGTGACCTGTCTGCCGCCGGCGGTCTGGGCATGATCACGCCCGATCTCATCCCCGACGAGGCAGCGGAATGGTTGACGGCATCGGATACTCACGGGCTTGACCGGATTTTCCTGGTCGCGCCGTCATCGACGCCGCAGCGACTTGCGACGACGGTCGAGGCGTCACGTGGGTTCGTCTACGCCGCCTCGACGATGGGAGTCACCGGGGCACGCGATGTGGTGTCGCAGGCGGCACCGGAATTGGTTTCTCGGGTAAAGGCAGTGTCGGACATCCCCGTGGGAGTGGGGCTGGGTGTGCGATCCCGGGAACAAGCGGCCGAGATCGCCGCGTACGCCGACGGCGTGATCGTCGGTTCGGCGTTGGTGTCCGCCCTCGGACAAGGTGGTGTGGCCACGGTTGGCACACTGACGGAAGAACTGGCGGTCGGCGTGCGACAAGGGATTCCGGCGTGACGACATTCCTCGCTTCTTTCCCGAGCCCATCGCAGGGCGTGTGGCATCTGGGGTGGGTGCCGATCCGGGCATACGCGTTGTTCATCATCATCGGAATCATCGTGGCACTGGTGATCGGCGATCGGCGGTGGGTCGCCCGCGGGGGAGAGCAAGGCGTCATCTACGACATCGCGTTGTGGGCCGTGCCGTTCGGCCTGGTCGGTGGTCGGCTCTACCACCTGATAACCGACTGGAGAACGTACTTCGGCGATGACGGTGCCGGTTTCCTGGCCGCGCTGAAGATCTGGGACGGTGGTCTGGGGATCTGGGGCGCAGTTGCACTCGGCGGCGTCGGCGCGTGGATTGGCTGCCGTCGGCGTGGCATTCCGTTACCCGCGTTCGGTGATGCAATCGCGCCCGGCATCGTGCTGGCGCAAGCCATTGGGCGGCTGGGTAACTACTTCAACCAAGAACTTTACGGTCGCGCGACCAACGTGCCGTGGGGCCTGAAGATCTACGAGCGTCGCGATGCGAACGGCATGATCGACTACCTCAACGGCGTATCAACGGGTCACGTCGACAAGATCGTTCAACCGACATTCCTCTACGAGTTGATATGGAATGTCCTGGTTTTCGTTTTCCTGATCTACGCCGACCGCCGGTTCAAGCTGGGACACGGTCGGCTGTTCGCGTTGTACGTGGCGGCCTACTGCGTGGGCAGGTTCTGGGTTGAGTTGCTGCGCGACGACACCGCCACGCACATCGCGGGTATCCGGATCAATTCCTTCACGTCGATGTTCGTGTTCATCGGCGCGGTGGTCTACATCATCCTGGCGCCAAAGGGACGCGAAGACCCCGCGACGCTTGCCGGCAAGCCTCGCGAGGCGAAGGAAGCCGAGCCGGCAGCGGTAGCCACGAAAGAACCGGCAGCGGTAGAGAAAGAAGAAGTGCCTCAAAAACCTGAGGCAGCTGAGGACTCCGCGCTGGTCGAGTGGACGAAAGAGCTTGCCGCAGTGGCTGCGACGAGCGGCATTGTCGCGGGTGTGGCGGTCGCTGCGGAAGACGAAGAGGCCGATGAATCGGCCGCCGATGGCGATCCCGAACCGCCCGACGGGGACGCTGGCGAGCCCGCTGAGGAGGTGGAAGAGCGAGCTTCTGCAGAAGCCGGCGAAGAAGGGGTTGCCGAGGAGGCGGAGGTAGAGGCTGAACCCGCTGAGGCGGCCGTCGCGGATGAGGCGGTGGAAGCCGCGGAAGCGGAGGACGAGGAACCTCGCGAGACGGAGCCTGAGGCGGCCAAGGTGGACGCGGAGGAAGCCCCGGCGGAGGAGGAAGCTACCGAGCCGGCGGATGCAGGAGCGCCAGACGAGGAAGGCGAGGAAGCCGCGACAGCGGAGCCCGAGGCTGAGGCTGAGGTACCGACCGAGAAGGTCACCGCCGAGTCGGTTGTAGGGGTGGAGCAAGACGACCAAGAGGCCGCTCCGACGGAAGGGGTCGTTGAGGAGCGGGAGGGCGAGGTTGAGCCCGCTGAGGCGGAGGCCGGCCCGACGGAAGGGGTCGTTGAGGAGCGGGAGGGTGAGGTTGAGCCCGCTGAGGCGGAGGCCGCTCCGACGGAAGGGGTCGTTGCGGAATGGGAGGGTGAGGTTGAGCCCGCTGAGGCAGAGGCCGCTCCGACGGAAGGGG
>Ga0209006_10002070_pt1 | contig 18244 bp, 12 predicted proteins | sample JacPin_JW_Ref_O2_FD_188567 | JGI IMG/M metagenome (GOLD analysis project Ga0209006, IMG submission 188567) | Forest soil microbial communities from Algoma, Ontario, Canada - Jack Pine, Ontario site 1_JW_Ref_O2 (SPAdes) (version 2) | ecosystem: Environmental > Terrestrial > Soil > Boreal... | reverse complement strand
CGATTGGACGGCCTGCTACCAGCCTCGCATGGAAGAGCGCGCCAAGCTGGGATTGAAGCCGGAAGAGCATTTGAATCCCAAGGACAAAGAGCAGAAAAAAGCCTGCGACGAACTCAGAACGAAGAACATGCCTTCGATTCAGGAAGGTATTGAGACTCTGGGAAAAGCGATCCAGCTGCGTGAGGATTACGACGACGCCATGGCCTACATGAACCTGATGTACCGCGAAAAAGCGGATGTAGAGTGCGACGACCTGGCCGCGCGCGCCGCCGATCTGAAGACCGCCGACGAGTGGACGGACAAAGCGCTGACGGCGAAAAAAGTGAAGGCTGAAAAACAAGCTGCGGCGAGCCAGGGCGGCATTACAATCGATCAGTCGAAATAAGATCAGTCGAACTAAAGCTAAGCCCGGAAGTTTCCGAGACAAAGCGGTTGCCCCATTTCTCGCGTTTTGTGCGAGAAGTGGGGCTTTTCTCTTTGGGCGAGCCCAAACCCCACTTCTCGCAAAACTCGCCGAGAAATGGGCACCCAGGGCTGTCTCCTGTAGAATCTTGGGTTCGCTTGCGCGATTCGTATGTTCAAGAAAATTCTGATCGCTAATCGTGGCGAGATCGCGGTGCGCGTGATCCGCGCCTGCCATGAGATGGGGATTGCCACGGTCGCGGTTTACTCTGAGGTGGATCGCGCAGCGTTGCACGTCCGAAAAGCCGACGAGGCCTATCCGATCGGCGCTGCGGCGGCGGCGGAGTCCTATCTCAATATCGGGAAAATTCTTGATGTCGCCCGGCAATCGGGCGCAGAAGCGATCCATCCCGGGTACGGATTTCTTTCTGAAAACGCGCGCTTTGCCCAGGCCTGCGTGGACGTGGGAGTGAAATTCATTGGCCCGAAGGTTGCCGCGATGAATGCCATGGGCTCGAAAACCCGCGCCCGGCAGGCGATGGAGCGCGCCGGAGTGCCGTTTGTTCCGGGCACATCGCGCGGGCTGGAATCGATCGAGGAGGCCGAAGAGGTGGCGGCGCGCATCGGCTACCCGGTGATGCTGAAGGCGGCCGCGGGCGGCGGTGGCAAGGGCATGCGATTGGTGCACACGCCGGATCAGCTCAAGTCGTCGCTGGACGCGGCGCGCAGCGAGGCGGAGCGGTCGTTCGGCGACGGCGAAGTTTACATCGAGAAGGCCATCCTCAATCCGCGCCACATCGAAATGCAGATACTGGCCGACGAACATGGCAACACGCTCTACCTGGGGGAGCGCGAGTGTTCGCTGCAGCGCCGGCATCAGAAAGTGCTGGAAGAAGCGCCCTCGCCGATTGTTGACCTCGACATGCGGCGGCGCATGGGCGAGGTTGCAGTGCGGGTGGCGCGGGCTGCGAATTACACCAATGCGGGTACAGTTGAGTTTCTGGTGGATCAGCGGAAGAATTTTTATTTTCTCGAAATGAATACGCGGTTGCAGGTGGAGCATCCGGTCACGGAACTGGTTACCGGTCTCGATCTGGTGCATCTGCAGATTCGGATTGCGGCGGGCGAAAAGCTGCCGCTGCGCCAGGAAGATGTGCAGATCCGCGGGCACGCCATGGAGTGCCGCATCTACGCGGAAGATCCGGACAATAATTATTTCCCGAGTCCGGGCAAGATCACGCTGCTTCTGGAGCCGTCGGGGCCGGGAATCCGCACCGACAGTGGCATGTACGAAGGCTGGACGGTGCCCATGGATTACGATCCGCTGCTGGCCAAGCTGATTGGTTACGGCAGCGACCGGGAACAGGCCATCGCGCGCCTCACCCGCGCGCTCGATGAATATTTTGTGGGCGGGATCAAAACTAATATCGCGCTGTTCCGCCGCATTCTGGCGGACCCCGATTTTCGCGCGGGAAAGCTGGACACCGGGTTTCTCGACCGGTTGCTGCAGCAGGAGCCCGCTGATCACCAACAGGATGATCGCAAAAAGGATGATCCGCAGAGGGAGCAAGTCGCCGCGATCGCTGCAGGAATCTTCGCGATGCTTGGGGCCTCTGCCGACGTGGTCGGGGAGCGTGCCAGCGGCGCTTCCCCGGAAAAAGCCGTGATTTCTTCCAACTGGCATAGCGCCAGCCGACGCGAGGCCCTGCGTTGATGCAGGAATCGAATAATTGGCAACTGACCACTGGCAACTGCTTTTATGCTTTACGAGATCACCATCGACGGCAAGCACTACCGGCTCGAACTCGCGCGCGCTGAGGGCCGCTGGTCGTGCCGTTTGGACGGGCACGAGGTGGAGGTCGACGCCGTGCTGGTGCGGCCGGACGTCCTTTCCCTCCGCTTCGGAAACCAGGTTTACGAGATCAAGTCGGAACGTGTTGGCGGGGCTAAGGGCGACAACAACGACTGGCAGGTATGGGTGGGCAACGCGCGATTCGTCTGCGAATTGCGCGATCCGCGCGCGCTGCGCAGTCGTGCCCGCGCCGCTGACGATCACGGGCCGAGGAAGTTAACGGCGCCCATGTCCGGCAAAGTGGTGCGGGTGCTGGCGCGGGAAGGCGACGCAGTGGAGGCGGGCACCGGCGTGCTCGTGGTGGAGGCGATGAAGATGCAAAACGAAATCAAGTCGCCGAAGAAGGGGACCATCCAGAAAATGCTCGCGGCCGAGGGGGGCGCCGTGAATGCGGGAGATGTGCTGGCGATCGTGGAATGACCGTATTTTCTCGATGTGGGGAGTGTCTCAAATTCCTTAACCACAGAGGACGCAGGGGAACGCAAGACGCGAATCGGAGGGCGCACGAGAGAAACTACGACGCTGCCGAGCTTCTACTTTTCGATCCCGTTGCTGTCCAGAACTTTCTTGGCGTAGTAATTCTCCACCTTGGCCGAGTCCCGCAGAACTTCATAATAGGCGGCTTTCAGCAACTGCTCGCGCCGGTCGTGGAGTTGCGAGCGGATGGCTTGCTGCACCCGCGGGTCTGAGAGCTGGCGTTGTCCCGCAGGCTCTTTCGCGATGAGTTTCACGATGCGGAAGCCGATCAGTTGCTTGTTGCCGGGATTCATCACGGTAATGATCGGGGTGTACTGGCCAGGCTTAAGTTGCAGCACCGCGTCGCGCGTAGTCCAGTTCGACGGGTCGGCGTTGCGCAGCGACGACTCGGGAACGGTCCCCATATCGCCGCCGCTGCCCGAGGTCTGCGGGTCCTCGGAATAATCCATGGCAAGCTTGGCGAAGTCGTCGCCGCTGTCGAGGCGATTGGCGATCATCTGGATTTTCTTGCGCGCCTCGGCCTCGTTCTGCGCTTTGTTGTTCTGGTTGTGCACCTGCGGGTTGGGCTGCGGCGTCACCAGCAACTGAGCCAGGTGATACTGGGGCTCGATCAGATTAAATCCGGATTTGTGCGCATTGTAATAGTCGCTGACGTCCTGGTCGGTGACGTTGATTTTGGAAGCGACTTCTTTGTTCATCACTTTCTCGACCGTGATGGAGCGCTTGATCTCGCGCTTGAAATCCACCAGCGTAATTTTTCTTTCTTTCAGTTGCTGCGCGAATTCCTCTTCAGAGAGTGGGGATCGAATCTCCGTGTACTTGCGGTCGACTTCTTCGTCGGTGGCAAGAAGGCCAAGCTTCTCGGCGCGTTGCATGACAATCTCATCTTCGATCAGCTGGTGGAGAATGCTCAGGCGCAGAGAAGTTGCCTGCTCGCCGTCGGGGCGCTCCTGCGTAGCCGATGCGATCTGGGCTTCGTAATACTTGTCGACATCGGAACGGAAGATTTTGCGGCCATCCACCGTAGCCACAACGTCGCCTCCGACCGGCGACTTGCAGGCCACGAACGATGCCAGCGAAATTGCCGCGGCCAACGCCGGAATGATACCGGCAAGGCGCAATCTTCTTCTTGAAAATTCGTTTTGCGAAAATTCAGCTCTCAAGAGTTCGTTTCTCAAAAATCTCCCCTCGTACTCCGATGCGCTACGCGCGACTCGACTGAAGATCCCGGTCTCAACAAATTCACAGGGACGAGCCAAGCCCTCAAGGGCTAAAGCCCACATTCTTCCTGGTCGTTGGCGGCACCCTTCGGCTTCGCTCAGGGCAGGCTCCGGAAGCCCTACCCAAAATCCTTCACGAACGGCCGGAGCTGCGCCCAAGACTCGTCCTGGCAAATCTTAGTTGCTGGCAGGCGCCGGAGGCGCGGCTGTGTGGTCGGGCACGGGTTGCCCCGCGTCTCGCAAAGCGCGATCCAGCATGGCGCGCAGTTCGGCGACCGGAATCACGCCATCCACTTTCTGTCCGTTCACGAACAAAGTGGGAGTGGCGGACACGCCAATGTCGTCTCCTTCTTTCATCGACGCCTTTACCGCGGTTTCATCCTGCGCTTTGACGCAGGCCTCAAGTTTCGGCTTGTCAAGATTGTGTTTCTGTCCCTGATCGAGCGCTAAGCGGTCGAGTGCGGCCAGCCGTGCGCTGGAAGTCTTTTCGCTTTTCACTTCCTCTTCGTGCGCGTGCACATAGTCCGCGAAATCCCAATAGGCATCGTCATTCTGCGCGGCCAGGCAGTTGGCATTCACCGCGGCGTGCATGGCCCAGGGATGAATCTCGGCGAGGGGATAGTCTTTGTAGACAAAAGTAACCCGGTCGCCATACTCCTTGACAAGCTCAGGGAACATCGCCTGATGCATGCGGGAGCAGAATGGGCATTCCAGATCATCATAATTCACCACCAGAACCTTGGATGTCTTGGCTCCGCGCACCGGCCGCCCGCTTACATTGATCTTGCTCATCACCTCGGCGAAAGGATCTTTCGTCAGATCGAACTTGACCATGCGCAACATAGTTTTGCGGTCTTGGGATACGAGGAATTTGTAGTCTTTCTTGCTGCCGCCGCCGTCGATGGCGACGGGCACCATGTCGTAGCCGGGCCAGTCTGTGCTGGGAGCGATCGCGCCCACCTGCACGCTCACGTCGGGTGGAATGGCGTAGTAGGAGCGCACTTGCTGCTCGATTTCGTGTGCCAGAGCAGGCGCTTGTGCGGAAGCGGACGCTTGTGCCGGAGCGGACTTTCGGGCCGCGTCAGGCTGAGTGGACTGGGCTGCACATCCCAAACAAATCAGAATGAGAACCAGAAAAGACCGTCGAATTAGAATCACCAGAAGCCGCCTCAGCATTGCGAATCGCTATTGATTATCTCACAGGAGATGGGGAGGGTCGGGAGCGATGGCGCTGGAGTTGTGGCGGTTTGCCCGCTTTTTGCCGGCTGACGAACAAACCCGGTCGAGCTTCGCTCGACTGGACAGCCGGGGGCGGGCTGTCCTTCCGCATTGCCTCAGCCGGTGCGGCGGAATAATTCTGCGGCGGGCAGCAGCGCGTTCATGGAGCCAGAACGGAAGCCTTCCAGATCCAGGGTCACGAACTTGAAGCCGAGGGCTTTGAAGATCGCGGCGAACTGCGCGGCGACCGCAGGACTCAGAGCCTTGTCCATCTCTTCGCGGGCGATTTCGATGCGGACGATGTCGCCGTGATGCCGCACGCGGAATTGGCGGAATCCGAGCGCACGAATCGCATCTTCGCCGGCTTCGACCACCGCGAGCGCCTCGCGCGTCACTTCGCGGCCGTACTCGATGCGTGAAGATAAACAGGCCGACGCGGGCTTATCACAGACTCGTAGTCCGGCCTCGCGCGCCAACGCGCGAATATCAGCTTTCGTAAGACCGGCCTGCAGCAGTGGCGCAGCGACGTTGTGTTGCCGTGCGGCTTGTTGACCAGGGCGGAAGTCGCCTTGATCGTCCTGGTTTACGCCGTAAGCAATCACATCAAAGCCCCGCGCCGCCCGCAGGTTTTCCATCGCGGCGAAGAGTTCGTCCTTGCAGTGAAAGCAACGTTGCCCATCATTGCGGATGTACTCGGGACGATCGAGTTCGGAAGTGGGGATGACTTCGAGCGGAATCTGCTGCTCGCGGGCGAAAGCAATCGCGTCGGCAAGCTGGGTGCGGGCCAGGCTGGGGGAATCGGCGATGAGTGCCAGCATATTGTTTCCCAGTTGCTGGTGCGCTACCCAGGCGAGATACGCGGAGTCCACTCCGCCGGAGTAAGCGACGAGAACGCGGCCGGTTGCTCGAAGGAGTTCTTCCAGGAGTTGGCGTTTGAACGCGAGACTGGCTTCGGGCATGGATGGATTGTAAATCGGAACGGGTGTGCATTGCGCGGGAAGTGATCAGGAGGCTCTTTAAATGTAGCGCCGGCAAGACGCCTGCGCTACGTAGCTCGTCACATCTTGCGGTCTGCTCTCTCAATACAGCCGTTCCTGGCGCCGCAGGTTGCCGAACGACCCGATGTTGGCCAGGGTTAAGGTGAAGCGGAACACATTTTCGTTGCGCACATTGGCGATGGCGTAGCGCTGGTATTCCACGGTCATGCCGCAACAGTCCCAGTCGTAGGTGGTTTGGGCGGTGGCGAACTGCAACAGGCCCGAGTTCGCGTCGATGCCGAAGGTAGTGGCCGCGCTGAAGCCGGGCTTGTTTAGCTTTCCGTATCCCAGGGCGACGCGGAATTGCTGAAATTCCTCGGTTGCTGCCTGCGTCGAGAAGGGAGCCGTGCCGGCCAACGGGACCTGCAGAAACGCGTCTCCGCCGCCGATGGTGAACGGTCCCGCATGGTAGTTTGCCAGAAAGGTGCTGGCGTTGATGCGGCCCAGCTGAAAATCGTAGTCCAGGTCCCACTCGGTGTCGGTACGATTGCTGGTCTGCACTTTCAGGCGCGAAATGATCGGCGAGAGATGGCGGGGTTCGGTGAGGAATGCGATGCCCGTCAGTTCGGCCGTGGTGGTAAACACGTTGCTCTGGTTCGGAACCAGTGCGCCGCCGAAGGTGGGATCGAGAAAGTATTTCTGCGCAATTTCCCAGGTCGCAATTTCGCGGACCTGCGGTTCGGGCAGGCACTTGGGAGTTTGCTGGCTGGCGGCGTGTTGCCAAGGGGTGGTCGCTTCCGGCGCGGCGCCGCCCACCAGCAAGGCCCGCATGGGGTTGCTGCAGTCGTCCGCTTTGGTCGTTTTGCTCTTGGCGTAGAGCCGGTTCACCACGCCGTATTCCACTTCGTGCGTGTTGCTGAGGATGTCGCGTTCGTCAAAGCGCAGGACGTGGGAAAAATCGTTCACTCCCGTAACCAGGCGATAGGTGGCAAACGGTTCCACCACATGCTTCCATTTCCGGCCCAGGAATTCCTTGTCGTAGATTCGCTCCACGGCCGGAGGGCGTAACTCCACCGCGGTTTCCAAAGCATGGCGGTTGAGAGATTCGTTTACCGCAACGTTACCGTTCGCACCGGGGACAAGCTGTTCCGTGTAAAACGTGTCGTGCAAAGTCAGTTCGGAGCGCACCGACCACCCCCGGAAAAGCAGGGGCAGAGAAATCTGCGGGTTAACGTCGAATCGCCCGAGCAGGTTGCCGGTGCGGAATCCCGGTTCGCTGCGGGATAAGCCGGCTTCTGAAGCGTCGAAGGACCAGTAGAACGGCGACCGCCCCAGGCGCTGGTCCACGCTTGAAGCATCAAGACTGGGCGCATGGGAAATCGTGATCACATCGCCGGTCGTAGTGCTTTGATAGTTCTGGTAGCGTTCCACCATGCCGCTGATCGAGAAGCCAGCAAATGACCGCGACAGGAACGCCTGCGATTTCACTTCGGAATTCACGGCTTGGGCGAAAACATCGTTGAAGGCCAGCCGGAAAAGGAACGAGCTCAGGTAATCGATGTTGGTGACGGCGCGGAAGCCGTGGAACTTGCCGTCCGAGTTGAGCTTCGCTTCTTGTCCGCCCTGTTGTTCCCGGTCAATCACGCCGTAGTAGGTGAGGTCCACGTAGGAAGTGTTGCTGGGGCGGGCACGAAACTCGCCGCGCTGCGACCATCCCCGCATCGAGAGATATTCCGCGCCGATGGTGCCGTCCATGCTGCGGTTGATCGCCCAGTAAAAGGAGTCGCCAATGATGGTACCGCGGGTCGAAGAATGGCCGATGGTGGGGATGAGGAAGCCCGTTTCCCGCGTCTCGCGATTGACCGGATAGGTGGCATACGGAAAATAAAGCGCGGGCAAGCCGTGTAGCAGAAAAGTGCTGTGGTAGATCGTGGCGTGGCCGCCGACGTCGACGCTTACTTTGCGCGCATCGTACTTCCATTGGGGATGTGGCAGTTCGCAGGTGGTGATGGTGCCGTCGTAAACCGAGTAATGTTCGGGGGTGGTTTTTTCGACGACCCTGCCGGTGAAGCTGAAGGGCGAGGTCGAGGTTAGGACGACGCGGTTGCCGGTGAAGCGAATTCCGGTGGTGCCGATGACGTCGTAGAAGACGCCGGTTTCGGCAATCAGATTGTAGGTGCCGTGGCTGGCCCGGATGTGGTCGTCGTTGGGGCCGCCGTCGAGCCTGAAGTGTCCGGCCGCTGTGGCTTCACCAGTGTCGGAGTCGTAGGTGACCTCGTCCGCGCGCAGGATGTAGGTTCCGTAGTGAATTTCGCCATTGCCATGCAGTTTGTAGATGGAGCCAATCATTTCCTGCTGGATGGCGCAAATGGTCGGGACATTTTTCTCCTGGTTCTCGGCTTGCTTCGCGCACGGAGAGTTCGAGTCGGGCGCCGCCGGTTCTTTCTGCGCGGCATCCTGCGTACCAGCCTTCTTCGTGTCGGTTTTTTCCGCGTCGGTTTGTGTGTCTGGCACGGTTTCGGCGGAAAGCAACTGGCTGGTTACTAGCGGAGAGGCGAGAAGCAGGTGACAAAGAAACGCCGCCGTGATAAGGAATCTGTTGCGAGGTGTCATCGGAAGCGGATCATCGGGAGCGCGCAATACTTGTGTCTCTGAATTGGCGGTATCGTGAACTTAGCACGGCGATGCCACCGAGATAATAGCTGAAAAGGTTAGGATTCCGGTCTCCCGGCTCCGGTTGCACGTGGTGCCAGGGCGGCTGGGAGTATTCGCTGAGTATATCGGCTGGGTTATTTGCCTGGTTATTTGCAAGACGCCGGCCTACGCATAAGTCAACCAAATATTGTCGTCGAAATTGTCATCCGAATTGTTACCCATGAATTGTCAGCGATGCGGTGAAGTCTGCCGCTGCGATCCGGAACCGTCCTCGACCGCAACGCCGCGGCTGGCGTCCGGCACGAGTGAGGGTCTCACGTCTGAGTCCCAGCTCGCCCCGGAAACAGTCGAACAGGAGAGCGACGGGGCACCCAGCGACACGCCGGACGAGACCGGCTCGGCCTGGCGAGACGAACTCACTGCCAAGCTGAGCAACTATCGTGCTCGGCGCAAACCTCGCCCGCCGCGATATCCCTCGCTCCGTCTGCGGTTTGAGGCGGAGTCGTCGCGCTCCACCGCGGCCAACTCGGAGCTCCCTGGCTTCGAGACCATGTCCCACCAGGCCTTGGCGCTGGATGGAATGACCGAACTACCTGCGACCGCAGAGGCCGAATGGCAACCATCGCACTCCGAGCCATCCCCCGACCCAGCCGGCGGCGGAAACTCGCCGGCGCCAGTCGGGCCCAGGGCGAATCACGGGGCAAGGATCATAGAATTCCCCCGCTCTCCTGAATTTCGCTCTGAATTCTTAAGATCGGATCCGGAGCCTCCAACTTCCAACAACGAACTGGCCGGGCCGGTGATGGCCCCACCCCGCATCTTGGAGGCTCCAGAAATTGTCCCGCCGCCTCCGGCGCTCGGAGGAATCACCATTGAAGCGGCCGAACCCAAAGGTGTCCAACGGCGGCCCGGGATCGACGTTCCGCTGCAAGCCGCACCGCTTTCCCGGCGCATGGTCGCCGCGGCGATCGATGGGCTAGTCATCCTGTTGGCCACCGCGCTGTTCGGTCTGATTTTCTGGAAGATGACGGCCCTGCGGCCGCCTCTGTCGCAGCTGCTCGGGCTTGCCGTCGCCGTGCCTGGCTTCTTATGGGCAGCCTACCAATACCTATTGCTGGTCTATGCCGGCACCACGCCGGGCCTGCACTTTGCCGGGCTCGAAGTGGCTCGCTTCGACGGAACCATGGCGAATCGCCGCCTGCGCCGTTGGCGCGTGCTGGCATCCTACCTCGGCGCCGTTTCTTTGGGGATGGGATACGCCTGGGTCCTGCTCGACGAAGACTCGCTTTGCTGGCACGACCGGATCACGCACACCTATCTTGCGCCGAGGAAGAAGGGCTGAGGCGCGGGGACGTCTTCAGTTTCTAAACTGCTCATGTGGGGAGAGCCGACCGCGGCTGTCCATCGAGCGAAGCTCGACAGTTTTCCTGCCCGCCCTATGCTATCTTCAATACGTTTACCTGTTCCCATTACTGTGTTCGCGTTACCCACGCTCATTGCATGGCTACTTCCTCTGGTTCCCGGCCGGCGGTAAAAGTCTTCGTCGCCACCACGGTGATGTTGACCTTCATTTCTTTCTGGCGAGCGTCTGCCATCGTGCTATCGGACCTCGCTTCTTCGGCTTATTACGCCGGCGGCGACGCCGAGAAGGTCATCGGCAAGAGCGCTCCCTGGTTCATTCTGGCGGTCATGCTGTTCAGCTACGCCGTGCGGGCGCTCTATATCGAATCCAGCAGCATGTTTGTGCGGGGCGGCGTTTACCGCGTGGTCAAGGAAGCCATGGGCGGAACGCTGGCCAAGTTTTCCGTCTCGGCGCTGCTTTTCGACTACGTGCTCACCGGCCCCATCAGCGCGGTTTCCGCCGGGCAGTATCTCTCCGGCTTCATCAAAGACATGGGCCTGTATTTCCACCGGCCGCTGAATTTTTCTGACGATCATTTCGCCGCCGGGCTCGCCGTGGTGGTAGTGATTTATTTCTGGTGGAAAAACACACAGGGCATTCACGAGTCCAGCCAGAAAGCTTTGCAGATCATGGTGATCACCACGGTGATGGTGGTGATTCTGATTTTGTGGTGCACCATCACGGTGCTGCGCGCTCCGATTCAATTACCGCCCAGTCCGTTTCACGGGGCCGGAGCCATTCCGCTGAACAAGGATTCGCTGGGATGGCTGAACGGCACTTTTTTCAGTCACCTCACGTTTATCATCCTGTTCGTAGGCTTCGGACACTCTGTGCTGGCCATGAGCGGCGAAGAGACGCTAGCCCAGGTCAACCGTGAAATCGAACATCCCAAGCTGAAGAATCTGGAAAAAACCGGGCTGGTAATTTTTATCTACAGCCTGCTGTTCACCTCGCTGGTTTCATTCTTCGCGGTAATGATTATTCCCGACAGCGTCCGGCCGAATTATTTCGCCAACCTCATCGGCGGCATCGCCGTATATCTGGTGGGACCCACCAGCATCAAGCTGCTGTTCCATGGCTTCGTCGTGCTGGTGGGAGTGCTGATTCTCGCGGGTGCGCAGAATACTTCGATTGTGGGAGCCAACGGAGTTCTCAATCGCGTGGCCGAAGATGGAGTGCTCACCAGCTGGTTCCAGAAACCGCATCACCGCTACGGCACGAGCTACCGCATCATCAATCTGATCGTCTGCATGCAGTTGCTGACTATTGTTTTGAGCCGCGGCGATGTCTACCAGTTGGCCGCGCTCTACGCCTTCGGAGTGATCTGGAGTTTCACCATGAAGTCCCTGGCCGTGCTGGTGTTGCGTTTCACCGAGCCGGGGAATCGCCAGTGGAAAGTTCCGGGCAATCTGCACATCGGCAAAACTGAAATTCCTCTGGGTCTGATCATCATCTCCGCGGTGTTGTTTATGACCGCCATCGTGAATCTGTTTACCAAGTATCAAGCGACGATCGCCGGCGTGATATTCAGCGTAGTGTTCTTCACCATCTTCACGCTCTCCGAGCATCATGTCGCCAAAGAACGCCACGGCAAGCCCGAGCAACTCGACCAGTTCCGCGTGTATGGCAATCAGGAATTGGGTAGCGGGGCGATGGGCGTGCGTCCGGGGAACATCCTGGTCGCGGTGCGCGACCCGCGTAATCTTTACTACCTGCGGCACATCCTCGGCCACACCAATACCATGAAGCAGGATGTGGTGGTGATGAGCGCCCGCCTTTACCATCGCGAGCACAGCTTCAGCGGCAACACAGTTTTCGAAGCCAGCCAGGTTTTTGACCACTACGAGCAGGAACTCTTCACCGCCGCCGTTTCGGTCGCAGAAAAAGAGGGCAAGCCAATTTCGCTTCTGGTTGTGCCGGCGACCGACGTGTTTGAAGCCATCATGGTGACGGCACAGCGGCTCGAGTCCAGCCGCGTGATCTGCGGCCTCTCGAACAAACTCACCGCCGACGAGCAGGCCAAACTCACGGGCGACGCATGGGAGCGCATGCCCGAGCCGCGTCCGCGGCTTACGCTGGAAGTTTGCGCCCCGGACGGAACGGTTCGCGAATTCGCGCTGGGACCGCACACTCCGCGCCTGCGCCCGCAGGATGTGGAACTCATGCACAAACTCTGGCTCAACATTACCGCCGACTCGAAATTTGCCGGGGCGCACCACTACCACATCGTCGCTTTGGCGCTGGAAGAGTTGCAGCGTGAGTTGAGCACCGAGCAGCGGGCGCAGCTGCTGGCGAAACTGCAACAGGAAATGGGACAAAAAGAAGAAGACGACGCAGGACCAGGCGACCTTAACTGAACGGGAGGTGCGAGGGCGTGCGATGGTTCTGGGCTGTGGTCTTCCTGGCGCTCACAGCGTCGGCCTGTCGGGCCCAGGAGCGGGCCGGAAAATGCTCTCCCGCGTATCAAAACAACAATAACATCGACTATGGGCCGCCCGTGTTCCGCAATTTGTCGGGATACGACATCGACCCGGCTTCGGCGCGAATGGCCGGGGGCTGCATTGGACTCTTCGCCGAAGAGGATCATCGATTGGTTGCAGCCACATCAAGACGGCAACTTCTCATTCGCCGCGGTTGTGCCGGGCAGGTATAGGCTAGTGGTCGACTTTCGTGGATATTGCGCCGCGAATGTCCCATTGAGAATCGTGCGGTGGCCGCGCGGCGGATGGCACCGGAAGCTGGTGGTGCATATGAGCGTGGGAGACATCGATGCTTGCAGCGTTGGCGACTACGAATGAAGCCACCCGCCCGAATCGGTGATCACCGCCCCAGGGTAGCTTTCAGCGAGTTCCGCAACTCGCGAAACTGAAACGAATATCCGCTCGCAATCAACTGCGCAGGTTCCACTCGCTGGCTTCCCAGTAAGACAGTCTCTCCCATTTCGCCAAAGATCAACTTCACGATAAACGCCGGCATCGGAAAAATTGCCGGACGCGACAGCACACTCGCCAGCGTTTCGGTGAACTCCACATTCCTTACCGGAGTCGGCGCGACCAGGTTGATCGGACCGCGCAACTGATCGGTTTTCACGATGTGCTGAATCGCGCCGACCATGTCTTGCACGTCAATCCAGCTCATCCATTGCAGCCCGCTGCCGATGGTACCGCCCAGGCCGAGTTGGAATGGCGTCAGCATTCTCGCCAACGCGCCACCGGCCGCGCTCAACACAACTCCGGTGCGAATCTGCACCGTGCGGATGCCGGCCTTCGCCGCGGCTTCCGTCGCCATTTCCCACTCGCGGCAAACGTCAGGAAGGAAACCGGTCCCCGCCGCGCTCTCTTCTTTCAGAATCTCATCGCCGCGATCGCCGTAATATCCAATGGCCGAGCTGCTGACGAATACCCGCGGCTTGAGTTTCGCATTCGCCAGCGCCTGTGCCAGATTGGTTGTCCCGGCGACGCGGCTCACGCGGATCTTCTGCTTCTTCTCCGTCGTCCAGCGTCCGATGATGCTTTCGCCCGCGAGATGAATCGCCGCATCGAATCCCGAAACCGCATCAGGAGAAATCGGCCGGGCCGGATCCCACGCAATTTGCCCGTCATTCTGAGCCGAACCCTGCGCCCCGCCCGTGGCCACTCCGCGCACCAGGCGTACCACTGAGTATCCGGCGGCGCGAAGTAAAGGAAGAAGCGCTGCGCCAATCGGCCCCGAAACTCCGCTGACCAGGATTCTGGAATTCATGACCTGCCGAATGCAACTCTACCAGTGCGCGGCGCGTCTCACCAAACTACAGACCAATTTGAAACCTTCGTAACCGGCGAAATGCGAGAACGCCCTGTAGGCTATCTCCCAAACGGTTCAGTTCGTAACGGTTCATTGGGACGCTGGTGTAATCTTTGAGCACGGATTCTCATCCGGTTCACGATTCCTACCATCTGCACCGATGAACCGCAACGATGAACCGCAACGATGAACTAGTAACGATGAACTGGTGTCGACCCGCGCGAGAGGACAAAGAACTTTATTCATGGATTTCCCCTTCAAGTCCGGACTGATGGTGTTTGCGTTCTTCGTTCTCTGTTGCTCAGCGCCCTGCTTCGGACAATCCCCTCAGCAAACGCCTGCTCTTGTTGCCCAACGGCCCGCAACAGAACAATCCGCGACAGAACAGCCCGCCCCCGATCCGAAGGTTTCCGGAAGCATCAGCGGAACGGTGCTTGATCAAAGCGGCGCCATCCTGGCCGGAGCGCGTGTGGCCCTGACCAGGACTGGCGAAAATCGAACTGGCGAAAATCAATCTGCCGATGCCCAGTCGCCCAGGCGAGAAGTCCTATCCGGCGAGGACGGGCAATTTTTTTTCGCCAGCGTCGCTCCCGGACCCTTCCTGCTCACGATCACGGCCGCGGGCTTCGCGACGCAAACATCTTCCGGAACACTGCATCCGGGCGAGTTCAATCTGGTTCCGCAGATCGCATTGGCCATAGCCGCCAATGTCACCGATGTGCAAGTCAACCTCACGCGCATCCAGGTGGCGCAGGAGCAGGTCAGGGACGAAGAGAAACAGCGCGTGTTCGGCTTCATTCCCAATTTTTACGTCACTTACGATCCCCATCCGCTTCCGCTCAACATGAGGCAAAAATATAACCTGGCCTGGAAGACTACGATTGATCCATTCACGTTCGCGATGGTCGGCGCCATCGCGGGAGTTCAGCAGGCGGATAATTCGTTCAGCGGATATGGGCAAGGCGCGCAAGGTTATAGCAAGCGCTACGGCGCGTCATTTGCCGACATCGCAATCGGTACTTTTCTTGGAGGCGCCGTCTTGCCAGCGGTCTTTAAGCAGGATCCGCGCTATTTCTACAAAGGGACGGGCAGCACGCGGTCACGGTTTTTCTATGCCATCGCCAATGCTGTGATCTGCAAAGGCGACAACGGACGCTGGCAGACGAATTACTCGAACATTCTTGGAAACCTCGCCGCCGGCGGAATCTCAAACCTCTACTACCCGGCACAAAATCGCAACGGCGCGGGACTAACTCTGGAAAATGGTCTGATCGGAATTGGCTCCACGGCGGCCGCCGGCGTCTTCGAAGAATTTTTCATGAAAAAGTTAACCTCGAACGTTCCCCGCAGCCCCGCCACACGCTAAAGCCCGCACCGGCCTTCCAGACGGGCCTCGCAAGCTATAATCCTACATGGCGAGTCTCCGCCAACAGATCGCGACCACTGCTCTCACGTTCACGAAGTTCCGGGAACTTATGAAGCAGATGCAGGCCAACCGCCCGCAGGACGATCTCTCCATCGTCAAGAAAGCCTACGACTACTCGCTGAAACATCACGATGGCCAGACCCGCGCCTCGGGCGAGCCTTATCTCGTCCACCCCCTGGAAGTGGCGCTGGTGCTCACCGAAATGAAAATGGATCCCGTCGCGGTCGCGGCCGGACTGTTGCACGATTCCGTCGAAGACACCTCGGTCACCATCATCGATATCCGCAAAGAATTTGGCGAGCAGGTCGCGCACATTGTCGAAGGCGTCACCAAGATCAGCAAAATCGACTTTGCGACGCGAGAAGAACAGCAAGCCGAAAACCTGCGCAAGATGATGCTGGCCATGGTCGATGACATCCGTGTGGTGCTCATCAAACTGGCCGATCGCCTGCACAACATGCGCACGCTCGAACACCTGCCGCCCGATCGCCGCCACAAAATCGCCGAAGAGACTCTGGAGATTTACGCGCCCATCGCCCACCGCCTGGGCATGGGAAAAATTCGCGGCGAACTCGAAGATTTAGGTTTTCGCTTCCTCGATCCCCTGGGCTACGAGCAAGTCGAAAAATCGGTCAACGCCCGCCGCAAAGAGGGCGAAGTTTTCCTGGCGAAGATGCAGCAGGTTATCGGCGACAAGCTGAAAGAGGCCGGCATTCAGGCGCGCGTCGAGAGTCGCATCAAGCGCCTCTACAGCATCCACAAGAAATTGCAACGCCAGCACATCGCCGTGGATCAGGTTTACGATCTGTTCGCCATGCGCGTGGTCACGCGCTCGCTCCCGGATTGCTACGCGGTGCTCGGCATCATTCACAACCTGTGGCGGCCGGTGCCGGGGCGCATCAAGGATTTCATCGCCATGCCCCGCCCGAATTTCTACCAGTCGCTGCACACTTCGGTGATCACAGAAGACGGCACGCCGTTTGAAATCCAGATTCGCACCGAAGAAATGCACAAGATGGCGGAGGAGGGAATCGCGGCTCACTGGAAATACAAAGACGGCCCCGTCTCTGCCCAGGACGAACAGCGCCTCGCCTGGCTGCGGCAAGTGGTCGAGTGGCAGCGCGACGTCAGCGATCCCAACGAATTTCTTTCCACGCTGAAAGTCGACCTCTATCCCGAAGAGGTCTACACCTTCACTCCCAAGGGAAAAGTCGTGGTGCTGCCGCGCGATGCCACGCCCGTCGATTTCGCCTACACCATTCACACCGAAGTGGGCCACACCTGCGTCGGCGCCAAAGTTAACGGACGCATGGTTCCGCTGCGCCACAAGCTGCACTCCGGTGACATTGTCGAAATTCAAACACAGCCCGGCCACAAGCCCAGCCGCGATTGGCTGGCGCTGGTTAAGTCCTCGCGCTCGCGGAACAAAATCAAGCACTGGCTCAACCTGCACCAGCGCGAGCGTGCCATCGAGATTGGCCGCAAGCTGATCGAAAAAGAAGCTCGCAAATACCGCATCGCCCTAAAAGAAATCAAAGACGACGCGCTGCTGAAAGTCGCTGCCGGCTATGGACTGGGCAAGGCCGACGACCTCATGGCCGGCATCGGTTACGGAAAATATTCGGCGCGCCAGGTGCTCGCCCGGTTGCTTCCTCCCGGTGTCACCCCCACCATCGAAGGAGAAATCGAAGCTTCCGACGAACTCAGCGACAAAACCGGAACCATCGCCAGCGTGGTGCGCCGCGTCTTCGGCGGCGAGCAGGACGCCATCACCGTCAAAGGCCAGGGCGATATGCTGGTCTACCGCGCGCGCTGTTGCAACCCCATCCGTGGCGAAGGCATCATCGGCTACATCACGCGCGGCAAAGGAGTTGCCGTCCACTCCATCAACTGTTCAAACGTCACCAATCTTCTTTACGAGCCCGAGCGAAAAATTGAGGTGGGATGGGCGCGCGACGAAACCACTCCCACAGCCTATCCCGTAAAACTCACCGTCTTCTGCGACGATCGTTTCGGAATGCTGAAGAGTATTACCAGCGTGATCGGCGACGCCAAAAGCAACATCCGCAACATCTCCGCCCGCACCGCCAACAGCCAGGCCAGCGTGGAAGTTGTGCTCGACATCTCCGACCTCAAACATCTCGAACAAATCATCGCCGGCCTGCGAAAAATTCCCGGCGTCCATGAAGTACAGAGGCTGCAGAAAATCTGAGGGTACTTTTCCGCGTGCCTGGAGGTTTCCGTGAACGGGACTCCTCCTAGCTTTACGTGTCGGCAGATTTCCGAAAGAAGTTGAACCGCGATGCTCACGAAGCGACAGCCGCCTCGGCTGTCCTGCCGAACGCAGCGACGCGGTTTCTTCCCAGTCCTCATCTAAGTTAGAATCGTCTCAGCCACACTTTTTCAGGGAGCAAGGTGTTCTTACTGGCCCCTGACCCCTGGCCACTGCTTATGCGCGAAGTCATTTCCACCAAAGACGCTCCTCAGGCCATCGGCCCCTACTCGCAAGCCATCAAGGCGAACGGATTCATCTTCGTCTCCGGACAGATCGCGATCGATCCGGCGACCCAACAGGTCGTCACCGGAGACGCAGCCGCGCAGACCGACCGTGTCCTGCGCAACCTGTCAGAGATTCTGGAAGCGGCCGGCAGCGGTCTCGGCAAAGTTGTCCGGGCGACCGTCTTCCTCAAGAACATGAGCGAATTCGCCGCCATGAACCAGGTTTACGGGAAATATTTCAGTTCCGCTCCGCCCGCCCGCTCCACGGTGGAAGTGGCGCGCCTGCCCAAGGATGTGCTGGTAGAAATTGACGTGATCGCGCTGGAATAGAAA
>Ga0209006_10002067_pt1 | contig 18249 bp, 14 predicted proteins | sample JacPin_JW_Ref_O2_FD_188567 | JGI IMG/M metagenome (GOLD analysis project Ga0209006, IMG submission 188567) | Forest soil microbial communities from Algoma, Ontario, Canada - Jack Pine, Ontario site 1_JW_Ref_O2 (SPAdes) (version 2) | ecosystem: Environmental > Terrestrial > Soil > Boreal... | reverse complement strand
CCGCGGGTGAGGTATGATAGACTCTTTAGAAACTACATCTTAGGATACTGATGCAAACTGCTACAGAGAAGAACGGAAAAATCCTGCTGCGGGTCCGACCCCGCGGCTTTTGCGCGGGCGTCGTCCGCGCGGTAGACATCGTCGAATTGGCCCTGGAAGCCTACGGCGCCCCGGTTTACGTCCACCACGAAATCGTCCATAACACCTATGTTGTCGAGCAGTTACGACGACGCGGCGCGATTTTCGTCGAGGCCATCAGCGACGTGCCTAATGGCAACGTCCTCGTCTTCAGCGCCCACGGCGTGCCTCCGACGGTCCGCCAGGAAGCCAAGGACCGCAGCCTCAAAGTGATCGACGCGACCTGCCCGCTAGTCACCAAGGTTCACTTGGAAGCGCTCAAGTTCGCGCGCGAAAAGCGCACCATCATTTTGATCGGCCACAAGGATCACCAAGAAATCGTCGGCACTTCCGGCGAAGCTCCCGACCGCACCATCGTCGTCGATTCCGTCGACGCCGTCGATGCGCTTGAAGTCGAAGATCCGGAAAAGCTTTCGTTCCTCACTCAAACGACGTTGAGCCTTTACGACACGCAGGAAATCGTCGCGCGTTTGCGCCAGAAATTCCCGGCGATCAAGGGTCCGGCCAGCGACGACATCTGCTACGCAACACAAAATCGACAGGAAGCCGTCGAACAGGTTGCGAAGGACGTCGATTTCATTCTCGTGGTCGGTTCGCCGAATAGTTCGAATTCGAATCGGCTTGTCGAAGTCGCGAAGCGCAGCGGCGTGGAAGCCCAGCTCATCGATTCCGCGAAGGACATCGATCCCAAGTGGCTCGAAGGCGTTCAGCGCGTCGGCCTCACGGCCGGTGCCTCGGCGCCCGAAGTTTTGGTCGAGCAGGTGAGCAACCGCCTCGCAGAAATCGGCTTCACCGATCAGCGCGACCTAGATTTGATTCGCGAGGACGTGCGCTTCACGCTGCCGCCGGAGCTGGCGACAATCGCCGCCGCACCGCGCCGCTGAGAATTTCGGCGTCGCGAGTAGGGACACGGCATGCCGTGCCCGTCGCCGCACCGTAGAGTTTCCGGTTTCGACGGCCGCATTTTCTTCGCGGCTGTCAGGATCTCAACCGATCGCACAGCACAAGTCGTGCGACGAGTAACACGCACTCGAGCCAAAGGCTTTTCGTAGTGGCAGTCGGCATTGCAGCACAGGGGCTAGACGCAAGCCGTACCTCAGCCTTATCGCTGGGACACAGTCACAAGGAGCCAAACTTTGGCGGTCAAAATCGTCCGTCAGCCGAAGAAGATTGCCCTGATCGGTGCGCCTTCCAGCGCCGCCGCCCTTCAGCCCGGTAGCGAGAAAGCGCCGGCCGCACTTCGCGCCGCAGGATTGGTCGACCGGCTCAAAGCCGCCGGCTTCGAAGTTCACGACTACGGCGATTGCGCTCCGCGATTGTTTGCCGATGACGACGAACATCGCCGCGCGCGAAATCTCCCCGCGATCGTCGCCGGACTCAACGATTTAAAACTCCACGCCGAAACCGCAATGAAGAGCGGCGCTTTGGTATTGGTTCTCGCCGGAGACTGTGCGCAGTCCATCGGTTTGCTCACCGGTGCCCGCCGCTACTACAAACATTTAAACTTGATTTGGTTCGATCGCGACGCTGACCTGAACACGCCGGCAACGACGCCGTCCGGCCGCATCGACGGCATGGTCGTCGCCCACATCGTCGGCCGCGGCGCGCCAGAACTCGTCCGCTTCTGGGGCGAAACTCCGCTGGTGCGCGAACCCGACGTTTTGCTCTACGGTATCTCGCGCCTCGATCCGCCCGAGCAAGAAGTCCTGGCGAAGTCGCCGCTGCGCCACGTCACCGCCGATCAAATCATCGCCAAGGGCGCCGAAAAATCCGCCTCCGACGCGCTAACGCAATCGCACGCCGACACCCGCGATTTCATCTTGCACCTCGACGTCGACGTAATCTCTGGCGACGAACTCCCGGCGGTTAACGTTCCAGAAACCGGCGGCCTCTCCCTCGCCCAGGTCCGCGACTCTCTTAAAAAATTCGCCGCCCACAAAAATCTCCTCGGCCTCGACATCGCCCAATTCAACCCCGACAAAGACCCCGACGGCTCCGCCGCCAAAAAAATCGTCGACCTCCTCGTCGAAGCGCTAACCGCCCGCCTCGAAGCAGCCGACTCGCCGGAGCCAGCTGAAGCACCTGCCCCTGCTCTATCACAACCGGCGCGCGCTGAAGCCCCCTCGCACACCGAACCTGCGCCGGAAGAGCATGCATCCTCCCCCGCCGAAGCACCACCTTCGCCCGAAGACGCGGCACCTCCCGAAGCTCACGATTCCACGTCAGCGGATTCCGCAGAGCCCGAAGAAGAGTCCGCATCAGGATCCGCGGAAGCCTCCTGAATTTATCTCTTGCTTGGTATAACAACCAGCCATCAAGCAACTCGTAAAGTGCCTTGCGTCTAACCCATTTCTAACATAGTCTCTCGCCCATTCCGCCGGACCTCCTTTCCCTCAAACTCCGGCACCATGGCTGGCTCGCATGAAACAGGGCGGCGCATTCCTCGCGATAATCCTCACCATCAGTGGCATTTTGCGTATGGCCGGACCAGGAGTTGCCTCCCCGCGACAGAACGCCGAGGATACCGAGAAGAAAAAGCAGCCTGCGACGCACGACAGCACGACACAGTACGAAGACGACCTGCGCCGCACGATTCAACAATTTTTCACGGACGGCGCGGAAGGTTCTCCCAAAGACGTGGAGTTGGTCAGGCATTGGAACGTGCCCGACTATGCCGGCGCAGCCCATTCGGTGATTGCGATTCTGCCCGACCCGTTGCACACCAGACTCGCTCTCACATTTGACCGTGGCATCGAAACGATCCTGCAAGCCGCCGCACGGAAGGGGTATCGATTCGATCGAGCCATCCTTCCGTGGAATCGCACCCCGATTCAGAATTCAGACGATTTGACAAAACGACGTGAAACGTTGAAGGACCAGCGTGATCGCGAAGAATTTCCCGGACTATTGATCTTTCGCGGACTCCAGGGCATTCGCTACAAGGCTCCGCTGTTTGTTTTTGTCGTCGGCGAAACTCCCACGGGAGGCATACGGAAGGCGCAGTTCAACAAAGCCGTCAAGATCGCGAACGAAATGCGTTACTCCGCAACCACTCCGGAGCGACTTTTGATCCTGGGTCCGACGACGTCGGGCGCTCTCCAATCGCTAAACCAGGAGCTGGCTGTATCGAAACAAGTTCCGGACACGACGGAAATTTACATCTACAGCGGCACCGTCACCGACGAACACACCATCCGAGCATTCGGAGGCGACAGTCATCGCCATCGTCACTTCGCGTCATTCCTCGAGAACGATCGATTCGTCCGAGAGCTTTTTCTCCAGTTTGTCTGCCACAACGGGTATCCACCTGACGAAGTGGCGACTCTTTCCGAGAGCGACACGGTGTACGGTTTGCAGCGCGCTTCTGCTCCCCCCGATGAGCCAACGATGGCACCAGCGCCGCCGAAATCGATCGGAGCTTGCACCGACGCGCAAGCTTCGGATTCCGTGGTTCAATTGACCTTCCCGCGCGAGATTTCCTACTTTCGTTCGGCGTATCAAAAGCAAGCTCAATCGCAATCCAAGCCGGAGGTTCCCGCTGCGACATCGCAGAATCTGACGGTCGACTCCGAAGAACTCGGCACCGATGACGATGCCGCTCTTCCGTATGCAGGAGCTCAAACTCCTCAATCGCAGGAGTCAGTGATGCTTGGCATCGTCAGTCAATTGCAGAAACGTCATGTCCGCTTCACGCTCCTTTACGCCAGCGATCCTTTGGATCAGCTCTTTCTCGCTGGTTATCTCCGCTCGAAATATCCCCAGGGCCGGGTCGTTATAACCACGCCGGACCTCTTACTCACCAGCCAGGAAAATAATCTCTTGCGTGGTGTTCTGGGCCTCAGCTCCTATTCGCTGGCCGCAGGTCTCGCCGATAGCCTCTGCCCATTCCCAGGCCCGCCGGTAACACATCACGATCGAATCTTTGTCAGCGTATCCAGCGTCGGAATGTTCAACGCGGCGGTCGCTCTGCTCGATGTGATTGAACCTCCGGCTCGCTCCCCGTTTCCTACACCTGACAGCAGTCCGTTTGGCGAGCTGTCCGGCTACGGCACGCCAATCTTCACAGAGTCAGGTGGCTCCGCGAGTTACTGTGAGGCGCGCCCGCTCGTCTGGGTCACGATGTTGGGTCGCGATGGTTTCTGGCCCGTTGCGGGTCTCACCGATGAAGACATGACAGCCGTAGATCACAAGCTTCCGCTTCTCGGCTTCGATACTCACGGACACACAAGCACTCTCTTTCCACAGAATTCCGCGACTGTCGCGCCTCGCTTTCCGGCACCTGCAACGTTAGGGAGCCGCACTCCGGCTGCCTGGCGTCTTGCTTACTGCGTATGTCTCTTCTTTGTTCTCCTTCATATCTATCTCAGCTCAACCGGATCGATCCTCGCGGAATCGGAGAGCTGCGCTCAGTTTACTTGCACCGGCGAAGCGCGCGACGTGAAGGTGATTGCCCTCGGCGCGCTGGCACTCTCGACCGCTTTCGTTACGCTCATGTTCACGCGGAGCCCTCTCGTCTATTGGGACGCACCTATCTATACGATCTTGCTCTGGCTACCCTTTGGTGTCTTCCTTGTCTTCTCCATTTGGGACTTCGGCTGGCACCGCTCCGACCCCTGGTCCGCTGTTTTGTTTCTTGCCGGCGTGCTCTTCATGTTTGCTTGTCAGTGGGTCGCCTGGTTTGGCGGAGGCACCCGCTTCGCACGCGCTTACTGGTCCACGCGTCTGTTGCATATCGGGTCGGGTATTTCGCCGGTGCTGCCAATTCTGCTTCTGGCTGCTGCAGGTTACTGGTGGATGTGGCAGAGCCTGCGCGGAGTGACGCTGGTGGATTTGCGTCGTCCCCGGTTACCGCGACAGCGAAAACCCGAAGGCATATGGCACAGTATCAGCGATGCGGAAGCCGACGAACTCCGCACGACCGCCCACCCCCTGTACGTCAAAGGTGGAATCACGCTCTCGATCGCTGCGTTGTGCGCGCTCGTCCTTGTTTTGCTCGATTGGCAACATCCGGTTCAAACCATCGAGGGCAAGCTCTACGACTGGTTTTACGCGGCTAGTCTCGCTTTGATGGTTGTGAGCCTCCTGTCTTGTCTGCTGAAACTTCTTTGGACATGGTCCACGTGCCAGCAAATTCTTTCGGGACTCGATCGCTTGCCGCTCCGCGCTGCCTTCGGACGCATGAAGCACTTGTCATGGTCCTCGCTGTGGAACCCGGGGGGTAGCTCGATGCGGGCGACCTACAAAATCATGTCGCGGGGCCTGGAGGATCTTGGGCTTCTCCAACGCGATTTTCTCAGTCCGCCCGCCACGACGCCGTCGCAGGTTGTAGCCAACGCAGCAATCGTTTCGGCTCGGATTGCGGCAACGATTTACAAACGCAAAGCGGTCCAAAGAATTTACGCGAGTATCGTCTCCCCGATGCGCTACCGCGCTATCCGGTACGATGTTCGTGAGTGGCGACGCCATAAAATCGCAAGGTGGTGCCGCGAGGTAGCGGTTGGCCGACCGCGGTTTACCGGGATTCTGCTGGGTCCCGAGGTGTATGTGCGCTTGCAGTGCCGTGAAATCGCGCAGCACCTCCGCGCGCAGATTCAAGAAAGCTTCTGGCTCGATCAACTCCTAACGTCTGTCGGGGCATTGCAGAAGAGCATGGCCGAAACCGCCGCAACGATTATGGAGGATGCGCTGCTTCCTTGGTGGGCTACCAGCAAGGATCCGGCTGTGTCGCGCGACGAGGCGCTTCCTAAAAAATCGCTCGAACCTTTGCAGGCGATGGCCGAGGAATACGTGGCACTCACTTACATCAATTTTCTGGTGACGGTGCTGCTGCGCATGCGGACTCTCGTTATCACGGCGATCGGTGTGTTTGTGCTCATCGTGCTGTCGATGAACGTTTATCCTTTCGAGCCGCATCCTGCGCTGCAAACGTTGGCCGTCGGGCTTGCCATTGCGATGGTCGCGGTAATCGGGTACGTATACGCGAAGATGCACCGCGACTCGATTCTCAGCCTGATGACGTCAAATACGCCGGGCGAACTTGGTTGGGATTTTTGGCTCAAGCTGGGATCGGCGGTTGCGATTCCTGTTTTCAGTTTGCTTGCAGTGCAATTTCCTGAGATCAATCAATTCCTATTTTCGTGGCTCGAACCTGCGCTACAAGCCGCGAAGTAATCGTCGACACTTTCCTCTCTCACAATTCTCTCTCAGGATTTTGCCGCGCTGTGGCTTCGGTCCGTTTGCGGAGGGCGCGGGAGAGGCCGCGGAAGCTGAGGTCCAGGCCGGCGGTGAAGGCGTAGTGATCGGCTTCGGCGGGGCTTACTTTTGATTCCATTTCGGCGGTGCATTCTCTGATGAAGACGCCCATGGCGGCGACTTCGATTTTTGCTTCGAGTTCTTTGGTCGCTGCGTCGGATGCAGTTGGTTGCGGTTTCAAAACGGGCGCTCCCGATTCAGCTGAGGTGCTTGGATTTTTCGCGTCGGAGTGCGTGTTTGTTTGCGTCCTGGCGACAAAGTTTACGGCGGCGCGGAGGGATTTTTCGGCGGTGGAGAGCCAGCGGTGGAGGCGGTCGTGGAATTCGGCGATGTGGGCGGCTGGGTCGTTGGACCAGGCGAAGTGGGTCAGAAAGAGGCGCGTAGGATTGCGGTCGAGGATGGTTTTGAAGGATTGGTCCCAGAGAGTTAGGTCGATGTCCGGGGGTGGGGTGGCCGGGTAGATGTAGGGGGAGTTGTCGATGCGGATGCCGCCGGTGTCGCCGATGAAGGCGACGCCTTCGTCGGAGTCGAAGTAGGAGACGTGGTGGGATGCGTGGCCGGGCGTGTAGGCGACGTCGAGTTTGCGCGAGCCTAGCGTGAGTGTTTCGCCGCCTTCGAGGATTTGCAGGTTTTCTTGCGGGACCGGCAGCGTTTCGCCGAAGAGGATGGGGAGTTGGTCGCCCCAGAGGCGGGTGGCGCTGGCGATCAGTTTTGATGGGTCGGCCATGTGACGCGCGCCGTTGGCGTGGACGAAGACTTTTAGTTTTGGATTTTCGCGGACGAGTGTTCCGGTGACGCCGGCGTGATCGAGGTGGATGTGCGTGAGGAGGATTGTGTTGAGATCGGAGATCGCTAGGCCGTGAGCGCTTAGTTGTTCGCGCAGAGTTGTCAGGGTGGATTCGGGGCCGGGGTCGATCAGGGCGGCGTGATTTTCGGATTCGAGCAGGGCGGCGGCGATGGTTTTGGGGCGGTTGCACCAGTTGACGTCGAGTGGGGTGATTTTAGTCATGAAGAGATTTTAGTTGAGGTTGAGATTTTCGTCGCGTCTGGCGAGGTTACCTTGCACGTTTTTCTTTCCAGCTTTGTGAGTGTTTCCGCTGAATTCTAAGTCGATCGAGTTTCCTTCGCACATTTGGTAGGGCTTGATGTTGAATCTAAACCCGCACCGTTTAAAAACCGAAAGGGTGTGGCACCCAAATGCCGCCTTGGGGCCGACTCTCTCGATAAGAAATCGTAAGTAGCGGGGCTAGCGGGCGGTCCAGCCTCCGTCGATGAGGAGGGTTTGGCCGGTGATCAGGGACGCGGCCGGGGAGGCGAGAAAGACTACGGCGCCGCTCACTTCGACGGGCTCGCCGATGCGGTGGAGGGCGGCGATGCGTTCGATTGTGTCGGCGCGAAATGCTGGATCGGCGAGAGCTTCTTCGGTGCCGGGTGTCCGGATGAAAGTCGGAGCGACGGCGTTGACGGTGATGTTGAATTGGCCCCACTCGACGGCGAGGCATTTTGTGAGATGAGAGACGGCGGCTTTGCTGGCGCAGTAGATGGATTCGGTGGGGAGCGCGACGAAGCCGGCTTGGGAGCTCATGTTGATGATGCGGCCACCGTTCTGGCGCATCATGATTTTTGCGGCAGCCTGGGCGGCGAAGAATGTCGCCTTCAAATTGACGTTCAGCGTGAAATCGAATTCTTCTTCGGGGACGTCGATGGCGAGATTGGTGAAGCCGTTGCCGACGTTGTTGACGAGGATGTCGAGCTTGCCGAATTGGGAGGCGGTGTCGTCGATGGCGCGGGTGATCTGGTCGAGCTTGGTCACGTCCATTTGAAGAGGGAAGGCGTGTCGGCCGAGGGCTTCGATTTCGGCGACGAGGTCTTTGGCGGTGTTTTTATCGCGAAGGCCGAGGGCTACGTCGGCGCCAGCGGCGGCTAGAGCAATGGCGATCGAGCGGCCGAGTCCACGGGCGGCACCGGTGACGAGGGCGGTTTGGTCGGCGAGGGAGAAATTGGGGATCTGAGAGTTTTGGGTGCTCATGGTCGGTGAGATTCTACACGGATGGCGGCGGGTTTCGCCTGGGGTTCGCTTTTGGGGGTATACCCCCCGGTGTTTTTCAAAGAGTGTGGAAGGTATTGATTTTTAAGGGGTTTGCAGTCTCTGGATTTTGGGAGTGCGGAAGTCGTTGGAACGAATGGAGTTGCGGGCGGGTCTGAGTCGAACGAGAGAGTTCTTTTTTGGGAATGCGCGGGCATGGGTGGGCCACCACTCTCCGCGCCGAGTTAATACATCGGTACTATACCATAGTGGGTACTGTTTGTCAATAGCGATTTCACGCTTCAGGCAGGTGTCGTCGCGTGTAGACCTCGAGGGCGGCGATGGGGGGCGCCACACTCCGTGTGGACCTCGGCGCACGTCGATGGTTGGCGAACGGATGGATTGCCTACTTGAGGCTACATCTTGCGGACATAGGGCGCAGCGTGCTGCGCCCCTACAAAATCGCCGAGGGGGTTAGCGGAAGGTGATGATGAGTTGGTCGAGGGGGAGGGCTTTTTTGGCGTGGATGGGCGGGGAGAGCAGAGTGTGTGGGAGCGGGGTGCCGTCGGATTCGGCTTGGTCGAAGGTGGCAGTGCTGATGCCTTTGGCGGTGACTTCGAAATTGTCGATTTCGTAGGGGAGGCCGTTGGAGGCGAGGGACGAGGGTTGGTCCATGAGTTGGAAGTGGAGATGGGGGACGAGGGAGTTGCCGGTGTTGCCGACGAGGCCGAGAACCTGGCCGGTTTTGACTTTGTCGCCCTGGTGGACTTTTATGCTGCTGGGTTGCAGGTGGGCATACATGGCGTAGCGGTGTTGGCCAAGATCGAGGACGACGGCGTTGCCGTCGGCGGCAGCGGGATCGATCGCTGTGGGATATTGGCCGGGGGTGCCTTCGGGCGCGCCGTCGGTGGTGCTGGCGACGATGGCGTCGGCGACGGCGATCGCCTCTTTGCCGAAGATGTTGTAGCTCTCCACTCTTTCTTTGGGGCCGTGATAGATGCGGCCTTGTTCGTTGATTTGTTCCCAATCGACTGCGTAGCGCTGGGCGAGATAGAAGCGACCGTTGATCGGAAGGGCGGCGCGTTGGTGCCTTACCGCGTCGCAGCAGGAATCGGCCGAGACATAGCCGGCGCCATGGAGAGGCGGCGCGATGACGGCGACGGGGCGATGATCGACGGCGACCAAACCGCCGGTGGCGGTGATTTCCTGATGGCCCGGAGGTGCGGCGGCGAAGCGGGCGGTGACGCGGTGCGAGAGTTCACGCGGTGCGTGTTTGCCTTCCGGCATCTGAAAGTGGATGAAGAGCAAAGCTTGCGTGCTTTTCGTCATGGACGCGGACGGTTCGCGCGTGCCGATGGGTTGGAGACGTGTGGCGACTTCTTTTGCGTCGAGGGTTTGCATTTCGGCGCCGTCGCCGAGGATCTCGACTTTTTCGATTGTGACGTCGCCGCTGGAGAAATTGGTGAGGAGGAGTTCGTAGGCGAGGTGGGTGCTGGAGTCGGAGCCGTTGAAGGGAATGGGGGCGTCCTGGACCGAGAGGAGGAGGGGCGTCATTTCTTCTTTTGGCGGAGCGGGGGCTGCGAAGGAGCGGGCGACGAGAGCGGCGAGGATCGCGAAGACGATCAGGGCGGTGATGGAGACGAGATAGTTGCGCGTTCGAGGGGGCATGGGAGGCTCCGAAGTGCGGGACGATGGTACGACAGGAAATTAATTGGGGCGATGGGAAGTTGACGGAGACAACGTGATGAGGATGAAGCCGGGCGGAGCAAGCCCCGCCCCTACGAACTTGAGGCGGGTCTGGGCCGGCGGTGGCGACTTACTGGTCGCTACCGATGAACGAACCACGCTGCGATCGCCGGGATCCAGGCGACGGCCAACAGCAGATAAGCGAGCGCGCAGAGAAGGTAGTCGGCACGCGTGAAGGGCCTTGCTGGAATGTCCCGGTAGGATTCTTTCAGGTGAATCTTATAGGTCTTGCTGCCCATGGGGTACCTGTGGGGTAAAACTTTGACTAATTACGAGCATGCACACGGGATTCGGCGGCGTCTATCAGGGATTTGTCAAAACATGCTGGATTGGCGGGGTTTTCCACAGAATTATCGGACCTTTGAGGGAACATGCGATGCCATAGATTTTCCAGGCTTTAACAATCCCGAGGGAGCGATTGGTGATATGATGTGCGGCAAATACGGCGCGCAAGCCGACGCGGGTTGTCCTCCCTGCGGGATAGTGGTTGGTTCGACGGAAAGGGAGGTGTCTTTATGCGCAGACTCAAGAATCTGCCAGGTTGGGTTGTGCTGCGGAGACTGGAAGCGCCGCTGTTGACGGGATTGGTGCTGTTCATCACGAGTTACCTCGGCGATATAATCCTGGAGTCGCGGGGCGTTTCACTCACATCGACGATCCTCAACAATTTAGTAGTTGGAATCTTGGGCGGGTTTACGCTGCTGTTTTATCTCACGGCGAGCTCCGAGTATCACAATTATAAGCGCGCGAAAGAACAGATGGCGCTGGTCGGTGAAGTGAATCGGCAAGTGCGCGAAGCGTTGCTCGACATCACGGAATCGGCGATGGTTGAAGATCGCACGGAGCGGTTGACGAGACTGGATGAAGCGACGGACCGCATTGATCACGTGTTGACGCGGCTTGTGCCGACGGCGGCGGCGGTGAATGGGGCGCAGGCGCAAGCCGGTGAAACACGGCCGGCGCTCGTTCGTTAGTTCTGATGGGGCGCCGGTTGTTGCGAGGTTGCACGACATTATTTTGAAGTAACGTCTTTATTTTGCAATAACGTCGTCGCGGATTCTGTTGTATTCGTCGCTTGAGACGATTCCCTTGTCCAACAAATCGTGTTTTGCGTGGTAAGGGCGGCCGGCGATGATGTGGTGCGCGGTGCGTTTGTCTACTCCTGGCAGATCATCCAACTGAGATTCTGATGCGGAGTTGAGGTCGAGCGGGCCGTGATGGCTTTCGTTCCAGCCGTCGCGGACGCCCTGGGCGGCGGCGCGCGCTTCGTCGGCGGCTTCGTGTGCGGCTTCGCCGATTTTGCGGCCGGCCTCTTGGATTGCGGGCTTGGCGTCGGCGGTGGCTTTCGCAACTTCTTCGCGCGTTTTTTCGTCGCGAGCGCGTTGATCGGGATCGTTGGAATTGCAGCCCATGCAGACGCCGAAGATGAAAGCGGCGGCGAGCACGAGGCCGAATGCGAGCAGAGTGCGTGACGGCGACATCGATGAATCTCCTGAATTTTTTTCTCGCGGCGAAGGCGAGAATGAAGTCGTTGAGAACCGGCGGTTAGATGCGCGAGGTGTTGGTTGAGGCGGCGGTCGCGAAATGACGCATCGAGCCGTGAACGCTGTTGCGGCGTGGGCGGCGCTTCATCTAAACCCGCACCCTCCCAACGACAGGAGGGTGCGGTACCCAAATGCCGACTCGCCGAGGATGCGGTGGTTGTTAGCTCGCGACTATGATCAGCAGCTGAACGCCGGGGTGGACGGGATCGATCAAGTAGTATTCGCCGTCGATTTCGTCGACGTAGACGGCGTCGGTGTAAGCCCAGCCGGACGGCCACGGATCGTTGTATGTCCAGTAGTAGCCGCCGTAGTTGAAGCGGCGATCGTTGTTGCGCGCCACGCGGAAGGTGTGCTCGCGGCCGAAGTGCGCATGGAAGTCCTGCTCGGGGACGCGGCGCGCGTTGTGGTTGCCGCCGTCGCGCTGAGCCTGCTGTTCCTGAGCGTGATCTTGGCGGGCGACTTGCTGCTGTTGCTGCTTTGCGGCTGGTTGTTGTTGCTGATGAGCCGCTTGTTGCTGCTGTTTCGCGGCGTCTGATCTTTCCTTCTCGGTTTGTTTGGCGTGATCTTTCTGCTGTTCTTGAGCTTGATGCTGGGCTTTTTGCTGGTCTTGCGTTTTCTGTTGCTCCTGCGCTTTGGGCTGCTCGTGTTCTTTGGCTGCGGGTTCCTGTTTCTTCTCTTCGTGTGGAGCTGGTTTATCTTTGTCCTGCTCTTGCGCGTACATCGTGGTGCCTGCGAGCAAGACCAGCAGGGCGGTGCCGAGTGCGAGTTTCATCGGATTCTCTCCAAATTTTCTTGCTGCACCTGCAGCGGGTCGGTAGCAACAGAAGCGCGCGGGGAGCGCGATTCACATTCAGGCCGGTTGCGGTTGAGATGCGATCGATACCGGGAAAGTACGCAGCGCGGCGACGCGAGAGGAATTCACTGTAGGAAAGGCAGGCGTTCGACTTAACATCGTTGCCGTCTTTCCCTGAGGTCGCGGCATCCAACGGACGAAGCGCACCTCAGCGCGAACACACCAGCCTGCGCCGACGTAGCCGCTCACATTGCGCCACGACGGCGAAATTCAAAGTATGGAGATGCGTATGAAAAAAATGGAACTTGCCGCAGTGCTGGCGGGCTTTGTTTTCCTTGGGGGCTGTGCAACCAAGAGATATGTTTCGAACCAAGTTGATCCGGTGAATCAGAAGGTAAACGACGTCGACCAGAAGCAGCAGGGGACTCAGAAGCAACTGGACCAAGCCGAAACGAAGATCAGCGCGGCCGACGAGAAGGCGAGCGCGGCAGACAGTCGCGCGGGTGACGCGATTTCACGCGCCGATGCTGCGTCGCAAAAGTCGGATCAGGTGCGAGATCAACTTCGCGGGGAACTGAACGATCGAATTGCGAACCTCGACGACTACAAGACGGCGGGCGACGCGACAGTGCTCTTCAAGTTCAATTCATCGGAGTTGAGCGACGATGCAAAGCAGCAAATCGATACGCTCTTCAGCGGAAATATCACCAACGCGAAACGCTACTTCATCGCGATCCAAGGGTTCACCGACAAGGTCGGACCAGCGGAATACAATCTGCAGTTGAGCCGTCGCCGGGCGGAAGCGGTGCAAACGTACCTAGTGGGGACGAAGAATGTGCCCGTTTATCGGATTCAGATCGTTGGACTGGGCAAGGACAAGCCGGTGAACGATCAGAAGACCAAGGACGATCGCGAGAAAAATCGCCGGGTCGAAGTGACGGTGTTCTCCGCGAATGCCGGCGCAGCGGCAGCGAACGGATCAGCCGCGCAGTAAATGGAGAGCGGTGTTACTGCTATAGTTCTAGTCCCAATGTGTAGCAGTTTGAGACGAACTGCTCAGAGATGTGACCGAGGCGCTCTGCCGATTTCGAGAAGGTCGAAGGCTGGCAGAGCTCTTCGGAAAAAGTTGTAACCCTTCCGTATTTTCGACGCATCCAAGAGGTCCTATAACCTACTCGATGGTGTCAACGTGGTGTCTGCAAGGCGCATGGTGTCAGGGAAAAGCCGTACCTCGAAGGCGGTGAAAACGCGTCTCATAAAAAGATTTTCCGCGAGCGGAATTCTTCTCGTCAATCCGAGGAAATGCTTGCGGAGACGGCGAAGTGTGGAATACCCTATCGTCACCGCACTTTGCTGCTTCTCGTGAAGTAAACATCCGGTTGAGTTGTGTAGGACAGGGAATGGTGCCAACCGGGAACTGGGGTGGAAGCAAAGTTTTTAGGCTGCGATACGTCTGACGCAGTTTGCCGGAGCAGCGGAACTAAAATCCGGCGAGCGCGTAAAAACAACTCATGAATTTCCAAGAGAGAGTCTTTCGGGAGGAAACAAAGATGCGCAGGTTGTGTCTGATGATGGCGGTTGGCGCGTTGTTCGCGCTGCCAGGGTGGGCCCAGCAGGGTGACGACCAGACGAAGGCGAAGAAGAGTTCTGATGATTCGACGGCGGCAGCGCCGGCGACGAGCGATTCGAACGCAGCACCGGACGCATCGCGAAGTTTCGCGGTGCCTGATCCACCGCGGCCGAATCCGTTTCCAAGTCCGACACCGGCTCCCGCCGGATCGTCGAGCAGTTCCGACAGCGCGCCAGGCCGTTTGACGCCGAAGTACGAACTCGCCGGGATGTACAGCTACATCAACTTCAATCCGGGCAACTCATTTCCGAACTTCAATAACAACGGCGGCACGGGGTCGTTTACCTACAACCTCAATCCGTACCTTGGCCTGACCGCTGAAGCGGGCTTCTATTCGTTCGAACGCCGCGTCGTACCGGCAGTGGGCAAGACGGAAGGCGGCTTCCAGACGTTCATGGCTGGTCCGCGACTCAACTTGCGCCGCGATCATTTCGTTCCGTTCGCCGAGGTGCTGTTCGGCGCCCTTCGCGCCAGTGGTCAAGTGACCGGCGACAACCGCTACAACTCGTTCGCGCTCGCGGCAGGCGGCGGCGTCGACATCGTGTTCAACAAGCACATCGCATGGCGGTTCGCGCAGCTCGACTATTTGCGCAGCTACGTCGCGGGAGCTTGGGTCGACCCGAACTACCGCCAGAACAGCTTTCGCGCCGGCACCGGCATCGTTTTCCGCTGGGGCTTTCCGACGCCTCCACCGCCACCACCAGCCGGACCGCCGACCGCTTCCTGCTCGGCGTCGCCCGCAGCCGTTATTCAGGGCTCGAACGATCCGTCTGCAATTCACGTGACCGCAGCCAGCCCGGCGAGCTTGCCGCTGAACTATAGTTATACGGCGACCGGCGGAACCGTTGACGGCACTGGTCCGGATGCGCGTTGGAGTTCGAACGGCCTCAACCCGGGAACCTACACGGTGACCGCGAAGGTTGACGATGGCAAGGGCGGCACGGCTTCGTGCACCGCGGACATCGCGGTTCAGGAACGTCCGCATCATCCGCCGACAATCTCTTGCTCCGCGAATCCGAGTACCATTCAGCCTGGCGAAAAGTCGACGATTACCTCGACGGCCAGCAGCCCGGACAACCTCGATCTGACCTACAGCTACTCGGCCGCACAAGGCCAAGTGACTGGCAACGGCCCCACAGCCACCTACGACTCGACCGGTTTGTCGTCCGGCAGTTATAAGGTGAATTGCACCGTGACCGATTCCCGCGGCGACAAGGCCGACGGCCAGGCGAACGTTGACGTTCAACAGCCGCCGCCACCGCCACAAGCCACGAAGATCGGCGAATGCGGATACACCAAGGCGGGCGTCGCTCGCTTCGACAACCTCTGCAAGCGCGTCGGCGACGACGTTGCGCTGCGGTTGAAGAACGACCCGAGCGCCAAGGTGGTCATCGTCGGTTACGCCGATGGCAAGGAACCGAAGGCAGCCAAGCTGGCTCAGAGCCGCGCCGACCTCGCGAAGGCGTACCTGGGTGAGAAGGGCATCGACGCGTCGCGCAGCACCACGCGCACGGGTCAGGCCTCCACGGAGAAGGGCTCGGAGAAGGAAAACCGCCGAGTCGAATTCATCTTCGTGCCAGACGGCGCGACCTACTAAAAACCGTCGCGGTCGGGCTGGCTTAGCTGGCTTGACTTGCGAAATCTGATTCACGATTCAAGACGGGCCTTTGAGTGAACCTCAAAGGCCCGTTTTCTTTTCTGCGCGAGCTTCCTCGAAGAGATCGATCTGGGCGAGGCAAGCGAAAAACGCCGGCAGGATGCCGGCGCTCCCGAGACCTGTCACAGCGCTTGAGGGAGTTCCTGTTGTGGGATGTGGCGACCCGTTCCCGAAATGGAACTGTCTGTGGAAATCTAATCCCGTTCTTGCAAACGCCTCGCAAGCCTCCCCTTAGCTGGTGCGATTGTCCGATTTCGCTCTCATAAAATTCCCAAAATGGTTAGTGCATTCTTTAGTAAACTTTGTGTAAGATGCTGATCCTCATACGGGTAGCCGATTGTTCTGAATTGGAACCGCGTATGCAGAGAGCTAGCCCACAAGCGAAGTGGTGCTGGAAAAGTGGCGCAGGGAGATTCCTCGAATGACTACAACAATGATGAGTGAAGAAGTCGTCGCTCCGCGAGAGACGACGGCGATTCACGTTTTGATCGTCGATGATGAGCCGACAATTCGCGAGGCATGCGCGAAGGTTGTGCAGATGAGCGGCATGCACGCGACAACGGTTTCTACGGCGGAAGAGGCGACGGAAGTCATCGAGAACACGGCGATCGACATCGTGCTGACGGATTTGATGCTGCCGCAGACGAGCGGGCTCGAGTTATTGAAGCGCGTGCATGAGACGCATCCGAATTTGCCGGTGATCGTATTGACGCAATACGGCACGATCGACTCGGCGGTTGCAGCGACGCGCATGGGCGCGATCGACTATGTGACGAAACCATTTCGCATCGAGGAATTGCAGGCGCGATTGGAACGCGCGTCGCGCGCCGTGGAATTGCAACAGGAGAATCAGTTGCTGCGCGAGCAGTTGCGGACGAGGCCGGGATTCGGCGGGCTGATCGGCGTGTCGGAGCGCATGCAGCGCGTGTACAAGACGATCCAGAAGGTGAGCCAGCACGACTATCCGGTGTTGGTGTTGGGCGAGAGCGGCACTGGCAAGGAATTGGTGGCGCGCAGCGTGCATTTTTCGGGAGCGCGGAAAGATCGGCCGTTCGTGCCCGTGGATTGTTCATCGCTGGTGCCGACGCTGATCGAGTCGGAATTGTTTGGATATGTGAAAGGCGCGTTCACCGGAGCGCTGCATGGAAAGCAAGGGCTGCTGGAAGCCGCGCATGGAGGGACGTTGTTTCTCGATGAGATCGGTGAGATGCCGGTCGATTTGCAGGCGAAGCTGCTGCGCGTATTGCAGGAGCGCGAAGTGAAGCCGGTTGGTTCGACGGAGCGGCGGAAGATTGACGTGCGGATTATTGCGGCGACGAATCGGGATCTCGAGAATGGCATCAAGGGGGGATCGTTTCGGCAGGATCTTTATTTTCGGTTGAACGTCGTGCAAGTGAAGTTGCCGGCGCTGCGAGAGCGGAAGAGCGACATTCCGCTGTTGGTTACTTCGTTTCTGGACAAGTTTTGCGATCCGCAGAAGTCGTCGCGAGTAATTTCGGAAGATGCGATGCGCCGGTTGATTGCATACGACTGGCCGGGAAACGTGCGTGAGCTGGAGAACGCGATCGAGCGAGCGGTGGCTCTGGGATCAGGGCCGATCGTTGCCGTTGCCGACTTGCCGTCGAACTTGCAATATCCGACGACGGAGCGCGCGCCGGAGAAAGATGAGTTGTTGCCGCTCGAAGAGCTGGAGCGGCGGGCGATTTTACGGACGCTGCGCCAGACGAGCGGAGACAAGCTGGCGGCTGCGCGGATACTTGGGATCGGTAAGACGACGCTGTACCGTAAGCTCAAGCAGTATCACGTGGACACTACGGTTTCGTAGAACCGTCGAAGTTCGCCCGTTGAACGCCAAACACGGCGTCCGACTCCGACGCTGGGATCACCTTGCTAAGGTTGCCCACCTAAAGGTCGCCGAGTTGACCCACTATCGCCCTGTGCTCATTGCGGTTGCGCGGCCAGACGGGGTATTATCCGCAAACGCGTCGTAACCGCTGATTTCCACCGCTCGTCAAGCCGAAGCTCGTTGACAGAAATGTGCTCGATACTCTAATATCTACGTTTGTCTCTATAGGGAAAGGTGTGACTAAGGGCAATGCGGACGTACGTAGCGAAGGGTGAAGAGGCCGAAGCGCTCAAGGTGGGCGCGGATTGGTTCGTGGTTGATGCCACTAACCAGGTGCTGGGCCGGCTCGCGACCAAGGTCGCGCGGATGTTGATGGGCAAGGACAAGGCGTCGTTTACGCCGTATCTGGATTCGGGCGATCACGTTGTGGTCATCAACGCGGATAAAGTGAAGCTGACCGGCAACAAAGTCGAGCAGAAGGTGTACTACTCGCACAGCGGTTATCCCGGCGGGTTGAAGGAAGTGCCGGCGAAGCGCGTGCGCGAGAATAAGCCCGACTGGATGATTCGCGAGGCGGTTCTGGGCATGCTGCCCAAGAACAAGCTGCGTGCTCGCCG
>Ga0209006_10002066_pt1 | contig 18251 bp, 14 predicted proteins | sample JacPin_JW_Ref_O2_FD_188567 | JGI IMG/M metagenome (GOLD analysis project Ga0209006, IMG submission 188567) | Forest soil microbial communities from Algoma, Ontario, Canada - Jack Pine, Ontario site 1_JW_Ref_O2 (SPAdes) (version 2) | ecosystem: Environmental > Terrestrial > Soil > Boreal... | reverse complement strand
CCACACTGAGCGTGCGATCACGAGTCCGAAAGCGGCGATCATCAGCCAGATTTGGCTAGGCTCAGGAACCACATCCCCCACAACCGCTGACAACTGGCCCGGTGTTCCGCCATCGCCGTTTGAATTGTCCCACGAGCTGAAATCGGTCTGGAGGGGTATAGGTTCCCACGGCGAGTTCCACGCTGCCTGATTCGGTGTCGCTCAAATACAGTCGGCCAACGCAACCGAAACCATCGACGTTGCACGGCGCAACAACAGAGCCCGCGTCGCCGAATGGAACCGACAAATCAACCCCTCCGTTCGCGTCAACGATATCGAGCGATCCCGAGAATGCACCGCTGAATGTCCAGGAGGTAAGGTTCAGCGGGCAATCAACGTCCCCACACGAAAAGCCTAAATCTTGCATGGAGAGCGTGACCGCGAGCGCGATATCGGCGGCTGACGCGATGGTGAACTGCGTGTCGACGACCGAGGACATGGTAGTACCGGTAGTCGATTGCGCGTTGTAGGCTATTCCCAGATCGGCATCTGCTCCGTCTTCGGAGGCGGTTGGAACCGGCGCGAACATGTACTCTGCGTTGCTCAAAGTGCTCACGATTACCGGGTTTCCGGACCAATTCACGGCAACCTGATCGGAAAAAGCATTGAGAGCAACAGCAAATAAGCTTATTGTTGCTAAAAACGTACTCGCAATAGACTTTATGGGTGGCCCCCCGGGACGATTATAACCAGAAGTGGAAGGACGTTTCGGAATATCGACTGGGCGGCCTACCAGTACTTCTACGAAATGGCTTACGCCTTGCAGCCCGCACCCGAAGCGTCTCACGCTGTTGGCCTGACTGCGAGCGCCGGTGCGACTCTTCGGCCAGGGCTCTGTTGCAACATCTTGTTGCGAAGCGCGCTATCACATGCGGAATTCGAGCGTATTTTGGGCCTTTTTTGGGCTTTTTCGGTTGACTGCGAGCACCGGGGCGACTAAATTTAGCCATGATCGGAGGCTCCATGTCCTTACGCATCTTTCTGTGTTGCTCGGTCATCTTGGGTGCCGTGCCGCCGCTATCGGCAGACATCTTCACTGGGGGGACCACGACGACTGGTTCCGTCGCATTTCAATACGCCTGGGACAATTGCTCCTACAGTGCCGCACTGTGCCCCGCCGGCGGCACGACACCAGTATCGGTCGAGGTTCCGTTTTCGTTCCAGATCAGCCTGCCATCGACGCCGGAATCGGCTTTGACCGGCGCTACACTCGCCCTCAGTTTGCCGTCCGACTCCGGGCCTGCCACCATCACGAGCGAGACCTCCACGCCGGTTACCGATCAGCTTCTGAGCCAATATTCGAAATGTACTCTTCTTGTCATCGTATGCCTTGAGACGACTTATTACGCTACTTACAGCAACTACAACTACGCACCGAACCTCGAAATCGATGGTAGCGCCGCAGCCTATGTGGACAGTATTACTTCTCCCGGCGCCTCATGGACCGGCCTGACCAACGCCGGATCACTCGACCTGCAGAGCTTGGGTTTTGGCGCCGATTCGCTCTACGGAGGCGTCCTTACGGTATCGGGCTATCTTCAGCTAGGCGGCCCATCCGCTGTTCCTAATGAGATCTTCTCGGATGGATCATATTCCAGCACATACTGCAACGCTTCCTATGAAAGCTCGAACTTATTCGGGCTCATCCCTACCGGCACCATGACTGATAACGTCTGCGCTACGCTCAATTCGTACGGCGCAGGTTTCAACGCCGATACGAATTTCGATCTGCAGTACAGCGATACGACCTCGGAAGACCGCACTCTAACCCTGGTCACCGCGCCCGAGCCAGCGACGGTCGTGCTCTTCTCTGGAGTTTTGGCGTTGTTGGCACTGAGACGGTTCCCGGCTAACTCCGCGGCCCGCCCGCGCGACTGTCCACAGAATGAATTTGAAAATTTTGGCTTGCGAACCGACCGCGGCGCTTGCCCCATCTTCGTAGCCTGTTCGGGCTTAGTGATGATCAGAGCATCGGACCGTGATATCTTCCCGATGCGTGCATGGTCCAGATGAATAGAAGCCATGCCGGATAGCTGAAAGCGAAGGGTGTTAGTAACACCACGTACGCCACCGTCGAGAGTTTATGACGGGCGATCCGGAAAGCGGAGTATCCCAACCACAGGCACACTCCTCCGAGCACGATCGGCACGTACCCGAGAACGACCTCGAAGATAAGCCCATTCGGAATGATCAAATGGAAAAAGAACGATGCCAACGCTACGGGCGTTGCGAAGCCAAGCAGAACGGGAGTAGTCGGTAGCTTCGGCATAGGGCCTCAGGATCTCCGATATGATTGTGCCCAAAATATCGGACGATCCGAAACACCCCTTTACCTGCGGTGGCGTGAGAGCACGCGTTCCAAGGAGTTAGGTGCATCGCGCGAGACGGAATGTCAAAACATTCGCAAAGGGTTTCCACCAGTCGGATTCAGTGGGACAAATAGTGGGACGGTCAGCGCTGAGAAACGCCGCCATCAATCAAACGCACGGCAAGAGCCGCTTCCGGGATCCGGGCATCCATCTTGAGCGCCTCCGACATGAGCGACCGGGCCTGTTGCTGCTCACCGGCCTCGAAGTACGCCATCGCCAGATGGTATTTTCGCCGCGCCGTAGGCTCCTTGGACACCGCCTCGCGGAATTGAGCGACCGCGTTTTGGTACAGGCCTTTTTGATAAAAGGCCCAACCGATGGTATCGTCCACCACCGGGTTATCGGCTGATATCTCTTTCGCGTGCTGCGCGATCTTCAAGGCCTCGTCGTATTGTTTGGCATCGTTGGCCAAATGATAGGCGAGATTGTTGAGCGCCATGATATTGTTGGGGTCCGCTTCCAGCGCTTTCCGATAATGGGCCATCGCCGCCTGGATATCGCCTCCCGGGCGTTCTTCCAGCATGCCGAGAGTAACCTCCGCAGGGGCCTTGCCCATGGGCGTCGACGCGATGGACGCCAGCCTGCTCCGGGCTGAATCCAACTTGCCTTCGGCGATGTCCAGATTCGCCAGCCGTGCCGTCGCGGCCGCGAAGGCCGGGTCAGCGTCCAGCGCAGCTATGTAAGCTTTTCGCGCCTCGACCGGCTGCTTCATCTCGTCGAACTGACGGCCCAGCAAGTACTGAAGCTCCGCGGATTTGGGATATTTCCCCGCGGCATCCCGCAGGACGGCCACCGCCTCCGCGGGCTTCTTTTCGATTAAGTAGCTCTTGGCCAGGGCATCCAGGGCTCGCGCGTGCTGCGGGTTAGACTGAAGAACCGCTTCAAACGATTTTCTTGCGCCCGCCACATCCTTGTTCTGAATTCGTAGATACCCGTCCTGCAGGACCAGATCGGGGACCTTCTGGATCGCAAGACCCTCGTCAATACTCTTGCGCAACTCGGATCGATCGCCCAGCGCGAAAAGCGCCCAGTTTTTTTCAACGATCAAGGCAGGCAGCCGCTTCTGATTGTCGGGAGCTTGAGCCAAAATCTCCAAAGCTTCCTGGGCGCCCTTGCCTGCCATCAACAGGCGCGCAATCTCCACTCGGGCCGCCAGGAAGTTTGGATTCCCCTTTACCGCCTCGTTCAATTCCTGGAGTCGCAGATCCCTGGCTCCCTGCGCTTCATACACTTTTGACAACAGGTAATGCCCCAGGGCCAGGCGCGGCTCGGTGCTGAGCGCCTGGTTCAGATCGCGCTGAGCCTCCTGCAGCCGGGACGTTGCGAGATACAAGCGGCTGCGCTCGACCAATGCCGCCAAATCCTTCGGATTCTTTTTCAGCAGCTCGTTGAGTTCCCGCTCGCCTTCCTGTAAATGCCGGGTCCGCAGATAGGCCTGGATCAACCGCATTCTGGCTTCGTGATCTTTCGGATCCCTCGCGGCCAGTTGTTCGAACTCCTTCAGGGCGGCGTCGTATTGGCCTCGCTCGAAAAGAAAAGCTGCATGAGCCGGATGGTATCGGTTGTCTGGCAGGGCAGCCACTCGTTGATAGGTCTGGTCGGCCTCGTCGGCACGATTCAACGCCAATTGTAGACCGGCAAGATCCAGGAGCGCAGCGGCGTTTTTCGGGTCAACGGCGAGCGCCCGTTGGAATGCGGCCTCGGCCTCGGGCGCCTTGTGGAGCAGCACATAGAATCGACCCAGAGCGATCTGTGCGCCGGCTGAATGCGGAGCCCCTTCGGCGGCTTTCTTCATAACCTGCTCGGCGCCCGCTGTGTCATGGCCGGCGAGCTTCACCGCCGACAGCGCGGTGGATGCCTTCAGGTCCTGCGGAAGCTTATCCAGCGCCGCCTGTAAGTGCTTGGCGGCATCTTCTTTCTTTCCTAAGCGGAATTCGGCAAAGCCCAGCGCCGTGAGTGCATCGGCGTTGTCGGGCGTGACCGATAAAATAGTTTCCGCGCGTTTCTCCGCGTTCTCCAGCACACTCTGATTTGCATCCCGCGCGCTGCTCAGCATCTCGGCCAGTTTTAACTGCGCCTGCGTGTTCTTCGGATTCAACTCCGCGGCGTGCACCAGAGAACTATAGGCGCCGCGAAAGTTGCCGGCGCCAAGATACGCCAAGCCCAACTGGTAGAATCCCTCGGCGTTCTTGGGTTGCAGCTGAACCGCATTCTTCAGGTCCAGCACGGCTTCGGAATATTCCTTCTTCTGCATGTGCGCCTCGCCTCTGGCCAGGAACTTAGCGGCCTGCTGTGGTTTACGGGCACACGAGACGCAAGCGATCAGAAGGATCGCGAGCAGCAAGGCGTTCCAGGAGATGGGCTTAGTGAATCGGAACCCGAGAATGCGCATAATGGACTGCAGTTAAGCAAACAGCGGGCCATTGCCTGCGACACCGGCTTCACTCTGCCAGCCCATGCGCGCCAAGCAGCGTGACTTTCCAGAATTTCTGATAATTTACCGATTTTAGGAAAGTTGCGAGTGAGTTGGTCGGCAGGTCTTCACGTCGAAACAGAAAGGGCAGCCTCAGGAGAAGCCGACACTGCAGTCCTTGCATAAGGGAGATATTAGTCCCGGCGATTGTGGGAACCGCGATTAAGACGACGCAAAAAACGTCGTCGCGGCTTCACGAGACCTCTAGTTGTTCCCAATCCGGACGGAACGGGAGAACAAAGCTTAGAAATCCCCCTAGAAACGCAAAAAGGCGCCGCCGAGATTACTCGACGGCGCCTGCTGATTCCTAAGACTTACTTGTTGTCGGATTCCGGAGAACCATTCCGGCGCATCCGGCGCAAGCGGGTTGCGCACAGCGCGAGAACGCTGCCGAACAGCATCACGGCCGCGGGTTCGGGAACCGCAGTTAAGTCACCGTCTACGCTAAAGGAGGCGGGGCCGCCACCAGCATCGCTGAACGTTTCGTCGAGCGTCAGGGAGAATGGCGCAGTTGATCCCGCACCCCCGCTTACCGACCCCGCATTCGACGCAGTGAACGGACCGACCGTGCCAATCAGGGATGTCTCGGCAAACAGCGCATTTGAGTTGGAGTAATAAGCGCTCTCGCTCGTGCTGATACCAGTTCCGCTCATCGTTGTACTGTACGTGGTTTGATACGCAGGGCTCGCCGGACTGAAGCCGATGTCACTGTATTGAATGTCCAACGGATCCGCCGAGCAACCGCCGAGGCAGGTGGCAGTCAGCGAAGTTATATCGAGCGCTACTGGCACATCGCCTGGGGAATAACTGGTTCCGCTGGTAATGCTTATCGTCCAGCCGTCGATGAAACCGGTTGCCGTCGTAGTGCCGGCCACGGGGTTTAGGTCACCAAAGATACCGGCACACCCCGAGCCGAGACAAGCACCGTCGTCCATAATGGTCGCCGTGAGGCTGCCAGCCGAGATCTGGAGCTCGTCGGTCGTCGTGGCAAATGTTGTACCCACGCTAACTGCGAGCGCTGCAGCCCCCAGCGCTATCTTCATCAAAGTGTTCATTACAATTCCCCTCGTCTTTTCCGATGGCCTACCATCATTCTCAAGTATTCTTCGAGAGCGCAACCTATATCGCAAGTGCACTGCCAAACGGATAACCACCAAGCGCCATTTAGTTTCTACGACATGGATTTCGGCACGCTCGTCCCAAATTCCAAGTTTTGGGAGGTTGAGACAAAGCTTAGTCCGTAGAGCTCTTCATCGGGACGCTCCGATCATCTGCTCCGCGGTCTTTGCCTCCGGCAGATTCGGATTTAGCTTCATCGCCGCCGCTAGAGTGGCCTTGCCGCGCACGACGTCTCCCGCCTTGCTATAGGCCATTGCCAGGTGATATTTCCACAACACGCTATCCTTGCCGGCGTTGCTGGAACTGGCCCGCTGCAGATACGGGATGGCCGCGTTGTAGACTCCCTTTCGATAGAGAATCCAACCAAGTGTGTCGCAATAAGCGGGACGCTCGGGTACCAGATTAACTGCCTCCTGCGCGTACTTCAGGGCCTCGTCCGGCTTGTTGGCAACTTCGGACAACAGGTAGGCGAGATTGTTCAGGGCCTGTGCGCTGCGGGGCTGGGCTTCGGCTACTTTCCGATAAAGTTCGATCGCCGCGCCGCGATCACCCATCCTCTCCTTAATAATTCCTAACCACAGCTGGGCCGTTGGATTGGCATTATCGTTTGAAAGAATTGTTTCAAGCCGCTTACGCGCATCGGCTAATTTGCCGTCCACGACGTCGAGTTGCACCGTGGATAGGTCCGCCTTCACGAAATTCGGATCGGCCTCCTTCGCCGCAGCGAAGGCCGAGCGTGCTTGGGCCCTTTCGCCCTGCGCCATCAGCATCACCCCCAGGAAATCCTGCACAGGCGCGGATTTTGGCTGGCTGGCCGCGTACTCCTTCACCCTCTGCAAGGGAGTTGGCCCGTTCTTCTGCGCTTGATACGTCTGATTCAGCACCTGAAGCGCCCGCAGATCGGAGGGATCTATTTTCAACGCTTGCTCCAATGCCGCTCGCGCGCCCGAAGGATCGTTGGCTCGCAGCTTCCAGAGGCCGTCTTGAATCAAAAGATCGGCCGATCTTTGCTGCGCCAGCCCGCGATCGATCCCTTTGCGCATTTCAGGCATGTCATCGAGCGCCCACAGCGCCCAGTTGCGTTGAACCAGGATGAGCGTCGACGCCTTTTGGGCTTCCGGAGCTTCATCCAAAACATCCAGAGCGGCCTTCGGCTGCTTACTATTGATCAGATTCTGCGCCAATTCCACGCGGATGGGTTGCAGGTTCCGGTTTAATTGCAGTGCCTGAGAGAGCTCTTGCCGGTACGTAAGAGTGTCGCCCTTGGCCTGGTGCAACTTGGCCAGCAGGAAGTGCACTTCAGGCGAACTTGGCGTCTGGCGAAGCACTTCGTTCAAGTCAATCTCGGCTTGAGCGTATTTGGCTGCTTCAATGGAAGTCTCTCCACGCTGCAGCAAAGCTTGTGTGTCCTTCGGATTCTTCTTCAGCGCCTCAGCCAGGACTCTATCCACGTCGGATAATCGACCCTGTGCCCGATACGCAATGATGAGATTCGTACGCGCAGCCCGGTCATTTGGGTTTTCCCTGGCCAGCCGTTCGAACTCGCGGACGGCCAGATCGCGCTGGCCTTCCTGGAAAAGAAATGTCGCATAAGTGGACTTGTAACCATCGAAAGTGGCCAGCCGTTTGAAGCTCTGTTCGGCTGTCTGTTTGTCGCCGGATGCCAGCTGCATCCTGGCCAGGTTCATCAGAGCCGGTCCATTCTTGGCATCCAGCTCCAGCGCGCGTCGAAACTGATCCCCGGCTTCGGACATTCGAGTTTGATCGACATAGAATTCGCCCAGCAGCCTATGCGCATCGGGAGATTTGGGAAGCTGGTCGCACGCTTTCTTCAGCGCCTCTTCGGCGCTCTTGGCGTCCTTTTCCAAAAGCTTCGCTCTGGCCAACATCACATAGGAGCTTAGTTCCCCCGGAGCTTGCGCCAACGATCGCTCAAAGCTGCGAACCGCGCCTTCCGTATCTCCAAGCTTCAGTTCCGTGAAACCCAGGGTATTGAGGACTTCAGAGGAAGCGGATGAGCTTTCCGCCAGCGTCCTCAATTGGTTCTCTGCTTCCTGGACCAACTTCTGATCACTGGTGGAAGCCATCATTTGCGCGATTCTGAGGCGCGCTTGAACATGGTTTGGGTTCAACGCGACGGCGCGTCGAAAGGCGGCCAACGCCGGGCGAAAATCCCGGGCGTCGGTGTAAGCCATGCCCAATTGATAATAAATGTCCGCGTCCTTCGGCATCGCGGTCGCGGCGTTCTTGAACTCGATAATTGCGCGGGAGTAATCTTGCTTTTCGAGATACGCTTTTCCACGAGCCTGATATTTGTCCCGCCGCGCTACGGCGGAAAGCCCGCAGCCCCCTAGAACCGTAAGCGCAAGTACAACCGCGGCAGTCTTCCAATAAACTCGCATCATATTGATTCCGGGATCTATTGGTCGGCACGTTGGTCTCCACATGGGAGGCTCCTTTGTTCATCAGGTTGTTATTTCATCCCATCGCATTCTGCACCGTTTTTTCGAACTTAAGGAAAAACATTGGTATCGGAATCACGCTACGCACGCTTCCACAACGGAAGCAAAATTGCCTCGTTTCCGTCGAGTGACAAACGGTCTTGTAGGCAGCCTGGGGGTGAAGTGTAGATCGGTGGCCAGCCGCTCCCTGGAGGGGACGCTCTGGCTAAAGATCGCGTTCGTTGGAACGTGCATCTGGTTCCTGTTTTGGGACGTCTGGGTGGATATGGCGCACGACTGGTGGACCGATCCCACGTGGTCCCAAGGGATGCTTCTCCCGCCACTGGCGCTCTATATCGCATGGGAACATCGACACCGCACTTTGAGTGAAGTGGCGGCGCCAGACCGGCGCGGCCTGGCTCTCACGGCCTTCGCCTGTATTACATTTGCGGTCGGAAAGCTGGCGTCTGAGTTCTTTCTCACGCGTTTGTCTTTCGTCATCCTGCTGGCGGGAATCGTCTGGACTTTCTGGGGACTTCGGCGTCTTAAGACGCTCGCTCTTCCCATCCTGTTGCTGGCCACCATGGTCCCTTTGCCGGGCATAATCTATAATTCCATCGCCGCGCCGCTGCAACTCTTTGTCTCCGACATCGCTACCCGCATCGCCCAAAGTGTCGGCATCTCGGTATTTCGCGACGGAAACATCATCCAATTGGCGAACGTGTCACTGGGCGTGGCGGAGGCTTGCAGCGGAATAAGCTCGCTTTCCGCGCTGACAGTCGGCAGTATATTGCTGGGTTATCTGCTGTGCTCCCGCCTGCTGTCCCGCATCGCACTTTTTGCGATTGCAATCCCGCTGGCCATTGCCGTCAATGTTGTTCGTGTGGCCGGCACGGCTGTGCTTGCCGACTACAATCAAGAGCTTGCGATGGGGCTCTACCATTCATTCTCTGGATGGTTGGTGTTTATGATTGGGTTTTGCTGCTTGTACCTATTGGCCCGAATGCTGCATCGGTTTCTGGATTCTAAGTGAGAACATCAATTACTAGATCGAGCTCCATTCCGTTTGCCGTCACCTCAACTCTCCTGGTTGGGACTATTCTGCTGGCAGGCCTGACCGAACGGCGCGTTCCAGAGGAGCTCGCGGTTCCCTTAAATCGGATGGATTCCCATATCGATGGTTGGACGCAACTCCGCGAGCAAAAACTCGATGCGCAGACTGTGAAAACTCTGGATGCGACCAGCTACCTTTCCAGAGGCTTCCGGAAAGGCAACTCGGAATTGGATCTATTCGTCGCCTTCTACGCGCAGCAGCGGGCCGGAGAGAGCATGCACTCTCCCAAACATTGTCTGCCGGGGAGTGGTTGGGAAATCTGGCGGGAGGATTCGGCTTTGGTTCCCGTAAACGGGCAGCAAGTACAGGTGAACAAGTATTCCATTCAGAATCTCGGCAAAAGGATGCTGATGTTCTATTGGTATCAGTCCAAGAATCGGATCGTCGCGAGCGAATACGTCGGTAAGATTCTTTTGGCCCGGGATACGCTGCTGACCGGACAAACGGCGGCCGCCATTGTCAGAGTCACCTTACCGGACGTCCCTGGCGCCGATCGGCAAGGCGTCGCTTTTGTGTCCCAGGTGATTCCGGAAGTACAGAAGTGCTTCAACGGCTCGCGCTAGCTTGAGAGTGTCAGAGTTGCGTGAGGACTTCGCGCGCTAAGTGCGCCTCTTGAACGTTGGGATTCAGCTTCAGGGCATTGAGCAAGGCCGCTCGGGCTTCCTCCCGCCTGCCCAGCTTCCAGCACGCCATGCCCAAATGGTATTGGAAGATCGCGTTCTTTTGATCCTTCTGGGCGGATTCCTTTAGGTAAGTCCAGGCTGTCTGGTAGACGCCCTTTTGGTAGTAAATCCAGCCGATGGTGTTGGTGACCTGGAGATCGTCACCCAGCGCTTCCTTGGCCTGTTGGGCCAGGTTCAAAGCCACATCGATATTGCCTCCATGTTCCACCAGGAGCCATGCGATATTGTTCTTCGCGACGGCGTTCTCGCCATCGATTTGAAGCACGCGTTCATAGGCCTTGCGAGCATCGTCCCAACGCTCGATTTTTTCGAAAATCATCCCCGCGTGAAGAAGCAGATCCGCGTCTTGCGGGTACTTCTGCAGCGACTCGTTCAGCAGCTGATTGGCCTGCTCGGCCTTGTTATCGGCCACGTACAAGTCGGCCAGCAAGGCAGCGCTGTCGGGCGTGCCGGGAGCTAAGCTGAGTGCCTTCTGCAACGCGGAAACAGCTTGATCGCGCTTGTTCTCCAGCAGAAACACTTGGGCCATTTGGTGATACAGCAACGCATCATTCGGGTGGGACCGTATTTCCGTTTGGAGAAAGTCCAGCGCCGCTCCGGTTTGCCGCTCGGCGACATAGAGCATGAGGGTTCCCTCCAGTAACCGCTTCGATTCCGGCTGGAGTTCCCATGCTTCCGCAAATTCCTGACGCGCCGAAGGTAGCTTCTTTCCGATCAAATCGAGAACGCCGAGCTGACGATGCGCTTCCGCGCTTTTGGGCGCCCGCTCGGAAACAATCTTCAAGACCCTGGCCGCTTCGGCATAGTTTCTCTTGGAGGTCTCAGCCTGGCTGTAAATCAACATCGCCTGCACGTCGCCGGGATCGCCAAGCAATAACCTTCTTGCGTTCGCCACGGCGGCATCCGGCGAGCCGGCCTGGTTTTGGAGTTCCGCCAGGTTGCGGCGGGCCACCACATAATTGGGGTCGTATTGCAGAGCGGTTTGAAGAGCCTGAATGGCCTGCTTGAGATCGCCGCGCCGGATATGAGCCTGAGCGTACCAGTAGTGCAGCGCCGGAAGGTCGGACCGATATTTCTGCGTCTCGTTCAACTCCAGCATGGCTTTGCCGACGTCGCCGTCGCCCAGATAGAGCCGTCCTTTGACCAGATGGGCCACGGCGTCCCTGGGGTTTTTCTTCAAGAGAGCTTCGTTCAACGCCTCAGCCGTTTTCCTATCGTTCAAATTCAGACGCACTTCAATAGCTTTGTGAAGGATATCGGGATCGCCCGGGTGCTTTTGGAGCAGCCCATCGAGTTCGGTTTCAGCTTTGGACCAGGCGTTGACCTGTACGTAAAAATCGGCTAACGCACCCCAATATTTGGGGTCGCCGGCATTGGAAGACTGAATCTTCCGCGCTACCCGTTCGGCCTCCGCAAGCTTCCCCAGACCCAGGTAATAACCGAGCTGGGCATCCAGGATTTCGATGTTGTTATTGCTGACACTGAGAGCTCGGTCAAAGAGCGGCTCCGCGTCGGCCGAGCGGTGGGCGACCAAATAGAATTTGAGCAGCGCCAGGTAAACCGGCACAGACCGGGGATTCTTGTCGAGGGCCAGTTTCAGGTAGCGCTCGGCAGCCGGAAGATCGTTTTGGTCTTTCTTGACGGACGCTAAAGCTAACAGCGCGGTGACGTGGCTGGGCTGTATCTCGAGTATGTGATTGAAGGTGCCCTCCGCGTCGGTGAACTGCTTCTGCTGGGTCTGGATGGTTCCGAGATTCAGGAGCGCGTCAAGGTCGTCGGGCGAGTGCTGCAGGATGTAGTCTGTCTCTTGTTTCGCCTCCGCGAGCTTGCCGCTGAGACGATAGATTTGAGCCAAACCTTTGTGCGGGGGCAGATAATCCGGTTTGGCCTTCTCGGACTGTAGCAGGAGAGAATATGCGGAACGATAGTCCCCCTGGCGAAAATCGATTTCTGCCAGGACGCTGGCTGCCTCTGCAAAATTGGGATCGATCTTGACGGCGTTACGAAACTCGAGCGCCGCCTCCTTCACCTTTCCTTTTTGGAGAAGCTCGACCCCGTGGTTATAGAATTTCTGTTTGCGAACCTGCGGGTCCCGGTTGCAGGCCACCAACACGATCCCCAGCACAAGGACCAGCGGCAAAAAAGCTTTGTGCCGACTGCGCAACCGCAAACTAAGCTTTCCGGCTTCTCTTCAGGATCAAGCCCAATCCGGCGAGAGCCGTGCCCAAGAGAAACATACTGGCGGGCTCCGGCACAGGAGGCGTATTCGTGGTCCAGGAGAGCGTAATATTGTCGACGCCGATTGTGGCTGGCCAATCAACGAAGGCCAGCTGCGTGGCGCCGCTAAGACTTCCCGACCAGGTTCCAATATATTGCGGCGCCAGCTCATTGTTAGAATCCGGGGATTTCACGGCATTGCCGTTCGTCGTCCCTGGCGTTACGCCGTACTGGGTTCCGTTAGTTCCAAAAGAACTGACGGCGGAAAGGCTGCTGCTACCCGCCTCGAACTCCAAGTCGGGCTGATCGGGATAGATACCCGATGAGTTGGGGTTGCCGCCGCAGTTATATTTGTTAAGTTGTGTGCAGCTTATGTCGGGAAATATCTCGTAGTTAAAGCCTGCTGCGCCATTGATGGTGAAGCCACTGAACTGCATGGTGATCTCGCTGGATACCTGGGTTCCGCTATTGTTCGTGTTGGCCAGGAACGAAGTGTAGCTTCCGTTGATTGCCGAGGTCGTGGTGCTGGCTGTAGCGCCAGTGGAGTCGCCCAGCGTCAGCGATTGGTTACCGTTGCCGGGGCCGGTTACGTTGCCGTCGGCGTTATACGTTGTGTCGGTGACTGCGCCACCTACTATGACGGAACAACCGATACAGCCTGCGGCGGTGAGCGCGCTGTCCATGTAGCTCTGAATCTGGCTATCGGAGGCGCCGGCAGACAGCGTGTTAAAACTAAACGTCACGCTTCCAGCCTGCGCCAGCGTCCCAGCGCTCAAGAGCACCAGGCACATCGAAAACAAACCTGGTTTCAGGTACTCTCGGACCATACCTTCGAACTTGGAGGTCATGGCTAATCTTAACTTCTGGTTCTGCGTCAAAGCGGTCTCCCTGGCGTTTGGGTCCTGCCATTTTCGGCAGGCCACTATCCGATTCAGAAATAGCAAGTGAAGGCCCATGCGGGCACGTGAACTAAAGCGCTGAAATTACAGAGGAAACCAATTGCAGAGCCTGCACTTATCGTCGGTTTTATCCTAAAGTCTCGGTTAACGTGAAACCGAACCGGACAAACTACAACTCGCCCGATTCCAAAAGAAGAAAAGGCGCCTCCCGAGCACGCTCGTGGGGGCGCCTTGATGTCGATAGAGATTTGGAGGCTTATGCCTTTACTCTGCGGCGGAACTGCGCCAGGCCGAGCAAACCTACAATCGTGCCCAGCAAGATGATGGCGCTGGGCTCAGGCACGGTGTCCACCATGAACTCCTGCATGGAGGAGGGATCGTTGGGTACGATGACATCCCAGCCGGCGCCGTTGAAGCCGTCTGCCACCGCTGTCTGCGCGGAGACTAAATCATTGTAAACGGCAGTCGCGAAACTTGAACCCGAGTCGTTAATCGCGCTGATTAGCCCGCTTGGCCCGCTCGCGTTGGCGGAACTGACGAAAATGAGCCACTCCGCAGCGGCGAATTCATCCTGCACCGTGTTGCTGGGACTCGGCCCCGCCAGATAAGCCTGTAATTGCGCGTCCAGGTCTGCCGCTTCGAGATAGAGAGTATAGGGATTGGGACTGTTGTTGGTACCGCCAACCAACATACCGCCCGAGAGAGTCACGCTTTCGGCGGAAGTGATGGTACCGTACTTGAAGTTTGCTACGTTAGCGGCGTTCAATGCATAAACGTTGGCATCCCATGTGGGATCGCCACTAAACTCCGTGTTCCAGTCGTCGCAGTAGATCGTCAAGGGATTCTGTGCCGGCTGTGTGTTATCGTTCGCCTGATAAGGGTTCACGTAAACGCTGTCCCAGACTACGGTTCCAGGGCTCGTGAAGGTAAACGAATCAGCATATGCTCCACTGCTCACGATTAGCAGGGTTGTCATCGCCAATCCGAACTTGGAGGCGATGGATAAGTTTAATTTAGATTTAAGTGTCACAGATCTCCTGGTATTTGTGCTGGGTCCTGCCCTCATTGGCAGCTTTTCATCAAGTTTTGTAGTGCAAATGAAATGCCATCCCCGGATGTCAGCCAAAGAGCTGAAGGGACAGAAGAAAGCTTTATTCGACCGCGCTTGATGGGGACGATCTCTACCTAAAGTCTCGGCTAACTTGAAACTGACTTGGACTAACTGCAAATACTAGTCTCAGCATTTTGGGACAAAGTGAAAGCAAATTGGCTGGGAGCATGGATCAATTCGATAGTAGCGGAGGTTCGTGCAGCGTGGGATGGTAGTCTTCAATCTTGCATCCGATGCCGAATGATCCGTCTTCGTTGGGCTTCTCGACGCGAACCACTCGAATCCGGCACTGGAGCGCAAAGGATTCGTCGTTCGCCGAGTCGTGTGACGGCATTCTTAACAGGCAGATCAAAGACTGGCCGGTTGTCAAGGGAATTGGCGACAGGCAGTACAACCCGCCAGAGCTTATGTTTTGGGTAAGACCATCACCGAGTTCATCCCAAGATTCTCGTAAGAATAGCACGCGGCATCGTAATCCGAACCGCTCTTGTTTTCGTCGCTCGCCTAGCTGGTCCATAACACCTGGTCGGACGATGCCGCCTTGGGCTCTGTCAACATTCACATGACCCTAGTGGCACGTTCATTGCCAGCTCACCCGACCATTCGGCGAGTGGTTGCGAACTCGACATTTTGGTTTGCGTAGTACTCCCCTACAGGAGGGGTGGGCATACCCATCTCTCCGGGGGGGGAATCCACCCTTGTCTTTTTCGCTCTCAGTGCTTAAGTTTGGGTTGTCCACCAAAAAATTTGGAGACTCGTTCGGTTGTGTTCGACTCTTGCGCTTTGGTGGGACTCGTCAAATGCTCAACTTGAAACAAAATGGAATCGCAGCGTCGACCGATCGAACTGGCAAGACCGTTGAAATAAAGGTGGTGTCGGAGGATAGCGGCATCTCCCAGCTTTGTTCGGGAATTCTGGACGAGATCCCTCCAGGCCAACCGTGCTCGCTTTCGACTGCTTCGCCCGAAGCTCTGGGCGCCGAAGCGGATTTGTACATTTGGGATTTTCAACCGAATGTTCCCTTGCCTGAGCACATAATTTGGACTCATTCCAACGTTGTCGTACTGGCTCATCGCCGGGACATGGCCGAGGTCCGGGAGGCGTTCGGCTTTGAACCCAATGTCGTCCTGAAGCCGGCAACCCCTGCCACGCTGTCGGCCCTGGTCGGTTTCGCTGTATCGAATCACGCTGCCCTATCGCTCCGCGATGACCGGGACCGGATGTTTCAGTTCTTGATCGAGGCCAATCTGAAGCTCCAGGAATACGATCAGGATCGCACGAATTTCCTGACTCGCGTGGTGCATGATTTTCGCGCGCCTTTAACCGCGTTGAGCGGCTATTGTGGCTTGCTTCTCGACGATCCCCTGGGTTCCCTCAATGAGAATCAACGGGAGGTGATCCGGCGCATGAAGCAAAGCGCCAAGCGCCTGTCGCGGTTGTCTTGCGCCATGCTCCAGTTGAGTGCGGATCGCCAGACCAAGAGCTGTCCGGATCTGCAAAGGGGAGATCTTCAGCGGAGCCTGGAAGGGGCCCTGCACGAGCTAGAGCCGCTCGCTAGAGACAGAAGGATCACCATCACGTCCAACCTCGCTCCCGGCGACGGCCTGTATTTCGACCCGTCGCAGCTGGAACAGGTCCTGGTGAACATACTGGACAACGCCTGCAAGTTTACGCCGCGCGGAGGTTCGATCGAGATTCAGGGGTACCCGTTTTTCAGGGAGCGTCGAGTTGGGAACAAAGCGGCCGACGCGCTGCTCAAAGAGCGAAGAGCGCGCGACACCAACGAGCCGAACAGCTATCGCCTGGACATACGCGATTCGGGTTCAGCTATTGCGGAAGAGCACTTAGAAAGCATATTCGAGGAATATACCTCCTACTCCGGAGGACGCGATCGCTCGGGCGGAGGGCTCGGCCTGGCGATTTGCAGAATGATTATCGATCAACACAGCGGGCGGATATGGGCCGAGAATACGGATAAAGGCCCCATGTTTTCCTTCATTCTTCCGCTGCGTCAGGGTGGTTCAGGTCAGTTGGATAGAGCCGTTCTTTCGGCACGAGCATGAAACGATGAGCGCGGAGGTCACTGGCGTGAACGCAATTGAGAATGGGGCAACCATCCTGGTTGGAGAAGACGAACTAGAGGTACTGGGGTATTTTGAAATGGCCCTGAAATGCATGGGCTACTCTGTCGAAACCGCTCAGGACGGCGATGAAGTACTCGCGTGTCTCAGGTCGTCCCGGTCTGAAATTGCCGCGGTACTGCTCGATATTGTGATGCCCAATCGTGACGGCCTGGATACTTTGCGTGAGATCCGGAAATTCGATCCCTCCATGCCGGTCATCGTCGTTTCCGGGGTAGCGTCCCCGCAGAGCATCGTCGCTGCCATTCGGAATGGCGCGACGGACTTCCTTTGCAAACCTGTGCCGCACGAAGATCTGGGCCGTGCTCTCGGTGTTGCGCTAGAGACTCGAAAGGTGTCCAGCACGCCGACCGTGCGGTTGAGCGTGACCAATAATTCAGTTATCGGCGTAAGCCCGAGAATGAAGGAGATCCAGCGTGTCATCGGGCAAATTGGCTGGTCCGAAGCGCCCGTTCTAATACAGGGGGAAACCGGAACGGGCAAAGAAGTCCTGGCTCGGGAGTTGCACGCGCGCTCCCCCCGGGCTGATAAGGCGTTTCTGAAGCTGAATTGCGCGGCGCTGCCTTCCGAACTGGTCGAAAGCGAATTGTTCGGGTACGAGCGAGGCGCTTTCACTGGAGCAGTTCAGAAGAAACTGGGCATGTTTGAAATGGCGGATGGAGGGACCATCCTGCTGGACGAAATTGGAGACATGGATCTTCGCCTCCAGGCCAAGCTTCTTCAGGTCCTTCAGGACCACGAGTTCCGGAGAGTGGGCGGCAAGGAAATTGTCAAAGTGGATGTCCGGGTCCTAGCCGCCACGCACCGCGATCTGGAAAAAGCGATTGTCGAACAGACCTTCCGGGAAGACCTTTACTATCGGCTGAGCGTAGTAAACCTGCACGTTCCGCCGCTTCGCGAGCGCCGCGAGGATATCATTGCCCTGGCGGAATTTCTTCTCAAAAAATACGCCGTCAAAGGCGTGCCCATGCCCGACTTAACTGGGGAACTGCAACGAGCGCTGATGGAATACCATTGGCCTGGTAATGTGCGCGAACTCGATAACTGGATTCGTAAGCTTACGATTATGCGCAACAGCGAAGGTATCGCTCGTGAGCTGCAAGGTAAATCGAAGCGCAAGCCTCTGTCGCCCGAACAGGTAACACTTGAGCCGATCGTGGAGGATCCCATCGATGTGCCGCCGAGACGCGAAGCGGCTCCGGTTCTGGAGCAGGTTACCAAAGCCAAGCACCAAGCTGAGACCACGGCGATTCTCGCCGCATTGGACTCAACCCGGTGGAATCGAAAACGGGCCGCTGGTTTACTGGGTATCGATTACAAAGCTCTGTTATACAAAATGAAAAAACTTGGCATTGATGACCAACCTATGCCGCCCGTCATGGCCAAGGCGGCCGCGGCCGTCGGTGACTAAATTGCTAGTTGGAAGTTCACTATAATGTCTCAGACTATTGCGGTCAAAACCGCTTCTCATCTCGACGTTCTCACTGAAAAGATTGCGAACCGCACTGCTCGTGTGGGAATTGTCGGATTAGGATACGTGGGTCTGCCGCTGGCGGTAGAGTTTGCAAAGGCCGGCTTTTCGGTGACTGGAATCGACGCCCTGGAATCGAAAGTGGCGAGAATCAATGCGGGCGATTCCTACATA
>Ga0209006_10002065_pt1 | contig 18263 bp, 13 predicted proteins | sample JacPin_JW_Ref_O2_FD_188567 | JGI IMG/M metagenome (GOLD analysis project Ga0209006, IMG submission 188567) | Forest soil microbial communities from Algoma, Ontario, Canada - Jack Pine, Ontario site 1_JW_Ref_O2 (SPAdes) (version 2) | ecosystem: Environmental > Terrestrial > Soil > Boreal... | reverse complement strand
CCACGTAGACCATGATCTGGCGATAGCGTCCTCCGAACGGTTGCGGCACGGAGGCACCGGGTACGTTTGCGATTTGATTGCGAACCTGGAACTGTGCCAGATCCTTAAGCCGCGTCTCGTCCAGGCCTTCGCCCTTGAGAGTTACGAGACAGACAGGAAGGCTCGAAGCATCGAACTTGAGCACCACGGGAGGCAAAGTTCCAGGAGGCAGGCGCCTGAGATCGGCCATCGCCAGGTTCGCAATGTTGCTTAGCGCGGCATTAGCATCGCTCCCCGGCTTGAAATAAATCTTGATCAGACTTACTCCTGTCAAAGAGCGGGACTCGATGTGATCGATGTTGCTACCGAGAGTAAAGAATCTCTCGAATGTGTCTGTAATGTCGGCCTCAACTTGTTCTGGAGGCATTCCGGCATAGAAGGTTGCAACGACTACCACTGGAATCTTGATCTGCGGGAAAAGATCCACCGGCATGCGAGCCACAGTCGTCACGCCGACGACAGCGATCATCAGACAAAGCATGATCACGAAGAACGGGTTCTTCAGAGCGAATCTGGGCATTACTTTCGCTCCCGCATCTGGCCGTCGCCGGCACCGGGCGCTGACTCCAACTTGGGGATGACCACGTCACCGATCGCATAGTCCGATTGACCGGCAATGATCACTCGATCCTTTTCTGAGAGACCTTGAACGATCTCTACAGTAGTGGAGGTTTGCTCTCCTAGCGCAACGTTTCGTTTCTGGACGCGATTCTTATCATCGACGATCAGTACGTAATGATCATGTCCATTGCCGTCCTGAACCACGGCCTGGACGGGAAGCGTGAGCGCGCCCTCTTTCCCCTGCAACGCGAGTTTCACCTCGGCGTACATGCCTGCGGTCAATGTGTCTTGCGGATTCTCCACGTCAATCTCGGTGTGCATGGTTCGGGTCTCGTCATCAAGTGAGTCAGCGAAGCGCGACACGCGCCCCTGGAAGTCCCGATTCAAATCGAGAACATGGACTTGCACGATGCTGCCCAGATGGATCATCGGGACAGCGGATTCGGGAACCGGAATCTCTAAGCGAAACAAGGACCACTCCGCGAGTTGCACCACGGGCTGTGATTGCGTCTCAGATGCGGTGCCCGCTGAGACTAAGGCGCCAGTGTCGACATAACGTTTCGTGACCACGCCCGCGAAGGGAGCGGTGACCCGAGAATAGGCCTGTAAGGCCGATAGGCGATCGAGGGTTGCTTGCGTCATGCCAAGCTGGTTGTGCGATTCGGCAAGAGCAGCGCGCGCGCTGTCAATCTGTGCATCGGTCTCTCTATCTTTTGCCATCGCGTCGTCCAGTTCCTGCTCGGCGATCAACCCCGGACGTGCCTCGGATGCCCCCTTAAGTCTGGTGTATGCGGAGTGATAAGCCTGATGTGCCGACTGTGCTCGTTCAAGTTCGCTTTGGGCACGATGAATCGCGTCTTGACTCCGCCGAAGGTCAGCCTGAGCGCCCATTACCTGCGCATTCAGCTCCGGAACTTCCAAAACGACAAGCTCCTGACCCGCCTTAACTTTGTCGCCGACATCTACCGAGATGTGGCGAACATACCCCGCCACCTTGGCATGAACATCGATTTGCTGGAACGGGCGAAACTCACCGGTAAGAGTGATGACGTTTTCCAGCGGGCCACGGGTCACGGCCACCACCGGCGCCACCCGCTGTGCTGGTTCGTTAGCACTTTCGGTATTCGCGTTGCCCGGCGAATGCGTGAGCAGCGCGATCGCGACAACCACGACAGTCGCTGCCACCACTCCGATCACTATGTGTCCGCGCTGAAGAGTCATCTTTTCGATCGGGACCATCCACCTGCCTACCATAGGAACCCTCCCCCAGCGAAAGGAGAAACCAAACGCGCGGGTGAGGCTCGCACGCGCTACGGTGAGCAGTAGCGCAACGAAACAAAGAGCAGCTTTCGAACGGATACCGGCGTGGTTTCGCTCGTGGAGACCAAGCCGCGTCAGCCAGTGGCTGAGCTAGAGTTCAGTTGGAGTCGCTGATTTTGGACAAAGCGAAAGATCAGCAGGCGGGAGGCGGTCGGTTGTAGAGATTTTCTTCGATGAGGAGAGTCGGAATAGGGGGGCCCCCCGGAGCTACGCGTGGATAGAACGTCGGGGCCAGCAGAACTGTGACTTTAGCTACGGGCGCGACCCAGGGAACCGCGTCGCGATCCCTATGCTGCCGCATAGCGTGCGGCGAGTTCGATTGAACCGTTATAGAGTGGAAAGTTGTACCGCGAAAAGTTCGTGTTGCCAGCGTAAGGACGAGAGAAAACATTACAACGCTGACGAGCGCCGCACGCCACCATGGCGCTGGATGAACCGCGACGCCCCGTCTCTCTACTTTGCCCACGACGACGTCTGTATGTTCGTACAGATTCATCTGTAAGTCATGTTACCGGAAACTATGTATCGGTTCAATGCCCTTTATGTATCGCGTTGCAATATCGCATTTGGTTAATGACGCGAAACCTCTTATTCGCATAGGTGCTTCCTGAGGTCTGTAAAAAGGGTTAATCCAGCGCAGTGCAACTGTTTGGGATGGTGGTTGATGTAACGCGGATGTTTGTTGTCTCTACCGAGTGGCGGAGGGCCTTCGAGAATCCGGTGTCAGCAAGGTCAAATCCCCGACTTGCTCGGTCTTCACATTGCCGCGAATCTGCACGGCGTGCTCCATCATCCACAGTTCGGGGATGATTTCTCCAACTAGCTGGCCGTGGCAGAAGAGCCGCACCACCGAGCTCTCAGAAACCACGATCCCCACCGCTTTGGTCGCCGCACTCATATTGGCGGCAGCGATGTGACGGCTGCCGAGTCCGAGCGGGACATCCACTGCTTCGGCAACCGCGTCGAAATAGCGGCAACCGGAAAGAACAATTCCAGAATGACTTACCACGAACCCGCCATCCAGTTGTGCCAATTCCTTGATGGTCCCGCGGACACTAAGACTGGTGACATGCCGCGAGGACTCAGGATGCCCCGACAACGGATCCAAAATCAGCGGTCTGGATCTGGCGAGCACCTCGTCTTCGTCGCCGAGCATGAACAGCGTGCCAACGCGCCTTCCTTCTCGGCCCTCGCGAGCGATTTCGACCGCGAGCGCAAGCAGGGATTCAAGAATGTCCGGGTCGTATTCCGTCACCTGGCAAAGAATGCTCTCAAACATCCATTGCGCTCCTTCCACGTGGGTATCTACCATCATCTGATGAGGTTGAGACCGACAGGATGCGAGATGCGGCAAGGAAACTACGTTGTCTGCCAGCTCGAACGACCACCATATAAAGGATAAGGGACACTCACCGGCTTCGGGTTAAGTTCCCCTGAAACCGTGATCTGCTGCATCGCATGGGTTCGTGCCGAAACCACCTCGCCGCGTGTCGTGTTCAGAAGCAGGGAACACTCCTGATCGGTGTGGGATTCGAGGACGGACATAACGAAAACGAAGCGCTCGAATACCGAGAGGCGACCAATCGCAGCAATCATTGTTAGGCCCGTCGTCGTCAGGCCCGTCGTCGTCAGGCCAAGCGTCGCCGATTCGGTTGTCGCTGATCCAGTAATCGCTTCGCTCAAGACGCGGCCTGCCGCGCCCCGGCCCGGTCTTGGCTGGATCATTCGAATCGCGTTCTGAACTATTGTTCGCCGAGCCCAGGATCCCGTCCAGTCCTTGAAAACCGTGTTGGCCTTCTGACAATCCTCCAACCCGCCAACAAAACACTCCACCGCTGTGTCGTAGTCCGCAGTCAGTAAAAACGACAGCAGGTACAAACGGCTCATCTCATCTTCGAAGATCCGGCAGAAATCCGCGCCTGATGCGTAAAGCGTAGCTTGCTGGGTTGTTTTTTGTTCAGCGCAGGCCATTTTCACTTTCGCCCCTCCAATGGATCGTCGTTTGAACCCCCTAGAAATCGACAAGCAAACGCCATCTCGCGCTGCTTTTTTGCAATTCGAGTGCCTTTGGTCGAATAAACGCACGCAACCCGCTCCACTAAAGCGGAGAATGCCTCCGCATCAGTAGATAAGATCATCGGACGCTCTATCCGGTTGCAAATATTTAAAATTCAGGCAGGCCCGTCGTCCGTGGAGGAAGCGACCTCAGTTCTAAACCCCTGGCGAGGGGCAGGGATCAGGCGCGCGCTTTTTCGATCATCTGTTCCCAGATGTCTTTGGATTTGAGAATGACCTCAATGGCTTCGCGGACAGCGCCGTGGCCTGCGAGGGCTTTCGTAGTGTAGTGCGCAGCCTCTTTAACTTCGGGGACGGCGTCTCCCACAGCGATGGCAAGTCCCGCGCGGCGCAGTAACGGGATATCCGGGAGATCGTCGCCAATAAACGCGACCGCCGCGTCGGTAACTCCCGCTTTTTCCAGTATTTCTTCATACGCCGGCATTTTCACCGGCCGTTTCATGTAGATGAACTCCATTTTCATCTCATTCGCGCGTCGGAGCAGGGCAGCGCTCTCACGGCCGGTAATACAGCCTGTCCGTATTCCGGCAGTGTGTGCCAGGGTTAGGCCCTGGCCGTCATGCGCGTCAAAAGTCTTTATTTCGAGCGCGGTGCCATCGGTCTGCGACACCAGGGTGACACCACCATCGGTCATGGTGCCGTCCACGTCCATGAGAAGGACTTGAATCTGCGCAGCTCGCTTTTTGAGCGCGGGAGAGATTTTGGGAACACGAGCCAATGCGGCCTCCTAAAATAACGCAAATGAACTAAAGCTTCGTAACACTGATGACGGCAGTCATCCTGTGTTCTTGCCCCGGCGCAAGCGTGACGGCTGCTCCGAGAATGTTGCTGGCTTCGACACAGGCAAAGTTTGTCCACTCGCCGTCTCCCAGATCTTGCAACGCGCCTGCTCCCTCGCGCCACGGATTCCACACCACGGTGGTGAGCGAGTTCCCCTTGCTCAATTGAATTCTACGATGCGTGTCGGGGTCTGTTAGCTCAACGGGGCCCGGGGTGTTGAGGTAGGCGTTGTCGGTCTGCGAGGCCATCACCACGTCGCCGCGCTGTACTTTCTCGCGATTGGCGTCGGTATTGTCGAGAAAATGGACTGTGTCCAAACCATGCAGGCGCACTTTCCGAATATCCGCCAGCCGGTTGTAGGTGTGGAGGGCCTCCTCGAAAGTTAGCGGCGTTGTCCCTGTATTGGTGCAAGCCAGTTCCAAAGTCAGATCGCTTCCAAAGGTCGCGTTTAGAACCAGCCGAAAAGTCCCAGGCCACCAGCGCTGAGTTGTCTCGTCGCTCTCGGTAAACATGCCGACGGCGATTCCACTTCCGGTTTCAACGATGGACCCGAGCTCCCACGGTTTGGTGCGCACGAATCCATGCGCCGGAGCGTGCGGGTCATCTACTTTGCCGCGGAACCAGGGAAAGCAGATGGGGATACCTCCGCGAATGGCCACACCTTCCTGCCAACGCGATTTCGTGCTTAGAAACAATACCTCGCCGGTATTGGCGGGCTTCCAGGATGTCACCTGTGCGCCGTGCAGATACATCTCTCCCTCGCACAGCGACGATGTAATCCGCACTCGCGGCATTGCGCCGTTGCCTTCGCAAACGCTGGCGCGGTTCGGGATTCCGAACCGGCGATCGAGTTCGGCAACCGTGTCCGTCGCATTCACTTTACGAATTCTCCAAATTCGTGGTCGTGCAGCTTGGGTATATAAGTGTACCGTGCCAAACACAGTCGCCCGCCAAGGGAAGGGAATCACCCAACGAGCGCGTCAGTTGGTCGGGAGCGAACAAGTGCGCTAAGCTTTCTTCCGCGAGCCTGCGCATGTTTTCGCCGCTGGTGTTCGGGTTGCAGAGAGAAAAGAAAGTGGATTTCGGTACGGTAGTTTGCGCCACACGATCCAACAGAAAAGCGGGGACGCCCGCGGGGCATAATCACCACGTCTTCGCCACAAAAGGGAAATAGCATGAGTGATTCGCTACCTGTCGTGTATCTGGCCCGCCACGGTGATACGGCGTGGAGTGTCTCTGGGCAGCACACCGGTCTTTCCGATCTGCCGCTTACGCCAAACGGCGAGCAGAACGCGGAGCGCCTTGGCGAACGGCTGAAGGGTATGACATTCGCCAAGGTTTTTACGAGTCCATTGCAGCGCGCTAAACGGACCTGCGAACTGGCCGGCTACGCAGCCGTGGCAGAGATTGACCCCGACCTGGTGGAGTGGGACTACGGGCAATATGAAGGACTCACCACTGTCGAAATCCACCGCGAACGCCCCGACTGGGACCTATTTCGAGATGGTTCCCCTGGCGGAGAGTCGCTGGCACAGATCGGCGCGAGAGCGGATCGCGTGGTCGGTCGGCTTCGAGCGATCCAAGGCAACGTGTTGCTTTTCTCGAGTGGACACTTCCTTCGGGTGCTCGCCGCACGCTGGCTAGCGCTCAGCCCCGGCTCTATCGGCAAGTATCTTCTTCTGAGCCCGGCTAGCCTGAGTGCCCTGAGTTATGAGCACAATATTAGCCAGCCCGTAATACGACTATGGAATGATGATCTTCATGTAGTGGCTTAACAGTTTGCCGAAAAAACGGCTTGGTATCGGAGTCGGCGCATGAATCTGGGAAACTTTCTTCGGCGCTCAACATCAGACATAAGAGTTTTCGCATAATTTCGATCGTAGAGATTAAGGATTCGTAATGAGTGCAAAAAATACCCCGCGTATCGACTCCTCTAAGGTTCTTCCGATGACCACTAGTGCAGAAAGCGTCTCACAGCTTCTGGAGCGGTACGCAGGCGCGCCGGTGCAGTTTGTCGGAACCCAAAATGCTTTTTACGAACGCCACCTCGTTTTCGACCGAGCGATAGACGCTAAGGTTGCGAGTGCGCGTGAACGCTTTGAGGCGTTCTCTCATTCTGTTCGCGATATCCTCGCGCGCCGTTGGGTGCAGACGAAAACAACCTACGAGCAACAGAACGCCAAGCGTATCTACTACCTCTCGTTGGAGTTCCTAATCGGCCGTTCTCTGGCCAACAACGTTAGCAACCTTGTGCTCGACCCTTTGGTGCAGCATGCGGTTGATGAAAAAGATATCGACTGGCTCGAACTGATCGAGCAAGAGCCCGACGCGGGCCTTGGCAACGGTGGTTTGGGCCGCCTCGCTGCATGTTTCCTCGATTCCATGGCCACCATGCAACTTCCAGCCACCGGCTATGGTCTGCGCTATGAATATGGCATGTTCAAGCAATCGATCGTGGATGGCTGGCAAAAGGAAAGTGCTGACAATTGGTTGCGCGATGATGATCCCTGGGAGATCGCCCGTCCCCATGAGAAAGTTGAAGTCAAAATAAACTGCTCCTTCCACTTGAGAGGCGGTAATCTCAAGGCCGTTCCGGGGCGCCCATCGACGCTGATCGGCATACCGTTTGATCGTCCGGTGGTGGGCTACGGAGGCAAGACGATCAACACTCTTCGACTGTGGGCGGCGGCCACGCCCGATTACTTCGATTTTCAGCAATTTGGAACAGGCGATTTCGTGGGTGCGCTGGGTGAGAGCCTTGAGGCGGAAACGATCACGCGCCTGCTGTATCCGGACGATTCGACAACCGAGGGGCAAGGCCTGCGCTTCATGCAGGAGTATTTTCTGGTCGCCTGTTCGATGGCGGATATCGTCCGCCGCTTTCAGCGCCACAATACCGATTGGGACAAACTTCCGGAAAAGATTGCGATTCAGCTGAACGACACCCATCCTTCGATGTCGGTGGCGGAACTCTTGCGAATCTTGCTCGATGACGTGCACCTGGGATGGGACCATGCATGGGATCTGACGAAAAAGTCGCTCGCCTATACCAATCACACGCTGCTTCCCGAGGCTCTGGAGAAATGGCCGGTTGCCTGGTTTGAAACCCTTCTGCCACGCCATCTGGAAATCATCTACGAGATCAACCGGCGGCTGCTTGATGAAGTTCGGCGGCGCTTCCCGGGCGACGATGGACGAGTCGAGCGGGTGAGTCTCATCGAAGAGGGTAGTGAGCGCAAGGTCCGCATGGCTAACCTCGCCATCGTCGGCTCGCACAGCACGAACGGAGTCGCTGAGGTTCACACGAAGCTTTTGCGCACGACGACCGTTAAAGATCTTGCCGAGATGTTTCCCGAGCGTTTTAGCAACAAGACCAATGGAGTGACGCCACGACGCTGGCTCCTGGGCGCGAATCCCGTTCTCGCGGGCGCCATCACGCAAGTCATCGGTGACCGGTGGATCACCGACCTGAGTCAGCTTAGTCAACTCAAGCAATATGCCGCGGACAGCAGCTTTCGCGAAGTGTTCCTCAACTCTAAGCGGGATGCCAAAGCGCGGTTCGCCAATTGGCTTAAAGCAACCTCGGGACAGGTCGTAGATCCGAACACAATTTTTGACTGCCATATCAAGCGCATCCACGAATACAAAAGGCAGCTGCTGAATGCGTTACGCATCGTTGTCGTTTATAACCGGCTTCGCGCAAATCCCGGCCAGGAGATCATTCCGCGCACCTTCTTTTTCGCCGGTAAAGCAGCGCCAGCCTACCATCTGGCGAAGGTCATCATAAAGTTCATCAATAATCTGGCGGCCACCATTGACGGTGATCCCGTTGTGCGCGGACGCCTGAAAGTTTTATTTTTACCCGAGTACAACGTCTCGCTGGCCGAGCGGTTGATTCCCGCTAGTGACGTGTCTAATCAGATTTCGACGGCGGGTTACGAGGCCAGCGGCACCAGCAACATGAAATTTATGATGAACGGAGCTCTTACCGTCGGAACCCGCGACGGCGCGACCATTGAAATGGCCGAGGAGGCTGGCGAAGAAAACATGTTCCTCTTTGGTCTGACCGTGGAAGAAGTCGAAAACAGCCGCTCCTGGTACAGTCCCTACTGGCATTATGAACATCAGCCCGAGACCAAAGCTGCTCTCGACCTCATTTCCTCCGACTACTTCAGTCGAAGCGAGCCGGGAATCTTCAAACCCTTGATTGACACCCTGCTCACTTTGGGTGACCACTACATGCACCTGGCCGACCTGACCTCGTACCTCGAGGCGCACCAGCGTCTCGGCGCCTTGTATAGCGATCCAGGTGCGTGGGCGCAGAAAACAATTCTGAATGTAGGAAGCTCGGGAAAGTTTTCCAGCGATCGCACCATTGCGCAATACAATTCCGAGATTTGGAAGGTGCAATCATGCCCGGTACTCTAGACGCCCGCTCCGATGCGAACGCACCCATCGGAGAAAGGATTTCGCCCCTCGCCGGTAAACCGGCTCCCAAAGAGATGCTGATTGACGTCGCTCGCTTGGAGAAAGAATATTTTGAGCGCCAGCCAGATGTAAGGGATCCCAACCAGTTGGTGAGCTTTGGCACCAGCGGGCATCGCGGCTCTCCACTGCACGGCACCTTTACCGAAGCGCACATCATCGCTATCACTCAGGCGATCTGCGAGTACCGTCGGCAAGCCGGAACCGACGGTCCGCTTTACATGGGGAAAGACACCCATGCGGTGTCTGCTCCCGCGCAACGCACTGCGCTTGAAGTGTTGGCTGCGAACAATGTTGAGACCATCATCCAAGAAAACGACGGAGTCACTCCGACCCCCGTCATCTCGCGCGCTATTCTCGTCTATAACCGCGATCGTAAAGAAGACCTCGCCGACGGCATCGTAATCACCCCGTCCCATAATCCGCCCGAAGATGGCGGCTTCAAGTACAACCCGACCAACGGAGGTCCCGCCGATACCGACGTAACCGACTGGGTGCAGAATCGGGCGAATGAATTATTGCGAGCCGGGAACGCCGGAGTGAAGCGAGTACCATTCGCAAAAGCCATACAGTCTCCCTCAACTCACCAGGAAGATTTCGTCCTGCCCTACGTGCGCGATCTGAAGAATGTTGTCGACATTGACGCGATTCGCGGAGCCAAGCTGAAGCTTGGCGTGGACCCGCTGGGCGGAGCTGCGCGACCGTACTGGGAGCCGATCAACTCCATTTACGGTCTCGACATCGTCGTCGTGAATCCGGTTATCGATCCGACGTTTTCATTCATGACGGTCGATCACGACGGCAAGATTCGCATGGATTGTTCCAGCCCCTATGCGATGGCCAGGCTGGTCGGACTGAAAGATCAATATCAGGTTGCATTCGCCAACGATCCCGACTCCGACAGGCACGGAATCGTGACTCCGGTTGCGGGATTGATGAACCCGAATCACTTCCTCGCCGTAGCAATTCAATATTTGCTCGGTAACCGTCCACAATGGCGTCACGACATTGTTGTCGGAAAGACCCTGGTCAGCAGCAGCATGATCGACCGAGTCGTGAAGAAACTGGACCGGCGGTTGCTCGAGGTTCCGGTCGGCTTCAAGTGGTTTGTGCCGGGCCTGTTCGACGGGTCGTGCTGCTACGGTGGAGAAGAGAGCGCGGGCGCCAGTTTCTTACGTCGAGACGGGACCGTATGGTCGACCGACAAAGACGGCCCCATCATGGATCTGCTGGCGGCTGAGATTACTGCTCGCACCGGTAAGGATCCCGGCCAGCACTATCTCGACCTTACCCAAGAGTTTGGTGCTCCCTTATATACACGCATCGATGCGGCTGCAACTCCCGAGCAGAAGGCCAAATTGCAAAAGCTGTCGCCCGCCGCGGTGAAGGAATCCGATCTGGCGGGCGAACCCATCACTGCCAAACTCACCAAAGCTCCGGGCAACGGCGCTCCCATCGGTGGTCTCAAAGTCGTTGCGCCCAGCGGCTGGTTTGCGGCCAGACCCTCAGGCACTGAGAATATTTACAAGATATACGCCGAGAGTTTCCAGAGTCAGGCACATCTAAACGCGATCTTGCGCGAGGCCCAGGAAATGGTGAACAACGCGCTCGGCTCAGAAGCAGGGTCGGGAGCTGAACAATGACCGATATCGGCGGACTGAGTCAGGCTCCGCTAAATCAGGTTGCGCCATTTCCACACGAATACCGCGCTTCCGGATTGCTTTTGCACGTTACGTCTCTGCCCTCGTCCTACGGTGTTGGCGATATCGGACCGCCGGCGCTCGACTGGGTGAATCGCCTCCATGATGCTGGCCAGACCTGGTGGCAGGCTCTGCCGCTCGGCCCCACCGGATATGGAAACTCACCGTATCAAGCGCTCTCATCGTTCGCTGGCAACGCCTTGCTGGTGAGTCCAGCCTCCCTTATTTCGGATGGTCTCCTGCGGCCGAGCGATTGCGAGAATAGCTTTCCCCGCGATGTAGTCGACTACGATTCCGTCGTGCCATTCAAAGAGCGGCTGCTCCAAACGGCATGGAACAACTTTAAGGCGGGAGAAAGAAAAGATCTGGGGCCGCCTTTCGACGAATTCTGTGCGCGCGAGTCCGCTTGGCTGGAAGACTACGCTTTGTTCCGAGCGCTCAAGACCAAATTTAACAGCGCCTATTATCTCAACTGGCCGTTAGAGTTAGTGCAGCGAGATCCACGCGCGTTGGCCGACGCGCGTCGAGAATTGGCGATTCAAATCGACCAGGACCGCTTTGCGCAATTCCTGCTATTGCGACAGGCAGATCAGCTTAAAGAGCACGCCCACTCCAAAGGAATCGGTCTCATCGGTGACCTCCCCTTTTTCGTTTCTCCAGATTCCAGCGACGTGTGGGCCGACCCGGAGTTGTTCCTGCTCGACGAACAGCGCCGCCCGCGCTTCGTCGCCGGAGTTCCTCCCGACTATTTCAGCGCCCAGGGACAGTTGTGGGGCAATCCTGTCTATAACTGGGACGCGCTTCGAGCCACCGGTTATAAGTGGTGTATCGATCGTCTGCGAGCCCTGCTCTCACACGTGGATGTCATCCGCCTCGATCACTTTCGAGGTTTTGCCGCCGCTTGGCACGTGCCCGCTGGATCCCCAACCGCGCAGAACGGCCAATGGGTCCCGGGTCCGGGCGCCAGCTTTTTTGAAGCTGTGCAAAAAGGCCTGGGCCGTCTCCCCTTCATCGCCGAGGATCTGGGCGTAATCACTCCTGATGTGCGGGCGCTGCGCGATCAGTTCCATGTGCCGGGGACGCGTGTCCTGCAATTTGCCTTCGACGGCCACGCCGACAATCCTTATCTTCCCAACAATTTCATCCCCAACACCGTTGCTTACACCGGCACGCATGACAATGCCACGACGCGTCAGTGGTACGAAGATTTGCCCGACGACCAGCGGCAAAACTTTTGGAGGTACTTGCAGAGCGCGCCAGGCGAAGTTGCTGACGCAGCTCCCGCTCTGATACGGCTCGCATGGTCATCGATCGCGGCGCTTACCATCGCTCCATTGCAGGATCTCCTCAACCTGGGACGAGATGCTCGCATGAATGTTCCGGGCCGCGCCGACGGAAACTGGCGCTGGCGGAGCTCCGAAGATATGCTGTCGTCGCCCGCCTTTGCGTGGCTGCGCGAACTGACCGAAAGCTCGAAACGCTCAGTATCGATCCCAATTACTCAATAGGTGGCGAGGGGCTGCTGGTTCAGAAAGACATACGAATCTAGATAACAGGAAGCACGAAAGGATAACGGACATGGCAGCAAGCGTGAATGCAACCGTCAAACGCCCAGTGGCCAAACGTCAGGCATGGAAGGAACTCGGATCCAATTACAAGAAAGTCCGGGAGCTACACCTGCGACAACTCTTCGCGGATGATCCTGAGCGCGGCACGCGCATGACCCTCGACGCTATGGGGCTGCATCTTGATTACTCGAAAAATCGCATCACCTCTGAAACCATCGCCCTGCTGCTTCGACTGGCGGAGGAATCGCGACTCCAAGACCGAATCGATGCAATGTTTCGAGGGGACAAAATCAATATCACCGAGAAGCGAGCCGTGCTGCACATCGCTCTGCGGGCGCCTCGCGGCGCATCCATTATGGTGGATGGCGAGAACGTCGTGCCCGGAGTCCATGCGGTACTCGACCGGATGGCCGCCTTCTCCAACCGTGTGCGGAGCGGCGAATGGAAAGGCCACACCGGCAAGCGTATCCGTAACGTGATTAACGTGGGCATCGGTGGTTCCGACCTCGGCCCGGTCATGGCCTACGAGGCGCTCAAGTTCTACAGCGATCGGACCATGACGTTTCGCTTCGTTTCGAACGTCGACGGCACAGATTTTGCCGAGGCTGTACAGGGTTTAGATCCAGCCGAAACGCTCTTCATCATTTCTTCGAAAACGTTCACGACATTGGAAACCATGACGAATGCTCAGACGGCCCGAGCTTGGTCATTAGGCGGACTTGGTGGCGATGAAAAATCTATTGCTAAACACTTCGTCGCCGTGTCAACGAATACGAAAGAGGTTGAGAAATTCGGCATCGATACCGCCAACATGTTCGAATTCTGGGACTGGGTCGGCGGGCGTTATTCGATGTCCTCTGCCATCGGACTTTCTACTATGGTCGCCGTCGGCCCCGATAATTTTCAGGCGATGTTGAAGGGTTTCCACGAGATGGACGAACACTTCCGCACCACGCCTTTCAATCAGAATCTGCCAGTGATCATGGGACTTCTGGGCGTGTGGTATAGCGATTTCTTTGAAGCCCAAACCGTCGCGGTCTTACCCTACGAACAATACCTGAAACGCTTTCCAGCATACCTGCAGCAACTGACGATGGAGAGCAACGGCAAACACGTGACTCTCAAAGGAAAAAAGGTAGCGCATCAGACCGGCCCCATTTATTGGGGCGAACCGGGGACCAACGGTCAACATTCGTTTTACCAATTGATCCATCAGGGCACTAGGCTCATCCCGTGCGACTTCATTGCTTTTTCGCAGACGCTCAATCCTATAGGCCGTCATCACGACATCTTGATCGCCAACGTTTGCGCCCAGACCGAGGCGCTGGCTTTCGGCAAAACGCCTCAGCAGGTCGAGGCCGAAGGAACTCCAGGGTGGCTTGTTCCACACCGCGTATTCGAAGGGAATCGCCCGTCGAATACGATCATTGCTGAACGGCTCACACCGCAAACTCTGGGGCAACTCGTGGCGCTCTACGAACACTCCGTATTCACCCAAGGCGTAATCTGGGAGATCGATTCATTTGACCAGTGGGGCGTCGAACTGGGCAAGGTTCTAGCGCAGCGCATCATTCCCGAACTGGAGAGTGGTACAGAGCCCAAACTCGCGCATGACAGTTCCACCAACAACCTCATCAACTATTACCGGAAGGCCAAATCCAAATCGTAAGGAGATGATATGCAACTCGGAATGATTGGTCTGGGAAGGATGGGAGCCAACATGGTGCGGCGGCTCATCAACAAGGGACACAACTGCGTGGTATTCGACAGGTCGCCGCAAGTGGTAGCCGATTTGGTCAAGGAGAAGGCCACAGGATCTGCGTCCCTCTCGGACTTTGTAAAGAAACTCGCCAAGCCGCGGGCCATCTGGTTAATGGTGCCGGCCGCGGTGGTGGACTCCACGATTGCCGACCTTCTGCCCCATCTCGAGGCCGGAGACATACTGATCGACGGTGGCAATTCCTATTACATCGACGATATCCGGCGAGCGAAAGAACTGGGTCCCAAAAAGCTCCACTATGTGGACGTGGGTACGAGCGGTGGTGTTTGGGGCTTGGAGCGAGGCTACTGCATGATGATTGGAGGTGAAGATGAGGTCGTGCAACGACTCGATCCAATTTTTGCCGCGCTCGCTCCCGGGATGGGCGAGATTCCACGCACCATCGGTCGCGAATCACTCGGCGGCACCTCTGAGCAGGGCTACCTGCATTGTGGCGCAAACGGTGCCGGCCATTTCGTCAAGATGGTCCACAACGGAATTGAGTACGGAGTGATGGCAGCGTATGCCGAGGGGTTGGGCATCTTGCGCTCCGCGAACGTTGGCAAACAGACGGGCGGCGCGATCGATGCCGAGACAACCCCGTTGCGCGATCCGGAACATTACCAGTACGACCTAAATTTGCGTGACATTGCGGAGGTGTGGCGCCGTGGCAGTGTGATCGCATCGTGGTTGCTCGATCTCACCGCCAATGCCCTTGCGCAGGATCCAAATCTTGCGAAGTTTGCCGGGCGCGTGTCCGATTCGGGCGAAGGCCGCTGGACCATCAAAGCGGCGATTGACGAAGCAGTTCCTGCGCCGGTTCTTACTACCGCCCTTTATGAGCGATTCAGTTCGCGCGGCGAAGCTGACTTTGCCAACAAACTATTGTCCGCAATGCGCTTCGAATTCGGTGGGCATCTCGAAAAAACCGATGGCACCACCAAGGTTGCTTAATAATGGCGGCTCAGAAGTGGCGTCCCGATGGCGTCGTGTACTCGCTTTGAATTATCTTCCAAAGTGCAAGGGAACCGTGCAAGAGAAATAGCGTGAACGAATCCACACAAAAGCCGTCTGCGAACTCAAATCGCTCGATCGACCTTTCCCAGACAACGACCGTAGTCGCAAAACGTCTGACTTGGGCGCAGAGTGAAGGCAGCCCGTTGCCGCTCGGTGCGACCTGGATCGAGGCGGACCAGGCGTTTAATTTTGCCCTCTACTCCGAGCACGCGGAGGGCGTCACGCTGTTGCTCTACTCGCCCTCCGATTTGGTGAATCCGTCATTCGCATTCCGTTTCGATTTTCTGCATAACAAGTCTGGACGAATCTGGCACTGCAGGATTCCCGTGCCGGAATTAGGCGACGCCCGCTACTACGCTTACTCGGTTTCGGGAGAGGCCGCATCTGGACTGCACAGCTTCGATCCGCAAAAGATACTGCTTGACCCGTATGCGAAGTGTGTTTTCTTCCCGCCCAGCTTCGATCGCAAACTCGCTATGCGAGAGGGCTCCAATGCTGGCCGGGCTGCTCTGGGAGCATTGCCAGTTCAGCACCATCCCTTCGATTGGGGTGGAGACCGGGCCCCGCATCATGAGTCGGACGCTGTCGTCTATGAACTTCACGTCAAGGGCTACACCAGGAACCCCAATTCTGGGGTAGATGCGAGCCGCGCTGGAACCTACGCGGGTCTGGTTGAAAAGATCCCCTACTTGCTGGAACTCGGCATAACCGTGGTCGAGCTGATGCCGATCTTTCAGCGGGATCCGCAAGAAGGCGACTTCTGGGGCTACATGCCTCTCAACTTTTTCTCGCCTCATGCGCAGTACGCGAGTACTTCCGACCACAGTCAGCAGCACATTGAATTCAAAAATATGGTGAAGGCTTTTCACCAGGCCGGCATTGGGCTGGTAGTCGATGTGGTGTACAACCACACTTGCGAAGGCGACCACCGCGGACCGATCTACAGCTACAAGGGCATCGATAGCGCGGCTTATTACATGATGTCCTCCGACCCGGCAAATCCCTATGCCAACTACTCGGGCACAGGCAACACTCTGAATTTCAGTCGCGGGCACGTCCGCAAGATGGTGATGGACAGCCTGCGCTATTGGAAGCAGGAGATGCATGTCGATGGATTCCGCTTCGATCTGGCATCGGTTTTCAGCCGCAATGGGGATGGATCTCTCAACTGGGGACATGCCCCGCTGTTCAGTGCAATTGCCGGGGACCCGGAGTTAGCGAAAATGCGCCTGATCGCAGAGCCGTGGGATACCGGAGCGTTTCAACTCGGTCGCGGATTCCCTGGGATAACGTGGCTGCAGTGGAACGGCCGCTTTCGCGACGACGTTCGCCGCTTCGTTAAGAGCGATGCCGGGATGGTCTCCGATCTGATGCGGCGCATCTATGGCAGCGACGACCTTTTCCCTGACACTCGCGAGGGCGCGTATCACGCCTACCAGAGCATTAATTATGTAACTTCCCACGACGGCTTCACTTTGTACGACCTCGTCTCCTACGATCACAAGCGCAACTGGAGTAACGGCAATAACAATCAGGACGGGACCAACGACAACTACAGCTGGAATTGCGGCCATGAAGGCGACGAAGGCACGCCGTCGGAAGTGCTGTCGTTGCGCAAGAAACAAGTGAAAAATTTCTGCTGCCTGCTCATGCTGTCGAATGGTATTCCGATGTTCAGAGCTGGAGATGAGTTCCTCAACACCCAATTCGGCAACAACAACCCATACAACCAGGACAACGAAACCGGATGGCTGGACTGGAGCCAGCTCTCCGCAAATCAAGAAATCTTCCGCTTCTTCAAGAAGATGATTGCTTTTCGGAAAAGTCATCCCGCAATCGCCCGCAGCCGGTTCTGGCGAGAGGATGTCTCATGGTACGGTACGGGCGTCGCTGTCGATTTCTCGAACGATTCGCGGAGTCTGGCATTCTGTCTGCACGGCGCTTCCCAGGGTGATGATGACATCTACGTGATGATCAACGCGTATTGGGAAAAGCTGGAGTTCCATGTGCATGAGGGCACTCCGGAAGAGTGGACGCGGATTGTCGACACAGCGCAGCCGAGTCCGGAAGATTTCTCCGACAACGGCGGACCGGTGCAGCGATTGAGTTATACCGTGGGTCCGAGATCGATTGTCGTGCTCCTGCGTCCGCGAAACAAGAAGGCGTAAGGAAAACTTAAAAACTAGTCGGCGGAAAATCGGCTGTCCCGCAAAAGTGTTTCGAACGCGTCCTCCGGAAGCAGATCCAGCGACGGTACGACAACATCTGCTGGCAAAGGCTTGCCGTTTTGACGGACCCCGATGCTCCGCATGTTGGCGCGACGCGCGCCTTCGACGCCGGCTAAAGCATCTTCCACAACGATGCAGTTCTCAGGAGAAGCGCCAACCCGAGAAGCAGCGGTCAGATACACCTCGGGATCGGGCTTGCCTCTATGCACATCCTCTGCGGAAACGATGCCTTCGAAAAAGTGAGCGGCTGAAAGAGCCTCGAGGATAACGTCAATGTTCGCGCGCGGCGCCGCAGACGCGATCGCCTGAAGCCATCCCTGCTCGTGCAGTCGTTGCAGCCACGTCGCCACGCCGGGTAATGGAGCTATGCCATTGCGCCGGACTAAGTCACGGTAAAGTTCCTCTTTATCGTTGCCAATTTTTTCGATGAGCTGGGGAGTTGCGGCAGATCCAAGCCAGTTGGGGAGGATAGAATCGTTACGCTGTCCAAAAGTAGAAAGGAACTGCTCGTGAGTGATGGCGAAGCCCGCGTTCGCCATCGTGTCGCGCCATGCAATCCAGTGGAACTCCTCTGAGTCAATCAGGGTTCCATCCATATCCCACAGTACGGCCCGAGGCTCGTTCATTTTCAGAAGTTCTCGATCATCAACTTATCGCGATCAGTAAACAAGAAAGGCACGGCCGGCAGCCGTGCCTTATCAGGAAACTCGGTGTGCACGTCTGTCGCTTA
>Ga0209006_10002064_pt1 | contig 18266 bp, 21 predicted proteins | sample JacPin_JW_Ref_O2_FD_188567 | JGI IMG/M metagenome (GOLD analysis project Ga0209006, IMG submission 188567) | Forest soil microbial communities from Algoma, Ontario, Canada - Jack Pine, Ontario site 1_JW_Ref_O2 (SPAdes) (version 2) | ecosystem: Environmental > Terrestrial > Soil > Boreal... | reverse complement strand
AACGTATTCACCACAGAGACACGGAGAAAAACTCAAAAGGATAAATCCTTGAAGCGAATGAACCCGGTAAACACGATATTCCACTCGCTAATTTTCTCCGTGTCTCTGTGGTGAAAAGACTTTACCCTTCCGTCCAGAATCTTTCGCTCAGGTATTTATCGCCAGAGTCGCACAGAATGGTGACTACCACCGCTTCCTGCTCTTTTCTCAACTGCAGTTTCTCGGAGACCTGCAAGCTGCCGAAGATCCCAGCAGCGGCGGAGATTCCGAGCAGCAGTCCGCTTTCGCGAGCCATGCGGCGCGCCATGGCATAGGCGTCTTCGGTGGCAATTTCGACATTTTCATTGGCCAGTGCAGGGTCGTAAATTTTCGGAACGATCGCCGTAGCCATGTGCTTCGCGCCTTCGATGCCATGAAAAGAAGAATCTGGCTGCAGCGAAATGCAGCGAATTGTCGGATTGAGTTCTTTCAGACGGCGCGTCGTTCCCATGAAAGTTCCGCTCGTTCCCAGCATGGCGACAAAATGAGTGATGCGCCCTTCCGTCTGTTGCCAGATTTCGTTCGCAGTTCCGTGATAGTGCGCCAGCCAATTCGCATCGTTCGAATATTGGTCGGCATAAAAATACAAATCTGCATGCTCAGCGGCCAGTTGCCGCGCCATACGAATCGCGCCATCTGACCCATCGCCAGGATCGGTGTACAAAATGTTGGCGCCATACGCTTGCAGAATCTTTTTGCGTTCTGCCGAAACATTGGTTGGCATGCAGAGCGTGACGGGAAATCCTTCGGCTGCGCCGAGCATAGCGTAGGCGATGCCGGTGTTGCCGCTGGTAGCATCCAGTAATATTTTCCCGTCAGAAAATTGTCCGCTCCGGCGGCCTTCAGAGACAATGTTGGCGGCCGCGCGATCCTTCACAGAACCGCCTGGGTTGTGCCATTCGGCCTTGCCCAAAAGTGCGACGCCAGGCAGGTGCGCAGTTAGGCGATCGAAACGAAGCAGCGGAGTGTTGCCGATGCGGTCCAGTAAACTCTGGCCTGGGCGGATGGCGACAGCGTTCGGCACATGATGACTCGAGAACATTGCGGTTAGTTTGAAGGAACTCTGCCCCATAATCGAACTTCTTCCTAATGACTATCGTAATTATGCAAGAACTGGCCCGACAGGCTATGTAGTATGGTGTCGTTAGATGTCCTGAAATGCAAGTTCGATGCGTATTTAAAGAACTAGAGCGCGGCTTCGGCACGGCGCATCTAAGGTTTATTAAAACAATAATGACTGGAAGTGAAGAAAATGCCCAAAGCAATTGAAGCGAAGACCTACGAGGAATCTTTGGCCTGGCTCCGCGATAACGGATTCGATGTGACGGAAGCGCCGGGAACGAACGGTAGAGTGTTCCTCAGAAAATACAACGTATCGGCGGCGATACAGAAGACGCCTGAAGACGGCGTAAAGATTTTTGCGTATCCGGGATATCTGATCGGCAGCGAGATTTCAAAGCTGGTCAACCGCGGCTATCAGCAGTTTCTGAAGACTTCGAAGACGGAAGTTCCGGCGACAGCGGATCACCTGAAAGCGCTGCAGTCGTTCTCGGAAGAGCTGAAGATTGCGCTGGGACTGCCGAGCCTTTACAACGAGTCGCTGGGTACGGTGAGCGAGTCGTATCACTACGACCGTGTCAAAGATCGGGACGAGGCTCCTGTGGATCGCCCGAAGCGTCCTTGGGAAGTAGCCGGAAAAGCCACGGCCGCCAAAGCGGTTGCGGCCAAGAAGGGTCGCGTCTAGATATTTTTTGATCTGTTGGAAATTCTCTCCTAAATCATCCCATGCGAAACTGTTCGCTCTGGGTTTCCAGATGTGGAGGTTTTGCATGCGCTACTTGTTCCTCCTTTCGTCATTATTCCTCTTGATGATCACGCTTTCGGGCGCCGGCAGTGCGGAGTCCGCTTCCGGGAAGGCCGAAGTCGAACAAGTATTGCTTGCGCAGCAGGCGTCATGGAACCAGCACGATCTCGATGGCTTTATGGCCGGCTACTGGAATTCTCCACAGCTAACATTCTTTTCCGGCGTGAAAGAAAATCATGGATGGCAGGCCGCATTCGATCGGTATCGCGCGACGTATGCCAGCCCTGGGCGCGAAATGGGGAAGCTGGAATTCTCGGACCTGCGGATCGAGATGCTCGGCGCGGATGCCGCATTCGTACGCGGATCGTGGCTGCTGACCATGTCTGATGGCAAGTCGCCGCACGGTCTCTTCACGCTGTTTTTTCGCAAGTTCCCCGACGGAAGATTGTGCATGACCATACGTCCGGGGAATAGCCTCTGCCTCACGTTGGCGAGAACATGCCGGGCTGCTGGTGTCTACTTCTTTGCCCGCACTTGAACTCGAGTGCCTTCGGGGAGTTGGCCCCTCGTGAGTTCCACGACGCCATTGCGGATCACTCCCTCAAACTCCTGCGGTGACTGAATCTCAGCTGGCACGCTGGCGGCCGACGACGCTCGCGCTACCCGTCCCGTGCCTTTGTCCATGGCTTCATTGGCGAGGCGATCGGCTTCAGTGTTTTGCTCGCGGAGGGCGTGGCCGATGGAGAACCACTCGAGCTGGGCGATTAGTTCTTTGGCGCGGCCGTGAAGATCCTGGAGCACGGCATTCTTCACCTTGTAAATGCCTTTGATCTGGCGGACCAGGAGTTCCGAATCGCTGATGAGTTTGAGGGCTTTGGGTCCGTGTTCGATGGCGTATTCGAGCGCGGCAATCAGGCCCTGGTATTCGGCGAAATTGTTGGTCTGATGGCCGAGGTACTCACTGAGATGGGCGACTTTCTTGCCGGATTGATCGTTGATGACGACGCCATAGCCAGCGGGACCAGGATTGCCGCGGGCGCCACCATCGCTGTGAGCGACGAGGTAGTGCTCTGGAGGATTCTCCCGGGGGGAGTCATGGACGAAGAAAGACTTAGTCGCGGGGCGGCGCGGGTAGGGCATGTTTGAGTTTACAACGGGGGATGCAAGGATTCGTGGACAGTGGTTGCTGGCTAAATATTCGGTACTCAGCGGCCGGCGGCGAGGCGGGTGGCGAGTCTCGCGGGGAGGTTGGCGGCGAAGATGCGGTCCTGGGCCGCTTTGAGGTTGTAAGGAGTGCGGTGGAAGTGGACGACCTGGGAAGCGGTGTCGAACAAGGCGAAGGCGGCTCGCCAATCGCCGTCGCGGGGCTGGCCGACCGAGCCGGGATTGATCATGTAACGAGTGGAGGTTTTCAGTTGAAGCGAGACCGATTCGGGCTGGCCGACGGTGCGGTATTCGGGACGGAAGCCGTCGGCGCTGGAGCCATTGGCGAAGAACCCTCCTTGCAGGTGGGTATGGCCGAAGAACGTAATCGGCGTTTCCACGGAGATCAACGGCACCAACGCGTCGCCGATAGAGACGACGTAGGCGTCCTCGTCGCCGGGAGAGCCGTGAACCAGTTGGACATGCGGGAAATCTTCCAGGGGGAGCGGGCCTTGGGGGAGAGCGTGCAACCATTCGAAGTGCTCGGGGGTAAGTTGGTCACGGGTCCAGATGGCTGCGGCGGCCGCCATGGGATTGAAATCATTGAGTTCGAGAAGTCCAGTGGCGGCTTTGTCGTGATTGCCGCGCACGAAGGTGTTGCCGAGAGTGCGGACACGATCGATCACTTCGTTCGGCGACGCGCCATAGCCGACGATGTCGCCAAGGTTGGCTACAAGATCGAAGGCGGGAGCGGCCGCCAGGCAGGCTTCCATGGCCTCGAGATTAGCGTGAATGTCGCTAAGCAGCAGTATGCGCAATAGACACCAGACGGAACGCGATTATAGAACGAGTGCGACGAAAGAGGATACTAGCTGGGGTTTTATTTGCGAGATGGGGCCGATAGTGGGAACGTGATCGGAAGGCGGAATGCTGCGCGGAATCGCAGCACATAGTGACATCATTTCGAATTGACGACAGGGCAGCGGGCCCAGTGAGCAGGCGCCACTTCCGTCAGGGGCGGGAAAGCGCTGGAGCATTCGGGAATACGGTACTGGCAACGCGGCTCGAACGGACATCCGATAGGCATGGCCTGCAGCGGCGGCACCGTTCCTTCGATGGTGCCAAGCGGGCGCGAGCGATCGGTTTGCAGGTTGGGAACGGCGTCGAGAAGGCCGCGCGTGTAAGGATGCGCGGGAACCCGAAAAATTTCCTGCTTGGGACCCAGTTCGACGATGCTACCGGCGTACATGACGGCGACACGGTCGGCGACTTGGGAGACCACGGCGAGATCGTGCGAGATGAAAAGCATGGCCAGTCCGAACTTGGTGCGGAGGTCGGCCAGGAGCGCGAGGATTTGGGCCTGGATGGTGACGTCGAGCGCCGTGGTGGGCTCGTCCGCGATGAGCAGTTGCGGGTGGTTGACGATGGCCATGGCGATCATGATGCGCTGGCGCATCCCACCCGAAAGTTGATGGGGATAATCGCGGGCGCGGCGGTCCGGCTGGGAAATAGCAACATTGGTCATCGCCTCGACGGCGAGCTTCTGAGCGTCATGTTTTGAGTGCTTGTTTTTTGCGTGCAAAGCGTGCGCGAGGACGGCTTCAGCGATCTGGTCGCCGACGCGCATGACGGGATTGAGAGCGGTCATGGGCTCCTGAAAAATCATGGCGATGCGCGAGCCGCGAAGTTGGCGCATGGATTCGTCAGGAATCATGGTCAGATTGCGGGAAGAACCATTTTCTGTGAAAAAGATTTCGCCGGAAAGGCGAGCCTGCGGCGGCAGCAAACGCATGATGGCCAGGGACGTGATCGATTTACCAGAGCCAGATTCGCCGACCAGCCCAAGGACTTCGCCCGGAGCAATGGAGAAATTCACGTCGCGTACGGCAAGGGCGGCGGCCTTTTCTGAATTCTTGGCGGCAAATTCGATGTTTAGGTTGCGGATGTCGAGAAGGGGCGGCACGGTTTGATGTTAGCAGCGAGGAAGGAAAGTCGCCTGCAGCGACGGACAACTGAGCGCGGGTGAAGACAAATAAATCACTTGATCTCTATTGACCCAGAATTAACGGCAGTCCGTTCTTGCTATTTCCGATCACAACCACTTTTGAATTCGCACTTTTTGCCAGATTCTCGGTAGCTTCGATACCCTTCCATTCCAGCAGCGACGGGGTGATTCCTTGAGCAACGATCTGCTGGAAGTCGCGGACGCCGGCGGCTTCGATACGCTTGCGCTGGGCTTCCTGCGTTTCCTTTTGCAGTCGGAAGTTCATGGCTAAAGATTCCTGCTCGGCTTGCTGCTTGGCCTCGATTGCGGCCTTAAGGGTGGCGGGTAGCTGAATATCTCGCAGCAGAACGTTCTCCACAGTCAGGCCGCGTTGATTCAGTTGAGCGCTTACCTGATCGTAGATCTGTTTGCCGACCATTTCCCGTTCCCCGGTGTAAAGGGCGTTCGCGGTATGCGAGGCGGTTGCCTCGCGGATGGCGGAGCGGAGCGTGGGTTCGACCACGACGTTTTCATAATCGGCGCCGATTTTTTGGAAGACCTCAGAAGCTCGGTCGGGATTGAGATGGTAGATGAGCGAAGTGTCCAGGCTCATCATCAGGCCCTCGCTCGAAGGAACGTTGGCTGATTCCTTCAACGTCTGTGTCTGGATGGAGAGTTCGTTATTCGTTTTCAGTGGACTGATGAGGTGAATGCCTTCCCCGAGAGTTTCTCCGGTGACCTTTCCGAAGAGCGTAAGAACTCCGACGTGGCCGGTGCCGACGCGGGTTACGCAGCTGAACAAAAGAATTACGATCAAAAATGCGGCGGTGCCGATTGCGATCAGGCGCAGAAGGCCTCCGATGCCGTGACTCCCCCCGCCCCCCATCACTCTGCCTTGAGCTGAATCAAAGATCGTCATCCGCGCTCTCCTGGCACGATGTTAGGGTGCGGCCTCGTCCGGCGTAAGTGACTGCTCGGGATACTCAAAGTGGTGAATCTTCCCAATTGTAGGCCGCATCTTCTATGCTGAGACTATGAGCAAGATTCACATTCCCACTCCTTTGCGGCAGTATGTTGGAAAACAGTCCACGGTTGAAGTGACCGGTTCGACCGTCGGTGAAGCGCTGACGGCCCTCGTAGAGCAGCATCCTGAACTGCGTCGGCATTTATACACGGAGGATGGAAGGCTGCGCGCATTCGTCAATTTGTACGTGAACGACGAGGACATTCGCTATCTGCAAAAGGAAGCGACTGTGGTGAATGCGGGTGATAGTATCTCGATTGTGCCTTCCATTGCGGGAGGGACTTTAATTTTGAGGTCCGGATTCCAGGAATAACATTGAGAACTTCCGCGACAATCCGCTGTTGAACCTGTCCTGCCTGTCGTTAGTGTCTTCTGACCGGACCCACAAACCTGAACTTAATCGAGGATTTTATGGCCACCACTACTACTGAAATTCCAGTGATTTTGAGTAAGGAAGAAATTCTGCGCTACTCGCGGCATTTGATCATGCCGGAAGTGGGCATGGAGGGGCAGCAAAAGCTCAAAGCGGCGCGCGTGCTGTGCATTGGCACAGGTGGGCTGGGATCGCCGCTGGCCTTGTATCTTGCGGCGGCGGGCGTGGGCACCCTGGGGTTGGTGGATTTTGATGTGGTGGACTATACGAATCTGCAACGTCAGATTATTCACTCGACGGCTGATGTAGGTCGCAAGAAACTGGATTCGGCAGCCGATAAGTTGAAGGGGATCAATCCATTTCTGAACCTGCGAACATTCGATACGCGGCTGAGCAGCGAGAATGCGCTTGAACTCTTCCGTGATTTCGACATTATCGCGGATGGGACGGATAATTTTCCAACGCGTTACTTGGTGAACGATGCTTGTGTGCTTACAGGCAAGCCGAATGTTTACGGATCGATTTTCCGGTTCGAAGGTCAAGCGAGCGTGTTTGCTACGGAAGATGGGCCGTGCTACCGCTGCTTGTATCCGGAGCCGCCACCGCCCGGATTGGTGCCTTCCTGCGCCGAAGGCGGAGTGCTGGGCATTCTGCCGGGGCTAGTTGGCGTGATGCAGGCGACGGAAGTGATCAAGTTAATTCTAGGTATCGGCGATCCGCTAATCGGGCGGCTGCTGCTGATCGATGCATTGGGCATGAAGTTCCGCGAATTGAAGTTGAGGAAAAATCCGGATTGCCCGGTGTGTGGCACGCATCCCACGGTGACCAAGCTGATAGACTACAACGAGTTTTGCGGAATCCGCGGGGAGGAAAAGCCGGTGTCGAATGGAGTTCCGGAAATCCAGGTAGAAGAACTGAAGCGGCGGTTGGATGCGAAAGAGGATCTGTTCGTTCTGGATGTTCGCGAGCCGCATGAATATCAGATTTGCAATATTGGCGGACACCTGATTCCGCTGAACGACCTGCCGAATCGCGTGAATGAACTGGATTCGAGCCGCGAAATCGTTGTCCACTGCAAGATGGGCGGTCGCAGCGCGAAAGCGGTGGCGTTCCTGCAGCAAGCCGGGTTTAAGAAAGTGAATAATTTGGCGGGCGGAATTACGGCGTGGGCAGAGCGAGTGGATCCGAAGGTGCCGAAGTACTGAAGAGTTGGTTCGTTTCTCTGAAGCCAGGCCGGGACCGGTCGCTCATCTGGCAGAGCTCTTAGTCGGAGAAAAAGGGAGCACCTTCGGTGCTCCCCTTTTTCTTACGAGGAATTACTTGCTCGAACCGCCAGGCTGCATGTTGTCGGAGGCTTCGCCGATCTCGAGCGAAAATTTCTTACCACCGAAACGAATGCCGGAAAGGGTGTTCGGTCCGCTTTCGTTGTGGCGCACTACCGCTGCATCGTTGCTCGGAGGCGATGGCAGTTCGACTACATGCGCGGGTAACTTTGCCAATACGTTCTTGCCCTGCATGATGCTGACTTCAACGTTGGGGCCACTGCCCTCCCACTGCACTTTGTAATCGCCGGGCTTCAGCTGAGTTCCATTGACCGTCACCGCGCTGCTGAGTTGCAAATTGCCTTTGTTCGACGTCGATGCAAAGGCGCTCGAGGCCAGCAATAACGCCAACCCCATTACCAGACTCTTCGAAACTGTCGCGAACTTCATGACTGCTCCTTTTTCTCTCCCGAGACTGCGTCGGGAAACGGTTAGGGCGGCCCGGTTCACGACTTGCGCGAGAAAACCGTTGTGTTTTGCCGCGAATCGCCTACAATGCATCGGTTGGGGTTCAGCGAACAGGCGACCAAGCCTGCGCGCTGCGCACGGGGGTTTTCGCGCCTGGGCCGCCAAACCGAGAGCGAGAAAATCCCCTAACCCCGCAAAGATCTTATGTTCCGAATCCCCGCCAGCTTTCTTCCTCTGGCCTCTGTACTCCCCATACTACGAAGCGGCTCTGCTGAAAGTTCCATCCTTGCTGAATCAAATTCTGATTTAACCAACGCGTAATCTATGGACGACGCAAGCGGTTTTCCGATAGCAAGAAGCAGAGAATTTCGAATAAGGACAGTTGCACTATGTTTTGTCTGGAAGAGCAGGAGGCTTTCTCGAAGCCTTGCGTGGAGAGAGGAAAATCACGCAGCGGAAACATCCCAGTTGCTAGAAAAATCTAGTCAGCATCTCCGTGTTGACGATCGACCGACCAGATACTGGTTTGATCTTTTTCAAACGGGTAGACGTGAACCATCCAATTGAAGATCACCGGATGAAAAGTTCCGCCGGCGGTGTCGCAGGCTTGCTGTGTCGTGATTGATCCTCGCAAACCGAATTGTGGATGCGGCGCCATGTACTCGTTCTTTCGCCCGGCGGGAGCAGTGCAGAAGTTCACATGCTCGTGCCATTGCGCGACACTGAGCGGAATGCGTTCGTCGAGTTGCTCTTCGTCCAACCGTTTGGGAGCCGTATACATCACGCCGATTAACTTGTAGTCCTCGCCGTGTTTTTCATAGAGCAGAGAGGTTGGATGCTCAGGATTGAAGCCGAAAGCCGCTTCGAATGCATAACCATAATTGGTGAAGTGATACATTTTCTGCGGGATTTCAGGATGGAAAATCTTGAAGCCGTCGTTCAACGCGGCATGGTAATCCATGTATTTGGCTGAGGCTTTACGTGCCGCCTCGACCACCTGTTGGGCACGCTCGGTGTCGCCAGGTTTGGCCGGGCGGAGAGCGGTCATCTTCATGTGTGGCCCCATGTCCATGTGGCCTTCCATGGAATGCATGGCGTGCATGCCGCCTTCGCTATCCTTGTCGTCTTGCTCTGTTTTGTCTGAACCGGTGGACATGCCTTTCATGTTCGACATGTCGTGACCCGACATATCCATGCCAGGCATGGTCTGCGACGAATTAGGCTGAGAGTTGCTGCCGGCTGCTGGTTGTTGTCCCCAGAGCGTGCTGGATAGTAGAAAAAGGCTGATCGAGAAAGCAGTTCGATTTCTCACGGAAAAATCCCCCCACATTGCTAAGTATATTAACCCTGCTGCAGGATGGTTGTTGCTGCAAGCATTGGAGGATGGGCGTGATTACGGAGGTAATTCTCTGATCGAGCAGGATGCGCTCCGGGCAAGCGCCGGGGCCGAAATGGAGTTCGTTAATCCGTCGAACGCTTATTCAAGTGCCAGATTCCAGCGTTCAGATAGGTCGCATAACTTATCCATATCAGATAGGGGATCAGGAGGGCGCCCGACAGGGGAGAAATCTTCCAAAACAGCACGATGTTGACAAGTATCGCAACCCAGAGCAGCGAGATCTCGAGCAGGGCCAGGGCAGGTGCTCGCAGTCCAAAAAATATCATTGACCATCCGGCATTCAGCGCAAGCTGGATCAGAAAGACGGCGATCGCGGAGGATGCAGAAACCCATCCGGCGCCCATCCGCCAAACGTTACAGGCGGCGATCGTCATCGATATATAAAGGACGGTCCACACCGGTCCGAAATACTTGGCCGGGGGATTTCCGCGCGGCTTGCGCAATCCGGGATACCACGTGCGAACCGCGCGCGCGGTAAAGGCCGATGCGACGCCCGCGGCGGAGGCGCATAAAACTGTGAACGCCGCACAGGCGAGAAGGAAGTTTCTGGACAAGCAACCATCCTACTGCCCGCGTCTATTGAACAGGCGCGGAAACGTGCTCGTGGACGATAAGCCACTTTCCGTCCTGATTCTCCCAGATGACGGTCCACCGGAAGTTTCCCATTTCGACTTTGCCTGCCTTGGTGGTCATTTCATCTTTTATGGTCGCTGTGGCCCATACCAAGTCGCCGTAGGGATGAATCACGAGGTCGTCGTTCACGGAGAATTTTGCGTTTTTGTAAATAGCACTCAAACCCTGCGCACCTTTTTCGTATTCGTCCCAGCTGTCGTATTTTAACGGGGCGATGTCGAAGAAAGTGTGGGGTCCGCTGGCATAGAACTTCGCCGTGTTCGCGGGATCTAGGGTCGACCAACCCTGCCATATCTTTTCTGCCAACGCTTTGTCGGGTACGGGCCCGGCAGCCGACTTCTTCGAGGCTGGCTTGGCTGACTTTGCTGCGCTGGCGATTGTGAGAGCGAGCAGACATACCGAAATGGCAACAAGGCGCTTCATGAGATCCCTTTCAGTGTCACGGATACAAGTGGGTTGATGTAGATGGATGCCGGCGGAATTCTCGCACAAGGGACGTTCGCCTGCCAAGCAGCAAGCTACGGACAGACCAAGCGCGGGTCCTGGCGCACCGAATTCCACTGTGATTCAAAACGGCGCATTGACCGATTTCGACGGCGCACGCTAGAATAGTTGAGTTTGCCTGTACTCGCCGACCCGTTCTGGGGACGCCTGCCTTGGCTGCTGAAGCCCGTGGCGGAAAAAACAGCAAGCACAGAAAGTTCAGGGTGCCAAGGTTGCACGCGTGTGCGCGTGAGTTGCGCCCTAGGAACTGACTTCACGACATTTTGATGGAGGCAGACGTATGTACGCGGTCATCCGCGCCGGTGGAAAGCAGTACCGGGTGGCGCCCGGAGATGTGATTCGAGTGGAAAAACTGGCTACAGGAACCGATGGCCAGGTGAATTTCGCCGATGTCTTAGCCGTCTCAGGCGGCGAAGGTAAGATCGGCAAGCCGGAGTCCGACGCACGTGTTGTCGGCGAAGTAGTGGAAGAAGGCCGTGGCGCTAAAATTCTGGTCTTTCATTACAAACGAAAGAAGCAATATAAGAAGCTGCGCGGGCACCGTCAGTCCTACACCGCGGTGCGCATCACAGAGATTGCATTCGACGGCCAGAGCTTTAAGGCTCCTGAAGTGGCGAAAAAGCAGCCGAAGGTGAAGAAGGCTGCGGCAGAGCACGATCACGCGACTGTTGAGCATGAAGAAGTGAAGGCTCACGCCACGGCTACGAAGGGCCACGCGAAGAAGAAAGCGGCTCCCAAGAAAGCGGCGAAGAAATCGGCTGCAAAGAAAAAGAAATAGAACGAGTTCGATAAAACGACTGAGAGCTGAGAGTGATCCATGGCACATAAAAAGGGACAAGGAACATCACGAAACGGCCGCGACTCCAACGCGCAGCGGCTTGGATTTAAAGCATTCGGCGGGCAGATCGTGCCGGGCGGGACGATCATTGTGCGCCAACGCGGAACGCGGGTGAAGCCCGGACTGAACGTGGGTCGCGGCAAAGACGATACGCTTTTTGCCAAGATTACCGGCCGCATCAAGTTCCTGAACAAAGGTTCGATGGGAAAGTTTGTGATGGTCGAACCGATGGAAGTGATGGAGTAGCTGAGCCCTAAAGCCCGCTGTTCGACATACGCGGCTACTAGGGACGGATGTCGAGGGCGATCCAAATATCGTCGCGTTCGTAGAGCAATTGCAACTCCAGACGCTCTTCGTTACCAGCTGCACGGATTTTATAATCCTTGCCGACGATGACAGTGGGCACAGACAGGGAGCACGAGTCACCAAAGCCGATTTTGGCTTTAAAAAGTCCTGCCACGATGTTGCAGATTTCGCCGACCGCATCGCACTTCTGCGTAGCGGCGTCTTCCAACGACACTCCTAACATCTGAGAAGCAAGCTTTATAGCCGCCGCCTCTCTGCAGCGAAGGGTGAGGATCGCAGAAAGAGGACCTGCGATACCGACCATGCCTGTGACATGAGCCACAAGGGAGATGGCGCTCTCTTCTGGAACGGTGAGTGCGACGCCAACCATGGTGGAGAAAACTTCCATCGCGGTCTCACGCAGGATGTCTGGCCAGTCGGATCGTGGCGCGGTGAGGCGGATTTCTCCCAGGTATCCAAACACTCCGGTCCGCAACGGCTTGATGTCGGTGCCGCTCACTATTGAGTGTTCATCGGCCGCGCGTCGGGTTTTCACCAGTTACAAGGTTTTAAGAAAATGAGCGTGTAGTCGCGGTAAGCGGTAATGAGCGCGTAAACCGATATACTCGGAATCTGAGCCGGTTTCTACGCAGTTGAGCAGCAATAGACATGTTCATTGATGAGGCAAGAATACGGGTGAAGGCGGGCGACGGTGGCAATGGCTGCATGGCCTTCCGTCGCGAAAAATATGTTCCGCGAGGAGGCCCGTCCGGCGGCGACGGCGGCAAGGGCGGAGATGTGATTATGGAGTCAAGCGAGCGGCACAACACGCTCGTCCATTTTCGATTCAATCCCGAATACAAGGCCGAGCGCGGACGGCACGGCGAAGGCTCGAATAAGACCGGGCGCGAAGGCGAAGATGTAATTTTGAAAGTTCCGGTGGGAACGATTGTCTATGACGAGGAGACGGGCGAAAAGGTCTTTGACTTTTCAGGCCCGGATCAGCGAATGGTGATCGCTCGCGGCGGGCGCGGCGGGCGCGGCAATGCCCGCTTCGCGACTTCAGTACATCAGGCCCCGCGCGAGCATGAGCCGGGGCGTCCGGGGGAAGAGCACAACTACCGGCTCGAGCTGAAGTTGCTTGCGGATGTCGGACTGGTTGGATTTCCGAACGTGGGTAAGTCGACGCTGGTATCGCGCATCTCGGCGGCCCGGCCAAAGATTGCGGACTATCCATTCACCACGCTTGAGCCGAACCTTGGCGTGGTTGCCGTGGGAGATCCAAATGACGAGATCAGCTTTGTGGTGGCGGATATTCCCGGTTTGATCGAAGGCGCCCATACCGGGTCCGGGCTCGGCACTCAGTTTCTGCGACACATTGAGCGCACACGACTGCTGGTTCACATGGTCGATGTTTCCGACGCAAGCGGCCGTCCCGATGTGGTGAAGGATGTGGAAGTGATTAATGGCGAGTTAGCCAGCTTTGGCGCTCACCTGGAAGAAAAGCCGATGATCATGGTGGCGTCGAAAATTGACGTGGCGAATAAAGAGAAAGTTGCGGCGCTCAAGCGCTACGCGAAGAAGCACAAGCTGAAGCTGTACGAAATTTCAGCGGTGACCGGCAAAGGGATTGAAGAGCTGAAGTACGCGATGGCCGAGGAAGTTAAGAACATGCGCGAGCAGCAAGCTGAGGCCGCAAAAGCCCCCCACGGCCAGGAAGCCTAATTCACCTTGCGGTTTCAGGCGCTGAAAGATCAGGCGCGGGGTAGATTGTGTCCGTGCTGAAAGTGATACTGCAGAATTTTTGCCGCCAGTGCGGGGGGCATTTCAGACGCAGCCGACTCCACCGTGCGAACAATTTCTCCCCGGCAGATTACTTCTGTAGGCGAGAGCCCCGCGATCTCGGAGGGCAGCACGAGGTTAATTTCCAGTTGAATGCTGGGCTGCAAGGCATCCTCTGCCTGAAAGAGCAGACCGGAACGGCTGATGTCTCGGGTCTCGCCGTGATGCCACTTCTCTTCATCCAGGCGACGATATTTCAGGGGCAGATGAAGCTGAAACCGCGGTGCTCTTGACAGCGGGTGCTCGGGACGCACCCGGGAAGCGGACGCGGTTTGAACCGGTACCTCGCCTTCGCGAAGGACGGGCCTCGCATCCAGCACTTCGCGGACTTTGCTTTTTAGATCGCGCAGCGTAAAGGGCTTCTGCAGCAGGTGCACTCCCGCGTCCAGCGTGCCATTGTGGCCGATCACATTCTCGGTATAGCCGGACATGTAAAGAACTTTGGTCTGCGGACGGATTTCGGAGATGCGCTGCGCGAGTTCACGTCCGTTCATACCGGGCATGATCACGTCGGTCAGCAGCAGGTGGATCACGCCCTCGTGGGCGACTGCGATTTGCATGGCTACCGCGCCGTCAGCAGCTTCGATGACTTTGTAGCCTTGTTTTTCCAGAAACTGCCGAGCCAGGTAACGGAGGTTGGCTTCGTCCTCGGCCAGAAGGATCGTCTCGGTCCCGGGTTCGGTAGCGTCTGCCTCTTCCGATGAGACGACTTGCGCAATGCTCTCCGCTCTTTCGGCAACGCGCGGCAGGTAAATTTTGAAGGTGGTGCCTTTGCCGGGCTCGCTGAAGACCCAGATGTATCCCCCGCTCTGCTTGACGATTCCGTAGACGGTGGAGAGCCCCAACCCGGTGCCTTTCGTGCCTTTCGTGGTAAAGAATGGCTCGAAGATATGGGATTGAGTATCGGAATCCATCCCCAGACCCGTGTCGCTGATCGAAAGGATCACGTAATCGCCGGGGCGGAGGGGGGCGTGATAGCGGGCGTAGTCTTCGTCGAGGGAAATGTTGGAGGTCTCGATGGTGAGCTTGCCGCCAGAAGGCATGGCGTCGCGCGCGTTCACCGCGAGGTTCATGATTACCTGATCAATTTGACCCGCATCGGCGCGGACAGCGCCTAGTTCAGGGGCAGGAACCATCACGAGATCGATATCCTCACCGATCACGCGGGTGAGCATCTTGAGGTTTTCAGTGACGACTTCGTTGAGATCAAGAATCTTTGGAGCGAGCATCTGCTTGCGGCTGAAGGCAAGAAGCTGGCGAGTAAGCGTAGACGCACGCTGGGAAGCCCCGGCGATTTCCTGTGCCGGGCCGCGGAGGGCGGGATCCGGTCCCAGGCGGTCCAGCAGGAATTCTGAATAGCCGGAAATCACCATGAGCAGGTTATTGAAGTCGTGGGCAATGCCGCCGGCCAACCTACCAACGGCTTCCATCTTTTGCGATTGACGGAGTTGCTGCTCCAGGGCGCGACGTTCGGTGACATCTTCGGCAAATAGCTCGAAAGCGGTGCCGCGATCGCCGTCAGACACGGCCCGCCCGGACACCCGGACGACGGTGCTCATTCCATCTTTCCGCTTCCATTCCGCGATGAGGCCATTAAAGGGCGTAGCCGCACGAAGATGGTCGGCTAGCTCAAACCACTGATGGGTATCCGCGTAAAGTCCGCCGAGATGTTTTCCGATGAGATCCTCGGTAATGGAATAGCCCAACATCGCCAGAAGAGCGGGATTCGCATCCATCACTTGGCCGGCGGAGTCACAACGGCAGATGCCGTAGGGAGCGTTGGTGACAAGGGAGCGGAAGTTCATCTCGGAGCGACGCAAACCTTCCTGTGCAGCACGCAATGCAGCGTTAAACCAGCAGATGAGCGCCGCCAGTACTACGAACAGTGCGAGGCGCATCATGGTGGAACGAAATTGCGCCGGCGTCTGTTCGGAGGAAAACGAGAAATAAGCGCTGACGGTCAGCGCGAACGAAGTGGCGACCAGGCCCGGCTTCCACCCCCCATACCAGGCGCTTACCATCACGGCGACGGCGAATACAGCGAGCCGGCTCTCGGTAACGTTGGGAAGTAGTAATGCGGGGATCAGTGCAAGGGTGGTACTGAGCACCGCGACGCCGTAGCGCAGTATTGGCGCACGGGCAGGTTGGATGCGGAGTAGGGGGAGGGTTACTCGCATGTGATTGACAATAATGACATCTTCTTAGATGCGCCAGATTACAGGAGTTCACTCCAAATTCTTACGCCGTGAGTTCCTTGGAAGTTATGAGGTGTGGCGGATGGGCAATGTCCGGAAGGCCAGGGGTGGTCGAAACGTGGACGCGGAACTTTGAAAGCCTCGACCAAGCGCGCGGGAAAAAGTTCGGCTTGCCAAGAAGGCAGGAAAACCGTGACACTAACCGCGCATGAATATTGGATTGTTTGGTGGGACTTTTGATCCCATCCATCGAGGACATCTGGCGCTGGCGCGCGCCGCACGCGAGCGCTGCAAGCTCGGGCGGATTCTGTTCGTGCCCGCGAATGTTCCGCCCCACAAGCAGCGCCAACCGTTATCGTCCTTCGCTCACCGTTATGCGATGATCGTTCTCGCCACTGCTCAGGAGAAGGGTTTCATTCCTTCGTTGCTCGAATCCCCGGAAGGGTTCGACGTGCAGAAAGCACCCGGAAAAAAAGAAAGAGAGCGCGAGGCAAAGCCGAATTATACGATTGACACCATTCGGCGGCTGAAGCAATCGTGCAAACAGGGTGACCGCCTATTCTTGCTGATCGGCATTGACGCTTTCGCGGACATTGCCAAGTGGCACAAAGCTGAGGAGCTTTTTCGCGAGTGCGCGTTTGTCGTGGCGAGCCGCCCGGGTTATTCATTGGCGGATGTTGCCAATGCGTTGCCACCAAGTCTGCGGCCGCGAGTTGAGGCGACGCGGCCGTTCCACAAGCAGGCTGCCACGGGAGATCTGGTGTTGAGCGGCGTCAACGTTCATCTACTGGACGAGGTTTACCAACCGATTTCTTCCACTTCGATCCGCGAGGCGGCGGCGAGCGGCAAGCCGCTGAAAAGGTTCGTGGAAGAGTCAGTGGCTGACTACATAAAAAAAGTCGGCTTGTACAGAGAAACGTTTCCACAGGAATGACTTCGGCGACGGGCATCTGTACCAGTTACAATGATCGTGATCACACCACCCATTGCATGAAAAAAAGTGACTTGAAATTACAGGTGGCGGCTGCCATTCAGGCCTGCCTTGACAAAAAAGCGGAAGAACTCTCCATTCTCGAAATGGAGAAGGGATCATCCTTCACCGATTACTTCGTGTTATGCAGCGGTACGAACCCCCGGCAGGTGCAGGCGATCGCCGACGAAGTGGAACTGCGCTTGAAGAAAGCTGGTTTGCAGCCGGCCCACGTCGAAGGTTACAAGCAGGCGGAATGGATACTGGTGGATTACGTGGATTTTATTGTTCACGTCTTCTCCGAAAAGGCTCGCAAGTTTTATGACCTGGAGCGCCTGTGGAAGACGGCGAAGCGGCTGGAACCATCGGAGTTAAAGGCAAAGCCGCGAGCCAAAGCGATTTCCAAGACCAAAACGAAGAGCGCTCCCGCGAAGCGAACTGCGGCGACGGCTCCGAGTCGCAAGCGGGCCTAGTTCTTTTTGGCCCCGGGCGGTTCTTCTTAGGCGATGTCGCACCCGATGTTCTATGGGATCTTCCTCCAAATCGATCACTTCGGATCCACCGAACTGGGGAAGCTCGTACCGGCTTGTCGCATCCGACAAGTGGAAAACGAAATCGGCAGCGATGGGCAAGGCCGTTACCGCTGCACTGGTCGACTATGCCCAGCCGAGGGCTGGTATGCGAGTGCTGGACCTGGCCAGCGGGACGGGCGAACCTGCTATCAGCATCGCGATGCGCCTGGGGTCGCAGGGTGAGGTCACTGCGCTTGACTTGAGCGCTGATCTCCTGGAAATCGCCAGAGGGAGAGCGCAGGAGCGTGGATTGGATAAGTTTTTCACTCAACAGGGGGATGCACAGCACTTACCGTTTGAGGACGGCAGTTTCGATTTGGCCACATGCCGGTTCGGAGTGATGTTCTTTCCGGATGCGGATGCGGCGATGCGCGAATTGCACCGTGTTCTGAAGAAGGAAGCACGCGCATGCTTTGTAGCGTGGGGACCCTTCGAACAGCCATATTGGCAAAGCACGATGGGCGTTGTGCACCGTCACGTAGGCGGCGCTCTTTTGCCGGAGGGTGGGGCTGACCCCTTTCGATTCGCGAAGCCAGGCAGTCTTTCCGCCGTTCTGCGAAGCGGCGGGTTTCGCGCAGTGGAAGAAGAAACGAAAACGTTGCCCTGGACTTGGCCGGGCACCGCCGAGGAAGTTTGGGAGCAGGCCCAGGCCGTGTCGGTGCCCTTCCGGCCGATGCTCGATCGCGTCTCCGCCGATGAATGGCCCCGAATTCATAACGAAGTACTGGCGGCCATTGGACAATACGTACGCGGAGAGAACATCGAGTTTGGCGCGTCTGTGGTTCTGGCATCCGGAACGAAGTAGGCCAGCGGTGAAGTGAAATGGCGTGATTATTAGGATCGCATGGGTCGGGAAGACGAAAGAGCCGGCGATCCAATCGCTGACGGATGAGTATTTGAAAAGGATCGCGCGTTATGTTCCAGTGGAGGG
>Ga0209006_10002063_pt1 | contig 18269 bp, 18 predicted proteins | sample JacPin_JW_Ref_O2_FD_188567 | JGI IMG/M metagenome (GOLD analysis project Ga0209006, IMG submission 188567) | Forest soil microbial communities from Algoma, Ontario, Canada - Jack Pine, Ontario site 1_JW_Ref_O2 (SPAdes) (version 2) | ecosystem: Environmental > Terrestrial > Soil > Boreal... | reverse complement strand
TACGCATGCCGCGGCGTATATCGTGCTCCATGCATCATCGAGCGGGCACGGCGTGCGGCTCTACAGCGCGATGCTGCCGTACGAGACGGCGGCTGGCGACGATCGGGGATCGTTTCGGTCGTGGACCCTCGCGCAGCACGCATATATTCCCATGAGCCAGTTGGCGGTCACATCTGTCGCCGCGGAAATACAACGGCGGCAGATTCCGGTGCGCACTCTTCTGGCGCCGCTGCGACCGCTTAATAACATCACTACCGCCGCGTTGGCCGTGGAAATTGCGCCGCTCGGCTCGGACGCTGCGCAACTGACCGCGCCCGATTATCAACAACTAGTGACCAGCGCCGTAGCCACCGCCATCGCCGCGGCGCGTGACAGGTTGGGAGCGACCCCATAATGAAGGCTAGAAAATATGATGGAGAGCAGAAAATGATCGAACGCAGACGATGATTATCCGCGCCTCCATTCCGCGCCATTTGGTCATTGCCATGGCGGTGTTGCTGCTGGCGGTGCTCGGCATGAGCCTGTATGTCTGGCGCATGCGGGCCCGCGCGGCTGCGCTTCCGGTGCAGGCGACCGACAGCCGCCCGATTGCGCCTCCGGTGATGGGCCCAACGGAAACCGTGACTCTATTTGTAGCGCAGGACGACAACACTTCCCTGCGGGCCGAGGCCGCGCAGATTCCTCTACCCTCAGGCCGGCAGGAGCGTGCGGAAGAATTGCTGCGAGCCTTGCTGACACGTTATCTGGACAAGAATTCTCCGCATCCCATGGCGCCGGGCGCCGATGTGCGCAGCGTTTTTCTGGTCGATCCTGGCCTGGTCGTAATCGATGTGACTGCATCGTTTGCCGATGGCCACCGCTCCGGCATTCTGGTGGAAGAACTGACCGTCGCCTCGCTGATTCATACCATCTCGGCCAATATTCCCGGCGTGCTGCGAGTGAAGATTCTGGTCGACGGCAAGGAACGGGAAACGCTGGCGGGCCATGCGGATCTTTCCGGCTTCTACGATGTGACAGCCGTGAATCAGCTGGCCGCGGAGTTGCAAGCGGTCGAGTAAGACCTCAAGACGCTGAGCCAGGGACCATTTACAATCGCCGTGCATGTATTTTCGCTCAGACAATCGCGCTATCGACCAGCTTCGTCCCGTCAGCATCACTCCTGGATTCATCACCACGGCGGAAGGGTCCGCCCTCATCGAAGTAGGCAACACGCGCGTGATCTGCACGGCGTCGATTGAGGAGACGGTGCCGTCGTTTATGCGCAACAGCGGTAAGGGATGGATCTCCAGCGAGTATTCCATGCTGCCGCGTGCGACCTTGACGCGCACGCCGCGCGAGGTCACCAAAGGGCGCCAGAGCGGGCGCACGCATGAAATCCAGCGGCTGATTGGGCGATCCTTGCGGGCCGTGACAGATTTATCCCGGCTGGGCGAGCGCACGATTTGGATCGATTGCGACGTGATTCAAGCCGACGGCGGAACGCGGACGGCTTCGATCACGGGAGCGTTCGTGGCTCTGGGACTGGCGCTGGAAAAGTTGGTGGAGGCGGGGACTCTGACTTCGGTCCCGCTGAAAGATTTTGTCGCTGCGGTGAGCGTGGGAATCGTGGATGGAGAGATTCTGCTCGATCTCTGCTACGAAGAGGACTCGCGCGCCGACGTGGACATGAACTTCGTCATGACCGCCGGGCATAAATTCGTGGAAGTGCAGGCGACCGCCGAGCACCACGTCTTTGACGAACATCAGCTGAATAAAATGCTCGCCTTTGCGCGGCAGGGGGTTCAGTCGCTGATCGCGCGGCAGCAGGCGGTGTTGAGCGGGTTGACGCTCAGGCAATAGTTTGGACCGGGGCACGAGCGTTTTTTGCTTGTGTCCATTTTGGGCACACAGTATCATAGAAGCTGACCCGGTCGGCGCAGTTCATGCGAATCATCGCGCGCAAGACGCTTCGCGACTTTGTGGAGTCGCTGCATAGCAACAAGGATCAGAAAGCCGTGAAGGCTGCCCTTGACGCATGGTTTCACGAGGCTCGAAACGCGCGTTGGGAAACACCGGTTGCGGTCATGAAAAGCTATGCCAATGCAAGCATCGTCGGTGACGACAGGGTCGTCTTCAACATCAAGGGAAATGCCTATCGGCTGGTCGTCGCGATCGACTATGGGCGGCAAATTGTTTTCATCAAGTGGCTTGGCACGCATACGAGTTACGACAAGATCGATGTGAAGTCGGTGAAATATGCAGATTAAGCCCATCCGAACGGAACGAGACTATACAGCCGCACTGCGCCGCATTGAGGCGTTGTGGGGGGCGGCTCCGGAAACGCCTAGCGGCGACGAATTAGATGTCCTGGTTACGTTGGTGGAGGCTTACGAACTGGATCGCTATCCGGTGGACCTGCCCGATCCGATTGAGGCTATCAAGTTCCGGCTGGAGCAAGAACGAAAGGATTACCGCGCACTGATTGGAGTGATCGGTCAGAGAAGCCGCGTGTACGAGGTCATGCGGCGGGCGCGTCCTTTGTCGCTCAACATGATTCGCAGATTGCACAGCAAACTGCGAATCCCCGCTCAGGTCCTGATTCAGCCTTCGGATCCAGAGGCCGCTTCAAGGCGCGGCGCACGTCGGCGGTCACAGCGCACACTAGGGAGATAAAGTTCGGGCCACGCTGCTTTAAACTCGTCGAGTGGCCCCGCGCAGTCGTGCTGGAGGCTTTCCAAATGAATAAGGTCAACCTAGTCCTCCGCGCCGCTACGGTGCTTGCTTGTTCCTGGTGTTTCGCCCAATCGGCGGCTCCAACCCCCGGAGCCTCGCAGCCCACCATCCTTTACGGCGCCGCTTACTACAACGAATACATGCCGGCAGATTTGCAGCCCGGACGTTTGGATAAAGACGTCGCGCTGATGAAATCTGCGGGCATCACAGTAGTACGAATGGGTGAATCCACATGGAGCCTATGGGAGCCAGCCGACGGGCGTTTTGAGTATGCGTGGATGGATCGCGTGGTGGATGCGATGGGCAAGGCGGGGATCAAGGTCATCATGGGCACGCCGACGTATTCCATTCCTACGTGGATGGCGCATGCGCATCCCGAGATTCTGGCGCGGCCGCTGGGTGGGGCGTTTGTCGGCTACGGCATGCGGCAGAACATGGATTTCGACAATCCCACGTTTCGTTTTTATGCCGAGCGCGTGATCGCCAATCTGGTCAGCCACTACAAAGACAATCCCGCGGTGATTGGCTGGCAGATCGACAATGAGACTGCACCTTACGGCGCTTCAAATGCCGATGTGTTTACCGGTTTTGTGGATCATCTCAAACAAAAGTTCGGCACTACGGATGCGCTTAACAAGGCGTGGTTCCTGAACTACTGGGGCGAGGATGTGAACGATTGGGCGGACATGCCCACGCGGGATAACGCTACCAGCACCAGTTACAAGCTGGAATGGTCGCGCTGGCAGCAGATGCGCGTCACCAAGTATTTGGCGTGGCAGGCGGCACTGGTGCGAAAGTATCGCCGCGCGGATCAGTTTGTTACGCAGGATTTCGGCAGCATGATGAAGGCCGAGGTGAACGAACCAGATATAACCTCCGTGCTCGATGTGGTCGCGAACAATCCTTACCACGGAACGCAGGATCACTTCGACGGATGGTGGCAGGCTTTGCAGGGCGACTTCTCACGCTCGCTGAAGCATACGAATTTTCTGGTGACCGAAACCAATGCGCAGACGCTGGGATGGGATTCGGCAGGGCAATTTCCTCCGTACGACGGGCAGTTGCGGCTGGACGTTTACACAGATGTTTCCAGCGGCGCCAACATGGTCGAGTACTGGCACTGGCATTCGATCCATTCAGGGCAGGAGACATATTGGAAAGGCGTGCTCAGCCACGACTTGCAACCGAATCGTGCCTACGCGGAAGTTACGCGCATCGCGCACGAATTGCAGAAGGTCGGCCCTGAACTAGCCGACATGAAGATTCATAATCAAGTGGCCATCCTTTACAGCGTGGATTCGTCGAATGGCAACAGCTTTATGCCGTTCGAGCGGCAGGAGGGTTCGGGGTGGGTGCCGGGCAAAGCGGCTGGAGGTTATAACGCGATCGTCAGCCAACTGCATCGATCACTTTACCTGGCCAACGTGGGCGCCGACTTTGTCTTTCCCGATGCGAGCGCGGCCGAGTTGGCGCAATATAAGCTGCTGATCGTTCCCTGTCTCTACGTTGCCGATGATGCGTTGCTGAAAAGAATCTCGGATTACGTCCACGGCGGCGGCCATGTTCTGATGACCTTCAAAAGCGGCTTCACCAACGAAAATTCTGCTGTGCGCTGGGAGCTTGCGCCCGGGCCGCTGCGCCAAGCTGCCGGCTTTACTTATCAAGAATTTTCCAATCTCGAACATCCGCTGGAATTGAAAGGCGATCCATTCCAAGTGGGCGAAGAGAACAAAGTCAGCACCTGGGCGGAATTCTTGCAGCTAACGACGGCGCAGCCTCTGGCTTTTTACGACCATCCATTTTTTGGCCGCTGGCCTGCGATCACCACGAACCACTTCGGATCGGGAACGCTCACCTATGAGGGCACAGCTCTTTCCGACAAACTTCAGGAAGCAGTTGTCCTGGGCGAACTCCGCGCTGCCGGGCTTACCGGAGCGGACCAGCAGCTTCCGACAAACGTTCGCGTCAAGCACGGCATCAGCCGCGATGGACACCGCCTGCATTACTATCTCAACTATTCCAGCGTTCCGGCGACGTTAAGCTATGCCTATGGGACGGGCAGCGATCTGCTCAGCGGCCAGGCCTTGTCGCAGGGACAGCGGACCACCCTGCAATCGTGGGACCTTGTCATCGTGAAAGAGAACCGGCCGGCTCAATAAACCCTCGCTGTAAGATAGACACAGACGTGGCAACCGCCCTTTCGTTCTCCCCTAGTTTCCTCGGCGGGTTCCGAACTGGACCCTTCCCAAATTGGTGATCCTCCTTCTAATTTTTCCGCGGAACCACCATCGAAATCTGTACAGACTGCCGAGCAGGCGCTAAGTTGGGAGGGCAATCCCTATTATTCCCATGATGATCCGCCGGCACGAACCAGGAATCGACGTAGGCTTCTCTCTCAGCGTGTGCGGCATCAACACCCGCGGAGAGCGCTTTATGCAGGAAGTCCAGGCCCGCAACATCAGCGTCACCGGTGCCTTGCTCTCCCACGTGGATGCGGACTTGCGAACCGGAGATGTGATCGGAATTCTCTATGCCGGAAGAAAAGCCCGCTTCCGCGTGATCTGGGCGCGATCCTACGGCGCCAGCTTGAAGGTGCAAGCCGCCATCCACCGCATGGAAGGCGACGATTGTCCGTGGCTCGATCTGTTGTCCGAAGAGCCGAGCGTTAGCGCGCAGGCGTGATGATGCGTTGGTAACTAGTTCGCCAGTTGAATGCTCTCCTAAGCGATCCACACCGTCTTGGCGTTCATGAACTCGCGAATGCCTGCGGCCCCCAACTCGCGCCCATGGCCGGATTGCTTTACCCCGCCAAAGGGAACACGCGTATCGGATGCCACCATCTTGTTTATGAAAACCATGCCGGCTTCGAGTTCGTTGACAAAGCGCTCGCGTTCTTTATCGTCATTCGTCCACGCACTGGCACCTAGGCCAAAGCGGACGTCGTTGGCAATGCGAATGGCCTCGTCCTGATCCTTGACGTGAAAGATCGACGCCACCGGCCCAAAGAATTCTTCGCCGTAGGCCGGCGAGTCCTTGGGAATGTTCGTCAACACAGTCGGCGCATAGAAGTTCCCCGGCAGCTTAAGCGGATGACCACCGGTCAGCACCTTAGCACCGGCCTTCACACTCTTCTGCACGTCGGCGTCAAGCGAAGTAACTGCATCTGCCGTGGCGAGCGGACCTAGTTCAGTTTTCTCGTCGAAGGGATCTCCGATTCGCAAATTCTCCATGCGAGCGACAAACTTGCGTTCGAACTCAGCGGCAATCGGCTCCGCCACGATGAAACGTTTCGCTGCAATGCAGGACTGGCCGTTATTGATGACGCGGGCTTCAACGGCCGTAGCCACGGCAGCATCCAGATTGGCGCTGGGCATCACGATAAACGGATCGCTGCCGCCCAGCTCGAGCACGACTTTCTTGATGCGCTTGGCCGCGCCCACTCCCACCTGAATGCCAGCTTGCTCGCTTCCGGTGAGGGTAGCGGCTACCACGCGTGGATCGTTGAGAATGGCATCCACCTGTTGCGAACCGATCAGCAGCGTTTGGAATGCGCCTGCGGGAAATCCCGCTTCCAGAAAAAGCGATTCGATCGCCAGAGCGCACTGCGGAACGTTAGACGCGTGTTTCAGCAGGCCGACATTGCCCGCCATCAAAGCCGGGGCCGCAAAGCGAATCACCTGCCAGAATGGAAAATTCCACGGCATCACAGCCAGCACCGGCCCGATGGGCAGGTATCGAACAAAACTTTTTTTCGCGCCAGTCTCAATGACTTCGTCGGCCAGAAATCTTTCCGCGTTCTCCGCGTAGTAGCGGCAGGCGGTGGTGCACTTGGCCGCTTCAGCTACAGCCGCTTTATAGGGCTTGCCCATTTCCAGGGTCATCAGATGCCCGAATTTTTCCTTGTCACGGTCGAGAATCTCGGCGGCTTTGTTCATGCGGCGCGCGCGCTCGGCGAACGGCGTCTTGCGTCCGGCCTGGAATGTTTTCACCGCGAGTTGCAGTTTCTGCTCGATCTCCGCCCCCGATAGAGGCTCGAACGTCTTGACGAGTTCTCCCGTGGCAGGATTGATTGTGGCAATGGCCATGATGACGGTTCCCCTCTTCGTTTATATAACGACACTTCTGCTCTTCGCCAGACTTCCAAGTTTAATGCGACGGAGTGGCCTCTGCACCCTGCATCCGATGATTTACAATAAGCTGTCTTCAACGCACTCATCTTTCTCACCCTATAGCACGGAGGAACCATGAAGCTCACACCAGGAAAGCTGGCTGGTCTCAAAAGAGTCTCGAACGAACGTGGAGTTATCGCGGCGGCTGCCATGGATCAGCGCGGATCGCTGCAAAAATCGCTGGGCAAGGAAAAAGGCGGCGAAGTCAGCGACGCCATGATGGAAGAGTTCAAGTCGCTGGTCAGTGAGGTTCTGACCCCGCATGCCACCGCCATCCTGCTCGACCCGGAATGGGGATTGCCGGCCGCGAAACGCCGCGCCAAAAATGCCGGCCTGTTGCTGGCCTATGAAAAGACCGGATACGACAAGACCGGTCCGGGCCGCCTGCCCGATCTGCTCGATCGCTGGTCGGCGCGCCGGCTCAAAGAAGCCGGAGCGGATTGCGTTAAGATTTTGCTTTACTACACGCCGGACGATCCCAAGCCGGTCAACGAGACCAAGCACGCGTGGGTGGAGCGCATCGGCGACGAGTGCCGTGCCAACGACGTTCCTTTCTTCCTCGAATTTGTCGGCTATGACGAGGGCGCGGATGAGAAGGGCCTGGACTACGCCAAGAAAAAGCCGCACATCGTCACCGAAAGCATGCGCGAGTTCACCAAAGACCGCTACGGCGTCGATGTGCTGAAGGTGGAAGTTCCGGTGAACATGAAATTCGTGGAAGGCGTAAAGTGTTTCGCCGGGCAGAAGGCTTACTCCAAGAGCGAGGCCATCGACCTGTTTCACAAGGCGGCCAACGTGGCCACCAAGCCGTTTATTTATCTTTCGGCGGGCGTGAGCAATGCCGAATTCAGCGAGACTCTGGAGCTGGCTGGAGAATCCGGCGTGAAGTTCAACGGCGTGCTCTGCGGACGCGCCACCTGGAAAGATGGAATCCCGGTCTACGCCAAGCAGGGTGCAGCGGCGTTCCGCAAATGGCTGGAAACCGAAGGCGTAAAGAACATCAACAACGTCAACGACAAGCTGAAGGCGGCGACCTCATGGTACAAGATTTATGAAGTCGAGCCGGCGTTAGTGGGAGCTTGAGCCTTAGATCGAGCTTAAGTTGTTGTGAAATCTAACGGGCGTGCAAGAAAAGGCGCGGGCGAATCGTCCGCGCCGTTCTTTGTTACTAGATTTTGTTCGGAGACGCGAACTGCTTCATGGTTCGACGCTGAACACGGTACCCAAACATTCACGCTGGGTACATATTCCCCCTCCTTGGGTCGTTCCGTAGAGCGTGCCCGACTTCGGGCGGAGAGTCAGCCCCGCATCGTCCTCGCCAAGGCCTTGCAGGTTGGCTAAGTTGTAGAGCGTAGTCTCCGTCCATATTCCGCCCTGCGCGGACGGTGGCGAGATGCGAAAAACGGTACTGCTGTCTCTGCCATAAAGATTACCCGCGTTATCGTGAACCACTCCGCCGGTGGGACCTCCGCCATCACCATCGTCCTGAAAGCTGTAAAGCACTGTCTCCGTCCACGCTCCCCCGGATTGACCCGGTTTGGCCAGTTCGAAAACCGTTCCGTAACCACCATAGGTCGCGCCGTATTGCCCGCCGCGAGAAGTTGTGCCGTAAAGATTGCCGTTCGCGCCAATCATCAGGCTATCCAAAGGATAGTTCCCGTCGGGCATTCCCTTAAAGCTGTAGAGCACTTTTTCCGTCCAAGCGCCGCCCTGCGTCGCCGGGGGCTCCAGTTTAAAAATCACGCCGCATCCGCTTCCGCACGCCGGGTTGCCGCCATCGTCTGTCGCGCCGTAAATATTGCCCTCGGCGTCCAGAACGGGGCCTCCCAGCGGAAAGGAACCGTCCGTCGATCCTCCCTGAAAACTGTAAAGCAAGTTATAGGTCCAGCCGCCACCCTGCGCTACCGGAGGCGCCAACTGAAACACTCCGCCATAGGTCGCGCCCCCGTATCCATAGAGATTGCCCGACTTGTCGACCGCGAGGTAGTAGGGAAAATCGTATCCGTTCTGCGAGACAGAAAAGTTGTAGATGGTGTACTCGGTCCAACTGCCGCCCTGCGTTGCCGGCGGGACCAATTGGTAGATTGTGCCGTCCCCCAACGTACCGCCCCAGCTTGTAGTTCCGTACAGATTCCCCGCTTGATCCAAAGTGACGCCGCCCGACGGCAGAGCGCCATCGAGACCGTCTGTGAACCGGTAGAGGACAGTCTCCGTCCATGGACCGGTGCGTGAAGCCGGGGGAGTGAGTTCAAAGACGATGCCACAGCCGAACGGATAATTCTTGGCGCCCCCACATTTCGTACTGCCACCGCCCTCGTACGTCGTGCCATAAAGATTGCCAGCCGCGTCCGCCACCATCGTCGCCATAGGCCAATTACCATCAGCGCCGCCTTTGAAATGATAAATCGCGCTTTGACCGAACACCGCTACGCTCGCCGCCAGCATCATTAGGGCGATACCCATGAACGTTGTCAAATGTCCGGCGGAATAACCTGAAAATTCTTTGCGTGGCATGGATGAATACCTCGTGACGGGAGTCTTGCGCTTCGCGGAGATGCAAACTCAAGAACTGGATTGGTTGGGAAGCAAAGCGTCGCACGGATTCTAGCTTGGCCAAGCTTGCGGCACAATATGAAGGTTCTTGCACACGCCATGTGCAGGCAGGGTCTTGGTGGAAGGAGAGACCACAGCAGGCAAGCCGGGGGTCCCAGCTTTAAGTGTATGTTTTCCGAACTCGCGCCTGGATAATCTTCGCCAGCATTTTGCTGGATGCGGTCTGGACGGAACTAAATCCCGCGAGTGTTCTTTCCTGCCTACACAGACCTCACTGCGCCGTTGCGTAATAACCCATCTTCCAGTGCGCGTGCAGGAAGGCCAGTTGTTTGGGCAGTTTGAGTTTCACGTTAATCTTGTGCCACTTGCCGTCGCGCGGAACATCATCGGGACGATAGCCCAACACATATTGGGTACGCAACGCGGTGCCGATGAGCTTGGCGATATCCGGCATTTCGGTAGGGCTGGTAATGGTAAACGCCTGGCCGCCCGTCGGTTCCGCGATCTCCGACAGCAGGCTCGGCCCCATTAATTCTTCCTGGGTGGGCACATACCGGTCAAAAGTGCCGATGGAGTAGACAACCACATCCGATTCCCGCACCGCTTCCTCGATGTCATGCTCGCTGTAGCGGCTGTGGTTGTCGCCGCCGTCGGAAATGATCAGCAGGGCCTTCCTCGGATACTTCGCTTCCTTCATCTTCCCCACGCCCATATAGATTGCGTCCAGCAATGAGGTTCGTCCGTTGGCGCGCGTGTAAAGCAACTCGCTTTCCAGATCGGCGGGCTCGCTGGTAAAGTCTTTGGCCAAACGCGGCGTGTCGGAAAAAGTGATCATAAAAAACTCGTCCTGCACGTTGGCCGAGCCGCAAAACTGGTGAACCGCCTCGCGCACGCGCTCCAGCTTGTCGCGCATGCTGCCGCTGGTATCGAGAATGATGCCCACCGAAACGGGCGCATCTTCGCTGGAAAAATGCCGTATCTCCTGCGCCTTTTTGCCTTCGAAGACCTGGAAGTTATCGGATTGCAGGCCCACCACGATTCTCTGCATGGGGTCGATGACGCTGACTGGGACCAAGACCAGATTCACGTCTTTCTTAATGACGTGCAATCCGGCGGTCAAACCTGAAGAAGCGATGGAAGGCGATGCCGCCAGCGACCTTGGTGTGACATGAACGTCGTCTAATCCAGCTTGCGCCAGGACTGGAATCGACCCCAGCACGACTGGAAGTAACAACGGAAGGGATCGTTTCAGGGAAAAGCGCTTCAGGCAAGGTCGTTTCCAGGAAGACCGCTTCAGGGAGGCGGTTACAACAAGCGAGGCTAGCATGGTTCCACCGTTCGGCTGCGGCGGTTCGATCCCCGTTACAGCCGCCTATTCCTGTTTAGGATGAAGATTCCATCGGCACAATCAATTCAAAGCTGTAGCCATCCCGAAAAGATTTCTCGCGCCGGGCCAAGCTCCTACAGCGGTCCTGGTAACTCTTACTGTGAACTCGCATCGGCGGCTCTAGGATTCGGCGCTTGCGCTACTACCGCTTTTCCGCATGACCAATCCCAAGCCGTGCGTTTAGGATTAGTTGGCGCAAATATCCCAAGGCAAAATGACCGCCGAAGCGAAGCTGCCGATCCCGAATGTCGCCACCGCGAAACCTCAGACCGCTCTTATCACTGGAGCTTCCGGAGGCATCGGCTATGAACTGGCGAAACTCCTCGCCCGCGATCACACCAATCTGGTTCTGATCGCACGCAGCGGAGATAAGCTCGCTCAAGTCGCCCGCGAGCTGCACGGCAATTTCGCTTGCACCGTAAAGACCATTGCTCTCGATCTGTGCGATTCGCCCGCACCAAAGTTTTTGTTCGATCAGTTGCAGCGCGAAGGGATCGCTGTCGACATCTTGATCAACAACGCAGGCTTCGGAGCCTTCGGCGAGTTCGCACAAATGCCGGAGCGGGAAATCCTGGGCCAGGTCGAAGTGAACATCACCGCCCTCACCCACCTGACCCGGCTGTTCCTTCCGCCGATGATCGCCCGCCGCCGCGGCAAGATCATGAACGTCGCGTCCACCGCGGCCTTCCAGCCCGGACCGTTGATGGCCGTCTACTACGCCACCAAGGCCTACGTGCTCTCGTTCTCCGAGGCGCTGGCCAACGAGTTGGACAGATCGGGGGTTACGGTAACCTGCCTCTGTCCCGGCCCGACGAATACGGATTTCGCCCGGCGCGCGGGCAATGACAATTCCCGCTTGTTCAAGAAAATTGGCGGCATGAGCGCCGAAGCCGTGGCCCGCGACGGCTATCGAGGATTGATGGAAGGAAACACGGTCGTGATCTCGGGCCTGCAAAACTGGCTGGCCGCCGAATCGGTACGCTTCGCGCCGCGCAAGATGGTCACGGCGATATCGCGGTGGGTGTCAGAGAAGGTGGAATAGTAACTTTCGCTAGCTGTGTCTCTGATCGTCCGGCTTCAAAGCATTAGTCAGTCTCAATTCTGATACGCTACGTCTCAACTTATGCCAACTCTTATCGTTCAAGCTACCCGCATTGAAGCCGCAGGAAATAAGCCCAAGCTCATCGACGAATATATTGGCCGCGTGAACTCCAAGACTTCCGCCGCCAGCGTTGCCCACATGCGCAGTCCCGGCGGATGGGTGGAACCGGGACAGACTCCCGAGTTCGACGAGTTCACCGTGGTGTTGAAGGGCACGCTGCGAGTGGAACACAAGCTAGGACACCTGGACGTGGCAGCTGGCCAAGCCGTGGTCGCCCATGCCGGAGAGTGGGTTCGCTACTCTACTCCGAATGCCGAGGGGGCGGAGTACATCGCCGTGTGCCTGCCCGCGTTTTCCATGGAGACGGTACACCGGGATGTGTAGCTAGATTTCCACCAGCACGTCGCCATTCTCGATCTTCAGCGGATACACGGCGACTTTCATGGAAGGATTCTGCACCGCCTCACCGGTCGTAGGATTCCACTGCCAGCCGTGCCATGGGCAGACAATTTTGCCGCCGTCAATCATTCCCTGGCCCAGCGGTCCGCCGCGGTGCAGGCAGACGTTGTCCATGGCGCTGTAGCTGCCATTCACGTTGGCGACACAGATGGTCTTGTCGCCGCAGGGAAATTCTTTGGCCTCGTTCGCGGCGGGAAGGTCGGATTGAGCGGCGAGTTTGGTGAAAGTAGGCATGTGTGGAAACGAGCACTTAGCATTCAGCAAGTAGCATTCAGCCAACGCATTATTTTCGAAGCTCCCGACAATAGCTTTCAGAGGCTGAATGCTGAATGCTGATTGCTGAAGTGCTGAGTGCTGAATGCTGCTCACTTCGGCTGCATCGTCTGTGCAATCATCACCTGGCGCTTGAAGTTTTCCACCATGTTCGGATCGAGGCGAACTGCGGTGGGCTTCCGGGCCAGCGTCATGGTATCGATTTTGTCTTGCAGCTTGAGCAGCGCGTAAAAAAGATTCTCGGGACGCGGCGGGCAGCCGGTGACGTAAACGTCCGTGGGCACGATTTTGTCGACACCTTGCAGCACCGCGTAAGTGTTGAACGGCCCGCCCACCGAGGAACAGGCGCCCATCGAGATCACCCACTTGGGATCGGGCATCTGATCGTAGATGCGCTTGACGACGGGCGCCATCTTCAGCGTCACCGTGCCGGCGACGATCATCAGGTCGCTCTGCCGCGGACTGGGGCGAAATACTTCGGAGCCGAAGCGCGCAATGTCGAAGCGCGCCGTGGATGAAGCGATCATCTCGATGGCGCAGCAGGCCAGGCCAAACGTCATCGGCCACACGGCCGACTTGCGCGCCCAGTTGAAGACGTAGTCCACCGTGCTGATCATGAAATTCTTTTCGAACTTGTTTTGCAGCCAGCCCATGGGGAATCCTCGGTTATCGTTACAATGGCAGTCTAGGTAGAGGCACGGCGCGTGTCAATGGCAATGCCGGATTCGGAGAGATCGAACATTCAAGAATGAACGCAATCGTTCTGTACTTTGCATCAGAGGAGTCGCTCTATGCCGGAGCGGCTCTCTTGATTATTGCGATCGCTGTCTCACCCTACTTGAAGTATCCGCCGCTCTGTCGGCTGCGGAGTCTCGTTACCTGGGTGGCCTTGGCAATGATGGTGATGGCGTGTCCTCCATTTCCCTGGATTGTCGACATAATCTTCTTGGCCGCTTTCGCTGTGTGGCTATTTGCAACGAATCGGAGCGTATCGACGCCGTCTCCAACACGATTCCGAGCGGTAACGTCCCTGCCGCTTCTCATACTGCTGACGCTCCTCCCTGCATCCGAATTCCTCCACCGCAGAAAACCCGCGATCACAGGTGTTTCGAGCGACCATCTGGTGGTCATCGGACACTCCATCTCGGCGGGCATCGATCGCCGCACCCCTGCGTGGCCCTCCCTCTTGGAGCAAGACACCGGGGTGTCGGTGAAGAACCTGGCCGAGCCGGGCGCACAAGTGAAAGATGGATTGTCGATGGCGGAACAAGTGACACCTAGCGACCGAGTGTTACTAATCGAGATCGGCGGAAATGATCTGCTCGGCGGAACGCCCGCAGCCGGGTTTGCGAATGATTTGAACGCGATTCTTTCCAAACTGGCCATGCCTGGACGCGCCGTCGTCATGTTCGAGTTACCGCTGCTGCCCAACAAAATCGCATACGGGCAGGTGCAGCGGCGACTCGCGAAAAAATATGGCGTGTGGCTGATCCCGAAGCGTTGCCTTGTCGACGTAATCCGTCCCGCCGATGCGACGACCGACGGGCTGCATCTTTCAGCTTCTGGGACACGACATATGGCATCGCTTGTTGAAGAAATACTAAGCCCCATTCTGACGGCTCCGAGCCAGCGCGACTAAGATCCCGACTTCGAACGCTGTATCATCTTTCACGAATGGCCACCGTTTACTCCAAGAGAGAAATAGTTGAAAGCGAACGTTTTTCTTTTCTGATGAGAGTGTGGTCGCACACTCGCGCCTCGCAGTTTTGGATCGCTGTCATCGCCCTCTTCCTCCGCGTGGGCTGGATCATCATCGGCCATACTTACAAGTTCAAACCCATCGACCACAACTTCAGCTTTGGCTGGGAGATGGGGCGGATTGGCAAAGCCATCGCTTCGGGGCGCGGATTTAGCGATCCCTTTGACGCGCATACTGGGCCTACGGCGTGGGAGTCTCCGCTGTATCCCTATCTCATCGCGGGCGCGTTCCGGTTGTTTGGGATTTATTCTCAGGCGGCCGCGTTTGCTCTGCTGAGTTTGAACAGCATTTTTTCGGCGCTGACCTGCATTCCGATTTTTCTGATTGCCAAGCGTATCTTTTCGGAGAAGGTCGCAGTCGGAGCGGCGTGGACTTGGGCGCTCTTGCCTTATGTGATGTTCTGGTCTACGCGGTGGGTATGGGAGACTAGCCTTTCCGCGCTGTTGATGACGGTGATTTTGTGGCTGGCGCTGACCATGGAGGATCGCGACGGCATTGTGCCTTGGATTGAGTTTGGGCTGCTGTGGGGAATCGCCGCGCTTACCAGCACGGTGCTGCTTTCGTTCTTGCCGGCGGCCGGGTTGTGGGCCTGGGTTCACCGTGCGAAGAGAGGCAAGCGGTCGCTGGCGGGAATCGTTGTCGCTTCGGTAATTTTCTTTGCGTGCATTGCGCCCTGGCTGGTGCGCGATTATCGAACATTCGGAAAATTCATTTTTATTCGCGACAATTTTGGCGCGGAATTGCGGCTGGGAAATGGCCCCGGCGCCGACGGCACATGGCAGCAATATCTGCACCCCACGCAGGATATTTATGCGATGCGGCAATACGTGGCCATAGGCGAGTTGCCGTATATCGCGATGCGCAAGCGGCAAGCGCTCGATTATATCGAGGCGGATTATTCGCGCTTCGCCTGGCTGTGCGGGAAGCGGTTTATTTATTTCTGGGCCGGGTCGCCGCGCCTGGCGCAGATTTGGTGGCTGGCGGAGGTGAAAAACTCGCTGTTTCTGGCTTCTTCCGTGTTGATGTTTTGGGGCTTGGGGCGCGCGTTGCGTCTGCGGCGTCCGAGGGCGTGGCTGTTGTTCTGGATTCTCTGGTCGTATCCGGCAGCCTTCTATGTGGTATTCCCCACGCAACGATATCGGCATCCGATCGAGCCGGTGATCGCGATTCTTGGTGTCTACTTGTTGACGGAAGCGGGCCGCGAAGCTCAAGGGGTGATACCAGAAAAATAAAAGTGTTTTTCGTTAAATTATTGACAGGAAAGGATTTGACTCATCTTGATCCGGGGATCATTTCTGCAAATTATTGAGCGCCAATGACTTGCCCGTAAATTCCCATGGAATAAGGACTTAGTTGATCGCCCATCGCCCACCGCCCACTTCGCATTTCGCGGGAGCGCATCGCTCATCATCGAAGAGTCGGGCTGTGGAAGTCAGTGATGGATGTCACGTTGGCGCCGGGTTTATTTTGGATGCGGAATTACTGACAGGATTACGTATCGTCCTCGCGGATTACAAAATAGAATCGCCAACTGCGATTGACTCGCGCTTGCCAAATATCCTGCGCTTCATTGTATTTCTTGGCATGGAGAGAAGGATGGCTGAGATTGGCGAGAAGGAAACTTAATTGTTTGGCGAAAGCCTTACGCACTGGAGGAGGTAGTTCCGCGTAATCTTTGTCGGCGCGTTGGGTAAAGCGAAGCTTCACTTCCTCTTCCTGGAGTTCTTGCTCCGTCTTCCGGTTCGGCGTTCAAGTGCTGAGATCGCCGTGGCGGCCGACGCATAAGGGCCGTGCGTGCGACCGTCAGCAAGATCTTTGAGGCCCTCTGCGAGATGCCGATCTATGACGGTCTTTGGCGTGAGGGTGATCTTGCCGTTTTCGTAATCGGCTTCGAGCAGGTCGCCGATATCGAGGCGAACGCGTTTGCGAATGCTTTGGGGAATGACGACTTGAAATTTGGTTTTTACGGTGACGAGTTCCATGGGTTGGCCTGTTGGAGAGTATAACAGTTGGACTCGCTACCCAGTCCTCGATCTCCTGTACGTCACATTTCTGGATATTGAGTAATGGCCTTCCATGAGAAGGCCGGTCGGAGTCAAGTGGTTTTGTTGTTTGTTCGTTGGACAAGGTTTTTCTCCCGCCGAGTCGTCGCCACTGTCGCCACCCTTCCATCCGCACTCTTTGATGAGCGATTTTGTTTCGGTCGGTGCAAGTTGGGTGTTCTCGTTTCAGCCGGTGCTGCCACCTGATTGTCGACCTGTCTTTCCATCTATACGACGGAAGCGGGCCAGGCGATTAACGCAGTCACCGAAACTCGGCTTTGGGCTTTTTGTTTTTTCCTTCCTAGAAAGATTTTGACTTTATGCTGCTGCCGGCATTGCTGCCATGTGGCCGTTGTGCAGTGGTTCGTACACTTCTCCGCTCACCCACAGGTGATGCAGCAACACCGCCAGCTTTCGCGCCGTGGCAAAGATGGCTCGCTTCTTTCCGTTGCGTCCACCCCGCTCGGCCAGCTTCAGGCCCCAGCGGCGCAGGTCGCAGTCGATGCCGAACGGACCAAGAATGTGCTGCGCTCCTTGCACCAACAGCGTTCGCAGATACGGATCGCCCTCCTTACTGATGTGCATCTGCGGTTCGCTTTGCCCGGAGTTTCTCCGCCCCGGCTGCAGCCCCAAGTAGCAGCCCACGTCCCGGCTCTTGCGAAAGCGATGCGGATCCTCCAGCGGCAGCAAAAACGTCAGCCCGATCAACGTGCCCACCCCCTTGATCTGCTTCAGCAGTGCCACTTGCGGGATAACTCTCCTGCGCGAGTTCTTCGATCCGTTCGTTGCACTCGCGAATACGTTCACTCAATGATTCGATGCCCGCCAGCAAGGGCTCCAGAACCCTTTGCAGTTCCGGGCTCAGCCCTCGGCTTTCTCGGGGTTCATGTTGCGCACATTGCATCCGCGCAACCGTTCCCCATAAGACTTCGCCACCGCGCGCCGTGTTCACCAGCGCCGTCCGTGCGCGCACCAGTCCGGCTCGCGCACGGATCACCGTCAGATCCGCCCGTGCCTTCGCGCTGCGATGTTTCACCGGACACAGTAACTGCTGATCGATTCGCGCCAATCGCGACAGCGTCCGCGCATCCATCCGATCGTCTTTCTTCCGGCTCTCTCCGATCAAGCGCACGTCGCGGGCATGCGCCACAATCACATGACCCAACTCGCTCGGTGCACGGCTTACCCAGGGCGAGTGCATCCCGGTTTCCAACGCGATCCGGCAGCGCGGCATGCTTCCGAATACCTCTCGAATGGCTTTCGGAGTCGTGCTCAGTTTCTGTTCCAGCAGCACTTCTCCTGTTTCATCCAGTACGCAATACCAGTTCCAGCGATCACCCAAGTCCAAACCGATCGTCAGCTTCGATCGGGACGAACTCTTCGTCGCCTCTACCACAGCAGTGCTAACCTTCTTCATTGCCGGTCTCCTTTATCTCCTGTGCTAACAGCACATCGACAACTTGGGAGCGTACAGCATCCCGTCGGAGACCGGCCTTCTCATCCCATCTGACTGCTTCAGCCATGCGCTAAACTGGGGCCGCAGTATTTCGGTACGAAGAGGAGTCATACGTGGAAATACGTCATCGCATTGCTGTGATCTTGTGCCTGGGGATAGGCTTGGCGTCATCGGGTCTCACTGTGGCGCAGTCCTCTCTGGGGTTGGGACAAGAGATGAGTCATGCAGATCGCGAGCCGCCCGGACTGCATGACTTCGTTTTTATTCGGACGCTGGCAAGTCCATCATCGAAAGCTGAAGCATCGCCTCGTCAACAGTCACGAGTGGATCGAATTCGAAGGGACATTATTCTGCCAG
>Ga0209006_10002062_pt1 | contig 18269 bp, 15 predicted proteins | sample JacPin_JW_Ref_O2_FD_188567 | JGI IMG/M metagenome (GOLD analysis project Ga0209006, IMG submission 188567) | Forest soil microbial communities from Algoma, Ontario, Canada - Jack Pine, Ontario site 1_JW_Ref_O2 (SPAdes) (version 2) | ecosystem: Environmental > Terrestrial > Soil > Boreal... | reverse complement strand
TTCATATCGGAGTGACTCCACAGGTGTCATTTCCGCGGCGCGCTGGGCGGGATACATGCCCGCGGTCACGGTGATCAAAGAAAGCGTCAGAATCGAAGCGACAATCGAAATCCAGGAAACAATCGGGTGAGGAACGAAGTCGGGCAGGGGCAGCGCTTCCATGGCGGCGCACATTCCCACGCCGAACGAGAGCCCGAGAACTCCGCTGACAATGGTCAGCATGGCCGACTCCGCAAAAAACTGCCGCAGGATATCGCGCTTGGTGGCGCCCATGGCTTTGCGTGTGCCAATCTCGCGGGTGCGTTCCGTCACCGAAACCAGCATGATGTTCATTACCCCAATGCCGCCCAGACACAGCGTGACGATGGCGACGCAGCCGAAGAAAATCGTCACCACACCGAAAATCTTGTCGAGGAGCTTGGCGCCTTCCATGGTGTCCCAAATGAACAGCGCGTCTTTGTCGAGCGGATCGAAATGGTGCGTGCGGGCCAGCGTTCGCCGCACCTGCAATACAGACGCTTCATGCTCCTCGGGGTCACCAACTTCGAGAACAATATCATCGAGGTAGCCGCGCGAGATTCCGGCGCCCTTTTTCTCGGGAGGAGGAAAATCCCGCGAAACGGCTGAGTAGGGAGCGAAAAGATAGTCGTTGTCGGGGCCGTTGTAGTTCGAGTTCTGATTTTTCTCTTTTAAGACGCCGACCACGGTATAAGGCACGCTCTTGATGAGCAGGCCGGCGCCAATCGCCGGTTGGCCAGGGAACAACTGCCGGTAGGCCTTCGATCCCAGCACAACCACGCGTCGGCCGTCGCGTTCGTCGTCGTCGGTAATGAGGCGGCCTTCGCTGATCAGCAGCGAGCGGAAATCCTGGTACGACGGCCACATGCCGACCACACCGCGGCTGGCGGAATTGTATTGGCTGACTTCGGGAATGGTGCGCCGCAACTCCGGGCTGACGTTCTTGACGAGGTAGCACTCGTCGCGGATCAGTTCGGCGTCGTCCACGTTGAGTTGAATCTCGCGCCCCGCCGCGCGTCCGCCGACCTGAGCGCTGGTGCGTCCGCCCCACATAATGACCAGATCCTTGCCCAGAGTCTGCATGTGCTTTTTCTGGTCAACGCTGAAGCCGCGCCCCAGGCCCACCAGGATAATCACCGACGCGATCCCCCACACGATGCCAAACATCGTGAGGAAAGTTCGCATCTTGTGAGCCCGGAATGTGGCAAACGCCTGGCGCAGGATTTCGGAGAGAGTCATGGAGAACCGGCTTTCGCCCTTCAGCGCTCGGGCATCGGCGATCATGCCTCAATTGATCAGGTTCCGCCGTCAGAATTAGGCCGTCGAGCCTTATCTGTCAGTTTCCCCCCACTGCTTTAAGAGCCGAAGCCCGAAGCCAGCTCTTTACTGCAGTACCACCTGATCGCCTTCCTTCAAGCCGCTGAGCACTTCGGTCTTGGCGCCGTTCGAGATTCCGATGTTGACGGCAATTTTGTCTTTGCCCTCTTTGCCCTTCGGGTCCGGAATTTCGACCGAGGCTTTCTTGTCTTTGTCGTAGAGAATTGCGCCTTCGGGAATCTGCAGCACGTTCTTGTGTTCTTCCAGGATGATTTCCGCGTTCGCGGTCATTTCGGCTTTCAGCTCGCCGCCCGGATTCTGGATGGAAACGCGCACTTCGAAAGTCGTAACGTTGTCTTTCTCCACGCCCATGGGAGAAATCTTCGTGACCTTGCCGCTGAAGGTCTTGTCCTTAAACGACTCCACCTTGATGCGCGCGGGCTGGCCCAGGTAGACCTTGCCGATGTCGCTCTCGTCCACTTTGCCCTTCACGTAAACTTCGCTGGTATCGCCCAGCGTCATGACCAGAGTCGCCGAAGAACCCAACACCAGAATCGAGCTGACCGCGTCGCCCATTTCTACGTCGCGCGAGAGCACAATGCCGTCAATCGGCGAAATGATGTCGGTGTAGCTGAGCTGTTCGTTGAGCTGCGTGAGGTTGGCTTGGTCCTGCACCACTTGCGCCTGGGCCTGGGCGATCTTCGCTTTCAGCACCGTCACCTGCGCCTTGGAAACGTTTTGCTTGTTCAACGCCATCTCGTAATTCTTCTGGGCATCGTCCAGCGCGGAAGCGGAAACCACTCCGTCCTTGGCCATGCCCGTGGCGCGGTCATAGGCGCGTTTCAACACCGGCACGTCCGGACCTTCCGCGTCCACCTTGGCTCGCTCGAAATCGGCCTGCGAACTCTTCAGGTTGGCCTGCGCCGCTTCGAGCGCGGCGCTCGACTGCGCGACCTGCGCCTCGATCTCCAGCTTGTCGAGTTGCGCCAGCAGCTGCCCCTTCTTGACGTGGTCGCCGTAGTCCACCAGCAGTTTCTTCACGATGCCACTGGCTTTCGACTTCACTTCGACTTTAGTGATCGGAGTGACCTTGCCCGTGGCTACCACGCTTTTGGCCAAGTCTCCCTTTTCCACTTTCGCCAGTTTCGAGGGGTCAATCTTGGTGCCGCCGCGCGTGGCCGCGAACACGCCCACCGTGATCAGCAGGACAATTCCTAGGGCTATGCCGCCATAAATGAATAACTTGCGGCGCTTCTTCTTATTATTTCCGTTTCCGTTCACAACGCCTCCTATGGGGATGGTTTCACCGTGGTTCGGCGATTTCGGTTCGGTGATTCGATGCGTCCTGCTGGATAGGAGCCGTACGGCGCTCTCAGTCCTTAATACGGGGCCAAACCGGCTTTTGTTCCAGAAAGTTAAGAAGCTCTTCGGAAAGATTCGAAGGCTATCGGTGACGACGGCCAAGACCAATGCCACCTGCTAGTTAGACCAGTAACCTTCTAAAAGGATAGCGCAGGTTGGAATCGAATTTGTGCTGCCGCAAGGCCTGCGCCTACTCTGGATTTATCCCCGGGCCGGCCAACGGCAAACACTTAGGAACTAGCAACGGGACACTAGCAACTGCCTTTGAATGTTAGAATTACCGTTCCATGATCGCCTTTGTGCTGCTCCGGGTCTTTCTGATCCTGCTCCTGGTCGCAGCCAACGCATTCTTCGCGGCCGCCGAGTTCTCCCTGGTCAGCGTGCGCGATACCCGTATCCAGCAACTCATTGAATCCGGACGCATTGGCGCCCGCATCGTGCAGCGTCTCCACCAGCATCTGGATGAAGTCGTGAACGGCGTGCAGCTGGGAATCACCATCGTCAGCCTCACCTTGGGCTGGATCGGCGAGCCCATGGTTGCGCGGCTGGTGGAAGGCATGGAGTTTGTCCATCGCGTGCCCCACGCCCAGATTTATGCGCACACGATCGCCATCATCATCGCCTTCAGCCTGATCACTTACATGCACGTGCTGCTGGGCGAGCTCGTGCCCAAGACTCTGGCCCTGCAGCGCGCCGAGCACATCGCCCTCGCCGTCGCCGCGCCCATGGAGGCTTTTCTTACGATTACCCGGCCCGTTCTTTTTGTGATGCGCCGGTCCGGAGGCCTGGTGCTTCGTCTATTTGGCGCTCAGGACACGCGTCGCCGCGGCGCCATTCATTCGCCGGACGAGCTCAAGCTCATCGTCACCGCCAGCCGCCAGTTTGGCCAGATTCCAGAGTTCCAGGAAGAGATGATCCACAACGCCATCGAGCTCGACAACGTTACCGTCAAAGAAGTGATGGTGGCGCGGCCGGATATTTTCTCGCTGCCATCCGACCTTCTGCTCGACGACGCGCTGGCCCGCGTGGTGGAAGGTCAGCACTCGCGCATCCCGGTCTATGACCCACAGCGTGGGCCGGAGCACATCGTCGGCGTGCTTTATTACAAAGACCTCATGCGCTGGATGCGCCTGCGTCTCAGCAATCTCGGCCAGAGTACGGCCACACGCATCTCCCGCATGCAGATCGGCCAGATCATCCACGACGTGCTGGTCGTGCCCGAAACTAAAGTGCTCGCGGAACTGCTGGCCGAGTTCAAGGAACGACGCCGCCATCTCGCCGTGGTGGTTGACGAGTACGGCTCAACCGCCGGAGTGATCACGGTCGAAGACATCCTCGAGCAACTGGTGGGAAATATCGAAGACGAATTCGACCACTCGCCAAACGAGCCGGCGCTGGACGACGAATCCGTTTTGGTGCTCGAAGGCTCGGTAAACATCCGCGACCTGGAAACGCAGCACGGCCTGAGTCTGCCGCGCGACGCCGGTTTCGAAACTCTGGCCGGATTCATTCTCGCCCGCCTGCAGAAAATTCCCAGCCTGCGCGAATCCTTCGAATACGAAGGCTGGCGCTACACGGTGGAAGAACTGGAAGGCCATCGCATCGCGAAGGTGAGGATCGAGAAAGCCGCCAAGGGCGAGGAAGAAGCGGAAGCGGCTAAGGGAGCAGGAGACTGAATCCGAGTCCGATGAAGCGATTGATCCTAGATGGTTATCGAAATCCACGACTGCGGGGTCACTGTCCGCCATACCCCGGAACATACCGGGCGCACCCAACCCACTGGGATGAGCTCGCGGATCACAACGAGATTCATCAGCTGTTTTTCTGGTTTCTCGAAGAAAGTGGGGAGTTGGGCATGGTTCGAGACCTCGGCAAAGCGCTACGATTCGCCGAGTTATGGAACGCACGTCTTAAAGAGGAACGCCCCTTTGAGGTCATGGAAGTGGCGGATGGGGACGCGCCGTCCGAGAAGAGTGGTGGGCACTTCATCGGATTCGATCTGTCTTTGGGCTACAACAATTCGCTCCTGTCATGGGGTCTGAAGCTGAGTGTCGCTACGAACCAACTCGCCGAACCCGTTCGAGAGCTTTGTGACTTGTTGCGTCGGCACTATGCTCCCCAGTTAAACGGGCAAGGACTTTTTCAGAACTGCGAAGCTGCTTCGGGCTGCCTCCGATCCATAACTGCGCTGCAAGGTCTATCTCCCAACTTGTTTGAGGGAGGAGATCTCAGAGAGTTTCGGCGGGTCGGCTTGTATACCGTTGCCAGCCGTCCAGCGTCTGAGCCGGACACAATGCAACAGCTCGCCACTGGCCGCTGAGAGCCGAGAACTGAGAACTGTCCTCCAACGCGTCCTCTACACGCTGCCGGTGATCTGGCTCGTCGTGAGCCTTGTCTTCCTGCTCATCCATCTCGTGCCCGGAGACCCCGTCCAGCAGATGCTCGGGGAAGGCGCGCCATCCGCTGACATTGCGGCTACGCGCCACGCCTACGGACTCGACGCTCCGCTCGGCGAGCAGTACATCCACTACTGGAAAGGCGTGCTGCACGGCGACCTCGGCCCTTCGTTCCGCTACAACCAGAGCGTGACGCGGCTCGTTCTGCAGCGCTATCCCTACACGCTGAAGCTCACGCTGGCGTCGCTGTTCATCGCCATCATTCTTTCTATTCCCGCCGGCGTGCGTTCTGCGCAGCGCCGCAACCGCTGGGACGACCGCCTGCTCTCGGTGGTCAGTCTGTTCGGCCTGTCGTTCCCCAACTTCGCACTCGGACCTATCCTGATTCTTCTTTTCGCCATCAAGCTGGGATGGCTACCCGTCTCCGGCGCCGGGTCGTTCGCGAATCTCATACTGCCTGCAGTGACCATGGGCAGCGCGCTGGCCGCCATCCTGACGCGCATGGTGCGCACCTCGATGCTCGAAGAGTTGAGCCAGGACTACATCCGCACCGCGCGCGCCAAAGGATTGCCCGAGCGCACCGTCGTCTATCGTCACGCCCTGCGCAACGCCATGATCCCGATCATCACCGTGCTGGGCCTGCAATTCGGCGCGCTGCTGGCCGGCGCCATCGTCACCGAAAAAATTTTTTCCTGGCCCGGAATCGGCCGCCTCACCATCGACGCCATCTCCAGCCGCGACTACTACCTGGTGCAAGGCTGCATTCTGGCGATTGGCTTGACGTACGTCGCCGTGAACTTCCTGACGGACGTGCTGTACTCGGTGGCGAATCCGAGGATTCGGCAGTGAGCTAGTAACGGAGATTGCTGGTAGGGCCGCTAAAGTCCTGGCCGTACTTCCCGTCCGGCTCAGTGGCCCCGGGTGCCCCATCCTTCGCGTACTCTGCGCAGGGTGGGTGGGATGCACCGTGAGCCTTGTTTTTGACTGTATATATAGATACGCTAAAATGTATATAGCGTGAGGTGACCCGTATGGCAGTAACCATGACCACAATGCGGCTGGATACTGACCTGGCCGACGAGGCAGTGAGAGTCCTTGGCGCGAAATCCCGAACTGACGCCGTCCACATCGCGCTGCGCGAAATCGTCGCGCTGAAGCGCTTTAAAGCTCTGATGAAAAAGAACTCGGGCAAACTGAAGTTCGCGGGGCTCGATGAGTAAGGATGAGCGCTCTTGTCATCTTCGACACATCCGTTCTGGTTGACGAGCTCCGCACCGGGCGTCACCACAAGCGCATTGAATCGGTGCACGGTTTGGTTCGCACGTCATCGGTCGTCCTCGCGGAATTGTGGCGTGGCGCAACTCGAACTGCGGAGCGCGATTTCCTGCGCACCTTGGGAAAGAACCATCCGATCCTGACTCCGACGGAAAAGAATTGGATCGAATCGGGCGAGATATTATCCCAGATTCGCGCCGATCACGGCTTCGCGCCGAGCAAGCTCCGCGACCTTCACTTCGACGTCCTCATCGCCCTCACCGCACGCTCCCATGGAGCCTGCCTCGTCACCTCGAACCGCGCTGACTTCGAGACGATCAATCACTATCGCAAGTTTCTGTGTGTGATCTGGTAGGCCAAGGCACTTGGCCACATCACTTGTTGGCCACCACCTGAATTGTTTCCAGCCACATCTCCACTAGCTTCGGCCAGGCGGTGACGGGAAGCTCCGTTCTTCGCAGGCCATAGCCATGGCCGCCGCTCGCGTAGAGGTGCATCTCCGCCGGAACTTTTGCGTTCTTCAGCGCCAGAAAATACACGGTCGAGTTTTCGACGTGCACTGGATCATCCTCGGCCTGCACCAGAAACGTGGGCGGCGTTTTTTCCGTGACGTGAATGTCGGCATTGGGCGCGAAGTTCTGCTCCGACAACGCCAGGTAGCCAGGATAGACGATCACCGCGAAGTCAGGACGGCAGCTGACCTGGTCCGCGGAATCCACAGGGTCGTACAGGCGCTGGTCGAAATGCGTGCTGAGCGCGGCGGAAAGATGCCCTCCAGCAGAAAATCCGAGCACGCCGATGCGCTTGGGATCGATGTGCCACTCCGCCGCGCGGGAGCGGACAATGCCGAGCGCCCGCTGCGCGTCCTGCAATGCGGCGGATGACCTGGGATACGGCCCCGAGTCGGGCACGCGATATTTCACCAGCACGCAGGTGATGCCCGCCGAGTTCAGCCAATCGCACACTTCCGTGCCTTCGAGGTCGATCGCCAGAATGTGATAGCTACCGCCTGGGAAGACCACCACCGCGGCACCTGAGTTCTTTCCTACAGGCGAGTAAACCGTGAGCGTCGGCACCGAAACATTGCCCAGACGAATCACCGGTTTACCCGCGATCAGATGATCTTTGGCGGTCGTCATGTCGGCCTCGGCGCTGGCATTGGACTGAACTCCTGGCGCTCCGTGGGGCCACAGGGGGAGCGTTGTGTTACCGGGCGCGGGCTGCCATGCGGGTTTTTGAGCGACAGCACCGGTCGACAAAGCGACCACTACGGCAAGAAAACAAAGACTCCTGCGCATGGGAGAGACCTTCCTGGTGAAAAGTGGATTCGCAGCGCATCGATAATCTCAGCCCCAGCCCCCGGGGCGCAACTGCGGAGTGGCTTGAATGGGATTGGCTTGAACCGGATTGGGCCGTGTAAGATTCACGGCATCGCTACCGCTGCCATCTCGTTGCGCCGCCGGGTTGCTGGGAATGCCCGGCACAATCCGCTGGCCGCGGCGGGCGTAGTGCTGATTGTCGTCTTCGTGATCCTTGCTCTGTTCGCGCCTTGGATCGCGCCCCGGGACCCCGCTGCCATCGATCTTCCTACGCGCCTCGATACTCCATCCTCGGCGCACTGGTTCGGGACCGACGAGCTCGGCCGCGACATTCTCTCTCGCGTCGTTTACGGCGCGCGCATCTCCATGCTGGTCGGCACGTGCGTGGTGCTTACTTCGCTTGGGCTCGGTCTGGTCATCGGCTCTGTCGCCGGCTACTACGGTGGGGGCATCGACCGCTTCGTCAACATTGTGCTGATGAATGCGTTTCTTTCGTTCCCTGGAATTCTGCTGGCCATTGCCTTCGTGGCTTTTCGCGGCCCGGGAATTTTCAACCTCGTGGTCGCGCTCTCGCTCGGTGGATGGGTGGGCTATGCGCGCCTGGTCCGCGGTCAAGTGCTGGCCGCACGCGAGCGCGAATTCGTGGAGGCCGCCCGAGCACTCGGCGCCAGCGATCTGCGCATCATCGTGCGCCATATTCTGCCGAATATTATTCAGCCGGTCATTGTGCAGGCCGCGATTGGCATGGCCGGAGCCATCCTCGCCGAAGCCACCATGAGTTTTCTCGGGCTCGGCGTGCCTCCGCCGACGGCCAGTTGGGGAGCCATGCTCAACGACGGCCGCGCACATCTTTTCGACGCGCCGCATCTCGTGCTGTTTCCGGCGCTGGCTGTGATGCTGGCTGTGCTCTCGTTCAATTTTATTGGCGACGCGCTGCGCGATTACCTCGATCCCCGTTCCCGCATCGAAGCGGGCTTATAGGATCGGTCTCAATCCGCGCGCAACGCCTTCATGGGGTCGAGGGAAGCGGCACGCCGCGCGGGCAGCAAAGAGGCTGCCAATGCCAGCATCAGCACGAAAACCGCAGCCAGCACCAACACCAGCGGATCAAACGGACTCACACCAAACAGAAGCGACCGCAGCAATTTCGAAGCTGCCGCGGCGCCCAGCAGTCCGATAGCACAACCTGCGAGTGCGAGCTTGGCCGCCGACGTGAACACCAGTCCCAGAATTCCCGACCGTTGCGAGCCCAGAGCAATCCGGATGGCCATCTCTTGTTCGCGCAGCGCGGCCGAAAACGCAATCACGCTGTAGATGCCGAGCAGCGACAGCAGGACCGCCGCAAGAGCAAAGGCGGTAATGATTGCGGTGTTGAAGCGGCGAGGAGCTTCGCTATCGGAAACTGCGTGCTCCATGCTTTGGATCTGGGTAAGCGGCAGCTGGGGATCGATGGCGCGAACCGTGGCGCGGAGAACACTTTCTATCTGCTCCGGCTCCATCGCCGTGCGCAGAGCGACGAAGCCCCCGTTGCCGTTGAGATCTGTGGGCGAGCCCAGCGAGCCTACGGATTTTTCAAACTGTTCGATCGGCTGATACCACTGTTCCTTGTCCGGAGCGTCGGGCGAGTTCCATTTCACGTCTGCGACCTCCCCAACAACGGTTACCCAGGGCGTCGGCGTCTCCGGTGTGCCGACGCGCAGGCGTTTCCCAATAGGATCTGCGCCGGGCCAGTAGTGCTCGGCGAGCTTGCGGTTGACGATAGCAACTAATTGCGTGTTCTCGTTGTCCGCGGCGGTGAAGAACCGGCCACCCAACAGCGGAATCTCCATCGCCTGCAGGTAATCGCCCTGAACTACCACCGTAGTTGCGAGGTTCATAGCGGCGCCCTGAGGCGGGACGTAGCCTTCCGCCACGAACGTGCTGTTGCTGTTGTTGCCGGAAGCCGGCAGAAATGAGGTGACACCCACTGACTTCACTCCGGGAAGCTGCTGCAAACGACGAATCAAGTCGTCATTGAATGCATTGACCGCCGGCTGGGTTGCGTATTGCTTTTGCGGCAGCGAGTAAGCGGCCGCAAGAACATGGTCCGGTCGGAAACCGAGATCGACGGCGCGCATCTTCTCGAAACTGCGCAACAGCAAACCGGAAGCCACGAGCAGCATCAGAGCGATGGCGATTTCACCAACCACTAGAGCGGAGCGCAGCCGCGCGTGGCCGCTGCCGGCGCTGCCGGTGCGTCCCCCTTCCTTGAGCGTGTCATTCACGCTGGTCCTTAGCGCGGCGAAAGCCGGAGCCAGCCCGCAGACCAAGCCGGTGAGCACGGCGAGGATGATTGCGAACAGGGCGACCTGCCAATCGATCCCGATTTCATCGATACGAGGCAGCGTCTCCGGTAACCGGCTGATGCCCACCCGCAACGCAACCGCCGCCAGCAATAGGCCGAGTAGGCCTCCGCTCACGCTCAAGACCAAGCTCTCCAGAATCGCCTGCCGCAGCAGCGCCCCGGCGCGCGCTCCCAGCGCCAGCCGGACCGCGATTTCGCGACGGCGGCGAATGGCGCGGACCAGCAGCAATCCGGCAAGATTGGCGCAGGCGATGAGCAGCACAACCACGATAGCCAGAAACAAAGTACGCACCAGTTGACGAGCCTGTTCCACGGTCTCCTCGTGCAGCGAGCGCACCACGGCGCGTATATGCAGACTCGCCATAAACGCGGGATAGTTGCGCATAGTCTCGTGGGCCACGCGCTGCGCATCGCTTTCCGCCTGAGCTGCGGTGATTCCAGGCTTCAGCCTTCCGACCATGTTGTAGTTCCAATTTGCTTCTCCGCCCGTGCTCAGTTCCTCCGGCGTGAAGCTCATGGGAATCCATAGCTCGCTGCTGTTCAGGTGTCCGGGCACCAGCGGGAACTCAAAGTTACGCGGCATCACGCCGATTACCACATAAGGCTTGCGATCCAGCAGGATCTTAGTTCCCAGCACATGGGGATCGCCGTGCAGGCGGTTTTGCCAGAGCGCGTAGCTGACTACAGTTACCTGTTCTTTTTGGGCATCTTCCTGCGGCGTAAAGATTCGGCCCATGAGCGGCTCGACCCCGAGAGCCGGGAACACTCCACCCGAAAGCCGCGCTCCGTTCAACTGCGCTGGGTCGCCGATCCCGGAGAGTTCATAACCGTATTGCGTATACCCGCCCAGGCTCTCGAAGCTGTGGGTATCGCGGGTGTAAGCCTGAATGTCCGGAGCGGTCACCCCAGCTTCGCCATTGCCTCCCAGGTCCGCGCCCTGCAGAATATCTGAGACCTGCACCAGCCTCTCGGGATGCGGAAATGGCAGCGGCCGCAGCAACACACCTTCGACAATGGAGAAGATGGCAGTCGTCGCGCCGATGCCCAGCGCGAGCATCAGCACGGCCGTCGCGGCAAAGCCGGGAGACTTCAGCAAATGGCGAATGGCGATGCGCAGGTTCTGTAAGGACATGGGCGGCTCCTCGCGAGATGGGTTGAGGATGGATGCAGCATTTGCTGGACCAAATCTGGTTTGGACTAAGTGGTTGTCCTGTCAGCATCCAGGGAAGCGGGTTGGGACCGGTGACAGCGGAAGCCGTCCGGATTTCGAAACTACTGTCCGAGAACGGACACGAACCTTTGCCCATCCTTTCAGTCTTCGGGTTCAGGCGCGGGCCCTGAGGCCTCGGCGGATTTCGTGTTGGCCGCAATAATCGCCTGCCAGTTCAGAATCGCATTCCACAACAGACGCTGATCGCCTCGATTCAAATCGCGATGCATCGGATTGAAATTGAAACTGACGACGTGTCCTTTACCCACGGGCATATCCAGAATTGCCGGCCGGCCGATCAGATTCTCTTCTCCCCATGCCTGGCCGCTTTCGACGAATGGCTTGCCCTCGGTGTCGCCCCATTCCATCACCACGCCGCTGCGGTCTTCGGGACCATCCAGACAGGTTGTGCAATAAGCCATGCGCAGCCAGTAGCGGGGGACGTTATACAGCGGAAAGTTTTGCCGAAAAACGTAGGTGTGCAGGGGATATCCGTAGGCAATGGGATGATCGGCGCGGTCGAAAGTGACACGCACGTGCGCTCCAGGCGTGCGCGTGGCCGCTTGCTGCGAGGCCGCTGACGATGCGCCACCACCGCCCCCGGCGCTGCGCGGAACCCCGCCCGAAGACCGCCGGACAAAGCGCACCAATCCCCCTTCCAGCGGCAGCATGCTGCCACTGCCGAGCGTCACCATCAGCCCTCCATCGTCGATGAAGTGTTGAATTTGCGCGAGGCCTTCGTAGCCGATTCCCCCGGTGATGTCGTCGGATTCCGCGGGCGTGCCGAAACTTGGAGTCTGTGGTGTTTTTTTGAACGGCATCGGCGACCAGGCTTTCGGCAAGCCCTCAATCTGCTCCGCCAGCTCGAGATCGACGTGTCCGTAGAGCAGGACGTCGATTTGACCGCGGAGATTGCCGGCGCGAATGTCCTCGTCGCGCAAATACGTGTAAGGAACTTTGCGCTGGTCGAGCGAATAACGGATCCATCCGATCGAATCCGTATCCGCCCACGGCACCCACACGCCGAGGCGCGGCACTGGCGCTTTGTGCGACGGCACATCGGGGAGGGCCGAGACCTGGGTAAAGTCGAGTCCCAGTTCCGCGGCGGTCGACACGATTGCGTCGTGCAATCCGGTTTGACCGGCAAGAATCCACGACCCTTTGGGAAACTTCGTGCCCCCTGCATCGAATTCCTGCTCCGCAATCTTGAGATCGAAACCGGCCAGACGATAGCGGGCGGCAAGAAAAGATTCTTGTCCAGTGTCCTTCAGCAAATAAACAGCTCCGACGCCGGTAACGCGTCCCAGCGCATGCGGCGGATCGGTCAACGGAGTCAGCGCCGCCTCACGGATGGACGCATCGGCCGTGGGAATCGCTTGCAGATGGTAATTCGCGGGCAACTCCCAGGAAACGTCATCGTAGGGCGCTTCGCCATCTTTGGGGTAATGCTGCGGCATGAGCAAATCCACTGCGTAATTGCGGTAGGGCTGATCGAGGCGTACCACGTACGTTCCGGCAGGGAAGCTTCCTTCTTTGAGCGGAATCGGATTTCGCGCCCGGGCCACTTCGATTTTCTGGCTCATGAGCCGGCTCACCATTTGCGCCACCCGCGCCGGATCTCCTTGGTCCTCAGGAATCAGAAACGCATAAGGCGGCTGCGTCAGGCCTTTCTGCCAGGAGTCCCATCCCTTTTTGTAGAAGTTGTGCAGCATCTCTTTTGACTGGGCCGCCGATTCATCCAGCGCCGCCAGCGCGCCCGTTTCCTGATAGTTGAGGTTGTCGCGAGCCGACCACGTGACTTCTCGCGGCGCAGGCAGCGGACGGTACCACTCCATCTTTGCCGACGACGGCGAGACCGATCGCTTCTCCGTTTCCGCGCTGCCGTTGCCGAACGTCTCGAAGCCGCGCCCAATGCTGTTGTGATTCATGGCCACGGAATCGAGATAAAGGTGGGCGAACGCTTCTCCAAAATTCCACGTCGAGACGCCGGGCATCCCCATCGCCGTCATGGCTTGCACTTCGTGAAAACTGAGTTCGAGAAATTCGGTGTAGGTAATGGGATCGATGTTGGGGTTGTAGGGCCCGGTGCCGTTCCACGTCATCATCAGGGGCGAGCCTTCATGCAGGTCGTGGACCACCGTGGGATGCCACTCATGAAACATGCGGTGTACGGCTTTTGTGGTTTCGTGGGTTTGCTGGTGGGTATCGCGGTTGATGTCGACGAAAGCGTACTTCGACCAGTACGGAGGTGACTGCCGGGGCAGAATATTGCGATCCGTTTTTCCTTTGAGATAGCGGTAGAACCAGTCGACCATTTTGTCGCGGCCGTCAGGATTGGAAATGGGATTGATCAGCACGACCAATTGTTCCCGGATTCGCCGGATCATGGGCTGTTCCGATACCGCGAGGCGGTAAGCAAGTTCGAGCATGGCTTCGGTGGATCCAGTCTCATCGGAATGAAGCGCGGCATTGAAGTAATAAATAGGGCGGGCGGTTTTGATGAGTTTGTCGGCAGCCGCCTGGTCGGTGCGGCGCGGATCGGCTAACGCGGCCGTGGCGGCTTTCAGACGATCAAGATCGCGGATGCCAGCCTCGTCGGCGATGGCGAGAATGACAATTTCGCGCCCTTCTTCGCTGTGGCCGATCGTGAACACGCGAACCCGAGGACTCGCCGCAGCCAGGGCGCGGGCATAGGCGTAGGACTTCTCGGTCCCCAGCAATTCTCCGGAAGCGCCCAGGATCCGGCCCAGAAATTTCTCCGGAGACGGAACCGTGGGTGATTGCGGGATATAGGAGACCCAGGGCGAAACATAGTGCGGATCGGTGGTCGCCGCCGCGATCGCCTCCACCGAACCGGGTTCGGGAATATCCGGGCTTTGCGCAATCGTGGTGAACGACAACAAGATCGTCAACAGCGCCAGCCACAGAATTTTCACCAGGGCACGTCGAAACATGAGGCCTCCTGCGGTCGATTGAGGCGAAAGTTTAGCACGCGGTCGCGCGGGAGGGAGGAGATCCTCGTGCGTCGTCTGCGGCTCCTCGCTTAACGCTTCGGTTTTCGCTCGGCTGTAACCCTCTGAAAACGCGCCAAATCCCGTTCTTGACACACATTACATATTGCAATATTGTTATCGCGATGTGAAATATGAAGTTGGGCGAGAAAATCCGTTACTTGCGCGAGGTGGAAGGCTCGTTGCGCGGCCTGGGGCGCCCCATGACGCAGCAGGAGATCGTGCTCGCTCTGCGCAAGGAACTCGGACGAGGTCGGGGGGAAGCAAACCGGGGGAAAGCAACCATCAGCCAGTCCTACCTGTCGCAGATTGAAAGCGGGGCGCGGCCGCACATGACGCAGTCTTCGCGCGCGCTGCTGGCGAAGTTTTTCAAAGTGCATCCCGGTTTTCTGGTGGATGATCCGGACGGTTATCACACGGAATTGACTTCCGACTTGCGGACCACTGAAGGCCAGCTGGATGTGTGGCTGCTGCAGGGTTCGGAGCATTTTTCAAATGATGCTGAAGTGAGCCATGCGCTGATCAAGGCCGCGCGCGAAAAGGATACGCGCCGCTGCCTGCTGCTGTTGGGAGCGATTCTGGATACGCCGGGGCTGGCCGACCGTTTACTGGAAGCGCTTCGGCCGGAACTGATGGGCAAACATAACCACCGCGGTGCCGGTGCTGAGGGGAGGCGATCCCGATGACTTCGACTCAAATGGACTGGTCAGATTTCTATTTGATCTGTTTTGCGGCCGGCTTCTGCTTCAGTTTTTTTTCTTTCGTTTTCGGAGGCGCGCGCTTCGGTCGCTTGCATCTGCCGCACTTTCACGGCCACGCGGGCGGCATGCACATGCCCTCGGCTCCCGTTGGGGCCGGGCAAGCTCCGATGACGGGTGCGCCGCACGCGCCCGCCGCGGGGCACGCGGCGACCACCGCCGCCGCTGGAGCACGAGGCGGACGCGGCGGAGCGTCGCCCTTTAACTTCGTCACGCTCACGGCGTTCCTGGCCTGGTTCGGCGGGACGGGATATTTGCTGACCCGTTATTCCACGCTGTGGGTTGGCATGGGATTGCTGTTGTCCGTGTTCAGTGGTTTGCTGGGCGGCGGAATCATTTTTCTGTTCCTGAGCAAAGTACTGATGTCGGACGAAGAGAACATGAATTCCGCGGATTACGAAATGGTGGGCGTGCTGGGCAGAGTTACAAGTTCCATCCGCGAAGGCGGGACGGGAGAAATTCTGTATTCGCAGGTTGGCACCCGGCGGGTTTGCGGCGCGCGCAGCGAGGATGGCAGTGCCATTGCGAAGGGAACCGAAGTGGTGGTCACGCGCTACGAAAAAGGGATTGCCTACGTCCAGTTGTGGAGCGAAATGTCGGGGGAACGTTAAGAGATTCTCGTGTGGGGACGGGCGACTTGCCCGTCCGGCGACTGCGTTGCGTCTGGAAACTTTATGAATCGGGATTGGTACAAGCCGGCGGCTTTGCTGATGTGGTTGGCGCTGCCGATCAGTGCGTTCAAGTACTGGCGCGCTTGGGACCAGCTACCTGTGCGGATGGCGGTGCACTTTGACGCCAACTGGCAGCCCAATGGTTACACGTCACGGGAAGGGGCGTTGATGCTGGGGCTCGGCATCATGCTAGTCATGCTGCTCCTGTTCACGGTTGCGGGTTTGATCGTGCGGGCCCAAAAACCGTCCGCATCTTGGTCGATGTTGGTGGGTTTTTATGTGGTGCTCGGTTTTCTGTGGTTCGGAAACAACTCGATAGTCGAGTGGAATCTGAACCCGCCGCCATCCCATTCTGAGTTGATGGGCGCAAACTCCCCGGCGGCACGTGACTCAAGCGGAACGACTTTTCTCGCACTGCATTTGTAACAGGAGGCGTTATGGGATTGGGACTGTCGACGATGGTTACGATCTGGATTTTTGTCGGGCTGGGAGTGATGGTCCTTCTGTTCCTGATGAGCGGAATGGCCAGGCTCTATCGCAAAGCGGGGCCGCACGAAGCACTCATCGTGTACGGCTTGGGCGGGACGCGTGTGGTGCAGGGGCACGGCACGCTGGTGTTTCCCATGGTGCAGGTTTGCCGCGATCTGTCGCTCGAACTGATGTCATTCGACGTGGCGCCGCAGCAGGATCTCTACACCAAGCAAGGCGTCGCCGTGACCGTGGAAGCCGTGGCGCAGATCAAAGTGAAGTCGGACCGGGAATCCGTATTGACCGCGGCGGAGCAGTTCCTCACCAAAAGCGATCAGGAGCGCGAAGGCCTGATCCGGCTGGTGATGGAAGGGCACTTGCGCGGCATCATCGGCCAACTCACGGTGGAAGAAATCGTGAAGCAGCCGGAAATGGTTTCCGACCGCATGCGTGGCACATGCGCCGAAGACATGAACAAGATGGGCCTCGAGGTGATCTCGTTCACCATCAAGGAAGTGCGCGACAAGAACGAGTACATCACCAACATGGGCAAGCCCGACGTGGCGCGCATCAAGCGCGACGCGGACGTGGCCACGGCAGAAGCGGATCGCGATACCGCGATTAAACGTGCGGCGCTGCAGCGGGAATCCGCCGTTGCCAAGGCGCAGGCCGATCAGGAGCGGGTGCTGGCGGAAACACTGTCCATGGCGGCGCAGGCGGAATCGCAGCGCGACCTGGAAATCAAGAGAGCGCAATACCTGGAAGTCACGAAACGCCAGCAGGCGCAGGCCGACAAGGCGTACGACATCCAGACCAACATCATGCAGCAACAGGTGATTGCGGAACAGGTGAAGGTGCAGCAGATCGAGAAAGAGCAGCAAGTGAAGGTGCAGGAAGCGGAAATCAACCGCCGCGAAAAAGAACTGATCGCAACCGTACTGAAGCCGGCGGAGATTGAACGTCAGCGGATTGAAACTCTGGCCGCGGCTGAAAAGCAGCGCCTGATCGCGGAAGCGGAAGGCCAGGCATCGTCGATTCGGGCGCAGGGCGAAGCTGAATCCGAAATCATTTTTAAGAAAGGCGAGGCCGAAGCCAAGGCCATGAACGTGAGAGCCGAAGCGTTCCAGGAGTACAACCAGGCGGCCATGATCGACAAGCTGTTCGCCATCATGCCGGAGGTGGTGAGGGCGCTGGCCGCTCCGTTAGCCAACGTCGACAAGATCACCATCGTGTCGACTGGAGACGGTGAAACGTCGGGAATGAACAAGATCACCGGCGACATCACCAAAATGGCAGCACAAGTTCCGGCGCTGTTCGAGACACTCTCGGGCATGCCGATGTCGGAACTGCTGGGCAAAGTGCGTCAGATCGGCGACAAAGCTCCGAAGCCCGATGCACCGAAGCCCGGAGATGCACCGAAGAAGTAAGCACAGCTCGCGTAGGCGATGCTTGCGTGGGGACGGGCGCCTCGCCCGTCCCCCCAAGCGCAGCGCGGCGGGGAAGCTATTCGCGAGTTGGACATTAGTCAGGCTGAAATTGGACCAGACTTTGGAGCAGAGCCATGAACAAACCGAAATACACGGGACTAGGCATCGCGCTCGGCGCCGCGCTGGGAGCGGTCGCCGGAGTGCTGGCCGGGCACATCGCAATCTGGCTGGGCATCGGCGTCGCGATTGGCATGGTGCTCGGCGCGTCGGTACGCCGGGTAGAAAGCGTATGTCCGGAGTGCGCCGTCATTCACAAGAAACATGAAGTGAGAACCAGGCAGTTAGAAGGCTAAAAGCGGCTGGAAGCAAGGTTGTAGCAGGGGAACGCACGAGAATCTGAGCGGTGGAGAAGATAGGATCCTTCGACTCCGCGGATGGTCCGCTTCGCGAGCCATCCACTCCGCTCAGAATGACAGTTCGGAAATTGCTGGTGAGCAGGAGCTGGCAGCTAGTAGCCAGTAGCTGACGTTAAAAAAAGGAGTCCATCATGGCATTACTAGAGCGGGTATCCACATTAGTCCGGGCCAACCTCAACGACTTGATCGACAAGGCTGAAGAACCGGAAAAGATGATCAAGCAGGTCATTCTCGACATGCAGAACCAGTTGCTGCAGGTGAAGACGCAGGTGGCAAT
>Ga0209006_10002061_pt1 | contig 18270 bp, 17 predicted proteins | sample JacPin_JW_Ref_O2_FD_188567 | JGI IMG/M metagenome (GOLD analysis project Ga0209006, IMG submission 188567) | Forest soil microbial communities from Algoma, Ontario, Canada - Jack Pine, Ontario site 1_JW_Ref_O2 (SPAdes) (version 2) | ecosystem: Environmental > Terrestrial > Soil > Boreal... | reverse complement strand
CCCAGCGGGCGCAGCCGGAGTGGAAGCCTGTAATTTGGAGAGGGAAGTATCCACGCGCTTTTTGAAGTCACCGGCGTCATTGTTGCCAATCCCGCTGAAGGCGGTCTGGACCTGCATTTCGCAACTGTCCCCCTGCGCATTCAATACAACGGAGTTAATACGCTTGCCGGTGAGCGTGCCCCCGATAACGAACGAGGAGGTCATTTCTGTGTTCTCGATGCCGAGTATTCCGTACTTCCCAGAGTTGCGCAGGGTGTCCTTTACGGCAGGCCACAATACGCTGCATGCGACCGGATACACATCTTTATGTGTCTTGGCGAACGACGATCCGGAGATAACGAACAACACCAGCGCCACTGCTGTGATTCGTCTCATGTCGATGATTCCTTTCCCCGCGTAATACTACTGTCGAGCCGTTCGTGAGCACAGTAACCAAACTGGGTCACTTTCGCAACAGCCGAGAGTAATACTCCCCTCGATTACTATCCGCGCAGCAAGGGACGAGTAAGGCAAGTTGGGCCGCCGGCGCCGTTGATGCAGATCTCCGATCCGGGAAAGGTGCCCACGTCGAAGCCCGCGTCGCGCATGCGCTGATTTGTCTTGACGTTTTCCTCGATTGCAATCACGTGTTTGTTGCCCAAGGCCAGAACGTTGCAGGCGAGCGTGTCGCGCTCACTGTAATCGATTTCGATCATGTGGAACTTGCGCGCCTTGAGTAGTTCCACAGTCTCCACCGACAACCATGGCAGATCGACGAGAATCGTTTGCTCATCCAGCATGCTCATCAGCGACATAAGGTGCAGACAAGCGGAGGGTCCATCGCCATAGGGCAATGGGGCGGAAAGGACTTCCACATTCCGGCTCGCTAGGAACGCCCGCATTTGGGTGATGGCCGCTTGGTTCGTACGATAGCCGTCGCCGACCAGCAACGTACGCGAATCGAGCCAGACGATGTCGCCGGACTCCGAGGTGCCTGGGGCATGTATCTCTCCGAGTTTCGGAATGCCCAGCTGGCTGCCGAACTCCCCGTGCGCCTGCGCCTCGGGTGCGCGCGACTTCTTTCCTGGATTCATCAGAAGCAATCCAAAGTCAGTGGCTAACGATGCGTCGTGCGCATAGACGGCATCGAGCGTGAGAGAAGGGGACGGCGGCAGAATGTCGACTGCGGCTCCGGAGTCGGCGAGCAGGCGGCAGAGAATTTCGTGCTGCCGGGTCGCCTCCGAAAAGTGCGGGGCGTGCTGGAACCCCAGTTCCCTCCATGCGACCGCTGTCTCTGTAACGCTCCATCCAGCATTGCTCGGCGGGCACACCATCACGCGCAACAGTTCGCCGGTCATGGAATGTCCATTGAAGTTCTCGGGAGACGCGAGAGACGGCACGAGAAATATTTCCGGCACAGCAATAATGTCGCTATAGGAAATCTAAGGCCAAGGTTGTAAAGTTTCAAGGTTTCAATCTCGGAAAGACACAAGTTAAGGTTCGAACCGACGTGTAGCCTCACGGATTTTGCTTCTGGCACGCTCGACGGAAAACCCCGTATGGACGGTGGCGAAGGCTGAGAATACGAGGTCGGTAACCTAGGTTGTCGCTTGCGGTCAACACCCTATGTGATGTACATATCAGCGGTATCCTGTCCCAGCCACGTGTTTGAGGTTCAAGTAACTGGATGTAATCCGCGCACTCTGATACCGACTTCCGCACCAAGATGTGCGGAGGATCCTGGAGCTTTTATGAAAGCGTCAGCGGCACTGCGTCTTCTCTTCATCGCTATCTTCGTCTTATTTGTTCGCCAGTCCGCATTAGCGCAAGGCGCCGCGACCGGCGACCTTCACGTGAGCGTGAGAGATCCGAAGGGCAGTGCGGTCACCTCAGCCACTGTCACAGTACGCGATCCGGCTAAAGGTCTAGAGCGTGCCGGCAGTAGCGACGGTCAGGGTGGCTACAGCGTGCGGCAGTTGGCTCCCGGGACTTACTCGGTGACGGTAGAGGTCGCGGGCTTCGCCAAAGCTGAAGTGAGCGGAGTGGTCATCACGGTCGGTGGATTGGCCGAATTACCGGTCGAGATTTCGGTTGCCGGGGGCAAGGAAGTCGTTGATGTTGTCTCACAGGCGGATGTGGTGGAGACCTCGCGCAGTTCATCCACCGATACGATCGGGCAGCGGCGCATAGACAATCTGCCGATCAATGGCCGGAACTACATCAATTTCACGCTTACGGATTCGCAGGTGGTGCGTGATAACGCACCTAATACTGGAGCTGCGCCGACGTCAGGGCTCAACATCAGCGGACAGCGCGCTCGATCGAATCTGGTCAACGTCGACGGTGCGGACGCTACGGACAACTCCGTGAACGGCGTCCGTTCTACCGTGTCACAGGAGGCGGTGCAGGAATTCCAGATTATTACCAACAGTTACGCGGCGGAATATGGACGCGCCTCGGGCGGCGTGGTTAACATCATTACGCGATCTGGGTCGAATGACTTTCACGGAGATATTTTTGGATATCTCCGCAATCGCAATTTTCAGGCGGTGAATCCATTCAGCACAACTTCAAATCCTGCCTACACCCGCGTGCAGGCGGGCGCGGCATTTGGCGGTCCAATCAAGAAGGATAAGACTTACTACTACTTTTCGTATGAGATTAACCGACGGCACGAAACGGGATTTTCCAGCATAGGGCAGGGCAATTTCGGACTGACGCCCTTCGATACGTCGCAAGTCGGCCTGCCGCTTGGGGTTCTGCAACTCACGCCGCAACAGATTGGTTTTCTCACCGACCCAACGTTGTTAGCGGCCGAGGCCGATCCCGTCGTGGCAGGGGCAGTTGCACAATACGCAGCGACAGCAGGCGCTTCTTCGGGCATGGCTGTGAATGGGGCCTGGCCGACGAACCTCGGTGGACAGCCTGGGTTTATTTCAACTTGCCAGACTCCAGGAACATGTTTTGTGCCGGGGTCATACCAGACATTGGCATCGCAAGAAGGGAATTTCCCCGTCTCTGAAGGCACGAGCGTGTACTCGCTACGCATCGACCACAACGTGAGCGCCAACAACCGGCTTACTTTGCGAGCGAATGTCAGCCCGAGTACGGTGACTGGCATCGAGGTCAGCGGACAGGACCAACCTTTCGGCCAAAATGCCTACTCACGAACGTCGCAACAAACTTTTCGCGATGTGGCGGGAGTTGTGCAGGACACGTGGACTCTTGGCGCCAACAAGGTAAATGAATTTCGCTTTCAATACGCTCGCCGGGGATTGTCATACTTTTACAACACGGCGATTCCGGGAGGTGCGGATCCGGCAGTCAATATTCCCGGCTTTGCGTATTTCGGACGCGAGCCTTACTCCTATATCAAACGCGTAGAAAATCGCTACCAGTTCACCGACAATTTTTCGTGGACCATAGGACGGCACGACACCAAGTTCGGAGGAGATTTCAACTATCTCCCGATCACGGCCACATTTACGGTGAACTACGGCGGGGTTTACGATTTCGGATCTCTCTCTGCCGCCAATTCGTTCGGGCCCGCTTATCCCGTGCTGCAGGGGGCGCTTCCCTCCGGATTTAGCATTCCTGGACTTTCCGCAGTTCAGTCCTACGGTTTCGGCGTTCCGGGAGACTTCATTCAAGGCATTGGCAGTCCGAGCGATTCGTTCTCCAACAAGCCGCTAGGATTTTTCTGGCAGGACTCGTGGCGTGCACGCCACAATCTCACGCTGAACTACGGCGTGCGCTATGACGTGGAATTCCCACCGACATTTAAATCTCCGCAGGGACTCGCTCTTCCTGCCTATAACGCTCTCGGGTTGCAAAAAGGAATTCAGACCGACAAGAACAATATTCAGCCTCGGTTCGGCATGGCGTGGGATCCGAAAGGAGACGGCAAGACGGTGGTCCGCGCGTCTTATGGAATCTTCTACGACCATCCTTTGCTGGGACTTTATTTTCTGGGCGACGCCTCCGACGGTTCGAGCAGCGGACAGTTGGCTTTCGCCGGCACGAGTCCTTGTAACGGCGCTGGTAATCCGGCGAACCTGAACGCGATTCCCATTTTTCAGGGACTTCTTAATAACGCGAACTGCACACCTTCACCATTTCCGCAAGCAAACGCTAATCTGTTCTACCTGCCGAACCAGCAGCAATTTCAGGCTTTGAATACTCCCCAGTCGGTGTTTCTCAATCAGAATTACCTGAACCTCGCCGGCGGGACTTTTCTGCCACTCGGGTTCCAGCCCTTCGGTTATCCGCAAGCCAAGAATTTTGTTTACGCCTATTCGCAACAGGTGAATTTCACCATCGAGCGCGACCTTGGCCAGGGCTTTGCCTTTAGTCTGGCTTATAACCTGAATCTTGGACGGCACATCAATCGCCCTATTAATGCCAATACCATCCGTGGCGATTTGATGACCGCCAATTTCTTTGCCGCCGCGGCGGCTGGCCAAAATGCGAGCAGTCCCTTTACGGTGAGCGGTTGCGGTCCAGGGTATGTCGATCCGGCGCTCATGAACTTCTTCCGGCCCGGTGGATTGAATCCGTCGATTGCGGCCGCTTTCTATGCGAGTGGAAATGCTGCCGAAATTGCGTGTGTAGGTCAGGCGAAGGCCCTGCTCGCGAACTTGCCAGGATTCAATACCAAGTGCGATCCACAGGCGCCGGCATTCGACTACACAGGGTGCATTCCATTTGGCGACATGGATGCCAATTATTCCAACGGCACTTCGAATTACAATGGACTAACGGCGAATCTTCGAAAGCGCTTCAGCAAGAATTACGAATTCCTGGCTTCGTACACGTGGTCACACGCCATCGACGATTCCACCGACTTGCAGTCTACGCTCACGCCGCAGGACAGCTACTTTCCCAGCGCCGACCGTGCGACTTCGACCTTCGACCAGCGTCAGCGGTTCGTCTTCAGCGGCGTTTATCAATCCGGGAAGCGTACAGGCGATACGCTCATGAGCAAAGTGTTCAGCAACTGGACACTGGCTCCGCTGATCGAAATCAGTTCCGGGCGACCGTTTAACGTCATTACGGGAGGGGACGACAATCTTCAATTATCGTCGCTTACGGGACGGCCGAATACGTTCGTAAACCCCGCATGCACGGCGCTCGGGAACACGCCGCTCAATTCCAAGTTCTCTCCTACCGGCGTTTTTCAGGAACCTTGCATTCTGGGCTTTGACGGCACGCTCGCATCACTCGATGGCAACCTCGGACGTAACGCTGGTATCGGTCCCTGGACCGTGTTCAACGATATGCGCGTCGCGAAACGTTTCTATCTCGGCGAGCGCTTCAACATGGAGCTGATTGCCGATACCTTCAACATTGCCAATCGCTTCAATGTCGCGGCTGTGAGTCCGCTATGTTGTACGGCTAACCCGTCGAACCCGACTCAGTCCACTACAGGCCAAGCTACGGCCGCTTTCGATCCGCGCCAGTTTCAGTTCGCGCTGAAGCTGAACTGGTAAAATCGGGTTGGGGCGCAGTAAAGCGGTGCTAAGGGGGCTAGCGGTTGCTGAAGGGCTCGGGATTTGATTATTTGGCGCTTCACAGGCTTGTTGCCGTAGGCCTGCTTGTTTTCCTATTCGCGACGGTTGCGTTCGCCGAGACCGGTGCCGAAACCTACAGGGCGCATTGCTCCGCATGTCATGGAGTTCATGGAGACGGCGATACGATGCTGGGCCGGAACCTCAAGCTGCGTCCGCTCGGTTCAGCCGAGGTGCAGGCGCAGATGGATGCGGAACTCGCCGAGATCATCGCCAAGGGCAAAGGAAAAAACCGAATGCCTGCCTTTGAACGCAAACTTTCCAAGGAACAGATCGCCGATCTGGTCAAATTCATTCGTTCGTTACAGAAGTAGATTTTCATCCTACCGAGAGCGGGGAAAGTTGCTTCATTTCCGGCCGCGACTTACCGATAAAAAGAAAAAGCCGCAACCAAATGCGGCCGTTCCTTTTTTGCCTTTTGACTCTGTGTAACTCGCCATAAGACTACTTATTAGACGCTTTGTCTTTCGCGATGCTGTGGCTGATGCGATTCTGCTGGCGATTGATTCCACGCTGTTCGGACTTAGTCAGATGTCCGTTGTTCTTCGCCATGTCCGCCTTTTCGCGATTCTGCACGTTGGCTTCGCGATTTTCCAGATTGGCGGTTTGCCGCGGCGTCAACGTGCCGTTCTTTACGCCATTGCCAATGCGCTGCTGCTGGTTCTCTTCACGGCCGTTCACTTCATTGACGCGCGGATGTCCGGGATCGACAACCCCAGGCCCTGCTCCGGAAGTGGTTGAAGTTTGAGCAGAGGCGGAACCCGCGATCATAAGTCCCCCCACTGCCAGGACTAACAGTGAATTGGTGAATGTGTTTTTCATGTAGATGGAAACCCTCAGAGCAGAGATTAGTTGCGCTGCCCGCAGATCGCGAGTTACTTAGGTTCTAGTCCACGAGTTAATTAAAGGGACAATCAGTCAAATTCGATCTGATCGAACCCTAGTCCCTGCAACAAGCTGGTGATGGTGGAACCGGCGTTTTGCTGGGCGGTTCGCAGAATGCCATCGGCGAGGGCGGCCTCGAGGAGCTGGCGTTCCGCTTCCTGGCGAACCTGCGTTTCGAGATTCGGGTCGGTTGGGACGAGCAATCCGGTTTGCCGGGAATAGACTCGGGTTTTGGCGCTGTCGAGACGGGTGGTGAATACTTGCGCCTGGGGGAGATGCAGATGAACATGCTTGCCCTCGACGCGGACGTCGCTTGGGTTCAAGGCGGAGAAATCGATTCCGGCAACTACTTCGCCATGGACCATCATTAAGAGACGATCTCCGGTGAGGAAGTCGGGAAGGACGGGATTGTCCTTGGCTCCAGTAACGATTTTATCCATGGTGTAGGTGACTGTTTCCAGGCGCTGCAGGCGTTGAATGCGATCGACGACTGTGGGTTGGCTGACATCGATGGTGAGGGTTCTTCCGGTCACTGCGGAAAACATGTGGCTGAGCCAACCCCGGCCTGAGGCATGCGAGAGCGCGATCCAACCGATGGAAACCAGAAGCACAGCTCCGAGCAGCAATCCGATGATCAGCGACGATAGAACTTTCAGGATGGAGCCTGAGGACGCAGACTCGGCACCGAATTTCTGGGAGCGGTCTTGCGCGTCAGATTCGTGGGGCATAGGGCAAGGTTATCACTGTCGCGAGCGGGTGAACGGGCACGGCGAGCCGTTCCGACCAGCGTTGCTGGTAGCTTCCGTTGTATGATTCAGCCTTCAGCAAACAGCACCTTCGCGAACGAGTTGCGGACGGCTGACAAAGGAGAACACAATGGCAACGGTTGAAGGTCAATGCGCTCATATTCCGTGTACGTGTCCAGTAAAGCCGGGAGAAAAATACTGCAGTCAACCCTGCGAGGATGCTGGATCGAACGAAGTTGAAATTGCTTGCCAGTGCGATCATGATGCGTGCCCGCTGGCCGCATAGAAAAAACGTCTCGCTCATTTTTTGATCAATACGTGGGTCGCATTTTCTCCGCGGACAATTTTGTCAGGAGCAAATCCAAGCTGATGGAGATTGATTCCGGAGAACAGATGCTCGCCTTCACCCAAGAGAACGGGTGATAGGGCTAGGTGCATCTCGTCGATGAGATTCGCGGTCAGATACTGGCGAATGACGGACACTCCGCCGCCGATTCTGACGTCTTTTCCTTTCGCTGCTTCTTTGGCTTGGCGCGAAGCCGATTCGATTCCGTCGGTGACGAAGTAAAAAGTTGTGCCTCCGGCCATGGGCAGCGGCGGGCGCGCGTGATGGGTCAGCACAAATACGGGCACATGATAGGGAGGACTGTCGCCCCACCAGCCTTTCCAGGAATTGGCCTCTGGTTGGAGAACCCAATCTCCGCGTACGGGGCCGAACATATTGCGGCCTAAGATCCAGGCTCCGACATTCTCGAACGATTGAGCGGCGAAATTGTTGTCGACGCCTTTCTCTCCCTCGCCTGTGCCGTGCATCTTCTTGAATATGTCCGTGCTAAAAAACCACGAATGAAGTTCGAGGCCGCGAACACCGAGCGGATTGTTGAGGTCTTGTCGTGGTCCGGCACCGAAGCCATCGATGGAAATTGAAAATGCTGCGACTCGAACTTTGCTCATCCGTTGCTCATCGTGTTTGCTTATGCTCTGGGTTCATAGTTGGATGCGTATTTTTTCGGCAGGCTTGCTTTTGCGATTTTGCTTCCGCAATTTTCACTATTGATGGAGCGGCTCTAAGACTGGGTGAATATAAGGAAAATGTATTTCGGAACGCCGGGTCCCCGCCCCCAATTCGAGTCAAAGTATTCATACATAAGGACTTAGTCCCACAATATTCAAACTTAAGAACTTACGCTGCCAAGAACCACTGAAAATGGTTTTGGGGCAGTTTCGAGAGGCGTTCCCAATTGCCGGACGCGCCTCGAAATTGCCCCAATCGAAATTCTATGGTTGCAGTTCTATTGTTGCGCTTGGGGGACTGCTAGTCAATTTATTTCGATTGCGGGACGGGGATTGCAGCGATCCTGTTATTCCGTTCGCGGGAAGTTTCGAGATAACTCTAATCTGTCCCACGATGCTGTCGGGTTTATGTGGGGCGGACACTCTTGTCCACCGCTTTGACGTTGCGGTCGTTCTGGAGTTGCTTCGGATTTTGAGAGAAGGTAGAAGAGATCGGAAGCAAAAGAATGGGTCGAAGGCAACGACAGAATCTACGGCAAGGGCCACGACAAAATCTACGTCAAAGGCAGCGGACAGGAGTGTCCGCTCCACATGAAAACTGGACTGATTTAGTGCGACTATCGTCGCCGTCTGTCGCATTACATCGGAGGAGTATCCATGGTTGCGGATTCAGTCGGATTGAGGGCAAGAACAAGAACAAGAACAAGAACAAGAGCAAGAGCAAGAGCAAAACGAGAACAAGAAAGCAACTGCAAGATCTGATTCAACAAGCAACGTCAAGGGCAGCGGACAGGAGTGTCCGCTCCACACTAAAGAATTGGTGGCCAGAGGTTTCTTAGGAGCTGCTGGAATTTTGGGTTGGTGCGCAGCGGATCGTATCTGGGGTCGACTTTCAGGCTGGTTACTATGTTCGAATGCTCGGAGTAGGCTTTTTGCAGAATCGCGATGGCCTGATCGTTGCGGCCTGCGCCGAGGTTGGCGAAAATCGCGGACTGAGTTCGATCTTGTAGTTGGGCGGAGAGCTGTCCGAACTTCTCTAACGCGTGTTGTGCTTGTGCGGTTCGTCCCCAGAGGCCGTAGAGATAGGCCTTGTCCGCCCAAGCCTGCGCAGAGTCGTTTTGGCTGGAGCCGGTAGTTGGTGCATTCTCGATTTCATGCAGAGCTTCGGGAAACTTTTCCTGTTTAATCAGGGCGTAGAACACAAATACTCGCGCCAGGGCGAACCTGGGATCCTGGTCGAGCACGCCGCGGCACTGGGCGATGGCTCGATCGTATTGCCGCGAATAATAAAGTATGGTGCCGCGATCGGTGGCAATGATCAACGACAGGGGATCCAGTTGCTGGGCGCGCTCACTCTCGGCTAAGGCTTCGTCGAAGCGTTCCTGCCAGGAAAGGTACTCGGCGTACCACTCATGAGCGGTGGCATAATCGGGATCGAACTGAATGGCGCGGCGAAATTCTTTTTCCGCGGTTTGCCAGTCGTAGTCGTAGTTCTCCGCAACCAGCGCCAGTGAGGCGTGAGCTTCGGCGAGAGTGTCGTCGATCTGGAGCGCACGCAGGGCGGCGGTGCGCGCCTTGGGCATGAATTCATTTTGCGGAGCGAGAGTCCAGGTGCTCATCAATCCGTAGGTGTCCGCCAACCCGGCATAGGCGCGGGCGTAGTTCGGATCTTTGGCGATGGCTTGCTGGAAATAGCCGGCCGCCTGCTTAAAATCTGCCGGCGTTCTTTTGTTCCAGAAATAACGTCCTTTCAAGTAAAGGTCGTAGGCTTCGTACGAGGTAGTGGGGGCGGAGACGGGGCGACGTGCGGCGTTTGCCTTGGGCTGGTCGCCGAGTGCGAATTGTGTTTCGTCGGCAATCTCCTGTGCGATCTCGGCTTGCAAAGTCAGCAGATTGGTGAGATCACGGTCATACTCTTTGGCCCAGACGTGGGTTTGATCTTTTAGCTGGATGAGCTGGGCCGTGATTCGCACTCGTTCCGCATCGCGGCGCACGCTGCCCTCGATCACGTACTGCACTCCGAGTTTGCGCCCGATCTCGTCGAGCGGCCTGGGGTTGCGCTTGTAGACCATGACCGAAGTCCGCGCGATGACGCCCAACTGCGCGGGGTCCGTACGCCCCAACTGCGTGATCATTTCTTCGGTGAGCCCGTCGCTGAAGTAGTCCTGATTGGCATCGCCGGTCAGGTTCTCGAAGGGAAGAACCGCGAGCATCACTCGCCCGGCGGGCGTGGTGTTATGGGCCCGCAGCTTTGGGCGCTCCTGAAAAATGTAGAAGGCGACGGCCAACGCAGCGGCCAGGGCAAGCACACTTGCCAGAGGCAGCAGCCACTTCGGCCGCGGCGGTTTTTCGGGCAGAGGGTCAGCCAGAATTGGAACGGCGGGTTCGGGGGGCGCGGCTTGGGGGGATGTTTGATCGGGGAAATCGACTGGGGCTATGAAACGGTATCCCTTGCCGGTGATGGTTTGGATGAAACGCGGCTCCTCGGGATCATCTTTTAAGAGAGTGCGGATCTTGCGGATGGCACCGTTGATGCTGTTGTCGGTGTCAAGGAAAACGGACTTGCCCCAGATCCTCTCAACGATCTGTTCGCGGCTGACAAGCTGTCCCCGTCGCTCGATCAAGAAGAGCAAAATTTCGGATGGAATGCGCTCCAATTTGAGCACACGACCGGAGCGGCGCAGAGTGCAGGACTCTGCATCGAGCTCGAAATCTCTATCTTTATCCCTACCAAACTTGATGGGTTGCTGGATTGTGGCTGGCTCCGATGGCAAAAAGCACTCCCGGGGACGGAGCACCATTTTACGCTGCTTTCTTGGTTTACAGCATCCTCCTTCTTTTGTGGAGGTTAGCGGGACATGAAAAGTAAGGAAACCGACAGGCAGGCGCTATTGCGAAAGCAGGCGAACTCCGCCATTCTGCGCACCGGTTCGTGGATTGCCGGAGCTCAAGAGATCCGGATCTGATCGAGCGCGAGTCCTGACACGACACACATTCAGGTCTGCTTTAAGCGGATCGCTTTCAGAAATTTCACTTTAGGCGCATCACTTTCAGACACTTCTTTCCGGGAGGAAAATATGAATCGTCGGATATTGCTATTGATTGCTTCTATCGTTTGCTGGGCTGGTGTGATTGGTTCCGCATGGGCACAAGAATTTGATGGGGTCCCAGGACTCCTGACCCAGGTCACTGCGGGTCGAGCTGAGGTCTGGGGTCTTGACGCCTCGCAGAAGGTGTATCGCTACAATCCTGCGGGCAAGAAGTTCGCCAAGCTGGCGGGAAAGATCACGCTTTCACAAATTGCCGTAGGCGGAGGAACGTTGCTACAGGCTGATGAGGTCTGGGGCGTGAGTGCCGGTACGCAAATTTATCACTATGACTTTACAACCAAGAAACTAGTCGAGGTGCAGGGCAACCTGGTGCAGATCGTGGTTGGGGAGGGCAACACGGATGGCTGTCATCCTTATGAGGTCTGGGGAATCAATTCGAGTGACCTGGTATTTCGATACGACTATTGCGCTGGAGAATTCGATCAGATTCAGGGAACTTTGACACGCATCGCCACGGGCAGCGGCGAGGTCTGGGGACTTAACAGCTCGGCACAGATTTTTGATTTTAATTTTAAGACGCAACAATGGACAAAGATCGGGGGATCTCTACAGCAAATCGTGGTGGGAGTAAATGACGTGTGGGGGCTTGACGGTTCAGGCAAACTCTACCGGTTCAATCCGGCCAGCGGATTTTCGCCATTCGGAACAGCGGTGTTCACTCAAATCGCAGCCGGTGGAGATGGGGTCTGGGGAATTAACAGCTCGGCCGAAACCATCATGCGCTTCGTGCCGAACGCTGGAAACGAGGTCACAATAACCGGCGTGCTTTCACAGATCTCGGTTGGGTACGGAGCCGGGGTGTGGGGCGTCAATTCCGCAGACGAGGTGTTTGCATTCGAACGACCGTAGCGGCCGACCGTAGGGAACCGAAGAAAAGGACAGGAAACCAGATAGCGGTTTAAACTCTCCGGCAATCGGAAAAGGCCGCGTTCATTTTGAGCGCGGCCTTATTTGTTAGCGCGAAGACTTCGTCGTGGCCTCATACATCGCTTTCAATAGATCCTGAGAATGGCCGTCGTAGTCGGCATCCAGCGACCACATGAAAGTGCCTCCGAGATTTAAGACCCAATCGGCGTAGAAAACCCGGGTGTAGGTGGAGAAAGCGTCGTCGTAGGTGATGAAACCTGGAGTTCCGTCGGTTCGGACCAGGTAGGGGACCAGCGCCACCGGATCGTAGTAGCGCTGCCATCCTTGTTTATTGATCAACTGCTTGATGTTCGGACCATAGTTCATGGTCTGGACGGTATCGTCGCAATCGCCGTCAGGAGTGACAGGATCGTTCGGGCAGGCTTCGAAAATCTGGTTGATGTTGGTGTAATCGTATCCGTAGAACGGAGTCCCCAGATTGATTTGCGATGGCGGCAAGTATTTCAAGTAGAGCTCGGCGGCCTGTTGATCGCTTCCGCCGGGCTCGCATTCGTCGGCGCGCGGGTCTTTCTTATCCCAGAAGATGGGAGAGTTGAGTTGGCCGACGCTGGTCCAGGGACCGGCGCAGTCGTAGACCATTAGGTTGAAAAAGTCGGCGGGATCTTTGAGGCGATTTAGGTTGTAGTAGGGTAAATTCCACGGCGCGAGATCGGCGGAGAGAGTGTACTTTGGCCGTGGGAATGCTTCGCGCAGGCGCGTCATCAAGGTTACGAAGAATTTGCGGTCGGTGTCGTTTGAGGGAAACTCCCAGTCGATGTCGAGACCATCGTACCCGTTGGTGGTGACGAAACTCTGCAGATTCGCGATCACGGTGTTGAAGACGTCGGGACTGGTTTCGATGGCGCCAAAGTCGCCGCCGGTTAGCAGCATGACCTGCACGCCCTTCTGGTGAGCGCGCTTGATCAGTTGTGGCTCGACAAATCCGGTGGGGACGGAGAGGCTGCCATCGGAATTCCATGGAACTCCGGCGTGAATGATGTGCGTCAACTTGTCGAAGGGAATTTGGCGAACGTCGTAGGGTGGGTCGAGGTATTTGCTGCCGGCAGTGTAGTCGGCGACGAGGCGTTTCGGGAGGTGGTTAGGCTTTGGATGGGCATCGTTTTGGGCCACTGCTTTTTGGACGGTGGTGGTGAGTACGAGGGCGATGATTGTTGCTTGGAGAAAAATTATGGCTGAGCTGGGGCGTGGCTGCATTGGGCTGTCTCCGGGAAATTCTGCGGCGGCCGTGAGTGTGTTGGGCCGGATCCGCGAGGGAGCAAGTTTACTATGGCTTGGCGAGTTCGCGGGGATTGGAATTGGTGGCTTGGGAGTGTCAACATCGACAGCAAAAGCAAAGACAGAACCAACACCAACGGCGGCGGACAGGAGTGTCCGGTCCACACGCAAAAAAAGGGTAGCGCGATTGCGCTACCCCTGATAGTTTCTCGACACTTCTCGGTGCCATCCGCTCTACTGCATCTTCGGGAGCTGTAGCAGCATGTTGCCTTGTCCCGACTCGACTGTGGGCAGCTGGCCGTTCCAACGCTCGATTAACGATCGTTGGTTCTCAATTTTTCTCAGTTCAAGCAACTGCGGCGTCAGCGAGCTTTGCCGGATTTTGTTGGCGTCGGCCTCGCCTTGCGCGCGCGTCACCGATGATTTCGCATCGCCATCGGCTTCGGCAATCTTCTTTGCCGCTTCGGCTCGAGTTGTTGCTAGCTCGTTCGTCGCCCGTTCGGATTCCTGAATGGCCTGCGCCTTTGCGGTTATCGCTTGCGCAATAACGCTTGGGACTCGAGGCGCTCCAATAAATCCGAATTGCTGCACACCGACGCCGACGTTCGACACCTTCGCCTGAATCTGTTGCTCTACCTGGGCCAGAAACTGCGCTTTCTTTTCGCCATAGATATCTTCCACCGTATAGGTCGATGCCACCTCATTCAGCGAGTTACGAACTATGTCGCGCAGAATGCCGTGGGTGAAAAGATCGAGATTATTCACGCGATACTTGACGTAGAAATCCGGCACGCGATTGGGTTCGATGGCGTAGGACAGCGACACGTCACTCGAAATCTCCATTCCCTCCTTGCTGTTGTAGCCCATCTCTTCATTGATGGCGCGGCCCTCGTTTAAGTCGCGCGTCCATTTCACCGTCTGCACGTAGGTTGGGAATTCGATGATCTGAGTCGTAAGGGGGCTGTAGAAAACCCATCCCGTTCGCACCGGAATCTCGGCGGCGCCGCGTTGGCTGCCGGCCAGATTCACTTCGATGCCCACGTAGCCGGCTTCAATGCGTTTCGCATCCACCAAGAATGAGGACACAAACCATACGGCAAGCAGTCCGCCAATGCAAAGCGCAGCCCAGAACAGAATGCGGCGCGCGGGAATAACGCCGCTAAATTGATCGATCACGCGATGCCTGTTGTCGCGATCGTCATCCTTGTTGAATATTGTCATAGTTTCCTCCAGATCGAAGTAAGCGCAATTGGAACGACCAACAACAACAAAAAGATCACAACAACTCCCCCGAAGACCGCCGTGTTACTTGGAGCGCTCAACAGCCGGAAAGCCCCGAGCAGCACGACATAAGCAGCTATACACACTGCCAGCGCGGCCACCAGGCGCAAGTGATGCCTCATGGTGTAACTCCTTGCCGGGTAAGTTATACCGGACTGGTCTTATTTTGAAATTCTATTTTGAAGTTCGCCAGAATCGGCTTGGGATGGTTTTTGACATGGCCGCTGATCCTTCCAACGACACTTATGAGATGGTGTGGCGGGGATTACGATTCAGATTTGATTTCGCCTGGAATCAGGGGCTTGCGGGCTTGGGAAAGCGGAACTTTCCGTCTAATTGAGCGAGGCATAGCTGATTCGGCTTTAGGCCGATCGCCGAAATTTGGGGGGAAGCTCGTCCGTTCAGCAAAAGAGCTGGATACCCATAAATATGGGAATAGTGAAGACGACACTGGAAATTCCCGACGTTTTATTTCGACGTGCCAAGTCGGCGGCAGCCGAGCGCGGTATTCCCCTCCGGCAGTTGGTGACCGAGGCGGTGCAGGAGAAGCTGAAAACTACTTCCCGCGACAGACCCTGGATGAAGCATATGGGGAAGGTCATGCCCCTGGGCAACGAAAGAAAGCAGATCGAAAAGCGGGTCGAAGAGGCGTTCGGAAAAGTCGATCGCGAACTATGGCGATGATTTTCTGATGGTGATTGTCGGGATGGTGATTTTTCCGAAGATCGCTTCCCCAGCGACGACTTTCTCAGCAATTCCCTAAACAATGATTTAGACACCAATACCTTATCGGCGGCGGCTGACGCTGATCCCGCGGTCATTACGATTCTCGCCCGTGCCGATCAGGTGGCAGTTCCAGTGATTGTGCTGGGAGAGTATCGCTACGGCATTGCGCAAGCGCGGAACCGGGCGAGATACGAGAAATGGCTGGGCGGTTTGATTCATGACTGCTTCGTCCTCGACATCAACGAAGACACGACGCATTACTACGCAGAGATTACTCTCGAATTAAAACGGGAGGGCAAGCCGATCCCGACGAATGACCTATGGATTGCTGCGTTGTGCCGTCAGCACGCGCTTCCGCTGCTGAGCCGCGATCGGCATTTTGATTTGGTGCCGGGGATGAAGCGGGTTGGGTGGTAGCCGAAAGGCAGACGCGGGCCACCCGCCAAGATACAATCGAAACGGAATAGACCTAAGGAAGCCCACGAGACCTCTTTTTCATCGCCGCATTGTCGAGATACACCACGCCATTGGGAGCCGAGTTACTGGCGAATTCAGCGACAAAAGCGCGCCCGATATCATCCTGCTCAATCGTCCCAAACTTCCCCGGAATGAGACGCCCCAACCAGGCAACATAGCCCGGCGTGTGAGCATTGCCCGCGATAATTCCCGGGCGGAAAATCGCCAGACTCTTGAAGCCGACACCTTGAACCGTTTCTTCTTTTAACCCCATAACTCGCGCATAGCGAATCCTGCTTTTCGGTGTGCTCCCCACTGCCGAGAGCAGCGCAAACTGAGCAACACCTCCGGCATGGCAACCACGGGCAAAACCACCGACAACCCCAATTTCGAGGGCCTTCAATTCCTGCTCGCTCCACTTCCTGCTGCCTTTACCAACGCCAACACAGGAGGCTCCGTAGACAGGGTCGCCCAGCGCCACCATGCTCAGTGCAAGCTTGGTAACTTCTTCAGGAAACTGCGCAGCTGCCGTATCCAGGATCACCTGCCGCAAGCGATGATTCGAGGTTAGAGGAATCGCCTTGCGATTGACCATCACCACTTCAGCGCAGGACGCCTCGGCAACCAGCGCCCGCACCACCGCGGCTCCGACCTGCCCGGTGCCACCGATGATCAAGACGCGAAATGGCATTTTAGGTTTCCTTCTACGATTGTTTACGCACGATTCTGTTGCCAGCGGGTGGACACCTTCTCCGCGCGTCAGTATAACTCGGTTGTTCTTCTCCCACGCTTGTGTGGGGCGGACACTCTTGTCCGCCGCTTTTGACTTGGGGGTTGATTTTGATTTGTTCTGTAGCGGGCGAGGACCACAAGCAAGAACAAGAACAAGAACAAGACCACAAGCAAGAGCAAAAGTAAGGCCACAAGCAAGAGCAAGAGCAAGATCAAGATCAAGATCAACTTCAACGGCTGCGGACAGGAGTGTCCGCTCCACATGAGTCTTTCCACACGAGCACAAAACCGAACTCATTCGATGTACGGACATCACTTACAGCTTTCTTGTGGAAGCTATTCAATGAACTCATGTCCGAGACCTCCGCGCTGGTCCACAAATACGCTTATCGGCGTCGGTTGCCGCATTATCAGAAAGCTGAGCGGGCACTCTTTGTGACATTTCGAAAGCTGAACCGCGAGCCGCTTGCGGCCGACGCGCGCGATCTCGTTCTTCAGCATTGTCGGCACGACGACGGGAAGCGCTATTTTCTTCATACGGTGGTTGTGATGCCCGACCATGTGCACATGCTGTTAACTCCGACGTGCGACCCGGAGGGTTGGCCTTATTCTCTGCCCGTCATCTTGAAGCTGATCAAGGGAATGTCGGCTCGGAGCGTAAATCGATTGCTCGGCATTTCCGGTCCAGTTTGGCAGGATGAGTCGTTCGACCATGTGCTGCGGTCCGATGAAAGTTTCGGCGAGAAACTTGAGTATATCCGGCAGAATCCGGTGCGGGCGGGGCTGGTGGTTCGTCCTGAGGACTATCGGTGGCTTTGGGTGGCTGAGATTAAATAACCGTGCGGGGCGGACACTCTTGTCCGCCGCCTTTGAGCTTGAAGTTGGTCTTGATTTTCTCCCAGGAAATGGAGGCCGCCGAAGGGCCAAGGGGGCCATTCAAACACCCCAACGCCAAAAGCAAAAGCAACACCAACACCAACGGCAGCGGACAGGAGTGTCCGCTCCACACGGGCAAAGGAAATGGAGGCCGCCGAAGGGTCAAGGGGGGCCATTCAAACACCCCAACGCGAAAAGCAAAAGCAACACCAACACCAACGGCAGCGGCAGCGGACAGGAGTGTCCGCTCCACACGGGCAAAGGAAATGGAGGCCGCCGAAGGGTCAAGGGGGGCCATTCAAACACCCCAACGCCAAAAGCAAAAGCAACACCAACACCAACGGCAGCGGACAGGAGTGTCCGCTCCACACGGGCAAAGGAAAAGGCCAATCTGATTTCTCAGACTGGCCTTTGATTTAATGCCGGCAACTACCTACTCTCCCACACACTTTCGCGTGCAGTACCATCGGCCCAGCGGGGCTTAACTTCCGTGTTCGGGATGGGAACGGGTGGAACCCCCGCGGTAAGATCACCGACAACTTGGAGCCGTGAGCCATCAGCTGTCAGCCGTCAGCTCAAACCTGAGCTAAGGCGACTTACACCGCCGATGGGCGGCAAACTTTTCAAAGAGCGTGAGGACGAAGCCTCACAACTGAATAGATTGGGTATTGCTTAAATACTTGACTTATCTTTCGTCGGCGCGCAGCGGTCAGTATTGCTTCTCAGTCATCCAGGTTCTGACGACTTACTAACAAC
>Ga0209006_10002060_pt1 | contig 18276 bp, 14 predicted proteins | sample JacPin_JW_Ref_O2_FD_188567 | JGI IMG/M metagenome (GOLD analysis project Ga0209006, IMG submission 188567) | Forest soil microbial communities from Algoma, Ontario, Canada - Jack Pine, Ontario site 1_JW_Ref_O2 (SPAdes) (version 2) | ecosystem: Environmental > Terrestrial > Soil > Boreal... | reverse complement strand
GTTATCTGTAGCTCGCCCCGAACCGCCAAGCTTGCGTGGCCGTATTGGTGAACCATGGCGCACGTTTCTCTTTAGCGAGCCGGCCTCCTCTGGCGGAGCCGCGCCATTTACGACTGCGCCGCCGCAAGCTTTCGTGCCAGGAGAATCGCCGGGTGGCTGACGTCGAGATTCTGCAGCAGATGCGGTAGCGCTTCCTGAGCCGTCGCGGCGGCGATTTTGCGGCCGAGAGCAGCTTCCGCGCTTGCGCGCCAAACAAGCGCCTCACCGATCCAAGCAGATGACTGCGGATTTACCGCCTCCGCACGCGCGAAATCGACGGCCGCTTGTGCCTGGCGCAGGGCCTGCTCGTTGTCGCTGCGCGCCAAAAGCAGTTGCGCTGTGAGCAACGCGACGTCGCGCGAATCACGGTTCACCGGTTGCTTGCGCGAGGCAATCAACGCCGCTGCCTGCTCGGTTCGCCGCAGAGCCTCGTCGACATGACCGTGCATCAGATCGAGGCGTGCATGAATAACCAGAAGACGAACGATATCGACCCCCCTGTCCCCCGCGGCGAGCATCCTTTGTTCAACTGCCGCGAGCGGCTGCCAACGGGCATCGGCGCTTGCCAGATCACCGCGATCGACTGCAGCCAAGACCGCGGTCGCCCGATAACCCACTACGACGGTCATCATCCCTGCCTTTTCGGCATCCTCGGCGGCGTGCAAGAGGGTGGCTTCTCCACCGCCAGTGGTTTGCCCTCCCATTGCGATCTGTGACGCGGCGCGGCAGGCCTCGAAATAGTATGGGAGCTTCATCTGTGCCGCGGCCCGATAGGCCGCATCCCGGATCGAATCGCCAAACTCCAACGAGCGGCGCGGCTGCCCGCCAGCGCGCAGGCTCATGCAGCCGGCCGACGCATATGCGAAGTACGCAGGTGTGTTGGCGCGGCCGTTGATATTCATGATCGCGATCACATCGCGTTCGATGTCCCACGCGCCGCGGAAGTCGCCAGTCATCAACAAAGCATCCGCGAGATCATTTGCCAGACTGGTATATCGGGACGACCCGTGCATGCCCGATTGATCGAGATATTCCACGGCGCCGCGCAGCTCCGCCGCAGCCTGAACGAAATTGCCGTCCGATTGGAAGACGAATGCAGCGGCGCTTGCGCATTCCGCGCGCAGACCAGGGGAAATTTGGCGCACGAGCCGCATCCTGGAAATGCCGGCGGCCAGCTGAACTCGAGCGCCAGCCAAGTCGCCCGCAATTGCGAGATCCTCAGTACGCAGGCACGCGAGCACGCCAAGAAGCTCCTGATCGCCAAAGCGACGCCCGATCGCTTCAGCCTCCACAATGACGGCGGCGGCGGTCCGTTCATCGCCGATATCGACGTATTGCGAGGACACATCGATCAGGAGTCGGGCAGCCAGCGGCAGGTCATTTTGAAACCGGCGGGCGACGAACTCCCGCGCTCGATCGAGCCGCTCGTGAACAGCCTCCTGGGGCGCTTTGCTCAAGCTATCACCGCCCAGGAACTGCGTCAGATCGGCCTCAGCGTTGGCACGCTTCGCCTCTGCCACGGCCACATCGCGCTCGGCACGCGCCTGGAAGAGTTGATACACCGCAAAAGTGCTGGTGGCGAGCAGACCCAATGCGACGAGTACGCTTGCAACCACGCTACCTCGATGTCTGCGTACGAATTTTGCGACGCGATAAGAAGCCGTATCGGGGCGCGCCTGGACGGGGTCGCGAACCAGAAAGCGCTTGAGGTCATCCGCGAACGCCCCAGTCGACGGGTAGCGCTCCGATGGCGCTTTTTTCAGGGCCTTCGCGACAATGTTATCGAGGTCCCCGCGCAGCTCGCGCGACCGGCTCGCTCCTGCCTTCAGCGCCGACGACGCACGCGGTGGATCTTGTGTGAGTACGGCGTGCACGAGCTCGGCGTGTGAAAGCGAGTCTATGGCAAACGGATGACGCTCCGTCAGCAAGAGATACAGCACGACGCCCAGTGAGTAGACATCTGTCTCGGTTGTCACCGGTTTGCCACGTAGCTGCTCCGGCGCCGCATATTGAGGAGTCAATGCGATTCCCCCGGAGCGTGTGGCTGCGGCGGATCCGGACCCATCGTCCAGCAGCTTCGCAATACCGAAATCCAGCAGCTTGACCGTGCCGTCTAACGTGACGAAAATGTTCGAGGGTTTGACGTCGCGGTGCACTATAAGATGACTGTGTGCGTGCGCCACTGCAGACAGAACGCTTAAGAACAGCCTAACGCGCGCTTCTACCGTTAGACTGTTGCGGGCACAATAGCCATCGATCGGTTCTCCCTCGACGTATTCGAGTACCAGATATGGACTCGAACCATCGAGTACACCAGCGTCAATGAGCCGGGCGATGTTCGGATGGTCGAGGCGCCCCAGCATTCGACCCTCGCTGCGGAACCGTTGCTCGCCCAGAAGTCCGATCCAGCTCGCGTGCAAGAACTTGACGGCCACCGTGCCTTCGTACCGATCGTCGGCGCGCCGAGCGCGCCAAACGCTTCCCATGCCACCCCGACCGATTTCCGCCTCGATGACGTAGGGCCCAACCTGACGCCCGACCAGACTCGCGCCGACAAGGTCCCCATCCGGGATCAGCAGCGGCCGCTCTAGGAACCCGGAGAAGTCCTCACGAACACGCGACGAAAGCGCCTGGACAATCGCTTGAGCGAGTTCAGGGTCACGCGCCGCAAGCGCATCGAGCCACAGCGCGCGGTCCGACTCCGATAGGTCGAGCGCTTGGCTCAGGGCATCGCTGAACGCTTGCCATTGCTGCGACGATCGTTTCAGGACCTTGCTCCCCTCGAGGCTCGTTCGCCGTGCCACTCGCAATGGTTTAAATCGAATTTAGGTGCTAAAAGATGACATGCACACGCGCATGGGAACCCACTGGGCTTACAAGCGCTAGGTGCAATCCTTCAGCTGCTGAAACAAGATAACACGGGCCTTTTCCCAATCGCGTTGAACGGTACGCACGGAACTTCCGCGTTGAGCGGCTATATCCTCAAACGTGAACCCGCAGAAGTAACGCAAATCTACGACCTCGGCTAGCCGTGGTTCGCGTGTCGCGAGTTCATCCAGCACGTCGGAGAGCCGCGACAATTCGCCCGCGTCCACCTGTTCAATCTCCGTGGGCAACTGTGTGATATGGACACCGGCGCCGCGCTTAAGCGCGCGACGTTCACGCACGAAGTCAATGATCAAGCCCCGCATCACTCGCGCGGCGTAGCCCATGAACCGCTCGCGGTCCGGAAAGATCGCGCTGCCGCCCGCAATTCCCAGATATGCCTCGTGCAGTAGCGTGGTTGGGCTGATCGGAGCGCCCGAATTGCGTCTAAGCTGACGCTCGGCCAATTGCCGCAGCTCGGCGTAAAGCTGAGAAAACAATTGCTCATTTGCAATTCTTCCGGAGACGACCGGGCATGGTTCTGAGGACACCGGCGGTTTCGATTCCATCAGATATTCCGGCAATTGAGCAGAATCAGGGTGCCGAATCGAAAGCGCATTTGCAACTGCCCGCGATCATTCCTTGGAGCCGTCGATCAAGGGTGCGGATCCCTGCGATCGGCATAGGCCGACCCCGCAACGGAGCAACCTGCCGGCGACTCGCGTCAATTTTTGGCTGACCTTCGACCACGCCGTATACGACGCTCCGAGCCCGTAAACCAGCGGCTACCACCTGCGTCGCCGAACACGCGGCGCTCACCGTCACGGCGGTCCGAGTGTTTACGGAACCTGCACGAGCATTCTGCCGGCATCGTGCAACCCGCTAACGGCAACTGCGGCGCTTCGCGTGACAAATAGCGCTTTTCAGCGTCCCTTGTCGCCGTGCAGCAGTCGATGCTTGGGGCAAGTGACACGGCGCGGTAGTCCTCACGGGCATGCGTCGGCTTGGGCCTTGCGATTGGCGCAGATTTCTTCACGGAGCGACCGCGAGATGGCTCGCCAAAAAGTGATTTGAATAGCTGAATCATTAGAGTTCTTTTTGTTGTATTGACTGCTCGGCCGTAAAACGCGTCCGCCGAGGAGCCAAATTCTAGCTGTTGCAGCCGCCCTCGCAGTGAGCCATTTCACTAAACGCGCAATAGCGGCGGCGCTACCTCGCCAATGCGCGAAACATAAGATTGTCGTGGGGGCCCGTTTCACTTAAATACGCCTGGCTTTGGCTCAGCCGGACTCACTCCAGCTCGCGGCGAAGCCATCGACTTCGGCGCAGCTTGTAATCGCTTACGAAGTCGGCCAGAAGCAATTTAACTTTCGGACGCGCCAATGAACCTAATAAGGTTAGATCTCGCCGCGCCTCAAACGTTCGCGTACGTCATTGTGTCCCACTGACAGCGCCACCTCGGGAGGTGGTCGCTCGCAAGGCTTCGCATCGACCGCGCGGACAAACGCTTCCGCAAAATCGGCCGCGGGCAGATAGAAATACAGGGTAATAAAATCCCGCCCCGCAAAAGTGTCAGTAAGCATCGCCATATCCGTCGGCGCCCGAGCGATATGAAATACGGTCTCGAACTTCTTATGAATTCGCTGGGCGTTTCCGGCAGCGACTTGTGCGGAAGTTAGTTGAATACTATACCAATACATCGAACTCTCCACGTGCTACACGCCTGCAGCAGCTGCGTTGCGCCACGAACGCCACTGATACGTTCGTTGATTCAGACTCCATGCGGTTGCGAGAACTGGCCGCCCGTCCCGCGACGACCCGCCTTGTGCCTACGCGGGACGAGCCAGCACGGTGCTAGGTCCACCAGCCCCGGTAGCACTGAAAATGGGCTTGTAACCCAGCTTCGCGGCGACACGAAACGACCGGTGGTTGTCAGGATGGATAATGCAGACGCTTCGGCGCTGCGCAAAGTGCTGGTCACCCCAGCCAACCGCAGCTCCGAGCGCTTCCGTTGCATAGCCCTTGCCATGAAACTGCGGGGCCAGCGCCCAACCTAGCTCCGGTATTCCTTCGATCGAAGGCACGATATCCCGCTTGAAATCCGCGAAACCAAGTTCTCCGACATAGCGGCCGGAAGCCCTCTCCTCTACCGCCCAATAACCAAAGCTCAACAGAGCCCAGTGTCCACGGTAGGCCAATATCCTCATCCATGTTCTCTGCGGTGGCGCAGGTTCGCCTATGGTGTAGCGAACAACGGCGGGGGCAGACCACATGGCCACGCAATCTGCGAGATCATCGGACCGATGGGGACGAAGGCGGAGTCGTTCAGTTTCTATGACCGGAGCAATGGGGGTGCTTGGCAACAATGCGCTCGTATTCATGGAGCAAATGCTTCCGTCCGAGATTTCGAGCCGCAGGTTGGTAGGACACTTCGCGCCTTTGGAGAGAGGTCGCTCCGTAGGCTCAACAAAACTCGCTAATTAGACGATCCTACAAGGAATCATGGCATCCTCGTCAAATGTGTAGACCGCGCACAGCCGGTGATAGCCATCGGCGATAATCAGCCTGCCATGATCTTTATCCCTACACAGCAAGAGAGGCGACAGTGATTCGTGAATGATGATTTGCGCCCGATCCTTTTCCACATGACTATTACTGACACCGAGCAGCGATAACCCGGAGGCTCGGAAAATATCCTTCGCAGCAAATTCCGTGGTCTTGGCGCGTCTCAATCGGCCGACAATTTTCGTTGCCGCCCGCGGTTCAAATTGCAGGCACAAGTATGATTGAGCCGCCGGATAATCACGCTTCTGCGGTTTACTGAACCATTTAATCTTAGTTTTTTTCTTCATAACCGTCGTTTAAGGCTGCGACGTGAGACGCGCTGCGCGCGGCTCGCGTTTTAGCTCCTCTCGTCACTTGACATTTTTGACATATCCCATCGGAAACCTGCTGTCCCCTGTCCGCTGAATTCATTCATCCATGTCGATAAAAATACGCTGTTGCGACGCTGAGTCAACTGCACGTTTTCCGCCACATCATAAATCCCAAACCTGCGGATCGAGGCGCCCCGCACGATGGACTTCTTGATCTTTCGCCCGACGCGCCAACGCCCGTTGCACGTCCAATGCGTCCGCGTCGTCAAAAGAGCTGCGCATCGGCTCAGTTCGCAGGCGGAACACTCGCTTTAATGTCTTTCCCGTAATTCCGATCGGGAACTTCTCCCACTCCATAATCTCAATTTGATGCAACTGTTCCTCCGCAGTCAAAGCGGCGTTCAGTTCATCCTTCAATTCCGCTGGAGTCAATTGAAACTCGCTCGCGTCTCGAAGCGCTATGGCGGCTACAGGAAGCTGGGATCCGTCCGATTGGCGCGCTCCGTACACGCAAGTGTCAAATATCGCGCTGTGTTTATGAATCTTTTCTTCTATAAGAAGACTATAGACGGGGCCAACACTCGTACGAATCACATCCACTTCGCGGTCGAGCTGAACGAGGTGGCCGTCGCGGCCTTGGCGGGCGACATCTCCGGTGAAGAACCACTCGTCGCAAATGGCTGCCAATGTCAGAGAGTGATTGTTCCAGTAGCCGGCAAAGACGGTTTTGCCCTTCACCTCAAGACGGCCGGCTTCGCCACGCGCTACGACACGTCCATTGTCGCCGACGATTCTGATTTTCGGGCCGAATGGCGTTGAGCCTGGACGCCCGACTCGCCGCTCGAAATGCTTCGTGAATCGCGTAATGTATCGGAGCACCGAGGGCGTGCCGACTTCGCTGGACCCTTGCGCGTCCAGATAAACCGAGCCGGGTATGGGCATGAACAGGTCGCGGAATACACCACCGACGGCTACGAAGCGCCGCAGTACTGCCTCATGACTGGCGTCGGCGGTACTCGCCCAGACGCGCATCCGGCTCAGATCGTGAGCCCGGATGTCCACTCGCGCAAGTTGCGTATAGGTGATCGGAAATCCAAAGAAACCCGTAAAACCGCCGGCCGCCAGTTGACGAAGCACCATCTCCGCGTCGAATCCTTCTCGATCGTACGCACAGGTCCAATGAACGGGCACGCCGAGCAGAAGCAATCCGTGGAAAGTGAGAATGACCGCCTGATGGTTATTGGGGACAGCCATGTACCCTTTGTCCCTGTTTCTCGAGACGTGTACATAGCAGAGCCATCCTCGAACGGCATGCGACTGCGCGCGATTCTTGAGTATGACCGCCTTCGGAGGGCCGGTCGTGCCCGATGAATGGACGAGATACAGCGGCTCATCCTTTCCTCTTGATACTCGGATACCACTGCCGTGAGCGATCGTTTTCAGCGCATCCTCGATCCAGATGACCTCCAAGTTCAAAGATTTGGCTGCCAGCAGGCCGCGCAACTCGGCTTGCGCGACATCGCTCTTCTCTTCGGCAACTATGACAATCCGAACACCGCCGAACGTCCCGCCTGCACTTAGCACGCGACGCAGTGTAACGACATCCGATATGACGATCTTCGAACCGAGGTTCTTGAGATACGGGTCGAGGTGATCCGCACTGAACTTGCCATTGATAGTGCACGCAATCCCACCCGCTCTGACGACACTCAGATGAAGCAAGTGGATGTCGAAATGATTCTCCTTGAAGATCGCAACGCGATCGGCACGTTTTACACCCACAACTTGCGTGAGCATGGCGGCTAGATAGGCCGTCGTGGAGGCAATACGGTATGCGCTCCACTCCGTCGTATTGCGATATTGCCCCGTCAGCGCAGGCACATCCCAGCGCACCGGTGTATCGCACGTGAATAGAGGCTTATTGCCGTACATTCTCGCCGCGCGATCGGGAATGGTATCGAGTGAAATCGGTCCGAGTACCAGCACAGTTCTTTGGTGCAACCCGACTCTCACCGCCACGAACGTAAGGTACGCGGCGATGACGGCCAAGCCAGCGAGCAACGGAATCATTTCAAAGCCATAGGCGCACGCGATACGGCAGCGGTTTGTCGCGCGCCTCGTGCCAAGCGCTGATGGGCCTCGGAGAATTCTCCGGCGGCTAGCGCTCCGGCGATCGACAGCTCACCGGCCAGCGCGATCGCAGCGCACACTTCGGCGAACGCGTTGGCATGTCCAGAGCCCGCAAGACCGAGGATGTCGAGACAGGCCTTCTGGCTCGGAAGACCCGTTCCCCCACCGACCGTGCCGACCGGAAGGCTGGGAAGGGTCACCGATGCATATAACGCTCCCTCAGGAGTCACTTCCAGGCGCGCAATACCAACTGCCGACTCGGCAACGGAGGCCACATCCTGGCCACACGCCAGGTAAATTGCTGCAAGGCCATTCGCGAAGTGGCATTGAATACCCATCGCCCCTGACATGACGCCGCCAATGGCGCCCATGGTGAAGAATTTCGCCATGATTTCGGGGGTGGTGTGAAGATGTTCTTGCACCATCATCGCAGGAATCACCACATCCGCCGTCACGCTTCTCCCGCGCCCACACAGGCACGACTGCGCGCTCGCCTTCTTATCGCCTGAATGATTCGCCTCGAGAAAGTAGTACGCGGGCTTGACTGGTGAGTGCAGGTTGATGTGTTCACAGATCGCCTGCGTTGCAATCGTGACCATGTTCTGACCGGCGGCATCGCCCGTGTGAAAAGTGAAAATCACGTAGACGTGATTGCCCTCGATACTGACCCGGACATCCTGCAGCCGTGCATAGCCGCTCGTGGCCGCCCCAACAGCCGCCAAATCCGGAAATGCCGCGAGGACCCAAGCGGCGAATTGTCCGGCTTCGTACAGCGCCTGGAAGGCAAACCCCGGGGAGCGCGCCATCCCCTCGTTCACGATGAGCGCCGAACACCCGCCGACAGCCGTAATCAGCTTCGCCCCGCGGCCGTAAGAGGCAACCAGCGTAGCTTCCGTCGTCGCCAACGGGACGAAGTAGTCCTGTTGGGCATAAGTGCCATTGACGCGTAACGGCCCAATGATGCCAACGGGCACTTTGATCGTGCCAATGAAGTTCTCAATGTTGGCTGAATAACGGCTCGCTTGCGCGTGACTTTGAGTGTCCAGAAGCTCGCGACGCGCGGCGTCGGACATCGGCAAACGCTGCCAACGTGCTTCGATGGCAGCGTCGGTGATTTCAGAGCCCGACGGAACTTTCTGTGGCGCCACCGCATGCTTGCGCCTGAGCCGTGCGAGCAGTTCGGCTGGTGAATGCTGCGCAAGAAGCGATTGGAGCGATCCGATTGCACGCCGATACTCGCCGGTCATGACCGACCTTCCCCGTTTCCACGACGCGCGAGCAGAGTAATGCGTGAGCGCAAAATCGCCGCACACCCGTTGGAGCCTTCTATCATCCCGGCAGCGCTAATCGAAAGCATTCGAATGACGGCTACGCGCAAGTACAGCAATCCTGCGCAAAAGGAACCGCCCCGTAGACAAGATCTTGCACGTCAACGTCATCGGCAGCCCATCAGTTTGCCGCTATCGAGCCAACTACCCAGGTCCTCTGCTTCACGCCCCCTGGGTTGAAGTGAAGCACGTCGGTCGGACCAGACTCGGAGGTTCCATCGCCAAATCCGAGACCTCGTAGACCGGGGATCTTCAGATCCGCACCACCACCTTGCAGAAATTCTTGGAAGGCCCCATTGGTCCTGCTGTAGGCTCTGATCCATCCGTTAGCGGTCTTGCCCACGAGTACTACGCCGCTGAAGCTGCCAAAATTTTCCGGTGTCAACGCCACTCCCCACGGTTGACTGAAGTCAGCACAATTGTGTCTCATGCGCCTTGTTCTCCCTTGGCGTCCCTATGATATCTGTTCCTTTGCCAAGCGATACTGCCAGGGGTGAATAACAGCAAAAGCGCTGCAGCCCGGCAGTGGTGACGACGGTTTCCAAGCGCGGCAGCCGCGCGATTGCGATCGTGACCCGAACGCGGCCACCGATCTGGCGACCTATTCAGCCGAGTTCGGGTTGCCGAAGCCAACGAAGGCGAACTTTGAGGTTGTTTATGCGACGTCCGGCGGGACACAGGCAAGCATGCCGCGGGTTCGCAGCATCGACCCACGCGGAGCTGACGCTGGTGTATGCGGATCTCGGCGTGAACAGAGATTTCTACGACATCACCAATGGGAATTGTGGACCCTATGCCGGCTACTTGGTGCTGAAGTGATGGGATTTCCGCACGGGCGTGGGTTCAGTGAGCGGACCCGCTGGGAAGTAGCTGCAAGGTTTATTAATGGACTCGTACGGATCCGCGTCGGACTAGCTGCGGACCCCTGCCAAACTCATAAGTCGTGATTGTTGAAGCTCGTTGGTCACCTTTCCTAGTCTAAGGATAACCCACCCATATGAACCGCCGCGGCCGGGCCGTGTGAGTTCCCTTCCCTAAAAAATCTGGAAGGAGCTAATCGTCGCTAGAGCTCCGCTCTCGGTTGTGACTTCGACTTTTCCTGTCGTCGCGCCGGCGGGCACAGTCGTCCTGATCTCGGTGGCGGAAACAACAGTGAAGGCAGGCTGATCCGTGCCGTTAAAACTAACCGCAGTCGCGCCCGTCAGATTGTTCCCCAGGATCCTTACGTTGGCGCCGACCTTACCGGCAATCGGCAGCGTATCCACAAAGGGCGCCAATCCGCTGTCAACGCTATAGACAACGGAGTTCCCGTCCTCGCCGCTCGCGGCGATTCCGTAGAAGAGGCCGTTGGTCAACTGAACGAGTCCGTAATTGGGGGCATAGCCGTCTGTGCAGGGCGCCGCACAGAAATTGTAGGTCGTGGAGAGCTTGCCACTCAGGCTCATCCTGAAAAAGGTGCCGCTGGAGCCGCTCCCGCCGCCACTTGTGATGCCGTAGAGATAGCCGTCGCCGCCCTCCAGAAGCCCACCTTCCGGATACGACCCGTTTGCGCCCGTGAAGTTGACGAGCGTGGTAAGCACACCGGTCCCGCTCATCCTGAACACCGTTCCGCACAGACTTAAGCCGCAGGATGTGGATCCACCGCTCTCGGTCGTGCCATAGAATAGGCCATTGCTCGCTAGCAGTAACTTGCTGAAAGCCCCCTCGCCGTCAGTTCCGTCGAAGCTGTGCAGGACCGTGAGTTTGCCCGCCAGGGTGATCTCAAAGATCTCGCCGTACCCGTGTTGTCCCCCGGAGCCCGTCGTTCCATAGAACCGCCCGTTCGTCCCTTGGATGAGACCCGCTCTTGGAGATTCACCGTCCGTACAACCGGACTGTATGCAGAACGCATAAAGCGTCGTCAGCACTCCCGCAGGAGTGATCCTGTATACCGTTCCCTGCAAGTAACTGCCGCCATTCGCCGAGGTCACACCGTAGTAGCTTCCGTCGCGCCCCTGCACGAGCCCGGAGCTCGGATCTGAGCCGTCATAACAGGGCGCGACCGAACAGAAGTTGTGTAGGGTTGAGAGAACGCCCTTGGTCGTCAGTTTGAAAACCGTTCCGCAACCCGTACCGCAATAGGCTGTGCCGCTGCCACCGCCGCCCGTCGTTCCGTAGAGATTGCCGTCCGTACCAAACACAAGCGGTGCCTGCGGCGCCGAACCGTCGGTGCAGTCGGCGAGCGAGCAGAAGTTATAGATCACTTTGAAAGTTCCGCCCGGCGTTAACTTGAATACGGTGCCCTTACCGTGCGTGCCACCATAGGCCGTCGTGCCGTACAGGTTACCGTCAAGTCCCTGCACCACATTGGCGTACGGCCCGTAGGGTCCGGTGGTTACAAACGTGTAGACCTCGTTATACGTCGGCGCCGACGCTGCTGCGACGCATGAAAAAGTGAGTAGGAGCACCGTCAGAAACTCGAGCGGCCGCCGGTCCACGATAGTGCGACTGTGGTTGTTTCTTTTTGTCATATCGCCTCCCAGCGAATCATCCGCGCGAGGCTCAAGTATGAACCTGAGCGGCCAGCATCGCCAAGGCTGTCTATTGATAAGGTACTGAATATTTCGCGGTCCTCGGCCGGGAATACGTAGGCGAAACTCATCAGCTTCCTTGGGCGTGCCCGCAGACCGGAGCTCACTTCAGCGTCCTTACGAGTCCAATTCCTGCCACGCGCGAGCGCAACGCTCGGCTTGAGCGGAGCTCGCAAGGATGAAGACTCAATCAGGCCTGGAAGCAGTTGCTCGCAACCTAGGATAGGCTATTGCGACACTGACGAGAGTCCTTCAATGGCTGACCGCGCCGAAACAGACATTCCCGATGGGCCCTCCGATGCCCCGAATGCCGCGGCGCCCCAAGACGCGAAATCACTTGCCAATGCGGAGATCTCAGCGCCCATGCTCGATGTCCATGCGCCGCACCACGCAAATACCTGGCGCGACTTTTTCATTCACATCGCTACGATTTGCGTCGGACTGCTGATCGCCGTCGGTCTTGAGCAAACAGTAGAAGCGGTTCATCATCACCATCAGCGCAAACAACTGCTCGTGTCACTGGATCACGACACGCGCGCCACGCTTCGGGACGCCGACTTCGCCGCCGCTGAACGGCTGCGGCGGATGCAGTGGAACGAGGCACGTATCGAGCAGGTCCAGACGGCGCTGGCGTCCCACGCTCCGCTACCCTCAGCCACACCTCAGAAAAGCGCATTTATTACGGTCCCCGCCGACCCGACCTGGGAAGCTGCGAGGGCCAGCGGCATGATCCCTCTATTTTCGCAGGGCGAAATCGCCGCTTACAGCGAAGTCGCCGATGTCATAGGCCGCGCAAGACCTCGCTATGATACGGAAGGAAATGCTCACGCTAATCGGCGCGATTTTGAAAAACGCTACGAGTCCGCGAATGCGGATGCAAAAGGCAACTACAGGCTCGAATCGCCTGCCGACCTGCAGACCTATCTGGACCTGCTGCTCGCAGAGCAGAGTGCCATTGAACGCGCCCGCTTTATGACAGCTGTCATTAGAGGGGCCGAAGCCGCCATTCTCGAAGGCGCGCACGAACATGCCCGCATAGAGGAGCGCGAACTAGAAGCCGTGATGTCGCTTGCGAACTGATGCGAATTCTGCCGTCTTCAGAAGTGTCTCATTCTCAAACTTCACGACGAACCGAGAGGCTAGCAGCAGAAACGTTACTTGTTCGGCTTCCTGAACTTCAGGATGAACTGATCGGTGTGCCCCTGGATGGGCCCCTCGAACACCTTGTCAGTGTGCGGATCGTCCTTATTGCGCAGCATGCCGCTCTCGCCGACCAGCTCGAAGCCCGCCGCTTTCGCCTCCTGTTTCACCGTGTCCTCGTCGATCCGGTGCAGCGTATTAGTGTCGCGTAGGCCCGAGCCGACTTCGGCCGCATGATCCAGCACAAAGTAGATTCCGCCGGGCTTGAGCGCCGCGAAGATGGCGCGGTTGAGAGTCGCCACGTCAAGGCCCTCAATGTTGTGGAAGTCGTGGTAGTTCTGCGTCGTCCAAACAAGATCGAAGCTGTTGGTGGGCTTCACATCGACGAGCCGCTGCAGATGGACCTTCACATTGCTGTAATGCGGCTCGGCGGCAAGCGCCACGACCGGGGGCGGCGCTGTGTTGGGTTTGGGCGGCTGGGAGATGATGTAATTAGTCACTTGGCCCCGCGGTCCGACCACTGCGCTCAGCAGGCGTGTGAAGTAGCCACGGCCGGGGGCGAGCTCCAGAACCCAATCGCCCGGCTTGACGCCGGCGAAGGCGAGAGTCTCGGCGGGCTTGCGGCTGGCATCGCGCTCGGTATCGGCCGCGGGTCGCGCCGAATCCGTGACGGCAGCCGTGATGTACCTCGGGATGGCGATGTCGCGGGCCGCATAAGCGCCGGGAACCGCAAGTCCCGCGGTCAGCAGAGCCGCGGTGAGAATCGCAGCACGTTGCATGGATCGTCTCCCCGAAAAGAGAGCTATCGCCCTCGCATGGCACACCACTCTAGCAGCAGCGCGGGCAACACCACATTCGGCTCGGCGCGTGCGGGGGGCAGCGCGTCGCGTCGGCTGGGGCAGTGGACGTTCCGCTGCCCGGCGTTATCGTGCGCGAGAAGCGCGCACCAGGCTAATGAGCTCCTGATAGCGACCTACGCCACCTATTCCACCAGGCCGCTCCTGCATCGTGATCGAGATTTGATCTGAACTGGCAGTCGATCGGTGCTATGGCGCTGCACGATGGTCAGTGCGTGGCTGCCCGTAACGCCGCATGGTGGCGACTGGCGCAGCAAATTCGCCGTGTGCCGGATAACGCTCCATCGATGCGATTCAACGGCTTTAGCAAGAGCCCATTCCGCATTTCTCATGCCTTCGCGGCGCGAACAAGGTTTATTTCCAGGATCTGGAGCGGCATGTCGTCATTTTGACCAGATTTTCCGATTTAGTCTGTAGGAACGTCGAATCCACCGAGCGACGGCATGCGCTCAAACAGAGGATCGCCGGAATGCAGGAATCGGCTTCATGAGCGCGAATTGCAGCGCCTCGCATAAGGGGAAGGTCGGATCTAAGGGCGGGCGCAGGAAGAAACTCGTTCACTAAACATGCGGGGGACGAAACCATGAGAGCCGGGACGCGCCGCTTGGTTGGGGCGGCACTGATGTTTGTGATGTTATTGGCTACGCCTGCCTTCGCCGGGCAAGCCGTAAGTTCGCTCGCGGGGCCCACTCCGGCCCAGGTTCACGACGGTTCTGCCGCGCTAGTCGGGCACTATGAGCCGCAGCAACACCTGCGCCTCGTCATCGGCCTGCAGCATCCAAATCTGGCAGCGGAGGAGCAGTTTCTGGAGGAGCTGCACACGCGGGGCTCGCCGAACTTCATGCAGTTTCTGACCCCGGCACAATGGACTACGCGCTTCGCACCGGCCGCTGCAGATGAAAAGGCGGTCGTCGACTGGGCGATAAGCCAGGGAATGACCGTGACCCAGCGCTATGCGAACCGACTGCTGGTGGATGTGGATGCACCAGCGGGAATTGTTGAGAAAGCCTTCGGCGTTACGATCAACAAATATCAGGTCGGCGCGCGTACGGCCTTCGCAAATGATCGCAATGCGACGATCCCTACCTCCCTGCAAGGAATCATTCACTCCGTGGGCGGACTCAACAGCATTCAGGTCCTGACTCCGGCGTCAAAGTTTGCCTCCGAGCCAACGTTTGCGGACTACACGGCGGGTCCGGCAAAAGCTGTGGGTGGCGCAGGCGGCGCCGATGCGACGGTTAAGCGTTCCGCGCAGGGTGCGTCGGCGCCTGAGCCCGACATCACCGATGGCCGCTACGACCCGGACGACATTTATAGCTCGCAGGCGTATGACGTCAACGCGCTATACGCTCTCGGGCATTGTTGTAACCCTTTGGCAAGTCCCAACGTGACGCCGCCGCAATCCTCGATTGCAATTGCGACTGCGGGTAACCAGGATGGGAATGATTTCGCGGGATTCGTAGCGAGCTTTCCACCTCTGGCTTACCACTATCAGCAGTATTACATCGACGGCACACCGACCTGCTGCGACACCGAAGGAACCATGGACTTCGAGTGGTCCACGGCGTGGGCGAATAGCCTCGGCAGCGAGGCCAATACGTCCATGATCTATATGTACAACGGCGCCGATGCTCATTTTTCGACGTTCACCGACGTCTATAACCAGATCTTGAGCGACGGCAAGGCGCGGGTGTTCAGCACCAGCTGGGGATGCGCCGAGATATCCTGTATGCCGAGCTCCACCATGGATACCGACCACGGGATCTTCAACGCGATGATCGCACAGGGCTGGACACTGGTCGCGTCTTCCGGCGATCAGGGTGCCACGGCAGGCTGCGGCGATGCCGAGGCCGTCATGTACCCGGCCTCTGATCCAAATGTCGTGGCTGCCGGCGGCACTAATCTTGCGCTTTATTCAAACGGGTTTTACGCCCACGAATACGGCTGGACGGGTGATCCCGACGGCTGTGCCAGCAACGGCGGGGGCAGCACGGGCGGGCTCAGTGTTTATTGGGGTGCACCGTCCTACCAGACACCTCAAGGAGGCAGCGGTGCGCGGACGGTGCCGGATATTGCTTTGAATGCGGACTGGTACAACTCTCCGCAAAACTACTTCTACAATGGCGCCTTACACGGTAACGGCGGGACCAGCATTGTGGCACCGTCCGTGGCCGGTTTTTTCGCCCAATCGAATGCGTACCTCGATTACGTCGCGACGATCAACGGCGGCTGCAATGGCAAGACGACCTGCACGCCGCTTGGCAACGGCAATTGGTATCTATACTGGTTCGGCGAGAACCCGAAATACGCACCCCATTATCCTTTCTACGACATCACCTCGGGCTGCAACGACAACGACGTGACGGCGAAGTACGGCCTTGGCTTCTTTTGTGCGGCCAGCGGATACGATGAGGTCACGGGCTGGGGCTCGTTCAACGCCCTGCAACTCGCCTGGGCGATCAACACCTATCGCGCGGGGGACAACCGCAGGCCAGCAATCTCGATCTCAGGACCCGCGCTCAACACCTGGTTCAGAACTGACAGGTTCGTGTCATGGACCGCGACCGACACCGGCTACGCGCAGCCGACGGGGATTGCGGGCGTCTCGCAAAGCTGGGACTCCAGTCTTTCCGACAGCGCCTCCGAACCCACGCCCGGCGCGGGCGATGGATTTTACAGCGGCCCGCAGCTGCCGAACGCAACCTCCGGACACCTGTTACTTTCGCTGGCTGGACAGGGCTGTCACACCGCCAGCGTGCGCGCCTACGACAATATAGGCTTGAGCACTTATAAGAGTTACGGACCGATTTGTTATGACTCGATACCCCCGGTCTCGTTCTACCAATTGACAGGAACGCTCATCACGAATGGGGTTTACACGTCGGCGGTCAGCATCGCCATGGGAGCCACCGACTACGGCAGTGGAGTGGCGCTGACGTACTACAATCTTGACGGCGCCGGCTACGTAATCTCCCCCGGTTTCATAACCGTTTCGGCATTGGGCGTCCATAAAATTCTCATCCGCAGCACCGATTACGCGGGGAATACTGAAGCTGCACAGACCGTTAATTTCACGATCAAGTCGCCGACGACTACGTCGCTGGCGTCAGCACCGAATCCCTCGGTCTACGGGCAAGCGGTAACACTGACGGCGACTGCTGCAACCGCTGGTGGGGACACACCAACCGGGCCTGTGACGTTTATGGACGGGGCGGCGGCGCTTGGACAAGCTGCCTTGAGTGCTGGGGTGGCCACGTTTGTAACCCGCGCGCTGCACGCGGGACAGCATTCTATCAGCGCAAGCTATGCGGGCGACGCGGTTGACGGTCCGAGTACGTCGGTCGCCAACACGCAGACCGTGGACGTGGCGACTTCAAAGATCATTGTCACAAGCTCGCTGAACCCGTCCCAATATGGGCAATCCGTGACACTGTCAGCGAAAGTCACCTCTGGCTTTGGTGGGTTAGTGAGCGGAACGGTGACGTTCACGGACGGAACTACTGCGCTTGGTACTGAAGCCGTTAATACCAAGACCAACACGGCGACGCTCGTCACTGCGGCACTGAAGGGAGGTGCCCACACGATCACCGCTGCGTACAATGGCAGCGGCGACGATTCGGGCAGCACTGGGACTGTCAACCAGACAGTGAGCAAATCCGCGACAAGGACGACGGTCGTCTCGTCGCACAACCCGTCCACTTTCGGCACGTCGGTGACATTTACGGCCACGGTAACCGGCGCGAACGGCGGAGCCATCACGGGAGCGGTAGAGTTCCTAGACGGCAAAGTGAAGCTCGGAACTGTGCTGCTGGTAAGCGGCAACACTCACCCCAAGTTCTCAACTGCCTCGCTGGCGACGGGCAACCATGCCATTACCGCGGTATACGGCGGAAATGTAAACAGCACCCCAAGCACTTCAGCTGTACTCAAACAGGTCGTTAATGGCCTGTAAAGCACTGCAGCTTGCGCCACCGTCCGTACGGGTGAGTCAAAGCTTCATGGCGCGGTGATCTCCGCACCCGTGACGCCATTGACGGTGACGTTGGGATTCGAGAGGGTCGTTGTTCCTTCACCAGCTACCGTCAGGATGTTGGAGGAGGTTTCCGTCACCGCGCCGGTGCTTGTGACGATGAGGTCGGTACCGACGTTGGTCGCACCAAAGGTCGTGGTGTGGTGTGGCCCCGTCGTTCTTGTCGTCAGTGTGGTGCCGACCGTTCCCGATACGTTCAATGCCCCTGCCGCGGTCAGCGAGGTCGCGCCGCTGCTATCGAGACTTACAGTTAAGGCGGTGGCGTCCCGGAGCGTGATGGCATTGCCGTCGGCACTCACCGCACCGCCGAAAAGATCTCCCGCCTGCACGAGCGTGATGCCGTACTTCACACCGGCGCCATTGTCCGCGGTGAGGCTGCTCGCGCCGCTCACGTCGAGCGCAGTTGCGGCCACTTGAGTGATGGCACCACCTAATGCGGTG
>Ga0209006_10002059_pt1 | contig 18277 bp, 16 predicted proteins | sample JacPin_JW_Ref_O2_FD_188567 | JGI IMG/M metagenome (GOLD analysis project Ga0209006, IMG submission 188567) | Forest soil microbial communities from Algoma, Ontario, Canada - Jack Pine, Ontario site 1_JW_Ref_O2 (SPAdes) (version 2) | ecosystem: Environmental > Terrestrial > Soil > Boreal... | reverse complement strand
CCGCTCGGCTTCCAGCCGCAGCAGATACCGCAGCGCCGATTGCACCGAGGCGACCGCAAGATCGGTCAGGGCCGCGGTGACCTGCATCACCGGCCAGACGCCGCCGATGTCGCACAGCGCAACCAGCAAGGCTGCTTCCGATTTCATCCGGCGCAGCAGCCGCATCGCTTCGGCTTCGCTGGACGCCGCAACCACCTCGCGGCAGGCGGTTTCGATCAATTGCCCCAGATGCTCTTCCGGCTCGCATTCAAGCAGCCGGAGCGCGCGCCCGCCATCGGCGCGCAGCAGATCAAAAAGATACGGCGAGGCTTCGGCGATGCCCAAGAGAATGGTCCTGGCGCGCGGAAACCGCGTCACAAGATCGCCGATCGCAGCGCTCAGCACCGGCTCCAGATCGGCGAGCCAATCAGCCAGATGTTGCTCGGCTTTGTCAGGGACGGACAGATGCGGTCCGTCCACGAACCGCGCGGCCAGACAATGCCGGTCCGCGCCGCCCTTCGCGGATGAGATCATGCCACCTTCTGTGGCACATCCGGCGTTTGAACCGCAAGCCTGTCACTGTTTGCCGCACGCGCCGGGATCGCCAGTGTCGCGCGTAGTCCGGGCCGTGCGTCACTGAGCGTGAGATCGCCGCCATGCAACGTCGCCACCGCCGATGCGAGACTCAATCCAAGACCGGAGCCGGGCTGGGTGCGGCTGGCCTCCAGCCGCACGAATCGCTCCACCGCGTGCCTGCGATCGGCTTCCGGGATTCCCGGACCGTGATCGGTCACGCTGAGCAGCACCTGGCCGCCGTCGGATCGCGCTTCGATCAGGATCTCCTTGTTGCCGACGCCTGCGACCGCGTCCGCTCCCAGCGGTTGCGCAGCCGCAACAGGCTTGCCGTATTTGATCGCGTTCTCGACCAGATTTGCCAGCGCCTGGCTGATCAATTCGCGGTTGCCGTGAAGCGGCGCGGGCGCGGTCTTGACCCGGAGCGTCATGCCATCGTCTTCGGCGAGCGGCTCATAGAGTTCGTGAATGCCGTTGGCAACGTCGGCGGCGTCAAAGTCGCCCATATTGTCGCGCGCCTGCCCGGACTCGGCGCGCGCAATCATCAACAGGGCATTGAAGGTCCGGATCAAACCATCGGATTCCTCGATGGTCCGTTCCAGCGCGGTGCGGTAGTCGGTCTCGTTGCCGGATTTCGCCAGCGCCTCTTCAGCGCGATTGCGCAACCGCGTCAGCGGCGTCTTCAGATCGTGGGCGATATTGTCGGAGACTTCCTTGAGACCCATCATCAGGGCTTCGATCCGCTCCAGCATGGCGTTGAGATTTTCCGCGAGGCGATCGAGCTCGTCGCCGCTGCGCCCGACCGGCAGCCGCCCGGTCAGATCGCCTGCCATGATGCGCTGGGTGGTCCCGGTCATGGCATCGATACGCCGCAACACGCGCCGCGCAGCAAAGATGCCGCCGCCCAGGCCGAGCACCACCACCACCAGGATCGACCACTGTGCGGCTTTCGCGACAATTCCGAACAGCCGCCGGCGTTCCTCGAGATCGCGTCCGATCAGCAGCCGAAAGCCGCTGGTCAATTCAGTGACGCGCACCAGCGCGCTGTGATCGGCGGTGTCCTGATCGTCGAGCCGGCGATAGGCGGTCTCGGACCAGCCCGATGTCCCCATCACCCCCGCCGCCAGCGAGCCGATATTGCCGGCGATGGCCTGCCCCGTCGGCGTGGTCACCAGATAGAGATTGGCACCGGGCCGCAACGCCCGGTTCTCGATCGTGAAGACCAGGCCGCGCAAACCGCGGCGGCCGTAAATGTCGCTGATCTCGCCGGTTTCCGCGTTCACCGTAGAGGTAATCTGCTCGGTGATCAGCCGGCGCGTATTCCAGGCGAAATAGCCCAGCAGCGATGCGGCAAACAGCGCAAACAAAAACAGGTAGGCCAGCGTCAACCGGAACGCCGTGGTGCGGACGAGTTTACCGAATGCCGTCACGGATCATGTACGATTTTGAGGGGGTTTCGTCCGCGCTCGTCATCTATCGTCACCTCTCATATTGTCGTTTAGTTTCAAGGCCTTGTCTCGGACCTTCGGTCGTCGCCTATGGTCCGACGCGGCGCAAAAAAGGTAATAAATCGGTATTTTTGCCTCTTCGACCTTCCGAATGATCCGTGACCGTCACCGTTTCATGGACCGCAGGGCTTCGCCCCGGAGCGCTGCGTTTCCGCTTGATCCGTATCGGCAACGGCAAGCTACCATGGAAGCCTAAAATGCCCCTCCATCCGAACCAAGTTAAATCCCAGCAACCCGGTGACTCGATGGCGCAAATTTCAGCCGTCAGACGAGATAGGCGAAAACCGCACGGGCGGATGCAAAAAGCTTGAAGCGGATGTAACAATCCGCATCTCTTCGGCGCCGGCAGAAACCGTCTCCTCGAGAACAGCGAACGTTGAAGAAACGGCGTCGGTCAGCGCAACCGCGGTCGTGGATCCGCCAATTAAAGAGGAAACGAAAAGCGCCGTGAACAGATCTCCCGCGCCCGACATGCTTCCGTGAAGCTTTGGCGTAGCTATGCTCCAGACCGATCTTTCTTCAATGGCGAAAGTCACGATTTGATCTTCATGTCCATCAATTAGGGACGCGCCGGTGACCACGACCGTCGAAGACGATCGGTGTGCCAACGTCCGTGCCGCGGCAACGAGGCTATCCGTGGTCTCAAGCTTGCTTCCAGAAAGCCATTCAAGCTCAAAATGGTTCGGCGTTAAAATATTCGCTATCGGACACAATCTATCCCGAAACAGCTCCGGAAGGCCGCGAGCCACAAACACACCTCGCTCTGCGTCGCCGATGACGGGATCACAGCAGTAGATCACCTTCGGATTCCGTGTCATCGCGCGTACCACGAAGTCTGCGACCACTGCGCCAATCTGTGGCGAGCCGAGATAGCCGGTTAAGATGACCTCGCAAGTATCGACGGCTCCCCGCTCTTCCAGCCCTAATAGCAGGTCTGCGACCAGACCGGCATCGAGAACCTGACCCCTGATGGTCGGATACCGCGGGCGGTTGCTGAACAGCGTGGTCGGTACAGCCATCACTTCGATGCCCGACACCTGCATGGGAAAAACCGCCGCACTGTTACCGACATGGCCGTACGCGACCTGCGATTGAATCGAAATCACGCTCATGATGTGTTCCAACGGCTGTGCGCGAGACTTCGCGGTGAATGAGCTGCGCCTCGACCGAACACGACAATATCGAGAAGTGAGCCGCAACCAAGCCTGTTCGCTCCATGCACAGAAACGCAGGCGGCTTCCCCGGCAGCCATCAAGCCGGCCACGGTCGCCTCGGGATTGCCGTTGGACGGCGGGATCGCCTCTCCATGATAGCTCGTGGGGATGCTGCCCATGCAGTCGTGCGCAGTCAGTAGCAAGCTCGCCCCGACAGCTCCCTGGGTAGCGCGCAAACCGGCACCGCCAGCACCGACGACCACATCAAACGTGTGGTCGATGAAATTGTATGCGGGTGTCGAACTCACATTGTCCCTCGACGCACCAGGATTGCATGCCGACAGTTCGCGGGGATATTTCGTTTAGATTAGATGTTTTAGATATCACTTATTGACATTATAACATGACTAGTTAGGATGCAATGATGATGTTTGGTATTCGTTCGAATCCGGGCAGCGGGGCAATCCGATGATCACAGCGGCTCAATTGCGGGCGGCCAGGGTGCTCCTCGGCATCGATCAGCGCCGGCTCGCGGAATTGTCGGGGCTTTCGGTGCCAACGATCCAGCGCATGGAGGCGAGCGAGGCCATGGTCCGGGGCAATGTCGATTCGCTGGTAAAGCTGATCACAGCTCTCGACGCCGCCGGCATTGAGTTGATAGACGAAGGCGCTGTCAGTAGCGCCGAAGGACGCGGAGTGCGGCTGAAAATCAATTCCGGATCGGCAAAAATCTATTTGAACAATCGGATAGAAAACAAAGCATCAAGCGGAACGAAGGCGCGCACGTAATGTCGGCTGTCGTTTTGCAAATGCTGTGTGTCGCCGGATTGCTTGGATCGACGATTCTAGCGATTGTTCTGAGCCGCTCAAAGATCGCCACGGCCGTGATCTATAGCGCGACGTTGGCCGCGTCTGCGATTGCGTTGATTGGGTCCGGCTACTGGTTGCTTGGCGGTCCGGCGAACGCCACCGATCTGACCCTCCCGATCGGATTGCCGTGGCTTGGCGCACATTTCCGCCTCGACAGGCTGGCTTCGTTTTTTCTCGTCGTGGTCAATCTCGGAGGGGCATCGGCAAGCCTTTATGGTCTCGGCTACGGTCGTCACGAGGAGGCGCCGCACCGCGTGCTGCCCTTTTTCCCCGCCTTCCTGGCAGGAATGAATCTTGTAGTGCTGGCGGATGACGCGTTTTCTTACCTGCTTTGCTGGGAATTCATGTCGCTCGCGTCCTGGGCGCTCGTCATGGCGCACCATCGTGAACCGGGCAACGCGAAAGCCGGCTACGTCTACCTCGTCATGGCGAGCTTCGGCACGCTCGCATTGCTGCTGGCCTTCGGCCTGTTGGCGGGGCCGGCGGGAGACTACGAATTTGCGGCCATTCGCACGGCTCAACATACGCCCTATGTGGCCACCTTGGTGTTGATCCTGATGTTGCTCGGAGCCGGTTCAAAAGCCGGCCTGGTGCCGCTGCACGTCTGGCTACCGCTCGCTCATCCTGCGGCGCCCAGCCATGTTTCAGCGCTGATGAGTGGAGTCATGACCAAGGTCGCGATCTACGGTTTCATCCGTGTCGTGTTCGACCTGCTGGGGCCGCCGGCATGGTCGGCGAGCGTGATCGTGCTTTTCCTTGGCGGCATCACCGCCGTCATGGGGATTCTGTACGCAATGATGGAAAAGGACCTCAAGCGCCTGCTCGCCTACAGCACGATCGAAAATATCGGCATCATCTTCGTGAGCCTTGGCCTCGCGCTGGCCTTCCAGGCCAACGGCTTGAAGCTGGCGGCGGCGCTCGCTTTCACGGCGGCACTGTTCCACGTTCTCAATCACTCGTTCTTCAAGAGTCTGCTGTTTTTCGGGGCCGGCGCCGTGCTGACGTCGACGGGCGAGCGCGACATGGACAAACTGGGCGGCCTCATCCATCGGATGCCGTTCACCAGCTTCGTCTTTCTCGTCGGCTGCGTCGCGATCTCGGCACTTCCGCCATTCAACGGCTTCGTGTCGGAATGGCTGATGTTCCAGGCGGTGCTGCAAAGTCCGGACCTGCCGCAATGGGCCCTGAAGATCATGGTACCTGCGGTCGGGGCGATGCTGGCGCTCGCCGCGGCACTGGCGGCGGCGTGTTTCGTCAAGGCATTCGGCGTGACATTTCTTGGACGACCGCGCAGCGTGGCGGCAGAAACCGCAGCCGAAGTCGACCGATACTCGCTGTCGGCAATGTTCATCCTTGCGGCGCTTTGTTTGTTCGCTGGAATCCTGCCGGGATTGGTAATCGATGCGCTTTCGCCGGTTACGATCGAGATCCTCGGTGGCCGCATGCCGATCCAGGCCAATGAAGCCTGGCTTTCGATTGTGCCGATTGCGGAGAGCCGCAGTTCATACAACGGATTGCTTGTGATGCTATTCATCACGATATCCACCTCCCTCGCCGTCTTCTTTATTCACCGCTTCGCCTCTCATGCCCTGCGGCGGGGGCCGGCCTGGGGCTGCGGCTTTTCTGATCCAACCCCCGCCGCTCAATATTCGAGTGAAAGCTTCGCTCAACCGATTCGTCGCGTATTCGGCACGCTCGCGTTTCACGCCCGCGATCATGTCGATATGCCGGCTCCAGGAGATATCAGGCCAGCGCGGCTCAGGATCGAGGTGCATGATCTGATCTGGGAAGGAATATATCTGCCCCTCGCGGACGCCGTGGGATACGCGGCGGACAGGCTCAACCGTCTGCAGTTCCTGACCATTCGGCGGTACCTCAGTCTCGTCTTCGCCACCCTCGTGACGCTGCTGCTGGTGCTCGCGATATGGTCGTGATGTCCGACATTCTGGTGCAAGGCATCCAGATGGCGCTGGTGCTCCTGCTTGCTCCGCTGCTGACCGGCTTCGTGCGCAAGATCAAGGCTCGGCTGGTGCGTCGCAAGGGAGCTTCTATTTTTCAGCCGTATCGGGATCTCCTTCGACTGCTCCGGAAGGAAGTGGTGCTGGCCGACAACGCGTCGTGGCTGTTCCGGGTGACGCCCTACGTGACCTTTGCCGCGACCTGGGTTGCCGCTGCCCTGATCCCGACTTTCGCGACCGGACTCCTGTTCAACTGGACGGCGGATCTGATTGCCATTGTCGCCCTGCTGGGAAGCGCTCGCTTCTTTCTGGCGCTCGCGGGGATGGACGTCGGCACCAGTTTCGGCGGTATCGGCTCCAGTCGCGAAGTCATGATCGCGGCGCTGGCGGAACCGGCGATGCTGTTGATTGTGTTTTGCATGGCATTGGTTGCCGGCTCGACCCAACTTTCGACGGTCGCAAATTTCATGGCGTCGTCCTACGTCGGCTTACGGGTATCGTTGGGAATGGCGCTGATTGCGCTCATCATGGTAGCGCTCGCCGAGAACGCGCGAATCCCGGTCGACAACCCGGCCACGCACCTGGAACTCACCATGGTGCATGAGGCGATGGTCCTCGAATATTCGGGGCGTCATCTTGCGATGATCGAATTCGGCGCGTTTCTCAAGCTGCTGCTCTATATCTCGCTGATCGCCTGCGTGTTCCTGCCCTGGAAGATCGCGGTATTCGGAACCGGCCCTCTGGCATACGCCATCGGCGCCGGTGCTTACGTCGTCAAACTGGCGGTTGCGGGCTTCTTGCTCGCGGTGTTCGAGACCGCCACGGCAAAAATGCGAGTATTTCGCGTTCCGCAATTTCTCGGCGCCGCGCTGATGCTGGGCTTGCTCGGCACGCTCCTGCTGTTCGTGTCGAGGAGTTTCTGATGCAGATGCACAGCCTCTCCTTCGACGTCTCGCACACGCTGGCCGGCGGACTTGTCCTGATCAGCTTCATGATGCTGTACCAGGACCGGCTTTATTCGCTGCTCAACGTGTTTGCATTGCATGCCCTCGTGCTCGCGCTTTCCGTCGCCTGGCAGGCCTATGTTCAGAACGCGCCTCATCTCTACATCACGGCAGCTATCGCCCTCGTCTTCAAGGCGACCGTCATTCCGGTGGCGCTGCATCGCATTGTCAAGCAGCTTGGGATTCATCGCGACATCGAGTCGGCCGTCGGTATCGGGCCGACCATGCTGGCGGGGATGGCATTGGTCGCCCTGTCCATGGTTCTGATGCTGCGGGTGACCGCCGAGGCCGATCCGCTGGCGCGCGAGGATCTCGCCTTCGCACTGTCGGTCGTGCTGCTCGGACTGCTGGTCATGGTGACGCGCCGCAATGCCGTCAGTCAGGTCGTTGGATTCATGTCGCTCGAGAACGGACTGGTGCTGGCGGCCACCGGCGCCAAGGGCATGCCGCTCGTCGTCGAGATCAGCGTGGCCTTTTCGATTCTGATCGCGTTCATCGTCATTGGCATCTTCCTGTTTCGAATCCGTGAACGCTTCGATTCCGTGGACGTTTCCGCGCTCGACGATTACCGGGGCGAGCGGCGATGAACATCCATTCTTTCGATCCAGTGGCGGCTGTGCTGCTGATTCCAATCGGCGCGGCGGCGTTGCTGGCGATACTGCCGGGCTACCGGCTGACGGCGCGGTTGAACGTCGTTGCCAGTCTCGCGACATTTCTTTCGGCGCTCTCGCTGTTCGTGATCGAGCGCCCGCAGCCGGGGCCCTATGTGCTGATCGACGATCTGAACATCGTCTTCATCGTGCTCAATACCTTCGTGGGCTTCACCACCAGTATCTTCAGCGCCAGCTACATTGCGCACGAGCTCGAAACCGGCCGATTGACCCCGGCCTACCTGCGTTTCTACCACGCCATGTATCAAACCATGATGTTCGGTATGAATCTCGCCTTCGTCTCGAACAATATCGGCCTGATGTGGGTTGCGGTGGAAATCGCGACGCTAACCACGGTGTTGATGGTCGGCATCTACCGCACCCACGCCGCTCTGGAAGCGGCGTGGAAATATTTCATTCTCGGCAGTGTCGGAATAGCATTTGCCTTGTTCGGCACGATCCTGGTCTATATGGCGGCGCGTCCGGTCGTGGGCGAAGGCCAGGACGCCATGATCTGGACGTTGCTGGTCGAACACGCGGCGCATTTCGACCCTGCCCTGCTCAATGTCGCCTTCGTCTTCCTGTTTCTCGGCTACGGGACCAAGGTCGGCCTCGCGCCGCTGCATGCCTGGCTGCCCGACGCGCATGCTGAAGGTCCTACGCCGATCTCGGCCGTGCTGTCCGGCCTGCTGCTGAATGTCGCGCTCTACGCGCTCTTGCGTTTCAAGATATTGCTCGCCGTCAGTCCGAACGCGATTGCTCCCGGCCCGCTGATGGTGACGATGGGCCTTGTTTCGCTGGTTTTCGCGGCGTTCATGCTGTACCGCCGGCGCGACATCAAGCGTCTGTTCGCCTACTCCTCGATTGAACACATGGGGATCATTGTTTTCGCTTTCGGAATGGGCGGCCCGCTCGCCAATTTTGCCGGACTGTTGCACATGGTGATGCACAGCCTGACCAAGTCGGCGATCTTCTACGCCGTCGGTCATATTTCGCAGGTCAAGGGCACGCAGCGGATCAACAGAATCCGCGGCTTGACGGTGACACATCCGGCGCTTGGCTGGGGCCTCGTGGTGGGCGTTGTTGCGATCGCCGGATTGCCGCCTCTCGGCATCTTTATGAGCGAATTTCTCGTCGTTAGCTCCACCTTTGCGCGGCAACCCTTGCTCGCAATCGTCCTTGTGTTGGGGCTTCTGCTGGCCTTTGGCGCATTGATGTTGCGTCTGACAAGCGTAGCGTTCGGTAGCCCTCGCGGCAGCACAGCTCCGGTCGAGGCCTCCTATGTACCAATGTTTGCCCATCTCTCGCTGGTTCTGGTCGCGGGCATCTATCTTCCCACCCCGGTCGTCATCTGGTTCCAGCATGTGGCAACCCTTCTTGGATAGCGCGAGGAAAACATAATATGCCATCCTTGATCGATCTGATGCTGGAGGGCCGTCAGATCCAGCACCACGCTCCCTGGCCACGATCCATGGTCGATGCCTCGGTCTGGAATTTTGCAGGCAACGAACTGGCACAGGGTCGTTGCAGCTTGCTCGGCCTTTGGGGGGAGCCCTCAACGGTGCATATGGCGATCGTCAACGAGCAGACTGCGCAAATCGCTGTCGTCAGCCTGGACTGCCCGAACCGCAGTTATCCTTCGATCGGCATGCATCACCTGCCGGCGCTTAGATTGGAGCGCGCGATTCACGATCTGTTTGGACTGGTGGCGGAAGGCTCGCCCGATCCGCGCCCGTGGCTTGATCACAACCGCTGGGGCACGCGCTTCCCGTTGGGAGATCGCATCGACGCCTTGTCGCAAGCGTCGCCCTATCGCTTTCTGCCGGCGGAAGGCGACGGCCTGCACCAGATCGCGGTCGGTCCCGTGCATGCCGGAATCATTGAGCCTGGACACTTCCGATTTACGGCAAGCGGGGAGACCGTGGTCCGCCTGGAAGAGCGGTTGGGATATACCCACAAGGGCATCGAAGGGCTCATGGTTGGGGCCGACATCGAGCGGGCGGCCCAACTCGCCGGGCGCGTATCGGGCGACAGCACCGTCGCGTATGCTTTTGCCTTCTCGCGAGCAGTCGAAGCCGCGCTGCAGATCGTGGTGCCTGATCGCGCGATCTGGCTACGCGCTCTTTTTGCAGAACTCGAGCGGCTGGCCAACCATCTCGGCGACATCGGAGCGATCTGCAACGATGCCTCGTTTGTTCTGATGCACGCTTTCTGCAGCGTGCTCCGAGAGAACGTCCTGCGCGCATCCGATGTCGCATTCGGCCATCGATTGATGCGCGATATCATCGTGCCCGGGGGCGTGACCCGCGACCTCAACGATGAGGGGAGGAAAATCATCGAGCTGGCGCTGGATAATATCCGCCTGCGCTTTCCCGCTTTGGTCGAACTATACGACAACACTGCGTCGCTCCAGGACCGTACCGTCGATACCGGCGTGCTCAAGCCTGCATTGGCCAAACAATATGCGGCTGGAGGCTACATAGGGCGCGCGTCCGGGCGATCTTTCGACGCGCGCAAAGCCCTTGCTTATCCGCCGTATGACAGACTGCGCTTTGAAGTACCCGTTCTGAATGAAGGGGATGTCAACGCTCGCGTCTGGATCCGTGTGCGCGAGGTGGAGCAGAGCCTCTCCCTGATCGACCAGATACTGGACCGGGTTTCCGAAGGCCCGCTGCGGGCAACGGCGAGCCCACTTTTTGAGCCGCGGGAAGGCATGGCGATCGTCGAGGGGTTTCGCGGCGACGTTCTGGTTTGGCTCCGCTTGCGGGACGGTCGGGTCGAACGATGTCACCTGCGCGATCCGTCGTGGTTTCAGTGGCCACTTCTGGAGGCGGCAATCGAGGGCAATATCGTTGCCGACTTCCCGCTCTGCAACAAATCCTTCAACTGCTCCTATTCGGGCCACGATCTCTGAGGAACAGCACCAGATGCGCAAGCTGCTTTTTGAAAGCCTGTTTCGCCGGCCGTTCACCGAGCCAGCGCCATCCACGGACGATGCCGCGATAACCGAACTGGCGACGGCCGTGGGCCTCGCCGCCCGGCGGCGTCTCGGACGCAGCCTCTCCATACGCGAAGTCGACGCCGGATCCTGCAATGGATGCGAACTTGAAATCCACGCGTTGAGCAATGCCTACTATGACGTCGAGCGCTTCGGTCTCCGGTTCGTTGCGTCGCCGCGTCATGCCGATGTGTTGATGGTCACCGGACCGGTCACGCGGAACATGCGCTACGCGCTGGAGCGCACCTATCATGCGACCCCTAACCCGAAATGGGTCGTCGCCGTGGGAGATTGCGCCCGGGATGGCGGCTGCTTTGCCGGCAGCTATGCAGTGGTGGGAGGCGTCTCGCAGGTGGTTCCCGTCGATCTTCATATTCCCGGTTGTCCTCCGCCGCCCATCAGGATCTTGCAGGGGCTGCTGTCTCTGCTCGATCAAACGGCCAAGAGCGTCTCCCGCCCCTGACGCATCGCTGGGGATCGGCTACCTTCAGAGATGTGACTAGAATCAGATATAATCGTTAGCTATACATCTGTGGAAGATCGTTACTGATGTTAAATACATCACAATTAACGAGATTAGCTTTGAAGGTCATCGGCAAATACAAGGGCAAGCTGGGCGAGATCGCGATCTGGGAAAGCGAACGAACGGGCGACCGCCTCTATCGCGAAGGCGAGATTTTCCAGAGCCAAAGCTCGGCGTCCGGAGAGAGCCGCTTCCCATACGTAAAGATGATGGAAGCATTCTTGGGCGACGCGAACAGTGTCTCAAAGGGTTGAACTGGAACTTCCTTGAACCCGAACTGTACGAATGCGCCCTCAAGGACGGTGAAGCGCAGGTCACATCGGGCCGTGCGCTGAAACCGGCGCGCACACCGGCCGCAGCCCAAAAGACAAGTATATTGTCTGTGACGACCAGACGGAGCAGACTATCTGGTCGGAAAACAACGGCAAGATGACCCCCGCGCAATTTGCGCGACTGTACCAGGACTTCATCGCTCACTCCGCCGGCAAGACGTTTCTCGCTGAGCGCAGATTAGGACATGCACGCGATGTCGACGATCACAGGTTTGCTGTCGCGCGAAGGCCGATGTGGGCGTCGCCAGGCGCCACAAGGCGCCAGAATCCGCTTGCGAGTACACTTGTCTTCAGCGTTTTCGTCATCTTCGATTGGGAAATCCATTTTCCCGACAGCCCGGCGGTTCATCGCGCCCGTTCCAGGGTCCGCGACGACGAAGGTTTGGGTTGCTTTATGTTCTTCATTTTGGGCTTCGTGACGTGCTCCCTGAGACGAACGCCTCGACCACCGGCCGAACTCTGCCCTCCCGGATTGATCAACTCGATCCCGGCATTCTCCAGCGCAGAAACCAATTTCATCAGAGAATCGACGTTGCCGCGGATAACTCCGTCGCTTGCTTCCATGCGCTGAATGGTAGGGACTGAAAGATCCGCCAGGTGGGCCATCTGCCGCTGGTCTATATTCAGGAGCGCGCGGGCGGCCCTCAGTTGGTTGGCCGTGATCATGAAATGGCGGCTTCCGGTTGGATTCGCATCGGGTATATCTACACCATCCGAATTACGGCTTCAAGCATCAATTTAGATGCAAAATATATCAGCATCCGGTTCGCGTCGTTTGAAACGGATAGGAGACCTGAGACTTGTATCGAATTTTTACCGAAGGATGCGGAAACATTATCGGCAATATCCGAAACAGTTGGCGTTCCACAAATTACATGATAAGAGATGTTTAATGCATGCATTCTGATGCGAAACTATTTAGGTGTTGCCTGCCGTGAAATTGCTGGGTCGTTATCAAGGGAAGAATGGGCAGATCGATATCGTCGAGTGTTCCTGGGACGGTACACGCGTGTACTTCGAAGAAGGGATAAGACAAAGCCAGGCCTCGCCAGACGGCGAAAGCGTGTTCACCTACGTCAAGCTCATGGACAAACTCCTGTCCCGCTCCGATCAAATTCTCGTCTTGGGCTGCGGCGGCGGGAATCTTGCGACACGGCTGTCGCGTCTCGGCAAGAGGTTGACCATCGTCGATAACAACCCGATCAGCTTCGTGCTCGCGCACAGGTATTTCGATCTGCCGGACGAATTGCCGTGCATCGTCTCCGACTTTCGAAAATTCGTGTTCGATGACCGCAAATACTACGACGGCATTGCGATCGATGTCGGTGGACCGGGATTCCGTTTCACCGAGGAGTTCGATGTAGAGACTTGCGACGCTATCCGCGCCCGTCTGGCACCGGGCGGCCGGATCGTGATGAATGTGCTGGTGGCAAATGACATTGATCCGATACCTGACCGGATCGCGGCCAGACTCGCCGGTGAGGAACTGCGGACATGGATCGTCGATGAGCAATTCATTGAAGATCGCAATGCCATCATCGCCTGCATCCCCGAGAAGACGTTGGGTTCACGTGCGGCGCTCGATCGCGTGATGCACCACAGCCATGAACGCTGGGCGATCCGCCGCGGAAGATTGCGAAACCGCGATCTCGCCCGTGGATTGCGCTAATGTCGCCGCTATCAACGACCGACGCGAGACGTGGATAACCGGCATCGGGCTCGTCTCCTCTCTGGGGGACGGGTTGGAAGCGAATTGGGACGCTCTCCGCGGCGGCCGCGTAAACATCGATCTGGAAAAATATGCGCCGTGGATGATCCATCCCCTGGCGCCACTTAATCTTGACAATCAGATTCCGAAAAAGGGGCGACCAGCGCCAGATGGAAGCATGGCAGCGCATCGGCACCTACGCAGCCGGACTCGCGCTGGATTCCGCCGGCATCAAGCACGACAAAGGCTTGCTCGACGATCCCGAAATGTCAAAGCAGCTGCTCGATCTGATGCCGCTTCGAAAATTCGCCGACGCAACCGACGTTGCGGCCGCCGTTCTCTATCTAGCCTCACCTGCAGCCAAAGTCGTTACCGACATGTGCTCGCCGTAGACGGCGGTTATCTTGCCCGTTAAAATTCCGATGGAGCTAGCGCCTGTAGTCAATGTTTTCTCGGGGAAAGCAGCCCTCACCGGCATCGGCCTGACCGTTATTCGAGAAGCCATCAGCAACGGCACGCTGGTCGCTCACAAGCAGGGAACGCGAACGATCATTCCGCCTGACGATTTAACGGCGTGGCTAAAGGTGCTGCCGAAAGCTGGTAATAAATCGGCAAGTCGAGAACAGGCGCTCATACCTGGAAGCATCTGTTTTTATGAGATTTTCAACGAATGCCGTCACGGATCATGTACCCCGCGCCGCGAATGGTGTGAAGCAACGGCCGTTCGAAGCCCTTGTCGATCTTGGAGCGCAGCCGCGAAATATGCACGTCGATGACATTGGTCTGCGGATCGAAATGATAGTCCCAGACATTTTCCAGCAGCATGGTTCGCGTCACCACCTGGCCGGCGTGCTTCATCAGATATTCCAGCAGCCGGAATTCGCGCGGCTGCAGCGTCAGCTCGTCCTTGCCGCGGGCGACGCGATGCGAAAGACGATCAAGCTCGAGATCGCCGACGCGGTAGGTGGTTTCCTCGGCCGGACCGCCATGGCGCCGCGACAGCACCTCGACCCGCGCCAGCAGTTCGGCGAACGAATAGGGCTTGGGCAGGTAATCGTCGCCGCCGGCGCGCAAACCCTTGATGCGGTCGTCAACCTGGCCTAGCGCCGAGAGAATCAGCGCCGGCGTGCGGTTGCCCTTGTCACGCAAGGTGCCGATCAGCGACAGCCCGTCGCGTTTCGGCAGCATCCTGTCGATCACCAGCACGTCATAGTCGCCGGTGTCGGCGAGCGCCAACCCCTCGTCGCCGTCGCTGGCGAGATCGGCGACATAACCGACTTCACGAAATGCCTTGACCAGGTAGTCGGCGGATTCGCGGTCGTCTTCGATGATCAGGAGGCGCATCTGGGTGTCGGTTGAGGTCAAGTGGGGCAGCCTTCTGTCACCATGGCGCGGCCGGCATTGTCATGCAAGGCGACCCGACGCCTCTTTCGTTAAGCAAAAAGGCGGGCGGTGAAGCTGGGGGACCTCACCGCCCTTTTGACCTTCCGACAGAGGGGGGCATTATTCCACCGGAAGGAACTTTTGGGAGCGAGCTCTTGACCCGCCTCCCGGAAGGAGCCGCCGGCGGGCGCGACCGATGCCGGCACACCCGCCAATTCTCCCCGATCATGATCCGACTGAACCGGATCATCATCTTATCTGTTTCTTCCTCAGCCCTTCGCAAGCGGCACGGCGACGAAGCGCGACGATCCGCCGCTCTTGATGCGCATCAGAACGCTGTTCTTGTTGTCGGCGCGCGCAGCGTTGATCGCCTCGCGCACGTCTCCGGCATTGGCCACGTTCTTTCCCGCGACTTCCAGAATGACGTCGCCTTCCTTGAAGCCGCGTTCGGCCGCAGCACTCTTCGGATCGACCTCGGTGACAACGACGCCTTCCTTGCCGGCGCCGGCAACGCTGTTGGCGGGTGCTACCGTCAGGCCGAGCTTCGGCACATCGGTCCCGCGGGTGGCGCTGCCCTTGTCATCATTGTCATTGTCGGCCTTGGCTTCAATCGTATTGGGCAGTTGGCCAAGGGTCAGGTTGACCACCTTGTCCTGGCCCTTGTGCAGCACGTTGAGCTTCACGGCATTGCCGGGCGCGAGACCGCCGATGGTGCGGGCGAGTTCGCGCGCATCCTTGACCGGCTCGCCATTCACCGAGGTGATCACGTCGCCGGATTCAATGCCGGCCTTGGCCGCCGGACCGTTGGCCTGCGGTTCCGCAACCAGCGCGCCTTCGGCCTTCTTGAGGCCGAGACTGTCGGCGATGTCAGCCGTGACCGGCTGAATCTGGACACCGATCCAGCCGCGGCTGACCGAGCCCTTGTCCTTGAGCTGCGCAATCACAGTCTTCACGGTCGAGGCGGGGATCGAAAACGCGATGCCGACGCTGCCGCCCGACGGCGAGTAAATCGCGGTGTTGACGCCCATCACTTCGCCTTCGGTGTTGAAGGCCGGACCGCCGGAATTGCCCTTGTTCACGGGCGCGTCGATCTGGATGAAATCATCGTACGGCCCGTTGCCGATATCGCGGCCGCTGGCCGAGACGATGCCGGCGGTGACGGTGCCGCCGAGACCGAACGGATTGCCGACGGCGAGCACCCAGTCGCCGATCCGGGGTTTGCCCTCGGAAAGCTTGGCGAATGGGAAGCTTGAGCCGCCCTCGACCTTGATCAGCGCAACGTCGGTGCGCGCGTCGGTGCCGATCACCTTGGCGGTATAGGTCTTGCCGTCATCGGTCGTGACTTCGACCTTGTCGGCGCCGTCGACCACGTGATTGTTGGTGACCGCATAGCCGTCGGCGGAAATGAAGAAGCCGGAGCCTTGACCGGTCACGCCGCCATGTCCGCGCGGACCGCCGCGCAGACCCGGCGGCAAGCCGTCCGGTCCGCCGAAGCGGCGGAAGAAGCGCTCCATCGGTGAGCCCGGCTGGAACGGCGAATCATCGTCTTTGTTGGCGCCATCTTCCTTGGCGACCTTCTCGTTGATATTGACCTTGACCGAAATCACCGACGGCTTCACGCGCTCGACAATGTCGGCAAAGCCGACCGGCTGCGCGACCTTGCGGACTTCGTTGTTGACCTGCGCCTGCGCCGGGCTGCTGAAGATGTCGACCGGGCCATGCGACGGGCTGAAGCCATAGACGGCAACCCCGAGGCCGGCCACAACCGAGGCCATCAACGCGAACTTGCGCGCGGAGAACAGCGAGCGCCGGGGCGCTTGATAGGAAGGCAGCGACGAAAGATCGGTGGGGCGGTCGGTCATACGTGAGTCTCCAGAGCCTGAATCGACGGTGCGGGGGCGAGCACCTTGAGGACCTGAAGATGGGGCTTCCCGCCTTACGGTGCGCTGGCGGGCGAATTAAAGTTTTGTAATAAAGGGGCTGAATGAATGCGGCAGTTTATCGCAGGGGCGAAAACGGTTTATCGCAGGGCGAAAACGACTTATCGCACCACGACGCAATTTATCGCGGCCAGCAAACAGCTTAGCGCGGGCTAACTAAGCCGGCCGTTCCGGGGACGGTTCCGACGCGATGAGTTGTTCCAGCCGCGCTTCCTCCTCCGGCGTCAATTGGCGCAACGACTGATCTTCCGCACTCGCCGATCTGGTCCGCCGCCGGTTATGCATCCACAGCGCGAACCCTCCGCCAGCCAGCACCAGCGGCGGCAATAACCATAGCAGATACGTGTGAGGTTCGAGCCGGGGTTTCAGCAGCACGAACTCGCCATAGCGCGCCACCAGAAAATCGAGCACCTGCGCGTCACTGTCGCCGGCCGCGATCCGCTCGCGCACCAATAGCCGCAGATCGCGCGCCAGCGGCGCGTCGGAATCATCGATCGACTGGTTCTGGCACACCATGCAGCGCAGTTCGCGCGACAAATCCCGCGCCCGCGATTCCTTTGCCGGATCCGACATGATTTCGTCAGGCTGCACGGCATAAGCGGCCGGCGATCCAGCGATCACGGCCAAGGCAACCACGCAGCCAAGGATTTGTTTCATCACTCCGCCGCCTGCAATCCGCGCATGGCCTTCGCAGGTTTCGGTGCGCCGACGCGCAGCCGTCGGTCCGACAGCGACAGCAGGCCGCCGAACGCCATCAGTACCGGGCCGAACCAGATCAGCAGCACCATCGGCTTGTGGTAGACGCGCACCGCGATCGCGCCGTCAGCGGCGGTCTCGCCGAGTGAGATGTAAAGCTGGCTGGCGCCACGCGTCAGCAAGGCGGCTTCGGTGGTGGTCGATCCCCGCGTGGTGAAACTGCGCTTCGACGGCGTCATCGTGCTGAGCCGCTCGCCATCGAGACTGACCGTGAATTGCGCCACCATTTCACGATAATTCGGCCCCTGCCGCTGCGTCGCGCCGTCGAGCCGCAACTGATAGCCGGCGATGACAGCGATGTCGCCGGGCTTCATCGATCCGATATATTCGCTGTTCCACGTGGTCTCGCAGACGATCCCGATCAAGGCGACGCCGACGCCGACATGGGCGAATACCGTGCCCCAGGCCGAACGCGGCAATCCGCGCGCACGCCGCGTCGCGGCTGCAAGCGGCAGGCGGAACAGGCCGGTCCGCTCGGCGAGATCGGTTAATGCGCCGGCGATGACGAATACCGCGAGCCCGATCGCGAGCGGCGCGAACGCACTGCCGCCGCGCGTCCATGCCCACAGCACCGCGATCGCAACCAGCGCCGCGACGCCGGCTGCCACCAGGCGTTGGGCTGCGCCGAGCAGATCGCCGCGCTTCCAGGCCAGCAGCGGCCCGAACGGCACCGCGATCATCAGGGGCAGGAACAAGGGCGCGAAGGTGAGATTGAAAAACGGTGCGCCGACCGAAATCTTGTCGCCGGTCAGCACTTCCAGCGCCAGCGGATACAGCGTTCCAATGAAGACGGTCGCGCAGGCGGTGGTCAGGAACAGGTTGTTGAGCACCAGCGCGCCCTCGCGCGAGATCGGCGCGAACAGGCCGCCCTGCTTCAGCGCCGGGGCGCGCCACGCATACAGCGTCAGGCTGCCGCCGATGAAGATGCAGAGGATCAGCAG
>Ga0209006_10002058_pt1 | contig 18280 bp, 10 predicted proteins | sample JacPin_JW_Ref_O2_FD_188567 | JGI IMG/M metagenome (GOLD analysis project Ga0209006, IMG submission 188567) | Forest soil microbial communities from Algoma, Ontario, Canada - Jack Pine, Ontario site 1_JW_Ref_O2 (SPAdes) (version 2) | ecosystem: Environmental > Terrestrial > Soil > Boreal... | reverse complement strand
CGGTAAGTGATTGAAAAGATGGTGAGCGCGGTAGGAATCGAACCTACAACCTACTGATTAAGAGTCAGTTGCTCTGCCAATTGAGCTACGCGCCCACTGCGTGAAGTAGCGTGGGAATGAACCCTGATTATACACATTCAGATTGCGTAGCTCGCGGGTACGCGCTCGTTTTTCGCTTCGACTTCCTCGATCTTTTGGCAAGTTCGAATGGAAAAAGTTCGAGCGAAGAGTTCGACTTACGCGGAGGCCGCTTCCGGGCCTCGCTCCGCTGTTGCCGAGCTCGACGCGGAAACCGGCTTGCGCGCGGGCAGAACCTCAATTTGCATCCCGTTCTGCGCCGGCGATCGCCGCTCCACTCTTCCTATAACTGGCCTATCATGCGGGCCTGCGGCCAAGGAAACGAAGCTGTTTTGGTTTCGCAAACCATCCACCAACCGGCGCTCCCACGGACGCAGCACCTGGTGCGGCAACGAGAAAAAATTTCGGAACGTCCATAGCAGATAAGCGCGTTGCATCAGATTCGGCTGTACGTATCGCGGCCCGATGGGTGTGTCTAATTCCAGAACACCATCGCTAAGCTTTTCAATCCACATGACCTACCCCAGACAGAAGATACGACTGCGCGGCGCGCTGCTATTTCGAAGTGGGTCATTATTGCACCGTTCACATGGCCTTGGAAAGTAATCTTTCGCCTTTCTGCAGAAAATTGTTCAAGAGCCCCCATGAAGACCGACGGCCACTGGAGAAGACGGCATCTCGGGAAATGTTTTGCCACCGCCGCAAGCCTGGCGCGGAGTAACAGACCGCCGTGCAACGGACCCCATTCAGCGGGCCTGGTTTCAAACCAGCTCAGGCAGGGATTCGATGCGATCAAATGTAGCGGCAATCCCCATTCGCTTGCCCTCCGACTGCTCCACTCGCACCACCGACGCCTCGCAAAGCGTCCATCCGCCCAATCCTAACCCCACCCCAGCCGGCAGCATGATGACCAGCTCGAGCTTCGATCCAGCTTTTATTCCCGACTCGGAATACAGAAAGATTCCCGTCGAACTCAAATCGCGCGTCAGCCCCTGCTGCTCGCTGCCGTCATGACGTACTTTGACGGGGACGTTAACCGCTAGACGCTCGCGCGAGCGGCGGTCCTGGTTGTTGGAGGATTGGTCGCTGCCGGAATTGCCGGGTATGATTTTCTCAGTCATTTTTTCAGTCATTTTTTGGGTTATAGGACGGTCGAAGTGTACTCCACTTCGTCGAGAACGAGGAATCAGAACAAATCCTTGGACAACAATGCCCGAAAAAATCGCTCCTCCCGAAAAATTCACGGGAGGAGCCGGGGAAGAAACCTCATCGAAACTAGAAGGAGAACCGCAGCGAAACCTGAATGTCGCGCGGGCCTCCGCCACCAAGAAACGGGTTCTGTGCCCCTACATCCGGCGTCACGGTCAGGGGGAAATATCCCGTACCGGTGGTACCGCCCGGAGCAAATCCATTGTTGGTCCACAGCACATTGAAGCTGGGCAGAAGCGGATTAGCAAAGTTTGGGTGGTTAAACAGATTAAAGAAGTCCGCTCTTAACTGCATGTTCACCCGATCCGTCAACTTGGTTTCCTTATCGAGTGAAAAATCAAAGTTGCGATAGTGCGGTCCGTAAAATCCGTTTCGCGGAGAACTGCCGAAGTGGGCACCGCTCAGGCATATCCCATCCGCCAAGTCGGGCTGCGCGCAAGGAGCAGCGAAAGAGCTCAGGGAAAGATATTCGGCCGGATTGTTAGCGTTAATTACCGGCTTGCTCACCAGATCGGGCCGCTCGTAAAACTCTCCCGTGTTATTGAAGTCGTCATAGTCGAGCACGGTAAAGGGCATGCCAGTGGCAAGTGAAACCACCCCACTCGCCTCCCAGCCATGCGTCAGCCACTTCATAGTCGAGGTTCCGGGAAGTCGATAGCTCCAGAGCCAACTGAATCTTTGGCGCACATCAAACCCCGAATTGCTTCGCTCATTACGGATGTTGAAACTGTTGTCTGGCTGCGCCTGAAACGGAGCGTAGTCCTGGCCGTCGCTGGCGGTGTCGATGGAATGGCTATACGTGTAGTTCACGGTCGAAGTAAAGCCGTGGAGGTCACGCACATTCAACCGCACCTGAAGAGAATTGTAGTTAGAAATCGCGCTGGATTGGAAATTCAGCACATAGTAGTAGGGCAGTCCGAGCGCCGAGAGCGGCCGGATACCGGTCGCTGGATCGCCTTGATTGAGATCGTTAAAGCGAAAAAGCTTGCGGCCAGCCGATCCCACGTACGCGACCGAGACCGCAGTCTTGTGCGTCAGATCCTGCTCAATATTCAGATTGTAGTTCTGTACATAAGGAGTGCGCAGACGCTGGTCGACCGTAAACACGTCACTCGGTCCAAAGCCGCTATACACAGCGCCGGTGCAGCCTCCGCCGCTGTTCGGAACCGGGATCGCTCCCGTGGAGCCGCATAACGACGGGCTCACCACCAGCGCGTTCGCGTCGACGCTTCCATATGAGATGGGCCGCGAACCGATATCGTTGAATAATGGCCCGGCGTTTGATGAGGAATACGGAATCTGGCCGGCGAAAAAGTCTTGTGAGAACGCATCATAGGCGAACCCGTATCCCGCGCGCACAACCGTTTTTCCAGTGCCAGAGACATCGTAGGCGATGCCCACGCGAGGTGAGAAATTATTGAAGTCCTTCGGGTAAAGACTGCTTGGACCACCGCTGCCTCCGACCTGAACCAGATCGTCCGTCGAATTCAAAATGCTGAACAGATTATTTTTCTCCCCAATCACTCCGTAGTAATCCCACCGCAGCCCATAGTTCAGGGTAAGCCGATGCGACAGACGGAAATTGTCCTGCAGATAAAACGCATCATTATTTTGATAGGTATTGCGCCGCGAATTACCTTGCGTTTGACTGCCTCCACCGGAGGGCACGCCGGCGAGGAAGTCTTCCAACGAATCAAACGCCAGTTTCCCGCGGTGGTTCAGGTCGAAATACTGGTTCACCGATGTGCGCCGGAATTCATAACCAAACTTCCAGTTATGATTTCCGCGATTGTAAGAAAAGTTATTCAGATACTGCCAATTCGTATCGACGCGTCCGCGCGGGTTAGATTTATTGGCCCCCAACCCCGCGAATGTCGTGTCGCTCGGAAGAGCCTGGAAGTCTGTATTGCTCACGCTGATCACAGGCAATCCGAAATCGAGATTCGTGAAATCGGCGTTAGCCGTGTTCAACCCCAGCGTGCCCGGATCCGTTTTAATGTCCTGCGCCGCAAACGTTTCCGCAAAACGATTCCATCCTCCGCGAAATTCAGCCAGTAACCGCGGAGTAATCACATGGGTATAGGACAACGACACAACTTGCACTCTGGTGGGAACCACCGTGTTGTAACCCGGAAGCACGTTGCCGCCGACAATGGCCAAGGGAGCGCTCTGGCTGCTGTCGCCGAAGTAATAGCGCCCCGTCAGCAGATCGTCATGGTGCAGATGCTGGTCGATTTTCGCGATAAAACTATCCAGGCGATTCGTAGCCGGTGCATTCACTTCCACGGTTGAAGTCCCGTCACCATTATTCCCGGTGGCCGGAAGAACGCCCCAGGGATTGGTATTCAAGATGTTCTGAATGATGGGATTGATACCACCCACTGGAGCATCAGCCTCGATCAGACTTTGCGAAGGAATCACGGCTTGCGAAGGAAATCCGACAAGTTCTCGCTGTCCTTCATAGGAAAGCAGGAAAAAAGTCTTATCCTTAATGATGGCTCCGCCCAGCGACCCGCCAAACTGATTGTTGTGAAATGCGTTTTGCTGTTGCGGCGTTCCGCCGATCGTACAAATCACGCAGTTGAAGTAATTTCGCGCGTCCAGCGCATCATTCCGAAAATACTCGAAAACCGATCCGTGCAGTTGGTTGCTGCCCGACTTGGTCACGATGTTTACGATCGATCCCGAATTGCGACCATATTCGGCTTCCGTATTGTTCAGCACCGCCATCTGATCGATTGCATCGATTGGCAGTAAAGTCGCAGGAATTCCGAACACTCCGCCTTCGTTGATGGCGTTGTCATTGCGGAAACCGTCGTTCATGTCGGTGCCATCCAGCAGAAAGTTATTGGAGCGGCCACGGTTGCCATTCACCGAAAAAACTCCGAACGACCCCGGAGAATCGTTCACTGAACTGGGATCGGCATTGGCTCCCGGAACCGCAGTCAACATCTTCATGAAGTCGCGCCCGTTCACCGGGAGATCTCTGAAATCGCCGGCCTGAATTGTGCCCCCCAGCGTGTTGCTGCTGGTCTCCACCTGCGGAACATCCGCCAGCACCTCCACTTTCTCTTCGACGCGGCCCGGCGATAAAGTCAGATTCACGCGCTGCGGACCCTCCACCCCCAACTGAATATTGGTAGCAAGCTGGGTGTGGAAGCCTTGCTTTGTAGCCGTCACGGTGTATGTTCCAAGCGGTAACTCGGTAAAATTGTAATTTCCATCTGCGTCGGTGGTGCCTTCACGGATCAAACCCGTCCCGGTATTGGTCGCGGTGACCTTGGCATCGGCCACGGATGCGCCCGTTGCGTCGGAGACAGTTCCCAGAATTCCGCCGCGGAAACTCTGCCCTATCGCAGTCCCCACCAGCACTAAGACCAGCAACAACATCCGTCGCAGATTCATACACAACTCCTTCAATACGTAGTTATGGCAGGCACATCTGCACACATGCGTTCAGCGAGCAAAACCATGAACTCGAAGTTGGGATTCGCGGAATTATAAATGACTGCCATAAAAAGACCAGAAGTTAATGGCATTCAAAGAGTTAATGCAGGCAATCGATTGAGGCGATCTATTCGGAAAAATTAGTTCAGAAGATCAGAATAAGGGTTTGACTTACAGACGACCAGTGTAAGCGGCAGTCACGCAGAACATCGTCGGTCGATGAAGACAGTCGACCACTCAAAATAAAATGATTGGGTGATTGCAACTAGAAGTTAAAAGCAACGCCGCCCCGCACCGCACGTGCCGACTGGACCAGGTAGACCGTCCGTCCGTCTTGTCCGATCACGGGAACATAGCCTTGCGCCAGAAGATTTCGGAGGTCCATCAGAATTTCCATATGTCCCGACAGAAAGCTGGCCGGTATCGGCTGCCGGATGAATAAATTTAAGTAGGGATCAGACTGACCCGCGGAAGTATTGAATTCGTCCACGGCCGTCAACGCGTTGCCGCCGGTATAGCGATAGGAAGCAGCCCACCGCGTCTTCGACTTAGGCACCGTCCCGCTAAACTTCGCGGTCACCGCCTGACGACGCTGCGAATGAATCCACTCCCGCGCGTCCTGCAACTGTACATCGGGTCGTGCCAAATCGAGCACGTCACCATACGCGTAATCCAGGGTTGCCGTCAGATCGGAGAGCAACTTGCGTTGCACTACCACCCGAACTCCACGCGATGCGTAGTCATTCCCCTGATAGCTGAAAGTGCCTGAGTAGACGTCAGGCAGTACTTCACCCGACTCGCCCGTGGTTTCGCCCACTCCGGTCAGCACTGGGTCAACGATGCTGTCCGAGTAAAACGCCAGCTGCATATTGTTCTTGCCAATGCGCTGTGAAACGGAAACTTCCTGGTGATGCGCTCGTTCCACGGCGGGCGTGAACGCCGTAATACTCATGCGCGGAGCAGTCTCACTCAAGTCCGCGGCAGCGGACTCAATGTGATCGTCGCCCATACGATCCGCCAGTCCCATTTTTGGGACTGAACTGGTGTACTGATACTCCAACACCGTGCCCGGCGTCAGGTGCAGGTCTACTGAACCGAAAGGCTTAAACGTATTGACGCGCCCCATGAACTGAATGGCCTGGAGTTCACTGCCCAGTCTCATTTCCACTCGGTCGCCAAGCACCACCCGATCGGAGCTGGTCATCGACAACGCCTGTAACGTCGCTCCAGGCAACGAGTTCGCATCCGGCGTGTTCAAACGGAGAGCCGTGATCGCTACCGAAGGCTCAAAGAGCCCGTTGAAACGATTCGTGTAGGTCGTCCGCAGAACCGCCGAAGGAATGCTCTGTCCGTCGGATCCGTATCCAAGATTCCCGTTCAGCCGCAGGGTTCCACTCGACAGCAGTGAACGTTCCACGGCAAAGCCGGCACTCATATCTGACGCGCTGCCAAAGCCCTCGCCAGGGGATCCTGCCAGAAATGTCACCGCGCCTTTTAAGTCGTGGTCGCTGGGCAGCTCGCCGCTGGTCGCGACCACCGTTGTTCCGTCATCCAGCATGCGCAAAATGGGCCGGTTGGCGACCGAGCGAAGTGTCCACTTCCAGTCGTCATCGTCGACCTGATTTCGCTGGGGAACCAACTGGATGGCTTCGAACAGCGTCGTCAGCGTAACGTTGACCATCATCTTCGCGCCCGACCGAACGCCGATCTTCTCGCGCAGACTAGGAAGGAAGGAAGGCGCACTCACCTTAACGCTATAGGTTCCGGGTATCAGCCTGGCAGCCGAATAGAACCCGCGATCATCGGTGAAAACCTTCAACGCTTGTGCGGCAGAACCCAGCGCCGACCCAAGAACTTCCACCGCCGCGCCCATCTGCGGCGCACCGCTGCTGTCCCGCACATATCCGGAGATCGCACCGGAGATCGTCCCAGACCCACTTCCGCACCAACCCGGAAGAGCCAGGCCCATGACCAGCACCACGATTAACCCGAGCTTTTGCAACATCTCTCCCATCACCCCTGGGAAACCATGCGGCAGTTTATTCGACAGCAAAAGTCGCAGTCGGACCAACTGTCTGCTTGGAAAGGTTGTCGTTCACTTTGATCTCAATCTTATACAAACCGACAGGTAAGTTCGCCGCTGAGAGCGTCTTCTGCAACGTTACCTGGTCGCCAACGTTGCCCATCGTCTCGGTTGACTCCACAGTATGGATGACGGGCTTGTTATTCGCGTCCGTGACATTGTACTCAAAGGTGGCTGAAGGCTTGTGCGTCTTCTCATCGACGCTCAGGTTGTAAACCTGCATCCAGAAATTCAGTTTTTGATTCTTTTTGAATGCGATCGGTTTGCCGTCAGACGATGCCACCCGAGGCCGCACTTTCATCGAGCCAATCACAAAGTTGCCAGTTCCCACGCTCTTGGTCGCAACCGGTTCCATCTGGTCGGCAATGATCAGACTGGAACTGCTCAGCTTATCCTCGCTGAAGTCCGGAATCACAATCGCCTTTTCCCAGCTTCCCGTGCGATCGCCATTAACATCTTTCACCACCACATCCAGCCGGTAGCGGTTCTGGCTGATCTTCAACGGAATCGCCTTCCAGTACACCGAAGAGTTCTCGGCCGTCTTGGGCAGCAACTCCACTGGCACATCGATCTGCACCGGATCTTCCGCCGTCTGCACAATCTTGCCCGTAAGCGTGGTCACGCGCATAAAGATATTGACTGTGCCGCGTTCTACGCCGTCTTTATTCTGGAAAGTGATATCGCGATTCTTGACCTGCACGGTTACCGGAACCAGCACCGTGTCGCTGGTTACCTTCACGAAGTCAACGCGCACATCAAACGGCATCAGGTTGACGCTGATCTTGTGGCTGACCACTTCTTCCAGATCCTTAAACTTCACTGCCGGAGCCGATTGCAATTTGGCGAACGTCTCCAGCCGGTCAAATTCCTTGGTCTGCAAATCGTTGGTGAACGGCGATTGACCCAGCTGTTCCAAACCACCCTGCGTGAAGCGGCTGGCCTTGCTGCTCATGCCCATTTGCTCGTAGAGCGTCAGTCCCGCATTCGGCGTGTACTTCAACGCGTCTTTTTCCGAGCGGTCGAGCGTCATGTGAAAGTCGCCGCACATGCAGGTATCGACAAACTCGACAATAATTTCCTGTCCGATGCCCTCAATGTAGCGATAGCGCCACTGCTCGAACGGGAAGGTCGAGGTTTCGCCACCACCTTCGTCCATAGGCCGTTCGTAGCTACCGCCCGAAGGATGCGACTCGGTTTCATCCGCAGGTCCGAATACTATATAAATTCGGCCGCGATCCGTCTTCCATCCTGGGATGCCAGCCGCGAAATGTTCATTGGCATAGGCAATACGCCGGTAGTGTTCTTCCTTAAACTCGTTCTCTTCGGTATCGGGTGTGGGATCGCGACGTTGCCAGAACGCTTCAATGAACTGATCACGCTCTTCATCGTTCGAAAGCTGCATGAAGGCCGATCGTTCCTGGTCGCTGATAATCCAGCGCACGTCCTCGTCCAGCCACTTGCGGTAGGTTTTTCCCAACTCGATCTTCAAAGCCTTGGCATTGGCTTTTCTCTGCTTGTCCGAGACTGGCCGCTTTAGCGGATCAACCGAGCTCCCTTGGGCGGGAGCAGCACTTTTGCTGTCGTCAGTCTTGCTAGTGGCAGCTTTACTATTGTCGGCGGCCTGCGCTTCCTTTGCCTTAATCTGTGCGGGATCTTGGGAATTGTGTTCCGGATCGGGAACCGGAATATCCTGCGCACAGGAGACAGCAGTGAAACCGAACGCCATCACGCCCGCGAGCACACCAGCAGAGCAAAGACTTCTAAAACCTGAGGACAACATAGAAGGGCCTACCTCACGACAGAACTACCGTTGCTTAATTCTATGTTCATTGGATACATCATGGCAAGAAGAAGTGGCCTGACCCTGCAAAGAATTTCCAGCCTGCCGCCTGCTTCTAAATGCCTTAAAATCCGCATTTTGCACTCGACCAGGTTTCCAAACGCCGACCCCATCCACGCCCCGCAGTCACGCTATAATGGAACGGCGCAGACAGATCTTCGCTCCAGTGGCAATTTGAGCAAAAGGCGAAGGGCCTGTTCCGCGCGAACCTGGAACTTTCCGCTTCGTCTGAACGTAACTATTCTTGCGCAACCATGGTATGTTTCCGCCGTTCGACACCCTGTACCAGGTGAGCCGGAATTTGACCCAAGAGCTTCTAGGCCGAGGCAGACAAAGGCACCAGGCAGTCAGAGCCATCGACAAATCGCATAACGATACGGGGCTCGGGTAGGACGGTTAGAAAACGGAATCATGAAGACCTGGAAAAAAGTCCTGATCGGTATCGGCGCAGCCCTGCTACTAGTTGTCATCGTTTCGGCCACTGTTTATCAAAGCCGAAAGAATCTGGTGACGGTGCAGACCGGAAGAGTGCAAAAGCAGAATCTCGCGTCCGTGGTGAGTGCCTCGGGCGAAGTGAAACCCAAGACCTACGTGAATATCGGGGCCAATGCCTTTGGCAAGATCATCAAGCTCCACGTCAAGGAAGGCGATCGCGTGAAGAAGGGGCAGCTGCTGGCGCAACTGGAGAACGTGCAATCGTCAGCCGATGTAAACGCGACCCGGGCTTCGGTGCAGGCGGCTGTCACCGACTCGGCCGCCGCCGACGCCGGCTTGAACACTTCGCTCGCCGATCTGAATCGTGCCAAGTCTGACGCCGAACATGCCAAGCTTGATTGGGAGCGAGCCCAAGGTCTTTACAAGGCCGCACTCATCGCCAAGCAGGATTACGACGTCAAGAAAGCTGCATGGGAGTCCGCTGACGCAGGCCTGGCTCAAGCCCAGGCGAAAGTTGTCCAGGCCAAAGCCAACAAAGATTCGATGGACAAGCACATTACGCAGAACGAGGCCAACCTCACTCGGGTCGCTGACGTCCTGCAAAAGACTACTTACGAAGCGCCCTTTGACGGCGTAATCACCAATTTGCCGGTACGCGAAGGCGAAACGGTTGTTATCGGAATTCAGAATTCGCCCGGCAGCACGCTGATGACGCTAGCCGACATGTCGGTGATCACCTCCGAAGTCAAAGTGGACGAGACCGACATCGTCAACGTTCACCTAGGCCAGCCCGCGGACGTCACGATCGACGCCATTCCACACAAAATTTTTCACGGCGTGGTCAGCGAAATCGGAGACAATGCCATCGTTCGCTCCACCGGTGTCGCCACTTCGCAGGCCACCTCAACCAGTGAAGAGGCCAAAGACTTCAAAGTCGTGGTAACGCTCACGGATCCACCCGCCGACTTGCGTCCCGGTCTTTCATCTACGGCCAAGATCACCACCGCGACCCGAGGCAACGTGCTTAGTGTCCCGATTCAGGCGCTCACCGTGCGTACCCAGGCTGACCTTATTCCGAAAGACAAAAATGCGAGTAAAAGCTCGGTTGAGGCCGCCAACAGCGCTCCCACCGATCCTTCGAAGCTGAAGGAAGAAATCCAGGGCGTCTTCGTCATCCGCAACAAGAAAGCCGAGTTCGTTTCGGTCGATACCGGGATTAGCGGCACCACCGATATCGAGGTCGTCAAGGGCTTGCAGGAAGGTGACGAGGTGATCACCGGCAGCTATAAAGTTTTGCGTACGCTGAAGCCGGGAACGAGTGTCAAAATAGACAACTCGGCCCCGAAAAAAGAAGAAGAGGAAAGCTAGCGCCTTTCAGAGCTCTGCTTTCTAACTTCTTGTGGATTAGAACGTCCAAGCTAGAACGTGTCAGCAAGAACGTGCAACAAACAACGGTCATAGGAGCGTGCGTGCCCGAGCCCGATCCGTTTAAGGAGAGCAAGATGGCGACTGCCGAAGTATTACCGATCAATAATCCGACGAACTTGGCCGCGCCCAGCTCCTACATGATCGCGACCGAAGACCTGTGGAAGACCTACGACATGGGCTCGGAGCAGGTGCATGCCCTGCGCGGCATCAACCTGCGCATCCAGCGCAATGAATACGTCGCCATCATGGGACCATCCGGTTCCGGCAAGTCGACGCTGATGAATCTCATCGGCTGTCTCGACTCGCCCTCCAAGGGCCAGTACTGGCTCAATCAGCAACTAGTGAGCGAACTCGACGACGACGAACTGGCCCGCATTCGCAATAAGGAAATCGGTTTCGTCTTCCAGACTTTCAATCTGCTGGCTCGCGCCACCTCGCTGCACAACGTCGAACTGCCGCTAATCTATGCCGGAATTCCCTCGGAAGAGCGCACCGAACGCGCCAAGGCCGCACTCACCTCAGTCGGCATGGAATCCCGCATGAACCACAAGCCCAACGAGCTCTCCGGAGGACAGCGCCAGCGCGTCGCCATCGCACGCGCCCTGGTCAACAAGCCAGCCATCATCCTCGCCGACGAGCCAACCGGCAATCTCGACTCGCAAACTGGCAACGAAATCATGGCCCTGTTTGATCGCCTGCACGCGGAAGGCAACACCATCGTGCTTGTCACCCACGAGCACGACATCGCCGAATATGCCCATCGCATCATCTACATCAAAGACGGCATAGTAGCCAAAGACGAAGTAAAACAATAAACGATACTGCACGTTGGTTTAGGCACAGGCGACGGCCGCCGTTGCCGCTGGTTGGTGTTGTATTGATAAAGAAGGTGTGTGGCGACTGCTTGCGGCGAGGCCGTCACTTCTCACTCTTCACTCAGGCTGAATAATAACCTCAACCGTTTTGCCCGCCTCAACCGACTGCCGTCCGCTTAACGGACCTTTCTGAGCGCGAACTTCCACCGTTTGGCCCTTGCCCGCGTGCGCAGCCAGAACGAAGCTTCCCATCTTGTCGGTCAGCGCTACTTCCGGATATCCTTCGATCGAAACCTTGGCACCCTCCACCGCGACCAAACCTTCGTCCACTACCACCCCGCGCAGTTTGGCCGAGGTGTCGGCCACGAGTTGGATCGTGGAGGTAGGGTAATAATCCTGAGCCAGGACCAGCGACGACTTCCCTTGCAGAAACTCGTCCTTTACCGTAGCTGAGAAAGCCACCTTGCCATCTGCCGGCCGCAATTGCGAAGGAATATCAAGTTCCCATCCGCCATCGACCATCTTCAGATCGCCGCCATTGGAAGATTTGACCTGCGCTATATCGGCCAGCGATTGATCGGGTCGAAGCACAACCAGCCGCACTCTGTAGACGCCCCGCGATTGCACCAACCTTGAAGCCGCCACCGGAGCCAGTCCCAGAACGATGATCACCGCCGCCAGTGCCCACGCCGTAAATGGCCTTTTTGCGCGCAGCAGTAGTACCAGCGCCATCACCGCCACAAAAATTGCAATTATAGAAATCGCGAAAGGATGCGAGACTTGTCCCGCCATCTTGAGAATTTGATCCTGCATAAAACTACTGATCTTGCATAACGATCGATTCGGTTTCCTGAGGAGACTCACCAGTCGTCATTCACTGGTCGTGATCTGACGGGTAGCAAATTAGAGAGCCCAATCTTGCAAGAGGCAATTCCAACCGAAAGGCTACTGCTGCGCCGCCGGCATGATCTTTTGCAGATCGGAAGCAGACGTAGAACCCGCTACAAAGAAGTTGTGATCGTAAAGATGGCGGTACATGCGCCCTGCAATTTCCGCAGCCTTGGGACCGAATGTGGGCCGTCCACCTTCCAGAAACACGACCGTCACGATGCGGCCTACGTCCGTGTTGGCGTAGGAAGCGAACCAGCCGAAGCGAGTGCCGGCGCGAGAACAGGTTCCCGTTTTACCTAGGATCGATTCCTCGTTGAAGTTCAATCGCACGCTGCGCGCAGTGCCGTAGGCGACCGCTCCCGCCATGCCATCGCTCAGTTCCGGAATGATCGGCTCGATATCGAGATGACGTTTGACGCGGGGCTGAAAGTTGGCAACCTCATCGGGTCCGGTTGGATGCTGAAGGTAATACAGCGTGCCGCCGTTTGAGATCGCCGTCACCAGCGCTCCCAATTGCAGAGGCGTCATCGAAATGCCCTCGCCGAACGAGCACATCTTGCCAACGCCGCCCAGCTTCGCCGAAATCTCCGTCTCCGGATAAGCCCCTAACTGCTCGCTCGGGATGTGATAGCCGGCCAACTCGCCTAAACCAAACTGGTGCGCGTAGTACTGCACCTTCTCAAATCCCAATTTACGTCCCACAGCTTCGAAATATGCGTTGTTGGAGTGCGCCAGCGCTTCCGTAAGATTCATCCGGCTGCGGCCCCCAAGAGCAACTTCTGTTTCCTTGTCAATCACGCCTTCGCTCAATGCCGCCAGGGCGACCGACAGTTTGATCGTCGAGCAAGGCTGCGCCCCACTTGACAGTGCCAGCTTCTGATTGACCATTGCTAAAACGCGTCCGCTGGTGGGCTCAATCGCCACCACCGTACCGTTCATGTTGCCGAGCGCGTCGATTGCCGCCTGGCGCACCACCGGATCTTCTCCCGCCGTCACATCGCCTTCCGTGATGTCGGAAGCAAACGAACTCGTGTGGAACCGCTCGTAATAGTGATGGCGGCGAACCGTGCTGATTCGAGCCGTGCTGAGTCGAGTCGTACCCAAAGTGGAAACACTGGTGGAATGTGTGGAGGCATACCGCGCGCGCGGAGCGCGGCTGCGAGCCAGCGTCCGCATGCGTTTTCTTGCATGCTGCGTCTCGGTAACTCTATGAGTTTTCTTGCGCGTCGTAAGCGGTGTAGGATTCACACTGGCTGCGATAGCACTCGCCCCCAGCAGCATGACAAATCCCAAATAGAATGCGAGACGAAGAAAACAGGCCTTAAACTTCACTGAAAACCATCCCCGGTCGAACCTGGCCAATCTAGCGCAAGATTTAAGCGTTGGCCTAGTGAATTGGATGCAAGAGCCTAGCCAAATCACCCACGATTACGGCTACTCCTGCAACTGTCCGATAGTAGGCGATTTACGCGCCTCCACGCAATCTTAAAGTGGAAATAACAGACGAGTCGAATCTCGTCGATAACTATATGAGTAAATTGCCTTTAAACCGATTTCATCGCACCGGACAGGCACCTTAGTAATAGCCCGGGTTGTTACGTATCGGCTCCCGGTTACCGCAGCACTTTGCACATTCGCAACCTCGTTTCTCCAAGCAGCGAAGCTATCCGCAAACTTTGCTTTTCTGATATTTTTTGACGGCGCGTCTAAAAAGAAAAACTCCGCGGAGGTCGCTCTCTTGCGAACGTTGCTCGCACTCATCTCAGTTACCTTAGCCCTGCTCCTTCCTCTCTTCGCCCATGGCACCGGACAGACCCTCGAAGCCCGACGCGCCGAACTCAATCGCCTGCTCGCCGATGAATGGGAATACACCCTTCGCACTCAGCCCGAACTCGCCACCCAGACCGGCGACGATCGTTTCAACGACCGCCTGAGCGATTTTTCAGACAAGGCTATCGCGGACGACCTCGAACACACCCGTCAGTCGCTCGCTCGCTTCGAAGCCGTCGACGTCACCGGCTTTCCCGAACAGGAAAAACTCAATCGGGCGCTTATGTCGCGCAGTCTCCAAGAGTCCCTTGACAGCGCCCAATTCAAAGACTGGCAGATGCCCGCAACCCAGTTCGGCGGCATTCATCTCGGATACGCCGGGCTCGCCTTCGACTCGCCTTTTCGCAACGTGAAAGATTACGAAAATTATCTCTCCCGCCTCCACCAGATCCCGCAAGCGCTCGATCAGGCCATGGGACACATGCGTGACGGAGTCCGCGACCACCGCATGCCTCCAAAATATCTGCTGGAAAAAGTCTCCGTCCAGGCGCAGGAAATCGCCGACAATTCGCTCGGCAAAAGTCCCTTCACGTCCCCGCTTCGCAAGTTTCCCAGCTCGATTTCCGCCGCCGATCAAAAACGACTCAGCGATGAAATCGAAACCACAGTCAAGACTGAAGTGGCGCCCGCTTATACCAAGTTCGCCAAATTCGTCCGTGAAGATTACGCTCCACACGGCCGCCTCGATCCCGGCGTCTGGGCTTTACCTGATGGAGAAGCGCGATATCGCTTCGCCGTCCGTCACCAGACGACCACCGATCTCACTCCCGACCAGATTCATCAGCTCGGCTTGAAAAGCGTCGCGGAAATCGAAATCCAGATGCTCTCTCTCGCCAAGTCCCAGGGCTTTTCAGATCTAAAATCGTTCAACGCTCACATCAAGCTGGATCCCGCCCTGCACGCCAAATCCGGCCAGCAACTCTTCGATCTCTACAGCAAATATCGCGACCAGATGTACACCAAACTGCCCGAACTCTTCGGTCGTCTGCCTAAAAACAAACTCGATGTCGTGCCCATGGAATCCTTCCGCGCCGCCTCCGCTCCACCCGCCGACTACTCCATCGGCGCCGGAGACGGCTCCCGCCCTGGACGCATCAACGTCAACGAATACGCTCCCGAGAAGCGTCTGTTGCTGAACGTTGAGGCCATCGGATACCACGAAGGCGTTCCCGGTCATCACCTGCAATTTTCCATCGCCCAGGAACTCACCGGCCTGCCGCCTTTCCGCAAATTCAATCTCGACCTGAACGCCTTTACCGAAGGCTGGGCCTTTTACTCGGAAGGCCTGGGCAAGGAAGTCGGTTTCTATCAGGATCCCTACAGCGAATACGGCCGCCTGCAGAACGAAATGTGGCGCGCCGTCCGCTGGGTCGTCGATACCGGAGTCCACTCCCAACATTGGACACGCCAGCAGATGGTCGACTACTTCAACGAACACACCGCTATGGACGACGAGAACATCAACACCGAAGTCGATCGCTACATCGCATGGCCGGCGCAGGCGCTCTCCTACAAAATGGGCCAAACGAAAATTCTCGAACTACGAGCCCGCGCCCAAAAAGAATTAGGACCAAAATTCGACATCCGCGCCTTCCACGACGCAGTGTTAGATCAAGGCCCATTGCCCCTAGATTTGCTGGATACAAAGATCAACGAATGGATCGCCTCGCAGAAATAGTGTTTTGAACGCGTAGGGACAGCCGCTTCGGCTGTCCAGCGGAGCGCCAGCTCGGCCCTACTCCAGCGACTGAAACCAGGACTACATTATCTCGCTGCGCTTCCGCAGAAACGCCGGAACATCCAGATCCTCCGCCTGATAATTGGGGGCCGAACGCATCGCATCCAGAGAAATCACCTCCGCCGACCGCGATCCATTCAGTGAGGTCGATTCCTGGAAGGCAACCGGCGCAGGCTCTGGCGCAAAAGTCTGCTCCGGCTCAAATACCGGCTCCGCTTCCAGCACTGGCTCAACATCGCGGAAATGGTCGCGTGAAACATGCCGTGAGGTTTCTCGTGAAACGATAACCGGATCATAAGTATCGTGGTGGCGCGTGCGGCGCATATCCGCTTCCTTAAACCCAGTCGCGATCACCGTAATCTTCACCGCGTCCTTCATTTTCTCGTCCATGACCGCGCCAAAAATAATGTTGGCATCTTCATGCGCTGCTCCCTGAATGATGGTGCAAGCCTGCTGCACTTCAGCCAGCTTCAGCGAATTCGAGCCGGTAATATTAATCAGGATCCCGCGCGCTCCATCGATTGCGCCCGCTTCCAGCAAAGGAGAAGCAATGGCCCGCTGCGCCGCCTCCACCGTGCGGTGGTCTCCCGAAGCGGTAGCCGTACCCATGACCGCATAACCCATCCCCGCCATAATTGCCTTCACGTCGGCAAAGTCGCGGTTTATGATCCCGGGGATCGTGATGATATCCGAAATTCCCTGCACGCCCTGCCGCAGAATATCGTCGGCGATGCGGAACGATTCAAAGAATCCAGCATTTTCGGCGACGGCCAATAACTTTTCATTCGGAATCACGATCGTCGTATCCACCGACTCCATCAACTCCGCAATGCCGCGTTCCGCCTGCTGCATGCGCCGTTTGCCTTCAAATGCAAAAGGTTTCGTCACCACCGCCACTGTGAGTGCACCCATCTCACTCGCCAGCGAAGCGATGATCGGAGCCGCCCCAGTGCCGGTTCCTCCGCCAAGCCCCGCGGTAACGAAAACCATATCCGCGCCTTCCAGGGCTTCGATAATCTTGTCCGAATCCTCCAGCGCACCCTTACGCCCGATCTCAGGATTAGCCCCGGCGCCAAGTCCATTCGTAAGCTTCACGCCCAGCTGAATCTTGGTGGCCGCACGCGACATACGCAATGCCTGCAGATCGGTGTTGGCCACAATAAATTCAATGTTCTCCATCCCCGACTCAATCATGCGATTGACCGCGTTGCTACCACCGCCGCCAACCCCGATCACCTTGATGCGAGCATCATTGTGAGCTTCTTCGTTAAAGCAAATCCGCAGTCCGTTATCTTGTGTCATAACGTCACCTCAAAATAAAAGTTAAATCGGCCGTAACTCACCAACTCTCCTAAGCGCCCTTACTGGCAAATAGGGCTTTCATCCTCGACCCAAAACCCGGTTCCTGCAGCCCGCGCGCAATGCGCGCACGATGCCCGTAATACACCATTCCCAACACCGTCGCAAACTCCGGCTCGGCAAAAAACGATGGCATCCTGGCCATCGGCGTGGGCCAAGCCAAACGTGCCGCCTTCCGCAACACGGATTCTGCCACATCAAGAATTCCCGGGAGCCGAGAAGCTCCGCCGCTCAGCACAAGTCCGGCGATACAGTGCTCCAGAACGCCTGCGTGGCGCAGGTTATCGCGCAGCAACTCAAAAAGCTCATGCGCACGCGGCCCCAGAATTTCGCCCGCCATGCGTTGCGGCATCATGCGTGATGGCCGGTCGCCCACCGACGGCACTTCCACCTCATTCCCTTCGGGAATTAAAGTCGGAACCGCGTTGCCGAAATTCTTCTTGAGCGCTTCCGCATCGGCTACGCCCGTACACATGCCCACCGAAAGATCGCTGGTAAAGTGGTCGCCGCCAATGGGAATGACCGCCGTATGCGCCACCGCTCCCTGCTGAAAAACGATCAGATCGCAGGAACCAGCTCCGAGATCGACCAGACAGACTCCGAGTTCACGTTCATCCGATCGCAGCACCGCATCCGCGCAAGCCAGCGGCTCAAAAATAGTGTCGTCCACGTGGACGCCGGCCCGGTTCACGGCCGTCACCAGATTCTGTGTGGCGCTCGAAAACGCGGTCACGATGTGCACCCGCACTTCGAGCCGCGTCGCCATCATGCCCGTTGGATCCTGCACCCCGGGCTGATCGTCCAGAATGAATTCCTGCGGCAACAAATGCAAAATCTCGCGATCGGCCGGCAAGGGAACAGTGCGGGCTTTGTCGACCGCCTGGCGAATTTCGTCGCGTCCAATCTCCCGCGCCCGCGTTCCAAACGTGATACCGCCATGGCTGTTCATTCCGCGGATATGCGCGCCCGCGATCCCAATCAGCGCGTGTTCAATCGGAATCCCCGCGACATCCTCCGCATGTTCCACCGCTTTCTGAATGCACCCCACAGCCTTGTCGAGTTCGGTGATGACCCCCTTACGCATGCCTCGCGATTCGCTGATGCCATGGCCGCGATAGCGCAAGCCG
>Ga0209006_10002055_pt1 | contig 18287 bp, 15 predicted proteins | sample JacPin_JW_Ref_O2_FD_188567 | JGI IMG/M metagenome (GOLD analysis project Ga0209006, IMG submission 188567) | Forest soil microbial communities from Algoma, Ontario, Canada - Jack Pine, Ontario site 1_JW_Ref_O2 (SPAdes) (version 2) | ecosystem: Environmental > Terrestrial > Soil > Boreal... | reverse complement strand
CTTCCCTTGAGGTCCATGCGTTCAATGAGACCGTTCGCGATGGTATAAACGTGGCAGACTTCGCTATCAGAAAGGACATCGCCACCAAGGCTTTTCACGTGTCACACATAGCACACTGTTCCTCGCGTGGAGTTCTCGTGCATAAAGTTGACAACGTCATTCAAATCAAGTCTGACCGTCTCATCGATCCAATCATTGTTTACAGCAGCAGATCTGCATTATGGGTGACCGCAAACTGGAGTGAACATTTTGCACTTATTCCAAATGCCATACTCGAAAAGCTGAGAGATGATGTGGATCGCTTGCTATGGCCCGGCGTCCTGACCTTCACAAACCGGATGTCCTGAGCGAGGAGGATCTCAACCAGCTCAGGCACAACCTGGCGCACCTCAGCCCCGACGGCGTGCGGAATTTCTACGAACGCGCTTTTGAGGATTGCCGGCTGATTTACAACCGCCTGCCGAGCCCGCGCAAGATTCAGACGCTCGTGCCGCTTTTCTCATAAGGTAATGGTCACACTAATCTTCCTGACACGACCGCCAGCACCCAGTGATATGGCCGTCCGACCGAATTCTGAAGGTGGCAATGTTGTGCATACGCGCTTAGAGAACTATCGACTGGATGAGAATCCATGAAAATATTCCTCGACATGGTAATTTTGGCCGCATAAATTAGCGAGAGTCTTTTCGTCGACTCCCACTAGATATGAATGACGGCCCATTCTTCATCCTTTCCTTTTAAGCGCGGCGGGGACATCATAGGCTTCTACGCACCCTGTAGAAGGACTCGCGCATCTCCTGTCTGAAAAGAGCCAGTGACGGAGAAATTGCAACTCAATGTGGAATTTCAGCCCGGCCCGGCGTTGCGCGGGCCAGCGTGAGAATGACTCCGGCGAACAGTAGCGTGTCGGCAAAGTAGTTGATGCCCTCCACCTTCACTGCGGTGCTTGGGGCCAAGAGCGCGGCGACCAGCATCGGACCGTACACGTACACGACCAGCAGCACGATCCAAGTGCCGAGAGCGATTGCTGCACTTCGCGTCATCATTGCCAGCAGAATGCATATTCCAGAGAAAAGCAGAATCACCCCGGTCAGATAGCCAATCGCGACACGCGCCGGAATCCACACGGCCATCGGCTTTCCCAGGGGGACGCCTGGAGCCAATGCAGGATGCAGAAAATGCTGGACGCTGAAGAATATTGCGGCGGACCCGATCAATAGTCGGCCCACGGTAATCAGCACACTTTTGCCCCGAGCGCCCCAACCCTCTACGGCACTTCCCGAAAGAATCCACGCGCCGCTGCCGAATGACATCTCGCGTAACACAATGATCCAGGAAATTCGGTTGTGCGGATCGGCCAAAGTCCTTGGGATGTGGATCATCGCGTCAAACAGAAACATCATGATGCCGAACAGCAGTCCCGACCACTGCAGCTGAATCTTGGTCGCAATACTCAAGGCGGCAGCGATCAGTGCGAACCCTACGAAATAAGCCCAGAACAGGTGCCCGGGCACATACGCAGGCACGCCTTCCGCGAGGGATTTGGCGGCTGCCAGATGCTCTGCCCCGAAGACCGCCAACGGGATGGCGAAGCACATATTGCTCAACACCACGATCTTGTTTAGGCCACGAGCCTGCACCAGATCGCGCTTCGCAGCCAATATCCCGATTACGAAAAGTGCAGTGCCGGCAGAGCACATCGAGATGGCGACAGGCGAGATTTCGGGGAGTAGGATTGCGAACGCAGCGCGAATGGTGGTATGCAGGGTCATGATAGCTTGTGAAATGCGGCTGCTGTTGCTCGTGAATGAGGTGCGCGAACAATCCTCACTTACGTGACCTGAAGACTCAAAACAAATTGCGGAGCAAAATGGCAAACCTCTTTTCGCTCGGTGCGGCCGAACTGGCTTAAAGGTCAGTCGCTGGTCGCCAGCACATGCGCAGGTTTTTCTTGCGTCCTTTACACGAGAAAAACCTATACTCAACAAGAGGTCATTGCCAATAGCCACTAGAGGGAGATGCGACATAGCCACTTTAGTGCGCCCTGAATGAACCGCCGTTCCCGGCACCATTTTCCCATAGGAACCGCAACTCGCTCGTGTGGCCTTTTCGGCTCTGGTGATGTGCAATCCAGGACTTAACCAGTGCTAGTACTTTCATGCATTCGCACTGACACCTGTCAGCAGCTGCATAGTCGATGCTTCCCCTACGCTGCCGCTGCTTTGGATGGCATAGAGTCGATGTAACAAGAGGACGAAGAGGGCCACGTCAAGAGGAACGGGTACACAAGGTTAACGGCAATGGATCGGCGAGAAAAAGGACTGAACGGTTTCTTGGAGCTTGCTTCCGCGGAGTTGTCCATCCTGGACAGCGCGCGTGAACCATTGCGAATAGGGCCCGGGAGTTACAGAGAATGCCTGCTTATAACCCGTATACATGGCAGCCGCTAGGACATGAATGCCACCGTCCTGCTCCTGCCAATATTTGCAGGCATTCCGGCCGACGCCGAACTTCTCGCTGACGAGCTGCTCTAAAGCCTGCACGGAGTCTTCCTCGATATAGCCGGCTGCCGTGTTGTATCCGAAGGATGCGTCGTGGTGCTGAACTTTGTCGATCACGAGCGGATCGCGCCCTAACACGTCCATGGCTTCGCGGACCTTCGGATCGTCCGCGTGATAAGGCGGGTGCATGGGTTCGTGGATTGCATTATGGAGAACGATATTGAACGGATAGGACATGTGGGTCAGAAAACGCAGCCCCGTGATGCGGATTCCGTGAGGCTCGGAATAGGCCAGCAAGTGCACCGTGATCGTTTGTGAGGAAAGTGGATAGCCGAGGTAGCCCTCGATTGCGGGGATGATGTTGTACTTCGGAAGTTCTGGAGAGAGTTTCGCTATACGCTTCTCGATCCTCGGTCTAGCATTTGCCGCCCAATATGTCGGAAACCCGACCCGATCCAGGGCCTTGAGCGCCATTTCCAGTGCGGGCCTCGCTGACTCGTAGTTCTGCCATCCGTCTGCGCTCCAGTATGAGGTCTTTTCGAGCGCCGCTTTCATTTCTGCGCTATCGTGCGACGTGCGGATCATCTCAGGGAGGGTTTCATCGTCGACGGCAGAATAGTAAAGAGCCAGCTTTGCGGAGACGATTCCATGTCCCTCGTCCTTGATGACATGCTTCAACTGTGCGAAGGCCGCCTGTTCCTCGGGCGTGAAAAGCGGATGGAAGTGGTCGTACTCAGCTTGATAATAGTGCAGATAATATGGATCGCCACTCAGCGCATTCAACAGGCAGAGAGTGTCATATTTGAAAGAAGGCTTAAGTTGCCAGTCGGTGGTGGTGTGAAGAGCAGTTGTTTCTGCATCCAGTTGGAGCGGGGTGGCAATCCCTAAGGAACAAACTATGAGAAGGCAGACGAAATACGAAATCCGGCGCACATTCTCATATCTAAACGCCGGGCTTCCTTCTTGTCTTGAATCCATTTGCAGCGGATCGCCAAGCTTGCGGACCAATTCCCGTGAGTTGCTTTACGCTCCGGGTCATGTGTGATTGGTCGGAGAAGCCGAGCTCTGCCGCGATGCGTGCGAGTGGCGCATCGGTATTTTTAATCGAATTCAATGCGTGGCGAGCACGCATCCGTGCACGGAAGGCCTCGGGTGAAATGCCGAATACCAGCGCGAAACCTCGCGACACATCCCACGGTGCAATTCCATTCGTCTGTCCCCATCGGGAGAGTCTGAGCGATGGATTCAACATCAATGCTGCTGCCAACGCGTCCGGCCAGTCGGCAGGCTGCGGCATCTCGCTTACGGCAACGGAGAACAGCAAGTCCAGGGCTCCTCGGCAGCTTTTCTCGGCCATGCACGCAACGGAGTCGGGGTCGGACACCTTCGCAATTCCTGGCGATAAGGAACAGCAGGCAGGCAGCCGAAAATTAAGCACCACTGCACCTGTTGCGGAAAAACGGTTCAGGTGTGCCTCAAACTGCTCATGGAATACAACGGTGCCGGCTTGCGCTAGGAAGCGGCCATGATCTCCCGCCTCTTCGTACCCGCCCGAGAGCACGAGAGCTGCATAGGCTTCCTCGTGAACGTGACGGCTGAGAGCAGAGGCGCGAATTGACTGCCACATGCGCATATGGTGTCAGTATATGCATCATTTCGAATCGGTGAAGTGTATCTCGACTTCCGGTAGGACGATCCGGAGTGGTGGCGGTCACGTCTCACAAGCGGATTCTTAATCTTTCCTGGACGCGAGAAAGATGATTGCTCGTTTCGTGCTACTGACGGGGATCACATTAGGCTGCCGGTCCCAGGCTTTTGGAGATAAAGAACGGCGTTTCATTATGGACGGGTTCAGACTCCGAGAATGATTTTGACCTTAAATCACTTTCTCCGAATGAGGAATTGACAGTCCGGTTCCGCGGTCTTTCCCGACGACATCTACGCCGCTGAATCCTGCAAGGAGACAAGCAGAATCATGTCGAGTGTCGGGCTCATCACCGGAACCGGCGGTGACGGCGCGTGCATTACATCCAGAATGTTTTTCGGCGGCTGGTTATATCCAGATGCTCCGTCGATCGGCGTCGCTGCTGCCGAAGTCACTATCGAAAGAGATGAGTTTGCCTGCGCTGCTACGGGCACACCGGTCCAGCAGGCAATCAATGTTCCGACCAAAAGGTAGCTCAGGGCTTTCCACGCTGGCCTAAGTACTCTCCGCTTTGAATTCATTGATAAAAACCGACAGACAACACTCCGCGGCTGGCTAAGGGTTCAAAGAGACGGCCTTCGCACAGGAGCTTGCGGACAGGTCAATCGGTCCGAGCTTCAAATTCTAAGTTTTGCAGGTGTCACCCATGCCAAGGCTTCCTAGCCTTTCGACAATTCGCAGTGCGAAATGTTCTGACTAATCATCGGGAATATGCCTGGGTTCTTGGCTCGCCTCATCTTAAAGACGCGACATTCTCGAGTCAACGCAAGGCGACCGCGTGTTCGGCCTGGCGAAATTTCTGGTCGGTCGGCGCCCAGGGTCAATTCGTAGAATCGCGATTCATCGCCAACTTATTCTGAGGAACCCGGCTTTCTGGTTCAGACACACAAATCCTGGGGTTCGTCGCTGCTGGCCTCGAAACGCCCCTGGGAATTTTCCTCGAAGATTTCGCGCCGCCGCGATGTCGCCCGATAGAGCAACAGATCGCCCAGCGCTGAAAGCGTATAAGCCTCGGAGTGCCGGTTATGCAGGCTGCGTTTGATTTCCAACGCTTGCTCGAATATTTTCCTGGCTTCCGGCAGATTACCCTCGTCCAGATAGCCCCGGCGTGATGTTGCCCCGGTCGTTCAGCGCACAGTAAAAAAGGGGAGGGATGGCGCGAGCCATTTCCTCCCTTTGAGCCTTCGCTTGCAGAACCTCACAGTAGTGGGTCAGTTTCCACCACCAAACTTCTCGATAGATTGTTGCATTACTGAAGCGTGATCAGCACTTCGATGATTCCTGTGCCAGCTGCGAGCGGCTGCAAGGCCTTGCCAACCACGGCTCCCACGAGCCGGCTTCGGTCTGTGCCCTTCATGGCATAACCCGGAAGGGAAGAAGTGACCAGCAGATCGCCGCGAGCGATGGCTCCGTTCTCAGTGGTAACTTTGCAGGGCACGATCCCGATAACGGCGAGTGGTACTTCGGTTGAGTTGGCCGAAGGATCGTCAATGGTGTGCGGAGTCGCCAGAACGCCAGGCTTGGTCGAATAGATTCCTGCCACCAGCGTGGCATAAGCATGATGGGATAGTGCCAGGTGACGGTCCGCGTTCGCATCAATCTCCAGAACGTCGCCGGGCTCATATTCGGAGCTCTGGCCACGCACGGCGACGGATTCAGCGAAGTCCGCGCCGCTGGCAACAAATCCTCCATCGGCATAGGCCACACCGTTCGTATCAACCCGGAATTTATGGACTGTATTCGTCATTCCCAAATAAAGGTTGCCGCCGTTGGCGTTCACCACCACGCCGCCGTTGATGACGCCATTACTCTTTATTGTTTCGACGTCGAGGGCATAATCGGCATACGGAGTCGCGGTTCCGATGCCTACGGCCACGGCGGTCTTCCCGGTTCCTCCCAGGATCAGCGCATTGCTTTCCCCGACCATCGCATTGGCCCCGATCGCGGTCGCGTTGTTAATAGGATTGACGGAATTCGTAGCGTTGAATCCCAGGAATGTGTTGGACGAACTGGATCCTGAAATCCCGGCGCCGCTCTCTTCTCCGACTGCGGTGTTGTTACTTCCTGAAGTGCTATAAAGGAGGGCATATTCGCCAAACGCTGTATTGCTTCCTCCGTTCACGTTGTAGAAGAGTGCGTCAAAACCCGTCGCCGTATTGTCTGACCCGGTCGTGTTGGAAACGAGCGCTTGTTCACCCACAGCGGTATTCTCGCCACCACTTACGTTGAAATACGCGGCATAGGCGCCAACTACGGTATTCAATTGCCCGGTCTGATTCGAAAACATCGCGTAACTACCGATTGCGGTGTTGGCACCACCGGTAGCGTTGACTAACAGGGCTTGAAATCCAGTCCCAGTATTGTTGGTACTGTTGGTTGAAGTGTTCCCCGAGAATCCTAGAAACGCGTTTCCGTTGGCGAACGAGCCGATGCCAAAGATATTGCTTCCCAATAGGAACTCGCTGCCCGCCACAGTCCCGGTAGCAGTGACGTTCCCCTTCACCGATTGATTACCGGTAAAGGCGTTGGCGGCCGCCAGCCGGGGCACCTTGGTGGTGTCTAGATTGAGCGTGACGTTGCCTTGAGTGCCGCCACCGGTAAGGTCCGTGCCAGCGGTGACGCCCGTGATCTGGGCTTGCAGCAGACCGCAGAAGATCAAGGTTGAGAAAAGAACAACAAAGGTTCCGATTCGCATTTTCATGGCATCACCTCGTGTGAATTGATGGCTTTTTGTTTGGCAACATCGCCGGCGCCTGCGAGGCTTTCGAAGAGTGGGCAGCACAGCTCGAAAATTACGTGCAAGCTTGGCTGCCCCATCGCAACTTAGAAGGGCCTGTAGGTGCTGGTCACGGTGGCTACCTTACCGGGGGCGATCTTTGTCGTACCTCCCTGCCACAGAGCTACGATCGAGCCAAGGCCCACATACGGCAGCGTGGGGTCCTCTTGTGTTAGCGGGGAACATGGATCGGGTCCGGACTGAATGTTTTGCACGAACGCTTCGGTGGCATAACCAGGCGGGAAAGTGTTGGCAGTGATCATCAGGCCTGCTGTGTATTGGAACTGTCCGCTCGCCGAAAATTGTGTCGAGTTGTAGGTATTGTTGGCGAAGGCGACATCCTCGGCGGCAAACCGCAACAGATTGGCGGTGCGGCCGATACTCGAAAGGTTTTTCAGCTTCAACGTGACCTTCGCCGAACCGAGGGCGCCCGCGGTAGCAGGTTGATTCACGATGGTCTGCGCCAGTTGCCAGTTTCCGTCCGCGGTTGTCCGCGTTACTGTGACCGTATTGCCGTTCTGCTTCAACGTCGAGGCATTCCATAGGCCGTTGTCGTAGGCCGCGTAGTCGTAGTAGCGCTGGCCCGCGGTGACATCACAGAATCCATAACCTTCCAGATCCGCCGCATTCCCCGTTGGGGCGAACAATTGCGTACCCCTAACTGTGAACAGGGGAATATTGCCGTTCACGGTGACGCAGAACTGCGTCGCTGTGTTAGAGGTTCCACTGGAAAATGTAACTTGGCAGGTTTGAGTCGCCTGGGGAGAAACTGCTTCCACTCTCATTGTTGCGGGATTTGGCTGGATTCGCTCTTGAGCCAATGCCACGCACGCGAGACTCAGAATCAAACTGCACCACATGATTTTGTTAGGCATCGCAGATCTCCTGGCTCGAGGCAGCTTGCCGATACCGGGCTCGACGTCGGGTCAGGCCTCGCCAGGCCTGACGCATCGGAAGCCTTTCGGCCCTCTATTTCTAACAGCGCAAATTCACGGAGAATCTTGTCATCGGCAACCAGAATATTTTGTCGCCGGGAGCCACGCATTGGAGGGGTGCGCTAGTGGCCGATTACGCCATGGATCTCATCGAAGTCATCGTATATATATCCAACCACGTTCCCGTTATTCTTGATGCGGTGCAGAAAAGTACTCTGGGCTCCCAACACGTCTACCTGAGTGAATGTACCAACGGAATATATGAATCCATGAAACTGGCTATTGGCATCCGCGTATCCGCCGGCGATTTCCCCCACGTCGTTAATCCCGAACGCATCTGTAAAATTGTCCGCGAGTGGAAAGTCGATCGAAGAATAGGTTCCATTGCTCAGCAGATACCCATGTTGGGCACCGACCGAGTCCACGTAATAGCCAACAATTTCTCCGCTGGAATTGATGCCGGTGGCGCCGCTTGAAGAGGCGCCGGGGAAGTCGAGAGTAGTGACAGTGCCATTTTTATCCAGCAAGCCGTGCTGCGCACCGGAGAGGTCGTAGTAGCTCCCCACGATCGAGCCTGCATCGTTAATGTCGTCCAGTTCCGTATCGGTTGAGTTGGGAGCATCGACTGTGACAACGGTGTTTCCGTCGAAGGTAAATCCGTGGTATCGATCTGCTGAATCCGTATAGGCGCCGACCATATGGCCAGAAGCGTTGATGCCGACGATGTAACTCCTGGTCGCGCCCGGAATATTCAGCGATTGATATGAAGTTCCGTGAAAATAAAAGGCTGTGACACCAGTGTTCAGATACTCGAACCAACCCACCGCGGTGCCATCGTTGAAGTCGATTGCGTTTGATCCGTTCGCGCCCGGGAAATCAACTGACCTGAACTGGTAGACCCTCTTCTTGGCTAACCCCATGGCGACCGCGTCCAGGTGAGAGCCTGTAGTTGGCCGAGTTGCTGGATGAAAATTCTCGGGTACGATTGGAAAGTGACCAATACCGCGCAACGCCCGTTTCGCGTGCCTGCCGTTCGCGGAGGGAGATTGGGCGGACAGCCGATTTTGACGGCAAAGAAATGTCAGCCCGAGAATTAACAGAGAGGAAAGTAGCTTTCCAGTCATATAGCTTCTCCTGAGAGTTGAATTGTTCGCCGCATCCCGACTCGCCTATTTGCCGATGATGCCGTGGTACTCGCCCAGGCTATCCACCGCAACTCCGACCACGTTGCCGCTGTTCTTGATGCGCCACAATTCCGTGGCCTGTGCCCCCGAAACGTCCACCGTCGTGAACACTCCGCCAGCGTAGGTAAATCCGTGCGGTATGAAGTTGGCGTCATAGTAGCCGGCGATCGCTCCTGCATCGTTGATGCCTTGAGCGACAGTCGCGTTTGCGAACGGAGCGTCGAAGGACGAATACACCCCATTGCTGAGCAGGAACCCGTGCCCGTTGCCGCCCTGCCCCGAGTCGCCGTAGAAACCGACGATGTCTCCACTGGAATTGATACCGTAGGCGTAGGTGTCATTGGCACCGGGGAAATTGATGGCCGTAGATGTCCCGTTGTGATTCAGGAATCCGTGGTCGAAGCCGTTGGAATCGGTGTAATACCCCACGATCACACCGGCGTCGTTAATATCCCAAGCATAAGTAGAGGCAGACCCGGGATAGTCGATAGTCGTGTATCGACTGCCGTCGTAGAGGAATCCGTGAACGGCGCTGGATGAGCCCCTGTAATAGCCCACAATCTTGCCGGATGTGTTGATGCCGACCGCACTGCTTGCTTCGGCACCGGGGACATTCAGAAGCACGTAGGAACTGCCCTTCAAGGTGAAGGCGTCAGCCCCCGCAGAACCTACTGCAATTTTGCCGTTGAAGTCATAAACTAGCGACAAATCTTCGCCTGGGTAGTCAATCGACCTGAACTCATAGCCCTTGGTCTTTGCCATCCCCTCGGTGACCGGGTCCGGATCAGGGGCCTGCGGAGAGTCTGCATGAGGATGCGCGAGAGCCAATCCATGATGAAGATCCAGCAACTCGGTGCCACTCTCCTTGATGTTTCCGGATTGCGCCGTCAACAACTCACAGCGCCCCGCGGAGAGCACAAGCGTGAGAATTGCCAAAGAGTGGAGCAGGTTCTTATTCATATCAATCCCCTTATCTACCGATGAAGCCGTGGGTCTGGCCCAAACTATCCCACAGAGTTCCGACCACGTTTCCCTTGTTGTCGATGTGGGAAATAGACGTAACGAGCGCCCCCGGAACATCGACCTGTATAAACACACCATCGGCGTAGGTGAACCCGTGAGTCGCGAAGTAATTTCCTTCCCACTTGCTGTAGCTGCCCGCGATCGACCCTGCATCGTTGATGCCGAAAGGGGTCGTCTCGTCTGCTTCCGGAAAGTCAATGGTGTAGTAGCTCCCATTCGTCAGAAGAAATCCACTATTTTCTATGCCGGCCGTGCTATAAATGCCGACGACGTTCCCACTCGAATTGATGCCGTAGACGGATGTGGCAACCGAACCGGGGAAATCGATGGCCGTAAATGTCCCGTTGCCATACAGAAACCCGTGCTCGAAGTTGCTGGAATCGGTGTAGTGCCCCACGATCAGACCGGTGTCGTTAATACCATAAGGATAAGTAGCGACAGAACCGGGGTAGACGATGGTCGTGTAGCGAATGCCGTCGTAGAGGAATCCGTGACCTTGATTGGATGAATCTACATATACGCCCACGATTTCGCCGGATGTGTTGATGCCGTACCCACAACTATATGTGGCACCAGGGATATTCAGAGGCACATAATAACTACCCTGAAACGTAAAGGCGCTAGATATTACGTTGAGACAACCTAGCGCAGTCTTGCCGTTGAAGTCATTGACTTGAGAGGCATAGGCACCTGGGTAGTCAATCGAGCTAAACTCATAGCCCCTGGTCTTGGTCATCCCTACGGCACCAGGGTCCGGATAAGAGATCCTGATACCTCCGGATTGCGCGGTTAACAGCTCACATTGTCCCACGATGAACGCCAACGCGAGAATTGCCAAAGAGTGAAGTAGGTTCCTATTCATACCAGTCCCCTATTTGCCGATGATGCCGTGCGACTCGCCGATAGAGTCGACGTAGGCTCCTACCACGTTCTTGTTGTCCTTGATCCGCGTCAAGCTCGTACTGACCGCTCCTCCTCCAACGTCCACAGGCGTGAATAGACCGTCAATATAGGTAAAGCCGTGAACGCCTATGCCGTCGATAAACGACCCGGCGATCGCACCCACATCGTTAATACCGCCTGGGTAAGTGTCTTCCGCGGATGGAAAATCGATTGAGGAATAAACTCCGCTCGCGTTCAGCAGAAACCCATGAATAGCGCTATTAAGGAAGTAGTAACCGACAACTTCGCCAGTGGAATTGATACCGTATGCGACGGTTTCACCCCCATTGCCGGGGTAGTCGATGTTGGTAAACTTCCCTTGCTGATAAAGAAAACCGTGTTGGACATCGCTGGAATCGTAGTAGTCCCCCACGATCGCACCTGACTTGCTGATTCCGTTGGCCTCGGTGAAGGTAGCACCGGGGGCGTCGAGGGTGGTGATGGTTTTCCCGTCGTAGAGAAAGGCGTGGACCTTCGTATCGCGATAACTACCCACCATCTCGCCGGTGGCGTTAATGCCGTTGATAATGCTTGAACTGCCGCCAGGGATATTCAGCACGTGATTCGTGGTGCCCTTAAAGTAAAAGGCTGAAACGATGGTGCCGAAGTCGAAATTACCCACCGCAGTCGCCTGGTCGTAATCATTCGCGGAGGACGAGGTTGCGGCGGGATAATCGACCGTCCTGAACTTATAGATCTTCTGCTTGGCCAAACCTGTAGGGATGGCTTCAGACTGCGATTTAGCATTCGGGCTGGCGGGCGGGTGAGCGCGCATAGCCCGGTCGATGTCCCGTCGCATTGCCGGAACGCCTTTTGCCAATTCATTACTAGCGAGTCGAGACGACTGCGCCACTGCCTGCGGGGCCTGTCCCGCAAAGAACGCCAGCACAAGAATCGCGAGAGAGTGAAACAACTTGTTAGTCATATACCACCTCCTGAGAATTAGATCGCTTTGTTTGTTCGTTGGAGCCTCTGCCACTGAGGTAGAACTATTACCCGCAAACGACTTCCGTCTTTGCTAAGACTTCTCTTGTGCTCAGCCATTGCGGCGGTCTTGTCTAGTGGCCGACTATGCCATGCCGCTCGTTGAAAACATCAATCGTCACGCCGGTTACAGTCCCGTTATTTTTAATGCGGTAGAGTCCCGTGTAACTTGCGCCCGGTACGTCGACTTGGCTGTACGCTCCACGGGAGTATGTGAAGCCATGCGGGATGCCATCCTGATCGTCAAACCAGCCAGCGATCTCACCCGTATCGTTTATTCCCATCGCGAAGCAGGCAAAGCAACTTGGAAAATCGATGGTGGTATAGATCCCATTACTCAAGAGATAACCATGTGAATTGCCAGTTGAGTAGTAGTAGTAACCGACGATGTCTGCGCTTGCATTGATGCCTCCCGCGGTGGTGCGAGCGGCGCCGGGAAAATCGAGGGTTGTAAAGGACCCTTTCGTATCAACAAACCCGTGCTCATTCTTACTGCTATCGGCGTACGTGCCCACAATCGCGCCTTGATCAGAGATGCCCGTCGCCACCGTTGTAAGAGAATGGGGAAAATCGACTGTGACAAAATCGTTGCCGTTATAGAGAAATCCGTGGGTTATCTTTGCCGAATCCGTATAACCGCCAACCATTTCTCCTGAGGCATTAATGCCGAAAACTTGCGTATTGATTGCGTCAGGAACACTGAGAGTCTTATAGGTGTTGCCATGAAAATCGAAGGCGATGGAGTTGTCGGAGCCGTCGATGAAAGTGCCCACCACCGTACTGTGATCGAAGTCCCAGATGTCCGAGGCAGCTTCGCCGGGATAGTCGACCGATCTGAACTTGTACGTTTTGGCCTTCGCCAACCCCAACGCGACCGGATCCGGCTGAGAAGCGCCAGCCTGGCGAACGACAACCTGAGAAGACACGCGAAAATCCGGTGCCGGAAGAAGGCTGAAAGGCTGGGGGGAATTTCCACCGTGGGCCGCTTCCGACTGCGCCATCAATGGCTGACCCCATCCCGCGAAAAATGCAATCGCAAGAATTGTGAGAGATTGAAACCACTTTCTTGTCATGTAAGGTCTCCTGAGAGTGAACTACTCACCGTTCGCCAGCCTGCCTAGCGGCCGATGATTCCGTGGGCTTCGATGCGTCCGTCGAGATATAGTCCGACCACGTTGCCGTTGTTCTTGATGCGATGGATCTCGGTGCCCGATGCTCCCGCCACGTCGATCTGGTTAAACGCGCCACGGGCGAAAGTAAATCCATGCACCAGACTATTTGTGTCTATGAACCAACCTGCGATCTCGCCCGCGTCGTTGATGCCTTGTGCCCTGGTGAAGGTAGTAAGCGGGAAATCAATGGAGCGATAAACTCCGCCGCTCAACAGGAACCCGTGTGTTGCCGCAGGGGCGGCATAGAAGCCCACGATGTCTCCATCTGCCTCAGACTGCGATCCGCTGGGGCGAGTGGCGGGTGATGGTTTCGACGGGACCTCCATCGAATGCAAGATGGTCAGTGGCCTCTTTGGTACGGCACTGGCGACTGCGGGAGTCGCCTGCCCCAGCAGTTGACCTTGCGTTCCAAGCAACACCATCGCGAGAAGCGCTGCAGAGTGAATCAGCTTGTTAGTCATATAGGGTTTCCTGAAGAGTTAAGAGCTTCTCCGGTTTTAGCTTTCTCCCGAGCCCAGAGTTCTGGCCTTCTGTCTCTTATCAGCGCAAAACCACAGCAAATCTAGGCACGGCGTGAAAATAAAAATCTTGTCAGCAGCAAAACCGTAACTATCCAATGTTTCAATTGGTTCCGGTTGACATGTAAAAGGGCCGTGCTACCCTAGCTACCCAAATGCTTTCGTCTTCCTGAGGGATGTTGTGGAACGCGAGTCGGCGGGCGAGATTACGCAGTTGTTGCAAGGCTGGCGGGAGGGCGACCGCAAAGCTTTGGATGCGCTCGTACCGATTGTTTACAAGGAACTGCATCGTTTGGCGCACTTTCAGCTACGCCAGGAGCGCCCTGACCACACGCTGCAGAGCGCCGCTCTGGTGAATGAGGCGTATGTCCGTATGGTTGGGCTTCGTCCTCCTCAGTGGGAGAGCCGCTCACATTTCTTCGCCATTGCGGCCCAGCAAATGCGGCAGATCCTGGTCGATTACGCGCGCCGGCACCGCGCCGGAAAACGCGGCGGTGATGAGGAAACACTCTCGCTCGAAGACACGGCCATGCTGGTGTCAGAAAAGAATAAAGATGTGGACGTGGTAGCGCTGGATGACGCACTCAATGCCCTGGCGGGAGTCGACGCCCGCAAGGCGCAAGTTGTGGAATTGCGCTTCTTTGGCGGATTGAATTTCGACGAGACAGCAGAAGTGCTTAAAGTGTCGGCATCCACGGTCGCACGCGACTGGACTATGGCGCGAGCCTGGCTGCACCGCGAGATGAGTAGAGAATCTTCCAATGGACGCTGAGCGATGGAAACGCGTAGATGATCTGTTGCACTCGGCGCTACAGGTGCCGGTCGCGCAGCAGGAGGAGTTTCTGCGCCAGCAGTGCGGGGGAGATGCAGAGTTGCTGGACGAAGTCCGGTCGCTGCTGACTTCTCATCGCAAAGCGGGAAGCTTTCTGCAGTCGCCCGGGCTTCATGTCGCCGACGTCGCGGCGCAACTGCCTACCCTCGGTGTGACCCAGTCGGAATCATCTTCCATCACCGGACAGACCATCTCTCACTATCGTGTGCTGGAGTCGCTGGGTGCGGGTGGCATGGGCGTGGTGTACAAGGCAGAAGATACTCTGCTCGGACGGTTGGTGGCGCTGAAGTTTCTTCCCGAAGATACCGCAAAGGAACCAGCCGCCCTCGAGCGCTTCCGGCGCGAGGCGCGAGCGGCCTCGGCTCTGAACCATCCCAACATCTGCACGATCTACGAAATCGGCGAACACGAAGGCCGTGCGTTTATCGCGATGGAATTTCTGGATGGGATGACGCTGCGGCAGCGAATCGCGGGACATCCGCTCGAGATGGAAACACTGCTGCCTTTGGCCATCGAGATTGCGGAAGCGCTGGAGGCGGCGCATGCCGAAGGCATCGTGCACCGCGACATCAAGCCGGCAAATATCTTCGTAACCAAGCGCGGCCACGCCAAGGTACTGGACTTCGGATTGGCGAAGCTGACGGGACCGCGGAGAAAGGGAACATCGGGCGGAAGCCGCGAAGAAGAAACGGCACTGACCGCCGATCCGCTGACCGGGCGGGGATCGGCGTTAGGGACGGTGGCCTACATGTCGCCGGAGCAGGCGCGAGCCAAGGAACTCGACAATCGCACTGATCTGTTCTCGTTCGGGGCAGTGCTGTATGAGATGGCGACGGGACAACAGCCTTTTCGCGGAGATAGCGAAGCAACCATCTACGAAGCGATCCTGAATCGCGACCCGCTGCCGCCGGCAAAGCTGAACAAGGAAGTGCCGGCAAAGCTGGAAGAGACTATTCACAAGGCGCTCGAGAAGGACCGCGATCTCCGCTACCAGCACGCCTCCGATATTCGCACGGACTTGCAACGGATGAAGCGGGATACGGGAACCGGGAGGTCGGCTGCTGCGACTCCGGTCTTACAAAAACCGAGGCGACACAGGCAATTGCTGATTGGTTCGGTGATTGCGATTGCTCTTCTTGCGTTGGGCTTCGGCTCTCGCTGGTTTAGGAATCTGCGCATTGCGCCCGCGAAACCCATGACAGAACGGCAATTGACCCACAACGCCTCGGAGTACCGTCTGCTCGACGCCGAAATCTCGCCCGATGGTAAGCACCTTGCCTATACCGACACCAAGGGCCTGCACTTGACCGTAATCGAGACTGGAGAAGTTCACGATATCGCCCTGCCCGACGAATTACAAACTCATCTTTGGAGTGCTAACTGGTTCCCGGATGGAGAGAAGTTACTGATGCTAGCTCAATCAGAAGGCGAGGGGTATGCGGCCTGGGTTACGTCTATATTCGGTGGATCTCCACGGAAGTTGCGCGCCAATTGCTATAGCGCAGTCGTCTCCCCTGATGGTTTGTCGATAGCGTACGTTTCGAGTAATTCAAAGGAAATTTGGGTGATGGGGGCGAACGGGGAAAGCCCCCAAAAAATCCTTGCGAGTGAAAAGGAAATCTACGGTAGCGTAGTCTGGTCTCCCGCAGGGCAACGGCTGGCCTTCATCAAGGATGGTGATAAAGGTACCAGCGTCGAAACCTTTTCACTCAATGGGGGGTCCGCCAGCACGGTGTTGTCCGATCCTCGACTTTTTGGGGGCGATGACTCCCCACCGCTACTCTGGGTACCCGATGGGCGTCTGTTCTTTGATCTTTCTGAAGTGGATGCCGGAAGCCCGGGCGCCGATCTTTGGGAAATCATGGCTGATCCGGAAAGCGGAAAGCCCTCGGGCGGCCCGCGACGCATCACGAATTGGCATGGCTCGGTGGCTCTAGAGCCTAGCGTAAGTAGAGATGGCAGCCGCCTAGTTCTGGTGAAGTCCCACGTTCGGAGCGACGTGTATGTTGGAGAACTGAAAGAAAGAGGGATGCATCTGGACACCCCCAAGCGCCTTACCGTAAGCGAGAGTTTTGACTATCCAACCGCGTGGATGCCAGACGGCAAGAGCATTCTGTTCTCCTCTGATCGGAGTGGGAAAAGGCAGGTGTTCAGACAAGCACTGGATCATGAGTCCGCCGAATCGCTGGTTCAAGAGGTGGACGAGGAAGATGTGGCCGTATCGAGCCCGGACGGAGCGTGGATTCTCTACCGATCTTGCCCACGCAGACGCGAGCTTTCGGCCGCCGGACGACTGATGCGGCTCCCGGTTGCAGGCGGATCGCCGGAGCCGGTATCGAACACACCTTTAGAGGCCAGCGCCTACTTCGATTGTCCCTCCCGTTTGGGTAGTTCCTGCGTGTTGGGCCGTTGGGAACAGAATGATCTGGTTTTTTACGATCTGGATCCGGTCCACGGTCTGGGCAAAGAGCTTGCTCGAAGCAAGTTTCAAGCGCCTGACGATTTACGCTGGAGCGTTTCGCCCGACGGTTTGCGCATTGCCATCGGTGGTCGCACTGTTCGCGTCCTTGACTTGCCAACGGGCACGGAGCGCAAGTTGCCGCTTCCGTCCAGGTTGTTTGCATTGGGAGTGGCGTGGACGACCGACGGCACTGCCTTGTTTGCGGCTGCGCAGTCAACTGGATTTCTGCTGGCCCGCATTGAGTTGGACGGAAAACCGCATACGCTGCTTAATCGTGGTCGAAATCAGGCCATACTTTCCGTCCGCGCTTCCCCCGATGGACACTACTTGGCATACAACGGTCAGACCTGGGAAAACAATGCCTGGCTGCTGGAAAACTTCTGACGTCGGAAGCGATTGCTTGGGTGTGTGATTGTTCTTGTCAGTTAAGCCGCAGAAAGGCCCGCCAATTGATCCGTAGATGGTGGCATCGGCAGGAAACACGATCAAAAAGCGATCAACCGGCGAAGGCGACTTGACTTCCGCGCGAGATTTCCGGGGACCTTGACGACACACGGTTCCAGTCAACGCCAACTGGGGATTCGAGGCTCGTGGAGGGCGATGGATTCTTAGTGTAATCGCGATGTTACGCCAACTACGGCTCACACGGGACTGTAGCCGGTACGGGATGAATGAGGTAAGACGAAGCGACAACCAGCGGCATCGTAAACGGGAGCAACACTGAGAACCAAAATCCTAGCTGAAAAGTAATACGACGGTAACGGTCAATATTCCGTGGTTTGATGATTGACTCGGAAAGTGGCCCAGCGAGGTAACAGACGTTTGCAACGGCGACCATAAATAAGAATCCGAGTCCCTGAAAGACGGTTGTGAACAGCGTTATTTCGGCGCAGGGCATTGCGCCGGTGGAAATACCTCTATCGACGACAGCGACATAGCTCACGAACGCCAACAGGCCCGCTATTACAAGCCCAATGTTGTATCGGAGCCGCCGATGTTGCCACCACGTTCGCGCTGGTTCTTCCGATATGCCGATGTCGTCTTCTGGGCAGGTCTGGAACCATCTCTGTGCCTCGTCTATCCATGAAAGCTCAACGAGAACTCCGCCTGCGTCGAGCGCTCTTGGAAGTTTGCTTTCGAACTGCGACATCGCCCCATTTTCGGAGAAGAAGCGCAAACCTATTCAGCACAAACCGCAAGAGGCCATCTCAACTTAGGAAGATGACAACAGAAGAGGAGGGTTCATCGGCGACA
>Ga0209006_10002054_pt1 | contig 18302 bp, 16 predicted proteins | sample JacPin_JW_Ref_O2_FD_188567 | JGI IMG/M metagenome (GOLD analysis project Ga0209006, IMG submission 188567) | Forest soil microbial communities from Algoma, Ontario, Canada - Jack Pine, Ontario site 1_JW_Ref_O2 (SPAdes) (version 2) | ecosystem: Environmental > Terrestrial > Soil > Boreal... | reverse complement strand
CCGCTGTCTTCCGCCGTGCCGAAGGGGCGTGACCACAGTAATCGACGGGTATTCAAGTCGACCGCCGAGATCATGCCGTAAGGGGGTTCCGTGCATGGCACCACCAGTGGCGAGAGAAACGGCGCGATTCGCGCGGCGTAAGGCGTGCCGCTTTGGGCCACCGGTCCGCCCACATTGCCATGGCCGCTCGCCGAAAAGGGTTTGATGCCCATGGCATCGGCCGCCTTGCGCGAGAGGAGTTGATCGTAATTCAGCACCTGGGTGGAATTGACGACGGCGATCCGGCGATCCGGGTCCACCGCAACGCTACCCCAGTTCATGCCGCCGAGATATCCCGGATACACGAGCGTCGGCCGGTCGATTCCCACCGGGGTGAGTGTGCCCTCGTAGCGCGCCTCGCGGAACTTGATCCGGCACCAGAGCTGGTCGAACGGCGTGATGCCCCACATGCGCGCCTCGGTCGGTGGCGGCCCTGCGAAGGAGGGCATGCCCACCGAGAAAGGTTGAGTCGGAGCGCTGTGCTCACCGGGCACTTCGGTGGCGGGCACCGCGCGCTCCTCGACCTTCGCGAGCGGCGCTCCGTTGCGGCGGTCCAGCAAGAAGAGTTCACCCCGCTTGGTCGCCTGCAGCAGCGCCGGGGTGCCGTCGGCCAGGTCGATGAGCGTGGGCTGTGACGGGACATCGTAATCCCACAAATCGTGATGCGTGGTTTGAAAGGACCAGCGCAACGCGCCGGTCTGCGCGTCGAGCGCGACCACCGAACTCGAGTAGGCATCGTCGAAGGGACGCCGGTGCGAGCCCACGTAATCCGGCGTGGCATTTCCGGTGGGTAGATACACCAAGCCTAAGTCTTCGTCGGCGCTGATGGGGGCCCAACTGTTGGGTGTGCCGCGGGTGTAGGCCTCGCCGTTCGCCGGCCCTGCCTCAGCCCCAACACCGGGGTCCGGGCGGCCCATGTCCCACGCCCAGGCAAGCTTGCCGGTGATGGCGTCGAATGCGCGGATGACGCCGGAAGGTTCACCGACATATTGGCCGTCCGTGACCCAGCCGCCGAACACCACTTTGCCGCGGACGATTTGCGGCGCCGACGTCACGAGGTAGTAGCCCGGTTCGACATCGCCCATGCCGGCATCGAGATTGACTTCGCCGTCAGCGCCGAATTCCGGGCAGCGTCTGCCATCGCGTGCGTTCAACGCCAGGAGGTGCCGGTCGAGTGTGACGGATACGATGCGCTCGGGGCAGGAACCGCCGCCATCCGGGGCTCGATAGTAAGCCACGCCGCGGCATACGCCCGCAAAAATTCCGGCCGGATTGGCCTTGGTTTCGAAGCGCCAGATCTGCTTGCCGGACTCTGCGTCGAGGGCGATGACATCCGAATTGCCCGCGCACAGGTACAAGCGGTCGCCGACCTTCAGCGGCGAGACCTCGAGCGCCACGCGCAGATTTTTCGGAGCCCCGACCCGATAAGACCAGGCGGGCTGAAGTTGGCTTACATTCGCGCCGGTTACCTGAGCAAGGGGAGAGAAACGCGTTCCCGCCTTATCGCGCCCGTACTCGAGCCAATCACCGTCAGCGGGCTGCATGGGGGGCGATGCGCTCGTTGCGAGGCGAGGGGATGCGAGCGGCGCGGCCGGGGTCACACCAATCATGACCAGCACAATTCCCGTCACGCTCGCTGCCGCTATGATGGCGCGTGCGAGCCGGGTGGTTCCGTGAAGGCCTCGATGCACTGACGGCGTGAGCAGCCACAGCCCGAGCAAGATGGGCAAACCGAGACGCGGCATGAGCGCCCACCCGTCGAGACCGGATTCCCAGAGCGCCCAAATCAGAGTGCCGCACAGGAGCAGGGCGTAAAGTAAGGGGGCTCGCGCAGCGCCGCGCCAGAGCAGGAATGCACAGCCGATCGCAGTAAGGCCTGCAATCAGGTAGAAAGCGGAGCCGCCCAGGGACAGCAGGATGCCCCCCGGCACGGCGAGACCGGCGCCGTACAGGAACATCAATCCGGCGAATTTCCTGGGTGGCTCGCAGGTTGCCCGCGCAGTAACCAGCCCGTCACCTTGGACGACGTCGTTATTCAAGGCTGGTTCGAAGCCTATACGGGGACGTCGGCGGCGATTCCGGCCGGGGGCTTCGAGCAGGTCGCGCCGTCGTGTCCGGTCGCGCGAACCGCCGCGAGAATGAACTCGACGGAATGACTGCGCCAGGCGGCCATTCCAGCCTCGGTCGTGAGATCGACGCCCATCATCACCGACAGACAGTGGCCATTGACGAAACAGCCGGCCGTGATCAGCACGGCGGTGGCCAAAAATGCGGCAGGATCAATTCCGTTCCTGAAATCACCGCTCGCGGCACCGCGCTCGAGAATGGCTTTTAGTTTGGCAACCAGCTGGGGCATCAGTTCGGGGAATTTATTGCGCGAAGAAATATGCAAGCCGTGCTGCAGATTCTCCTCCATGACAGTGAGTCCCAGCATGGGAAACCGACGGTACTGATCGAAGTGACAATTCAGAAATCCGCGCAGCGCCTGCGGCGCAGTCAGATGATCGAGTTTCAACTCGACCATTTCGGACATGGCCTGCGCCGAAGCCTCATCCAACAGCGATGAGAAAAGCTCATCCTTGGAACGATAGTAGTTATAAACCAGCTGCTTGGTCACGCCGGCCGCGCGGGCGATGTCGTCCACGCGCGCCCCTTCGAGACCTTTGGCGCCGAACGCCTTCTCGGCCTCCGCCAACAGGCGGCTGATGGTTTCGCGTTTGGTGTTGTGAGCGCGGTTCGGGATGGCTGTCATCGAATTCCCCCTGCAACCTCAAAAGGCTGCCTTAGCATGCTGACACGAGCTTCGAGACCACTCTCGCAAGCCTCTTCTCATTCAATCGGCGGCAAATACACGTGCTGAGCGGACCTCCCGATCTTGGTGGGACCAAAGACCTGCACGCGTCGTTCGGCTTGCGCAGCGAAGTAGCGCAGCAGCTTCTCGTCATGCTCCGTCCCCGCCGTCCTGACGAATGACTCTAGTTGTGCGTGAAATTCCGGTCCCGCGGCGGCGGCGCCGAGAAATGGCGCCGCCTCGTCGCGCGCCATGCGCTCGAGCCATGGGCCGAATTCGTCGGCTCGCCGCAGATACTCAACCAGGTTCAATGCAGAGTTCTTCCGGGCGATCTGTATGTCGTCGGCCACCTGAATGTGTTCGACGGCATCGGTGAGCATCCTTACGAGCGCCGCGTTGCCGCCCGGCGGCGTCGCGCCGATCGGGGGCTTCTCGAGCTGCACGTTCATGCACTCGGCGAGAATCAACACCAACACGCGCTTCAACGCCAAGTCCCATTCGAGATAGGTGTCGTGCGGATCGCCCGCGCTTGGCGCGGACACTCTGCCGGCGATCTGCATGCAGCTCACCGTGGAGAACAGTGCGTTTTGAAACCGCAACGCCGCAACATCGATCGGCTCACCGTCCGCCGCCGCATAGAGCCGGCACAGTTCGCGGAATTCCTCGCCAAGCGGTTCGTAGGAGTGCCGCATGCGCATGGTCGCGAGATCCGTCAGAGGCTCCCCGATCATCGAGAACTCGAAATCGTAGAGCGCGTTGAGCTTGCCGCCCTCGAACAGAAACTGTCCGCTGTCGAACTGAATGAAGGCCGGACGGGTCCGGTGAGCGGGAACATGCGTCCGCAGCCAGCGCACGGCGAATTCAATCAGTGGTTCGGGTCCCTTCTTGTTTTTCTCATAGAGGGGCCAATAGGCTTCGAGTCCCGCGAGGGCGATCTCATCCGGGGTGGTCTGGGGCTTGATGCCCCTGGCCACAAACGGCGCAATCGGGAGGCCATGCATCCGGGCGACCGCCTCGATGAACTGGCGGGCGACGGACCGCCGCTCGGCGTCGCTCGCGGCCTGACTGACGTCGCGGGTGCCGGGCACCGCCTCCATGATGATGGCATTCGGGTCGTCGCACATTCCGTAGATATGCGGCACCGGAATACCGTGCTGCTCCAGAACCTCGAGCACGTCGGCTTCGCGGCGCAGTTCCGGAAACGGCAGGATGTCGCTGTTACGGTCGCCCCGCACGTGGATATGCAATGTTGCGTCGCCGCGTCTGACCTCGGCGAACCAGGCCGGGCGCCAACGAACCTGGCGCTGCAGCGAAATTACACGCCCGCCGGTGAGTTTCTCGATGCAGGAGCGCAGTTTGTCCTCGGCGGTCGGTGGGGCAATGTCCGGCATCGCATTCATCGGTTTGACCTTGACGGCATTTCAAATCCCATCATGCGCACCCCAGCGGATGTACCGCACCTGTCTTGCGACAGGTGTCGCTTGAGCCGGATTCAACCGCTTTACCTCGAGTCAAGCGAAAGCCGCCGCGGTGGCCTGCGTATCATGCGCAATTATCCCACACACAATCACACCGAGGGTGTTCGAACAATGCGCAGACTGGAAGATAAAGTGGCAATCGTAACCGGCGGCGCCGGCGGAATCGGCAGCGCAACCGCGCACCGACTGGCAGCCGAAGGCGCGCGCGTCGTGGTCGCCGACATCAACCTGGGGCGCGCCCGCGAAGTGGCCGAAGCGGTCGGCAATCAGGCGATTGCATTGGAGTATGACGCCGCCGATACCGCCTCGATCAAGGATCTGATCGAGGCGGCCATACGGCATTGCGGGCGGCTGGACATCTTGCATAACAATGCCGCAGTGACCGCGCCCGAGAAGCAATCTCAGGATACGACCGCCGTGGACATCCCGTTCGAAATATGGGACCTCACCCTGCGAGTCAACCTCACCAGCTACATGGCAGCGTCGAAATACGCTCTGCCGCATATGATCGCCCGCGGCAGCGGTGTAATCATCAATACGGCATCGGGCTCAGGATCGTACGGCGATCTGGCGCGCATCGCCTATGGCACGTCAAAGGCCGCCATCATCAACTTGACCCGCTACATCGCCACTCAGCACGGCCTGCAGGGGATACGTTGCAACTCGATTTCTCCCGGTTTGATTCTCACCGCGGCAGCCGAAAAGACCGTCCCGGAACTGTTGCAGATGATCCAGGGGCACGTGTTGACCAAGCGCCTGGGCCGTCCCGAAGATGTGGCGGCTCTGGTCGCATTCCTGGCGTCGGAGGACGCCGGCTATATCAATGGGCAGAACATCACCTGTGACGGCGGAATGACTTCGCATCAGCCGCATGTGGCCGACCTGCGTAAATTCATGCAAAGCGCCGGATCTCCCGCGGCCCTCAAGGCCGCCGAAAAAATGAAACAGCCGTGACGCTGGCTGCAGCATCGGATGAGGCAGCCCTTGGCGCTCAGATAAGTTGGACCGGCCGCAGCGCATTGCTGCTCGCCGCGTTTTGTCCCGTACTTGCCATGTACGGCTTCGGTGTGGCCCTGCCGCCGATTGCCGCGGCATTTGCCGAGCGGCCGCATGCGCTTCTGCTGAGCCAATTGATAGGTGGCATCGTGGCCTTGGCATTCGCGGTGGGCTCAGCTCCCGTGGGCCGCTTGATCGATCGATTTGGCTATCGATCGGTGCTTCTCGTGTCGACAGTCGCATTCTCATTCGCCGGCGCCGCCGGCGGTCTGATGAGCAACCTGTACGCCATCCTCGTGACGCGCGTGCTGTTGGGATTCACCGTCGCCGGGGTCTTGGTCTCTGCGTTCGCCGGAATCGGCGATTTGAGCACACGCGACCGGGTGCGAATGTATGGTTTTCAAGGCTTCGTAGGCGGTGTTCTCGCGATCTGCACCTTTCCGGCGGTTGGATGGGCCGCCTCGCTTGGCTGGCGTTGGCCCTTCGCGATCCATCTATGCGCGTTGCTCCTCGTGCCGCTGATCCTGGGCGTACCTGATAATCGACGAACGAGTTTCGCCAAGACCGCCGACACCGGGCCGAGGCGTCGTTTGGCCGGACTCGCTGCGAGCTTCCTGATCGTCGCGTTCGTCACCGGCATGGCCGGCGTGATCGGTTCGCTCTTCTCACCCTTCCTGCTCATCGCCATCGGCGTTACGGACCCAAAGGAGCAGTCGGTGCCGCTCCTCACCATGGCTGTTGCTGCCTTGGTGGCGAGCGGCAGCTTTGGCTGGGTGCGCCCTGTCTTGGGCAGAAACGGAACCTTCGCTGCCGCCATCGCAACGCTTGGGCTCGGTTTGCTGGTCGCAGCCATGGCCGACTCGCTGGCCGGGATCACGGTCGGCCTGTCTCTGTCGGCTATCGGGATGAGCGCATATACACCCAATGTGAATGCAACGGCAGTTGCGTTGGGCGCATCCAATCCCGGCCGCGCCCTTGGACTCGCGAATGGCGTGCTCTACGGCGCGCAGGGGTTGTTTCCTTTTGTGGCGAGCGGAATCAGTGCCTTATCGGGCCCGAAGGCTGTGTTCGCGAGTTTTGGGTGCTGCAGTCTCGGGATCGGCATTGCATACGGTGTTGCCGCGATCGCGCACCGCGGCAAGATCGCTTGACTCTCTCGGCGCCAATCGAGAACCCCTCTAGGTCAGCAGATTCTTGCGAAGGCGTTCACGGGCCGCCGTACTGAGCTTGCCGACGTCGCGTAAATAGCCCTCGATACCGCCGTAATCGACGTCGAGCGAATGCATGGCGGCGTCCAAAAATTCCGGCCGAACGTCGAGTGCGACTTGCAGCGATTCCACCGTCAGCGGCACGCCGACGAACGTGGAGAACGTGTCGACCAGTTCGAGACTGAGCCGCATCCGGTCGATGCGTTGCTCGGTGAGGAGGTAGTCCGCGACGATGTGTTCACGGTCGACGCCGAGAGCGGCGAGGATGATGGCGCAAATGAAGCCGGTGCGATCCTTGCCGGCGTGACAATGAATTACCATGGGCAGTTGGGCCGGGTCGAGCAGGTGTTCGAACAGCTGCGACAGCACCGGTGCGAAGGCCGCGGGCATGCCGCGGTAGATCAACATCATGCCGTGACGCACCCCATCGGGATTGGGCTGCGAGCGAATGGTTTCGATGAGCTCGCTGTGACCCGCGCGCGCGTCATTGCGGATGTCCAGATACAGATGCGTGGGCGGCGCGCCCGCAGGGGCGTTAGTCGGCCAGCGGTCTTGAGCCACGCGCCGTTCCGTCTCGCTGCGCAGGTCGCAGACCAGCCGGATGCCGAGGCCGTCGAGATACTCGAGATCTTGTTCCGTGGCGCCGGCGAAGGCTTGAGAGCGGTACAACACTCCTCTGCGCACCCGGCGACCGTCCCGGGTCGCGTAGCCGCCAAAATCGCGAAAATTCGGCAGCCCGTTCAACGGCAGGGAGGCATCGGCTATCACGCGCGAGACCCCCAAAGTGCATTCAGGCGGCGCAGAGTGCCATGCTTGTCCGCGTTGCCGGGCAGGTTGGAAATGAACGCCGATACGCCGCGCTGTTCGAGTCCGTCGAGTACTTTTTTCACCTCCGCGGGCGGTCCCGCGACGGTGTCGAAGCCGCCGAGGAAATCGGTCAACCCCAATTCTGCCGGCAGCCGTGAGTTGGCGCCGCCGACTACGCAGTGCTCTGTCGGATCATAGCGGCGCGCCAGTTCTGCGAGCGGAGCGTGGTATTGCTTGGGTATTTGCGCCAGGACCTGCGGCATGCGGGCGATGGCCATGCCGTTCACCACGATAAAGGCGGTCAGATCGGCGAGGGCTTCAGCGCGGGTATCGCGCACCGAACAATAGGCGGTGGCCCAGATCTGAACATCCTCAACGCGCCGGCCTGCGCGCACCGCGGCATCCCGCACGGCGGCAATCTTCTGGTCGAGCGCATCAAGGTCATGATTGGTGAAAAGGATTACGCCGTCCGCCTGTTCGCCGGCCAGAGCCAGCGCCTTCGCGCCGAAAGCAGAGTAGAAGATTGGAATTCGCCGGGCATGGCGCAGTGCCGAGACAGGAGCGCCGTCATACTGCCCCGACTTGCCGGCGAACAAACTTTGCAGAGCTTGGAAGTAGTCGCGAACCTGAGCCTGATTGGCCGGCGGATGGCCGATCGCCATTACATTGCTGCCGCCGGTCGATAAACCCAGGGCGAATCGATCTCCGTAAGCATCCGCCAGCGAGCACATGGCATTGGCATTGATGATCGGGTGTCGCACGAAGGGTGACGTGACGAAGGGCGCCACGGTGGCTTCGGGTGATTCCTGTGCGGCGATGGCCAGGGAGATGTACAGCTCGTGCCAGCCGGCCGGCGAATCGCCGATCGCGGCAATACGAAATCCAAGTTCGGCCGCCAACCGCAGGTCGCTGCGGTAGGCGTCGAGGCTATCGCCCCACAAATGACAAGCTCCAAGTTTCATGCGCAATCCTCGCGCGCGGCGGCGGCAAGTTCAGGATCGACCAAATGCTGACTACTCAAGACGTTCAGTGCCCCACGGGATAAAAAATCGACTTCTCCTGGGTGAATTCCTTGAGCCACTCGGGGCCGTATTCGCGCCCGATGCCGGAACGCTTGTAGCCGCCGATGGGCGCATACGACATCTTACCCGTGCCGCCGTTGATATAGACGCTGCCGGCGCGGATCTTCAATGACATTTCGTACGCCGTCGCGGCATCGGCGCTGAGAATCCCGCCGTTGAGTCCATAACGCGAGTCGTTGGCGATTGCAACCGCCTCCGCGTCGTCGTCGAATCCGATGGTGACGCCGACCGGACCGAACACTTCTTCCTGGGCAATCGTCATGCGGTTTTCCACATCATCGAACAGGGTGATATCGGTGAAAAACCCCTTCGACAAGTGCGCCGGTCGTCCGCCGCCGGCAACCAGCCGCGCACCCTCGTCGCATCCTTTTGCGATCAGCCGTTCGACTTTGCCGCGCTGGGATTCGCGGATCAGCGGCCCCATGAGGACGGACGGATCGGCCGGGTCGCCAATTTTCCACTGGCCGACGACGGCCTTTGCGAATTCCACAAATTGCTTGCGGATCGAATTGTGCACCAGGAAGCGGGTCAACAAGGCGCACCCCTGACCGCAATTGACCGACAGTCCGGCGACCGCGCCGAGGGCGGCCCGCTGCACGTCGGCATCCGCGCGCACGATCAGCGCCGATTTGCCGCCGAGCTCGAGATGCACGCGCTTCAAGGTCGGAGCCGCCTGCTGCATGATCGACACCCCGACGGCCTCGGAGCCGGTGAACGTCACCATGTCGACGTCGGGATGCGAGCTCAACAGCGAACCCACTTCCGCGCCGCCGGTGATGATGTTGAGCACGCCCTTCGGCAGGCCTATCTCTTCGGCTATCTCTCCGAACAGCAGCGCCGAATACGGCGTGAACGGCGAGGGCTTGAGCACCAGGGTATTGCCGGCCAGCAACGCCGGAACGATCTTTGCCAAATTCAACAAGAACGGAAAGTTGTAGCCGGTGATGCCGGCCACCACGCCCACCGGTTCGCGCACCACACTGCCGCTGCCCAGAACGCGCGGGCCCGTCGGGTTCATCATGTTCGGCGCAGCTTCCACCGGTAGATAGCGGCGCTCGTCGGTCGTGGAATGCGTCAGCGCGCTCGCAAAGTGACCAAGCGGCGCGTCCACCTGCATGGCATGGGTAATCCCCTGGGCGCAGCCGACCTCGGCGATGATGAGTGCAACGATGCGCTCGCGCTTCGCGACCAGTGCGGCATGCATGCGGTGCATGATGGACGCGCGTTCTGCCATCGTAAGATTGGGCCACGGACCGCGGTCGAAGGCCGAACGTGCCGCCCCGATCGCCGCGCGCGCCGCGGCGGTATCGCCCACCGGCGCGTGACCGATCACCGCCTCGGTGGCAGGATTGAGCACCGCTTCGTCGGCGTGCGCTTTCGCCCAGCCGCCGTCGATATAGAGATTCGTGATATGAGTGTATGGAACGGTCGACATGGGCGGTCCTTCGAGGTTAGGCCGCGCGTGCCACGCCGGCGCGTGATTGGCCGATCAATTCGGCGGCGCGCAGGCCGATGACCATGGCCGGCGCATTGGTATTGCCGGAGACGATGGTGGGCATGATGGACGTATCCGCCACGCGCAGGTTGTCGATCCCGCGCAGCCGCAGTTGCGGATCGAGCGCGGCACCCGCGTCGTTGCCCATGCGCACCGTGCCGCAGACATGGTATGCCGTACTGCCGAAGCGCATGAACGCGTCGATGATCTGCTCGTCGGTTTGAAATTCCGCTCCCGGCGTTGTTTCAGAGACCAGCCAGGGGGCGAGCGCGGGTTGCGCCGTCAGCCGCCGGATCCAGCGAAACAACGACAGCGCGGAGCGGACGTCGATGTCCGCCGACAGGTGGTTTGCATCGATGTACGGCGGCGTCGCCGGATCGGGCGACTGGATGCGGATGGTTCCCTGGCTCTCCGGGCGCATGAAGTAGCCGCCGATGGTGATGCCGGGATGCGTATCGATGTTGACGGTCTTACCCGAAACGCTCATGGAATAGAGTCCCACGCCGATCTGCGCATCCGCACGATCCAGCGCCGGCCGCGTCTTCACGAACCCACCGACTTCGTGCGCGGAGTGCGTGAGCGCGCCTTTGGAGCGCAGCGTGTAATCCAGAAAGGAGCGCAGCAGCCCGACTCCGCTCAGGCGGTGGTTGAGGCTGCCGCCGGTAACGCGGTACTGCATCGCAAGGTAACGATGTTCGCGCAAGTTACTGCCCACGGAAGGCGCGTCGATCACCACCGGAATACCGAGGCGATGCAAGAGTTCACCGGGACCGATGCCGGACAATTGCAGCAGTTTAGGCGATTCAATGGCGCCGGCGGCCAAGATCAGTTCGCCGGCAACTGCGATGCTGCGCGTGCCGCTTCGATCCTTGACCTGAACGCCCACCGCGCGCCGGTTGTCGAATTCGATGCGCAGCACATCGGTGCCGGTCAGCACCTCGAGATTCGCACGGGCACGCACCGGCGCCAGGAACGCGCGCGCCGCACTGTAGCGCTTGCCCTTGTAAGTGTTCACAGGCTGGTAGCCCATGGCCCCTTCCGCGACGTTCTTGACGTGATTGACATCGGCCGCGCGCGGCGTTCCGGCCTGCACCGCTGCGTTCAACACCGCCTCGCACAGAGGGTTGCCTGAAGGGTGCACGCTGATTTTCAACGGTCCGCCCGTTCCGCGCCACTCGCTCGCGCCGAGTTCATGGTCCTCCAGCGCCACGAAGTGGGGCCCGATGTGCTGCCAACTCCAGCCGGCGCAGCCGAGCGCTTCCCAATTGTCATAGTCGGCTGGTGCGCCGCGTACATACACCGTGCCGTTGATGGAACTCGACCCGCCCAAGGTGCGTCCCTTCAGCCAAAGTTCGGGCGCAAGACCGGCCCGCGGCACCGCCTGGTAGTCCCACACGTGCGGATTGCCGGCGGTCAGCAGCTTGCCGATGCCGCGCGGCATCGCGATCAATGGACTGGTATCGGCCGGGCCGCTCTCGATCATCAGTACCGAGACCGCGCGATCTTCGGACAGGCGATTCGCCAGGACGCATCCGGCAGAGCCCGCACCGACGATGATGTAGTCGTATTTCTGTTGCAAGACAACCTCCGGCCCCCACCGCGCCCAAGACTTAAGCGTAGACTAAACTGCTATTACACGTGCGGGCTCCGGCTGCTGAACCTATCTTTCGGGAGGTGTCCTCGCCTACGATAAGCCCGAGCTTACCGCAACGCTGCGTTTTGCGGCGCCAATGCCGAAGGAGATGAAATCATGCCGCGTTCCACGCTGGACCTTGGCGCGTACGCTCTGCCCGGGCGCATCGTCGACCCTCGTCCCGGTCTCGAGCAGGCGGTCGCCGGCGAAGCGCTCGGCCTTGGCAGTATCTGGGTTGCGGAGCGCTGGGAAAAGAAGGAAATTGCCGCCACGCTCGGGGCGCTCTCGCAGCGAACCGAGCGCGTGAAGCTGGTGGCCGGCATGACCCACTTCGGCACCCGCCACCCCATCGTGCTTGCCGGCATGGCGTCGACGCTGCAGGCACTCTCGGGAGACCGATTTGTGCTCGGCTTCGGACGCTCGGTGGCCTTCGTTTGGAAGAACCTGGGCATCCCGGTACCGGTGAATGTCGCCATGGCGGACTATGCGAAGATTCTGCGTTCGCTGTGGGCGGGCGAGACCGTGAATTACGATGGTCCGGCGGGACGTTATCCGAACATGCGGATGCCGGAGCTGCCTGAAGTGCCGCCGCCGATGATTCTCGCCGCCATCGGTCCCAAGACGTTGGCGCTCGCCGGTCAGCACTTCGACGGCGCGGTGCTGCATCCCTTTCTCACGCCGGAGGGGGTGGCCCGTTCGGTCGCCATCGTGCGCAAGGCCGCCGAAGAGGCGGGCCGCGACCCGGCTGCGGTGAAAATCTACGCTGAAGTGGTGGTCGCGCCCGATGCAAGCGAAGCCGAGATTGTCTCGGCAGTCAAAATTCGTGCGGTTACCTACTTCACGATTCGTGATCTCGGCGGCCAGCTGGTTGCAATGAACGACTGGGATGCGGCGCCGCTCGAGCAGTTGCTGGCAGATCCGCGATTTCTCAACATCGAGGGCCAGAAGGGCACGCACGCGGAATTGCGCGAGCGTATGAAGCAGGCGATCGGCATATTACCGCAGCATTGGTTGGAGCAGGGGGCCGCTTCCGGCTCCGCCCACGCGGTGGCGAAACGACTGCTCGAATACCGCAGCGCCGGCGCGGACGAGATCGTGCTGCATGGAACGACGACCGATCGGCTCGGTCCATTGGTAACGGCATATGCCCAAATCTGAGCTAAGCTCGGCGCGCCCGCTGAGTCTGGACATTGCGCAACGCGCGTTGACGCCTTGGCTTGCGGCCCGGCTGCAAGCACCCGATCTTCGTCTATTGGCATGGCGCTCGGCCGGAGCCGGCAACTCGGCCGACACTTTTTTTGCCACGGTAGCCGGCGTCATCGAGGGTACTGGGCGCGAGATGCCGTTGGTGGTCCGCCGCCAGAATCAGGGAAGCGATATTTTCCTGGATTCCGATCTAGCGCTGCCGACGCGCGTGATGGCCGCCGTAGGCGCACATCCGGATGGCGCGGGTATTCCGGTGCCCCGCGTGATCGGCTTGGAATCCGACGCGAGCCTCATCGGCGCACCATTCATGGTCATGGAGCATCTTCCAGGACGTATCCTGCCGCAAAGCCCGAACTACAACAAGGAAGGCTGGCTCGCCGACATGCCGGCCGCAACGCAGGCGCGAGTCTGGCGCGACTGCCTGGAAATGCTCGCCCGTATTCACAGGCTTCCGGTGGCCGGTCACTTCGAGTTTCTCGACCAGCCGCAACGCGGCCGTACACCCTTCGATCAGTATTTGAACTGGATCGAAGAATGGTATCAGTGGGCAAGGGCGGGGCGGCCGCATCGGATCACCGACATTGCGATCGAATACCTCAAGACCAATCGTCCGCGGGACGCTCAGGTGGCGCTCTTGTGGGGCGATCCTCAGCCGACGAATCTCCTGTTCCGGCCCGATGGTTCGGTGAGCGGTGTCATCGATTGGGAGATGGCGGTGCTCGGGCCGCCTGAGGCCGATCTTGCCTGGTGGCTGTTCTTCGACGATCTGTTCAGCCGGGGCATGGGCGTGCCGCGTCTCGCCGGGCTCCCGGAACGTGCGCTGTGCATTCGATGGTATGAGGCCGCGCTCGGCCGGCCGGTTCAGAATCTCGCCTATTACGACGTGCTCGCGGCTTTTCGCATGGCTATCGTCGGCATGCGTTCGGCAGATCGACAGATTCAGCGCGGCCGCATTCCGGCCACGACCACAGCGCGTGAAAATGCGCCGATCGTGCGCCTGCTTGCCGGTTTGCTGGGCGAGCCGCTGCCGGAGGTCGGCGCGGATTTCGCCAACCTCATGGCGGCACTGGGCATGGAGGCTTCTCTCGCCAAGAATGCGCCGCATTGAGGGCGGTCCGGTTCCTTCCCAAAGATAGGAGCATGACCAGCGGCATCGATGTACGGTTTCGGCCATTCCAAGCGTCGGGATTTCCAGGGGAAAATTTGCCATGAACGCCGCCGCGACATCCGCTGCCATCCTACCCGCTCATGTCCCGCGCGAGCTGGTGCGTGATTATCCGTTCGTGCTCGGTGCGACCTGCGACGAGAATCCCTTCGACACCTTGGTTCCAAAGGTTCACGAAGGGCCCGAGGTGTTCTACACGCCTTTTGTTTACCCGGGCCACAAACCGGGATGGGTGTTCCGGCGCGCCAAGGATCTGGCCGCGATCTATCAGGACACCACAAACTTCTCCAACAAGGACTTTGCGCCGTTTGCAAAGCTTCTTGGCGACTCGTGGAACCTGCTGCCCGCGGAGACCGATCCGCCCATGCATGCCCTCTACCGCGCGATGATCAATCCGCTGTTCGCACCGCGGAAGATGCAGGCCTTGGACGACCATGTCCGCGAGTTCGCGCGCGGCTACATCGCCAAGTTCAAAGATCGCGGCGAATGCGAGTTCATGAGCGAGTTGGCGTTCCGATTTCCCATCGCGGTGTTCCTGGAATTGATGGATCTGCCGCTTGATCGCATCGATGAGTTCCTGCAGTGGGAGATGATGCTGCTGCATTCCGCCGATCTGGAGGTCATTACCGACGGAGTGCGCAAGGTCAAGGCGTATCTGATGAGCGTGATCGAGCAGCGCCGCACCCGTCCGGGCGAGGACTTCATCTCCTACGGTATCAAGGCTGAAATCGACGGACGGAAACTGACCCAAGATGAGCTGTTCGGTTTCTGTTTCAATTTGTTCATCGGCGGACTCGACACGGTTTCCACCAACATGGGTCTGCACTTCCGGCATCTGGCGGAACATCCGGATCACCAGGAGCTGCTGCGCAATGACCCGTCGAAAATCCCGAGTGCAGTGGAAGAGCTGCTGCGCGCATACGCCGCCGTCACCACTTTCCGTACGGTGGTCAATCCCGTGACGGTCCATGGAGTGCAGCTGATGCCGGGGGACAAGGTGGCCATGGCGACCACGCTCGCCAACCGTGACCCTGCCGCGTTCGACCGGCCGAATGAAGTGCTGCTCGACCGCAATCCGCGACATATCACTTTCGCCACGGGCCCGCACCGCTGCGTCGGCGCGCCGCTCGCGCGGCGTGAATTGGTGATCGCCATGGAAGAGTTTCTGGCCAATGTGCCGGCCTTTCGCATCAAGCCGGGGGTTACGATCCGCACCGGAATCGGCATGATGATCGAACCGGAGACCGTGCCGCTGGTCTGGAACGTGTAATGTCGAACCAGACCACGCCGATTCCCGATCTACCGGCGCCGCCCCAAGTGGCGGGTATCTCCCTCGATGGCGCGAATCCCTACGTTATCAGCGCCGAGGAGAATCGGGCGCTATGCGAGTCGACCGGCGTCGCACCGGCCGAAGACGGCACTGCGCACCCGATATATTTTTACATTGCCACCCAGGTCGGTATGGGCATGACCGTGGCAGGGCTGTGCGCGGCCTGCGACTTCGACGTGGAGGAGGGCCCCATGATGGCCTCGTCCAAAGTCACATTTTCACGTCCCCTGGTTACCGGCCAGCCGTATCGGATCACGGGTCGAATCGTGAGTCTGGTACGCAAACCCAGCCGCAAACTTGGCGTGATGGACATGTTGGAATATTTGTTGGAGCTGTCGCTGCCCGATGGTACGCCCGTGCTGAGCACCACCAACGTCTGGGTGCTGCCGCGGAGGAACCTCGCGTGAACGTCGGCGACGCACTCAAACCCTTCCGCATTGCAGCGGTGAGCCCTGCAGGCATGAAAGACTGGGCGAAATTTCTGCACGATCCGAACCCCATCCATCTCGACCCGGCGGTGGTCAAGGCCAAGGGCCTCGGCGATCGCGTGATCAATCAGGGACCGGCGAATCTGGCCTATCTCATCAACATGCTGCAGGGCGCGATTCCGAACGGCTCCATCGAATCGTTGGAGGTGCGCTACGTGGACAACGTGTTCGGCGGCGAGGCCGTCGAAGCGGGGGGCACGGTCAAGGACGTGTCGGTCGACGGTTCCAAGCGGCGCATCAGCTGCGACGTCTGGCTGCGCGCGCCGGCCCGCGGCGCGGTTCTCACCGGCACCGCGATTCTCGCTACACTGCTTTAGTTCTTCAATTTGGTGCAACTAGGAGACCCTTCATGCCCAGTGGACCTTTCGCTCATGTTTGTATGCTGGTCAAGGACCTCGACAAGGCGGTCGACGACTGGACCAAGATGCTGCGCATCCTCGATCCCGGTCAGCTGACGGACCCGGTCGTCCGCTACGATACCTTCTCGAGCGGCGCCGACGCCGGCATGAAGTGGGCAACATTCGTGTCGCACCACGCCACCGAGATTCAATTTATCCAGCCTTCGCCGGGAACGCCGCTCGGCGACCGCCTGGAGAAAATGGGCGAGCATGTGCACCATCTGTGCTTTACCACGACCGACGTGCCTGGGACGCTGGCCAAACTGTCGGGCGAAGGAATTCAACTTGCGGGCGGCGGCAAGACCTACAACGATCCGGACATGACCTGGCAGAAATGGGGATGGGTGTCTCCCAAAAGTGCGCACGGCGTACTGCTCGAGATTGCCTCGCCCTACGAAAGCCATCAGGACGGCAAGTGGTATCCGGCGGCCGAATCCGCGGCTACCAAGGCGTGAACGGGTGAGGTTCGATGTAACACTGCTGAACTCGATGCACGTGGTCGCCATGACGCAGCCATGGGAACACGCGCTGAACGGTGCCGACATCACGCGCGCGGTACGGCTTGCCGATGAACTGGGTTACTGGAAACTGCTGACGGGGGAGCACTTCATCATCCCCAAGTCGCACGTTCCGCTGTCGGGCGACCACTACCTGCATTCGGTGGCGGCTTTGTCATTCGTCGCGACTTCGGCGCCGCGCATGAAGCTCTCCTCGTCCGTGACCATACTGCCCCTGCAGAACCCCATCGTGCAGGCCAAGGCATGGGCGACGCTCGACTGGCTCAGCGGCGGCCGCGCCGTCGCGCTGATCGGCGTGGGCTGGCTCGAGGAAGAATATCGTATGCTCAATGTGCCGTTCCACGAGCGCGGCCGCCTGTGCGATGAATATATTGCCGCGATGATCGAATTGTGGACCAGCGATGCGCCGCAGTTCGAAGGTCAGTACGTCTCATTCAAGGACATCGGCTTCGCGCCGAAACCGGTGCAGAAGCCGTGCTTGCCTTTGTGGTGCGGCGGCGACGCGGACAATGTGCTCAAGCGGGTCGCGCGCTGGGGCAGCGGTTGGTCGCCCTTTCGAACACCGCCGGAGAAGTTTCCGGAGCGTCTGGATTTCATACGCTCGCAGCGCAACTACCACGGCCGTCCTTTGGAAGTGATGTTTGCCATGTCGATGCTGAACGTCGGTGACGCCCATGCCGTGACCGGCGATCCACGCGCTCAAGGGCAGTGGGATGCACAAAAAATCATCGATCAGTGCAATTGGCTGAAGGGTCTGGGAGTTACCGAGGTCGTGGTGCCGCTGCCGCCGCTGCGGGATTTTGAGGCCTATCTCGACCGTTTGCGCTGGATTGCCGCTGAAGTCATGCCCAAGGTCGCTTGACGTCGGCCGGCCGGTACGCGCCATAACCCATTTAATGCACCAGGAGCGATTATGACGGATGTAAGTCTTTTTAAACTGAGCCCCGAAACGCGGGCCGAGATCACCAAGGGTCTGACACCGAAGCAAACCAAGATGGTGACCCATTGGATGGATCTTCACGAGACCATCAACCGCGGCGACTGGGACGGCATGGACAACTTCTTCGACACCCAGAAGATGACCTACGCCAACCCCAATCGTCCCGATCTCGGCACCTTCAAACAGTGGAAGAGCTCCCCGCAGGGTCTCTATAAGACGTTTCCACCCTGCCTCTATCGCACGGTGAAGGCGTGGGGACGCGGCGACGACGAGATTTGCGTCTTGTGCCACCACTATGGCAAGCAGACGGGGGGTCCCTACATGGGTGTCCAGCCCAAGGGCCAGGAAATCAATGTGTGGTGGTTCTCATGGCTCAAATTTGAGAACGACAAGATCGTTCATATCTATAGTATCTCCGATGTGCTCAGCATGTTGATGGATATCGGAGTGATCGATTACAAGCAGCCCGTCGATCCTTACAAGTGAGCCGGGCGCAGGCCTAAGCCAATGGCTGCTTCTTTCGAGGGCAAGACGGTTTTGATCACCGGTACCGGCGGCGGCCAGGGCCGTGCGGCGGCGTTGCGCTTCGCGCTCGCCGGCGCGCAGGTGGTCGGCTGCGACGTGAAAGAGGAGGGCAATCGCGAGACTGCCGCCATGGTTCGCGAAGCCGGCGGCTCCATCGTGATGATGCAGCCGATCGATCTGGGCGATCCGGACACCGCCCGGGG
>Ga0209006_10002053_pt1 | contig 18306 bp, 18 predicted proteins | sample JacPin_JW_Ref_O2_FD_188567 | JGI IMG/M metagenome (GOLD analysis project Ga0209006, IMG submission 188567) | Forest soil microbial communities from Algoma, Ontario, Canada - Jack Pine, Ontario site 1_JW_Ref_O2 (SPAdes) (version 2) | ecosystem: Environmental > Terrestrial > Soil > Boreal... | reverse complement strand
TGCAAGATGTCTTCGCACGATTCGCTGGTAAGGGTGAAAAGGTGGGGTAAGAGCCCACCGCTCACGCGGCAACGCGTGAGGCACGGAAAACCCCGCGTGGTGCAAGGCCAAATAGGAGGGGAGAGCCGGCCCGGCTCGTCGAGTCAGCGTTTTCGCAATCTTCGCTTAACAGCGGCGGTTGTGACGGACGCGCTCCCTTTGCTTCGGCGCAAGCCGTCGCAAAGAGCAACCCTCGGGTAGGCTGCTTGAGCCATGACGCGAGTCATGGCCTAGAGGAATGATCGCCGCGTACGCGCTCGCAAGAGCCGCGTGCGGCACAAAATCCGGCTTACAGGCTCACCCGCATCGTTTTGATTGATTGACCAAGCGGCACAGCGCTTTCCCCAAGCGCGTTCGTGGCCAGCTTCCGAATCGCCGACAACTCAGATTGGATCTTTTGTTGCCGGGAGTCAGCAGCAGAGCCTCGCAGAGTTCTCTCACTGTTTCAAATAACGAAGCGCGACAAATCCTGATTTAAATGGCTTTGCCTCAACCAACTTCAGTCGCAACTTCTCGGGCAGGCTGACGCCCTCCATCAACCGTCTTCCTTTTCCGGCAATGACGGGTGCAACGACAAAGCGGAATTCGTCCACCAGACCTAGCTCGATCAGTTGGCAAGGGATATCCACGCCGCCGGTCAAAATATTTTTTCCGGGTTCTTGCTTCAATCGAAGTATTTCGTCGCGTAGGCTCGTGCGAACCACTCTCGAATTTTTGTCGTCAACATTCTCGAGCGATCGCGAAAAGACAATTTTCTGCTTGGAGTCCAGTGCCCGGCCAAATTCTCTGTCTGATTCTGTCGAAGACTCATCCTTTGCGACGTCGGGCCAATAAGGAACCATCAATTGATAGGTTTTACGCCCATAAATGAGTAAATCAGCATCTCGAATGAGCTGCGTGTGATATTCAAAATCGTCTTCATCAGGTGGAATGGTCTTGGTGTGGTCGCAACAGCCATCCAGGGTCAAGTTGATTGCGTAGACTAAGTTTCTCATTGGATTGTCCTGCCCCCCTTAATCGCGCCTGCGCACTTGTGAGAGTTTGACAAAAAGTTCGAGGTCATTTTGTTCCGCCTTTTCAACGGGAACTATCCTCGTGTGGTCTTTCGTCGTTCTGCCGCGTACTCTACCTAGGTTTCGGTTGTTCCGCTAACGGGAAAGTGGCGCTGAATGTCGGAAAAGGGTCAATCTCGCAAATCCATGTTCCGGGCGCTGAAGAATTTTGAAGAACTGCGCCGCCTCTACGACACCGACGCGCCCGTACTGGCTTATGCCTTCAAGAGGCAGACGGACGAGGGCTGGACGCCAGAGCACAGTCATCCGCGCGGGCAACTCGTCGCATTGACCCGCGGGTTACTCATCGTAGAAACAGAAAGCCATCGATGGATGTTTCCCTCCGGGCGTTGCGCATGGACTCCGCCAAATTGTCAGCACGCGGCTCGTTCGGTCGGGGGCGCGGCTGGCGCGATGGTGGACTTGTCTCCGGAGATGTGTCGCGGACTGCCCAAGACGCCCTGCGTGTTCAACTCATCGGAGCTATTGTTCGCGATCGTTCATCGCATGGTCGATTGGGACCTCCACCACCCGCTCAACCCCGCGAAAAAGCACTTGATCACAACGTTTCGTGATGAGATTCGACAGCCTGACCAGCGGCCCTTGCGGTTGACCATACCTAGAGAAGAGAGACTGGCTCGAGTTGCCGATGCTCTGCTGAATGATGTTGCGGATGCCCGCACGCTGGACGCCTGGGCGCAGGTTGCCGGAATGGCCCGCCGTACGTTCATGCGTGCATTTTCGGCGCAGGCAGGGATATCCTTCGGCCGTTGGCGACAGCAGGCGCGGCTGTTTGCCGCCCTCGAGATGCTGGCACAAAAGAAATCTGTCACCGAGGTCGCTATCGCGGTCGGTTACGACAGTGTAAGTGCCTTCATTGAAATGTTTCGCAGGATGCTGGGAGCCACACCACAGGCATATTTTCGAGTCGGGCGTTCGTAGCCAAGTGGCAGAGCGGAAGGCGCACCGGCGCGCCTTCCTTCACGCTGTCGCGATACCGGCAAGCACGAAGCAATGTCTCCTGATGAACGGGCACCAGGAACGACCGTGGTGTGGAGAAGGCTTATCGGTTGCGGACGAAAACATCGGCGGGAAGTTTGAAACGCGCGCTCAGTTTCCGGACTTGCTCCAGCGTGAGCTTCCGTTGCTTTGCGAGAAACATAGAGACGGCGCTTTCCGATCCGAATTGCGGTATGAGATCGCGTTGGGTGAGGTTCTGGTGTTCGAGAAGGAACCGTACGACCGAAACCGCGTCCGCTGCCGGGATCGGGTAGTGCGTTTCCTCGTAGCGCTCGATCAGCAACGTCAGCAGCTCGATCGCCTCCGCCTCGGAACGAGAGGGGTTCTCCAAAGCTGTTAGTTGAAAGAGGGCGCTGGTGTACGCCTCCAGTTCCTCGTCACTGTGGATGACGTGGGGAGCGCCCTTCGCGATCATTTTTGCCGGGTCTGCCAAAACCGTGCTCATTTTGCGCCAAATCTCCTGTCCCAATTCGCGGAGTTTTCGTACTCCTTATGCGTCAAAAAGGATCGAATGTAGACGTGCCCTTGAGTGCGTCTGTCCTTAGTCGTTTTCGCGTAGTGAATGACCGTGACAAGTCTGTAGCGATTCTGACGAATATTGAAGATCACGTACCCTTTTACGCTATCAGCGTCTTTGAAGGTCCCGCGTAGTTCCGGAAAATTGTGCCATCGAACTTCCTTAACGACAGCTACCCATGACTCAATCTCGTTCGCCGCATCCGGATACTCCTGCATCGCCTCAGTCAGATGCTTGCGGGTGACGATGTGCACGTTCCCAATGCTACTTCACAATATGTGAAGTAGTCAAGGGTGATAGGACCGAGAGGGGTCTAGTCGGGGTCGTTGCTAAGCACCATTGGCCCGCTGGTTTTGCGTTTGCATCGCTGGAAGCGATATCAAATTTCCTGGAACGATTGCGGCTGCGCTGAATCAAAATGTGATTGAACGGTAGGTCAATTGAGGAGTTCCCATGCGCTCGCTCAAGCTCGCTGTAGCGATTCTGTGTCCGGTCCTCACCTTAGTCATCCTCGTTAGTCGAGGGTCGATCTCCGCTTCGGAGTCACACCCACAGCAAACAGCAGGAACGCTGACGCCCGCTGGTGTTACCGCCCTTCACACCATTGCGGATATGGCCCGGAACGACGATCTTCGATGGCCGGACTTTGCGCCGTATAAGGTGGAGTTCAGCAAGTTTTATGGTGCGAGTGGCACCTCCTTGTTTTGGGTGCAAGGGGGCCAAGTACGTCCGCAGGCCCTTGCTGTAATCGAGGTCTTGAAGAACGCAAATTCGAGGGGACTTGACCCTGAGGATTACGACGGTCCGCGCTGGCCTGCACGGATTCTGAAGCTGCAACAAAATCCTTCGGAGCAGGACCTCGTCTCATTCGATACGGCTCTCACCGTTTCGGCGATGCGTTACGTCCGAGCGGTTCATGTGGGACGCGCGAACCCGAAGCAATTCAACTTTCAATTTGACAATGGAGAGAGCCAGTTTGGTCTCGCGGACTTTCTTCAAAGCAAAATCGCGAAGGCCGCCGATCCCGCAGCAGAAATTCAGAAACTTGAGCCGCCTTTTCCCGGATATCGAAAGCTGTTGGCTCTTTTGCCTGTGTACGAGGGATACGCAAGCAAAGATGACGGCGAGAAAATCCAAACGACCGTGAAGACAATACGGCCGGGCGATCCCTATCCCAGCCTGGCGCGTCTTGGCCGATTTCTCCAGACGATCGGCGATATTCCTGTCACGACGCAATTAGATCCGAGCGCAACCGTTTACGGCGGCGCGTTCGTCGAGGGCGTGAAGCACTACCAGGACAGGCATGGCGAGAATCCCACCGGCGATCTGGACACTCGCACCATCAATGAATTGAATACGCCGCCTTGGGTTCGCATCGCTCAGATCAAACTCACGCTGGAGCGATGGCGATGGATTCCGCGCTCATTTAACGCTCCGCCTGTCGTCGTGAACCTTCCCGAGTTTCGTCTGCGTGCGATGAATCCCGATGGCACCGTTTCCTTCTACAAGAACGTCATTGTGGGGAAGGCCTACGGTCACAAATCGCCGGTATTCGAGAAAGAAATTCAGTACGTCATCTTCCGCCCCTACTGGGAAGTGCCTTCGAGCATCCAGCGGAACGAACTTTTGCCGCACATCCAGAAAGATCCGAACTACGTCGCGAAGAACAATTTTCAAGTGGTCACGATGAAAGGCGAAGTCGTGACCGAGAGCGCTGTGAGTGCGGACGTGCTGGAGGGACTCAAATCCGGCCGGCTGAGGATAAGACAAAAGCCTGGACCGTCGAATTCGCTCGGACTCGTGAAGATCATTTTCCCGAATCCGGATAACGTCTATCTCCACGGAACGGACGAGCCAAAATTATTTTCGAAGGATGAGCGGGATTTCAGTCACGGTTGCATTCGTGTGGATCAACCCGCCGATCTTGTAGCGTGGGTGCTGCGAAACACTCCAGGCTGGAGCCTGGAGCGCGTAAAAGCCACGATGAATGGCGATCAGGAAAATCTTCAGGTGAATCTCGTTAAGCGAATTCCCGTCTTGATCGTCTACGGCACAGCCGCGGTGAACGAAGAGAACCAAATTCGCTTCTTCGACGACATCTATGGGTACGATGCCGACCTACAGAAGTCCCTCGCCGCAGGCTATCCGTACTCCTGGTAGGCAGAAGCGTAGCCCTCGATAATCCATAGTAAGAGCGACAAGTCAAATCAGAACAGCGAGGGTCGGCCGCCGCCGCCGAGCAGCGACGTATTCATATTGAAAATCGTGTGCTGCCCCTCGGGGCCTCCCCACGCATACATGAGCGTAACCATCGGAAACGCTCCGGCGCGCAGAGTCAGGCCGGCGGCGAAACTGTGCTTCAGATCACTGAAATCGATATCGCCGCGATTCAACTCGACCTTGCCTTGATCCGCCATGATTTTGAGTCCGAAAGGACCCCAGATGGAGTGCTCGAAACTTTCCTGTAGCAGCAAAACATTGGGCGCGCGGAAGCGATAGTCCTGGTAACTGCCTAATGCCAGGTTGCTGTCGATGTCCTGCCCGCCCAGAGTCTGCTGGAAGTAGAAAGGCACCGCGCTCGTCGCGGAATTGATCGATTCGGAAAGAAACAGTCGAAATGCCAGCGAGCCTCCCAGATTCCGAGTGTGTGGTATGGGCGGGCACGCATCTCTGGAGGAAGCGCAGGAGTCGGGACCAATATTTTCCGCACTCCCGTTTGTATGTCCGTACAGGTAGTAAGTGTGACTGAGATCGACAGTCCACCGCAGGAAGGAGCTGTGCGAATCGGAAGGCGCGAAGTATTGCTGAAATTTCCCCATGTAGTTGAGTTCAAAATTTCCGAATACGGGCTTGATCCGCAATCCCTCGCCTAGCTGAAAGAATCCAGGCTGATTCGTTAGTCCAGGCGCAGTCGCGTCGGTGAATAGCGTTCCAATTAATGGGAAACCCTGTCCGGGCACTTCGCGGATATCGACAAAACGTCCGTTGATTTCTCCCAACAGCGAAAGGTTCAGTTTGCGGATTGCCGGCCACTCGTAGATAGGTTTGATCGCGCTGGCGCCGACAATGGTCTGAGTCATTCCGTAGACAGACTTCTCCGCAAGCGTGGAGTCATTTCCCAATCCGAAGAAGAACACCTTATTGAGGGAAATGGACTGCGCGTATACGTTGTAGACGGTGTCGGGATGCGTGAAATCCAGGGATGCTTTGGGCGGGGGACTCGGTTGTTGCGCTTGTGGGCTTCCATCGGGCTGAGGATGGATGACCTTGATCCGGTTTTTCTCGGTGTGCGGGTTGTGAACGATTGTCATGTACCCACCCGCTCGCCACGCGCTACTTGTCGCACCGACGGCATCAAAATCCCAACTCAGCCGCCAGTCTTTCGTGTTCTTGGACCAGACAAAGGCCGCGCCCAGACCGAAGCCGTTCTGCGGAGGCATGCTGCCCGCCGCTACGTGAAAAGGGTGGTCGGTAAATAGTTCATAGGCGCAACCGGGTATCGCCGAAAAGCTGAAGTTACACGCGTCGGAAACACGCTCACCTTCGCGCCGGACCTCCGCTTGAAATTGAGACTCTTGAGCAGATGCCAGCAATGGCGCGCTCAATATCGCCAGCATCACGCCGCATCGCAGATATTTTCTCAAGCGAGCCTCCTATTTGTATTTTCGGCTCTTTTTTTCGGTCGCATTTCGTGCGTCTTTACGTTTCGTCATCGGGTTTGGATTGAGCTTGCGAGATTGAGCGCGTTTGGCACGATCGGCCTCTGCGTCATCGTGAGCTTGGTGAATGGCCTCGGTTACTTCCCGAATGTAACGCGCAGCTTCACCTTCGGTTCGAATCGCGTGCGTGTAAATCTCGCTGCGATATTTCAGAGGCAGACGCCGCTCGGCATGTTGCAGGTGCTCGACCTGAGCCAAGAGCAGGGCATTCACAGGGCGATCCGGATTCATTGCTCTTGGAGAAGGTTTTGGAACGGGAATGATGGCCATATATTCGCTCCGTATCTGGTGGCAGCGTCATTTACATCGAGAACTCAGGGCAATCCGTACGCATGACATCAAGGGATAGAAGGTTTCGAGTGGGATCGACGGCCGCGCCGTTTGGCTCGATGAATACGTCAGCAGCCTTCTCGCGCGGGGATGTCGCAAAGTCGTCGCAAGAGAAAAATTTTGCTACCGTGGCCGGAATCGATGCGTGATCGAAGACTCGGTTTTCCACGGTGTTTTTCGGAATCCACGGCGAAATCAGAATGGCGGGCACGCGGACACCGAGCCGATCGAAATCGAACTCCATTCCGGTGCCGGTACTGTTCGCGGGTGCGTGGAACTGATCTGGCGTACACGCCGGAGGGGGAACGTGATCGAAGATGCCGCCATGCTCGTCGTAAAGAACGAGTAGAGCCGTAGATGCCCAAAGCTGCGGATTGCTCTTGATCCGCATGTACACCTCGGCGATCAACTGTTCCCCGGCCTGAACGTCGTGATCCGGATGTTGGTCGCTGGCGATTTCCTCTCCGGAGTCGGTCTCGTGGTCGTTGTAATTCGGTTCCACGAACGAATAGTCGGGAAGGTTTCCGCTGGCGCAGTCCTGCTGAAACTGCTGATAGGTGCCGAACAATTGAGGTTGATTCTGCAGGAGGTTTACGACTTCCATGGTCGAGCTGGTCGTGTCGTAGTAATAGACTTTCGCGGTGTGCTGCGGAGCGTTGTTGATGAGGCGTGTATAAATGCTCTTGAACGGCTCAATCACATCGAACGGATTCATGTCGACGCGGCCGAACGAAGTGCCGTAGTGAGCGAAGGCGCGATTGCAGATCGTGGGTCCTGGAATCGACGCAAACCATCGATTGAAGACTGCGAACTCAAGAGCCAAGGTCGTCAGAACCGGCAAATTCGCTTGCGTGAAGTAGTACATGATCTTCTGCGAGTGAGCGACGTCCCGGCGTTGATTGAAGTAGCTTTTGATGAAGCCTTGCATCGTGGCGACTCGAGCGGGATCGCCTCCGAAGATTTGCAAGTCGACCGCCGGGAAGTGATGGTCGGGGTCTGGATCGAGTTGCCCCTGAAAATCCGCGCTCGGTTGCGATTTAATCGACGCGCCTGTCGTGTCGGGGTTGCTGAACTGGGCGTTGACCCCATCGATTCGCGGATCGACCGCGGTCAGGGAACCGAGCATGTGGTCGAAGGACCGGTTCTCCATCATCAATACAACGATATGTTTGAGTTGATTCAGACCTGCTGACATTTGCCCACCCTCCTTTTGCCGACTGCGGGTAACAGGCTTGCTGAAGGATGAAGCGAGCGAGCTGGGGCTCGATTTCCGACGCACAAAACCCTACGTTGAGGGCACGGTAGTTCCGCGGTACGGGTTTGTCAAGTAACAACTACGTGACGACCGTAAAGTGCGTCCTCTAATCTCGCGGCATACGCAAGGGGACGCTGAACTGGCGGGACGGCGCATCGGATTGAACCAAGCGGAAAATTATGACGACTGCCGGGACCAGGTAGATGAGCGAGCCGAAGACCCACATGAAGGCGCCGGCGGCGATCTGGTCGTTGAGGGGAGAGAGGGAGAGAACGCGAGGGGCGTCCGCATAGGAAGGATAGAAGACGCGGCCGCTGAAGGCGAGGAAAGCGGAGAGGCCGGTGTTCACAAAATCGGCTGTGAGGAGGTAGGGAACCACTTTCCATCGCGAAAAAATCTCTCGCGAGGGCCACGGCTGAATGACCGTCCACCAAAACAGCATCGCGGTGAAGAAGAAACAAGCGTGCTCCACTTCGTGCCAAGTTTCCGAGTGCAATGCGAGTTCAAAGGCGCCCGGGATATGCCAGCCGAGAAAGGCAAGGTTGAGAGCGAGCCAACCGGTGATCGGATGAAGGAAACCGTGAGCGGTTTGGCGGATCGCGTTGCTGCGAAGGAGCGGCGCAAAAATCCTTTGAAGGAGCGGGCGCGGCAGACCTCGAAGAAGGGGAACCGCAGGCGCGCCTAGCAAGATCAGCGGCGGCGCGACCGACATGAGAATTAAATGCTGCACCATGTGCGCGGTGAGCAGAACGTCGTCATAGACGCCGATCGGAGACGAAATCGCGAGCCAGAATGCGCCGACGCCGGAACAAAAACAGATTGCGCGCCAAACAGGAAGTTCGTTTGGGCGAAGCGCACGGCCGCGATTCCATCCCCGCAAATAGATGATGAGGGCAAGAACCGAAAAGAGAGTTAGAAACGGAGGAAAAGTCCAGCCATGAACGAGGGCATCCCCCACGTTTGCGAATGGAATTGCGTCGGCATCCGCTGCCGTCGAGTTCACAAACGTCGCTAGCGAAACGAGCGCGGTGGTTACGGCTTCGTGGATTCGACTGGCTCCTTGAACGCCGGCTTATCGGTTTCAGCGATGCTGCGCGAAGCGTCGGTGGCGGGCAACTGGTTCGGTGGATGCAACGTGTCCAGGAACGCCACCACAGCGGTCACCTCGGGTGGCGAGAGCGCCGCGCCGTACGCCGGCATGTTGCCGCCACCTTGAATCACCTGCCGAATGATTTGATCTTCGGTGAGATGCGCGGCGACGGTATCAAGCGCAGGACCGCGCTGGCCACCGAGGCCGCCGAGCGCGTGGCAATTGTGGCATTGCTTGGCCTTGAAGATGAGCGCGCCCTGGCGTTCGAGCGGCGTACTGCCGTGGACCAAGCGATCGGGAATTTCGTCGGCGGTCCACGCAGTCATATGCGGACTCCATGGGGCGTACGTGCCGAGGTGCGTGAGCGTCGCTAAACCGACAGCAACCACGATCAGCGTTAAGACGCCGACGGGGCGGCGATACCAACTCTTTTCTCCGATGCCGGCGATAAAAGGAAGAGCGAACAAGGTCCCGAGGCCGATCACCGGCGCGATAAAGATGAGCGGGGTTTCGACGCTGGGCGGGAGATAGGCGAGGGCGCTGTAAATCCACAGAAAGAAGAAATCCGGCCGCGGAGCGGTTTGTGTGATCGTCGGATCAGGCGTGCCGGTCGGACCGAACGGGCCGAAGACCGCGGCGCAGAAGGCGACGGCGAAGATGATCGCGGCGGCGAACATCGCGTCCTTCCAAATCGCTTGTGGAACGAACGGGATGCCGTCGCGATGCGTTAGCTCGTGATACTCCTTCATGTAGGTCTCGCGGCGGACGAGGCGGCCGGGAGTCGGCCACTCATTGATGCCGAGCTTCAGAACGAGCCAGACATGCAGCCCGGCGAAGGCGAGCATCGTTGCGGGCAGCACGAAAACGTGAAGAGCGAAAAATCGGCTGAGCGTCGCGCCGGCGATGATTGGGCCGCCAAGCATCAGGTGAACCGCTTGGTCTCCAATGATCGGCATTCGACTCGTGATCGACGCGCCGATGCCGAGGCCCCAGTAAGCATCCTGATCGAAGCGAAGAATTTGGCCGGAGAAAGCCATTCCGAGCGTCATCAACAGAAGGCACACGCCCAATAGCCATGTAAGCTCACGCGGGAATTTGTAAGCGCCGAAGATGAAAACCTGCATCATGTGTATGAGAACAACGGCGACCATGAAGTTGGAGCCCCAACCGTGCATGGCGCGCAGAAACCAACCGAGCGGGAGCTGATGATTGAGGACCTCAAGGCTATTCCACGCCTGGCCCGCGGAGGGAACGTAAATCGTCGCGAGAAGAATTCCAGTGACGACCTGCAGCAGAAGCAGAACGAAGCTGGCCGAGCCGAAAACGTACCACCACGACGCCGTCTTCGACGGAACCGGGTGCGCGGAGGAGTCGCGAACGAAGTCCGCGAGCTGAACGCGACTCTCTACCCAATCGTAGGTTCGTTCGTACCAGCGTTTGGAGCTTTCGTGCATGGCGCGATTTCCTTAACAAGTTGAAAATTCGTGTTGGCGGTGCTTCTGCCGGGGCAATCGCCGGGCGATTTGAGACGCGCCTGATTCGCGAGCGTCGGCAGCTGGCCGGCTTGAATCATGAGCGTGTCGCCATCGACCCGCGCTGCGTAGCTGAACAGGCCGCGCTCGGGAGGACCGGCAGCGCGAGAGCCATCCGCGTAGTAGGCGCCGCCGTGGCAGGGACACATGAAAAGTTGCGATTGCGGGAACCAACGCACCGGACAGCCGAGGTGCGCACAGTTCACGGCAAAAACGGTGAAGCTGTCGTTCGATTGGCGACGAACGTAGCAGGCGACATTGCCGGTTTCACCGTCCCAGGGATTCGTTGTGGGATTTCGAAAAAAGGCGAGTAGCGTGCTTCCTTCCGGAAAATCGGCAAGTTTGCCGAGCGAAATCCACGAGTCATAGGCGCCTTTGGGGCGGAGAGGGCCGAGGAGAAAACGGATCACGGGAGTTGCGATCAGCAGGCCGATGAATGCGTTGATGGCGATGGAAAGCTTGAAGAGAAATTTGCGACGGTCTTGCACGCGAGCGTCGTGTGCAGGCGATACCGGAGATTGTGAGTGCTTGAGATCGGAATCCGAGTTCATGGTGTTGCTCCGTTGGCGCCCACGGCGGATTTCGTGGAGTAGGGCTGGCCCGGCGTCGCACTTCGGTGCGAAAGCAGGAACGCTACGACGTCGCGAACTTCTTTTTCGCTGAGCGGGTGCGACGAGTTTACGGTGCGCCAACCGGGCATGTTCAGATCGGGGCGGCCGACGATAACGGCGGTTCGCAATCCTTGAGCAGACACCAGCGCAAGATATGAAGTGTTGAGGACAGATCCTGACGGACCCGTCGGGCCGCCCGCCTTGCCGTGGCAGTTCGCGCACGATGCTTCGTAAACGCTTGCGCCCGCCGCCGAATCGCCTGACGTGGAATCGGCATAAGGAGGCGAAGCTTGCTGCGCTGAGACATCTTGTTTGAGCCAGGTCGCGCGCATTCCTTTCACGACCGCATCAATTTGTTGATCCGTCAGAAAGCCGCCAGCCTTGTGGGAGAAGCCGGGCATCGCAGTGCGTGGCACACCGTTTGTGACGATGTTCAGCTGCGTGGCTTCGTCAACAAGGGCCTGATACTCAGGCAGGCCGATCGGTGTGGCGACTGCGCCGCGACCGGCACCGCCGTGGCAGCCAGCGCAGTTTTCCTTGTACAGAGTCGCGGCGTCGAGGACGGAATCCGGACGCGGCACCAGCGGCCCCGGCGCAGGCTTACCGGGCAAGTTGTCGCACCCGCTCGCGAAAACGACGAGTGCTGCGAGGGCCGCAATGTGGAAGTCGCGATTCATTCCGGTCCTTTTTCGTCGCGTCCCGACAGCTCCAGACCCAGACGAACGGGCAGTGGCGCTCCGCGCATGCGTTTCACGTGACCGTACTTCACAACCACCAGTCCGGCGACGAGCCCGAAGCCGACTTGCGAAACGGCGAACCACCACCAGTTGACGTGCGCATCGAAAAACGGATTGATCAGGCCGAGCGAAGAATGCAGCAGACCCGTCCAGAGCGCGGGACCGATGAGTCCGCCAAGAATTACGGGATGCTTCGGAAGAATCGGCAGAAGCGCTCCATATAGGAGACCCACCAGAAAGGACGTGCTGGTGTGGATGATGATGGCGATGATCGTGGCCCGCAGATTAAATGAGTTCAACTCGGCATAGCTAGGATTGAGCCAGCCGGCGACACCGGCGCCGCCCAGGAGATTGATCGGATACCAAAGACTATGATGAATCACGATGCCGTAGAGCTCGGCGAGCACGATCATCGCGGTGCCGCCGGCGAAGCCGCCCAGGATTCCCGATGAGACGGTGTAGGTCTGCATCGGGAACAGCGAGCGATGGCTTTCGTCGATGCGAATGCGGGCGACGCGGCGTCGATCGATTTCCAGGTCCATCGTGTGTGGCACGACGGTGACCGCTTCGTGGTGCTCAACCGGAAATACCTGGCGCGCCCAGCCGATCATGCCTGCGATGGCGAACACGATGCCGAGTGCCGTGATGTTGTAACTGGTGACGAGCCCGGCAAAACTGAGCGCAAGGCCGAACGCCAGGACGAGCGGCCACGCGGTCTGCGCGGGAAGCAGCACCGTTCCTGCGGGGACCTGCGCGTGTTGTTCGCTGTCGGCCATGACTCGACTATCTCCCAATCACGTAAACAACAGTAAAGACGACGATCCAAACGCAATCGACGAAATGCCAATAGAGCGCGAGCACTTCGATCCGCTTCGTATCTTCGGGACGCAGCGCTTTCATCAGGGAAAAAACGAGCACGGCGGTAAGAAGAATGAGCCCGACGATGACGTGAAGCGCGTGCAGTCCGACTAGCGAGTAGTACGTCGTGCCGAAGAGATTCGTGCTGATGGTCAGGTGATCGACGGTGATGAGCTTGTACCACTCGCGACCGGTGCCGATCAGGAAGATCGCGCCGAGGAGAATGGTGAGTCCCCAGAACAAATTGAAATTGCCCATGGCACGGCGAACCAGGGCGCGTTCCGCCAGCATAATCGTCAGACTCGAAGACAGCAGGAAAATCGTGTTGAAAATCGGAAGGTCGAGCACTTCCCGAGGCGTCGGGCCAGACAAGCTTTGCCCGATGTAATAGATGTACGCCACGACGAAGATCGAGAAGATCGCGCTCTCCGCGGCGATGAGCGTGAACATCGCGACGCGGCCTTTGTAGGGCAAATGCGTATCAGTAACGGGAACGGAGATGGGAAGTGTGCTCATGGCTTCAGGTCGTCCACTCAGTCCGGATCGTCCGGATGCTTGAGGTCCCACAGAGGACGGGCGCTGTAAACAACCGGCTCCGCGTCAAAGTTGTAGTCGTGTGGTGGAGAGGCAGTCGTCCATTCCAACGTCCACGCATCCCACGGATCGGGGCCTGCGATTTTTCCTTTGAACAAGGAAACGATGAGGTTCAAGACAAAAATGATGATCGCGATGGCCTGAATAAATGCGCCGATGGTCACGATCAGGTTCAGCGTTCCCCAGCCGCGGTCGATTTCGTAGGTATAAATCTGGCGCGGCATGCCGAGGATGCCCGGAATATGCATCACGTCGAAGGTCACGTGGAAACCGATGACGAAGAGCCAGAAGTGCAATTTGCCCAGGCGGTCGTCGAGCATTCGGCCGGTGACTTTCGGATACCAGTAATAAAACCCGGCGAAAACCATGAACAAAATGGCACCGACGATTACGTAGTGAAAATGGGCCACGACGAAGTAAGAGTTGTGCAGCTGCCAGTTGAAAGGCGCGACGGCGAGCATGATGCCGGTGAGCCCTGCGATGAGAAATTGAAATAGAAATGCCAGCGAGAAAAGCATCGGCACTTCGAATCGAATCTTGCCGCCCCACAGCGTGGCCAGCCAGTTGAAGATCTTAATTCCCGTAGGGATGCCGACAATCATCGTGGACAGCGCGAAGAACGCGTTTCCGGCGGCAGACATCCCGATCGTGAACATGTGGTGAGCCCAAACGCTGAGACTCACGAACGCGATACTCACCGAAGCCGCGACCATCGCCGGGTAGCCGAAGATTGCTTTGCGCGAGAACACCGGAATGACCTCGCTGGCGATTCCAAACGCCGGCATGATCAGGACGTAGACTTCCGGGTGCCCGAAAATCCAGAAAAAGTGCATCCAGATCGTCGCCGAGCCTCCGGCCTGTGTGTCGAAGAAGTGTCCACCGAGGTAGCGATCGATCAGCAGCATGGCCTGCGCGGCGGTCAGCGGGCTGACGGCGAGAATCACCAGGACGGAGCTGACGATCATCAGCCACACGAACAGCGGCATGCGAAACAGCGTCATGCCCTTGCAGCGCAGGCAAAACGCCGTGGTGATGAAATTGATCGCGCCTCCGATGGAGCCGAAGCCGCTGAGGATCAGAGCGAGCGCCCAGAAATCGGTGCTGTGCCCGCGCGAGAAAGCGCGTTCGGTGAGCGGCGCGTAGGCAAACCAGCCGACATCGGGCGCCGTGCCCGCGCCTTGCAGCCCATCACCACCCAGAAAGCTGTAGTAGAGAAGCAGCCCGCCGAAAGCGGTCATCCAGAAACTGAATGCGTTGAGTCGCGGGAAAGCGATGTCTCGGACACCCAGCATCAGCGGGACGAGATAGTTGGCGAAGCCCACGAAGATCGGCATCGCCACGAAGAAAATCATGGTGGTGCCATGCATCGTGAACAGGCGGTTAAAAACTTCCGCCGGAATGATGTTCAGCCGAGGGCCGGCAAGTTGCAAGCGGATCAGCAAGATCTCAATGCCGCCCGCAACCAGCATCGCGAGCGAATAGAGAATGTAGAGAATGCCGATTTTCTTGTGATCGACTGTTGTAACCCAGTCGTGCAGGATTTCGACGATGTTGCCGAAAGTGTCCGCGCGGCTTTCTTGCTCGGCTGCGTCCGGCAGGCGGCCAGGAAGGGGCATGCTCGATTCGCTCATCGATTTTCCTTCCTGCCGGATCGCGGCGCCGCGCTGTGCCACAAATCGGGCCTCATTTCAGCGTCACCAGGTAGGCGGTGATCTGGTCGATCTGGGTTTTCGTCAAGTGCATCGACGGCATCAGCGAGCCGTGCTTGAACGTGTCGGGATCGTCGATCCACTTCGCCAAATTTTCCGCAGTGTTCGGCATCGCGCCGGAAGCCAGCGTATCGCGACTCATCAGATGGGTCAGATCTGGGCCAAAGCGTCCGTTGGCCACGGTGCCGTTGACCGCATGGCAGTTGATGCACGCCTGCGCTTCGAATTGTTTGCGACCCTGCGCGGCGGCGTCCGACTGCGGAGCCGCTGCCGGCAGCTGCTGCTGACGAATCCACGTCGCGAAATTCTCCGGAGTGTCGGCATACACGCGCAGAAGCATCAGCGCGTGCTCCGCGCCGCAAAACTGGGCGCACTGTCCTTCGAAAAGGCCCGCTTTTTCTGGGGCTATCCAGAGCTCATTGATGCGATTCGGAATCACGTCGGTCTTACCCGCGAGTTCGGGAACCCAGAAGCTGTGGACCACGTCGGCAGAAGTCAGCTTGATAAATGTCGGGGTAGGGGCCGAAGGCGTGCTGACCGGCACATGCACTTCGTTTGCGGTGGTTACCTGTGACCCGGGATAGCGGACTTCCCACCAGAACTGATGGCCGACGACAGTTACATCCAGAGCGGATTTGGGCTTGGGCGCGTCTTGCACATCGAAAATGACCCGCGCGGTCGTCAAGAAAATCACGGTGACGATGAGCACCGGAATGATCGTCCAGGAGAGCTCAATCTGCGTGCTGCCAAAGATTTGCGGCGGTTCGGTTGTGTCGTCGTTATCGCGGCGACGGAAGCGAATGATCACGTAGACAAGCAGCCCGCCCACGACGGCAAAGATCAGCCCGGTGATCGCTAACGTGAAGTACGAAACCGCGACAATGGACCGCGCCGGAGCAGATTGCGGCGAGAAGATATTCGTTTGCGATTGACCAGCGAACAGGGGAAGGCCGCACAAGAGCATAGCGACGAGATTGGCGAGCACGATCTTCCGGCACAGAGGCAAAGGGACGCTGGCTCCTAGAAGCTCTTACTTCCAGTCGACCATCTGATGCATTCAGCAGAAGTGACAGCTATGTAAAAAATGAGCGTCGGCGATTTTCGCAGTTGCGAGCGAAACATGCTCTGAATTTCGCGTGCAATTGCGTTGTCCAGCCGAATATCGGTTTCGGATGTTCCGTCATCAACCTGGGCCCGACGCGATGAGAACCTATTCGTTTCTGAGATCAATTTCAACGATGGAGTTATTCGAGGGGCTTGTGCTGATCCGTTTGAAAGTCCCGAATTCATCAATCTGTCTGAAGGCGAAGCGAGGCCTGGACCGAAGGGTGGCCCGGCGGATAAAATGACCAATTCCGGGGCGTCTCTGCAGGGTTCGCAGCGGTATATATTGAAGGCAGATCCGCCTGACCAAGGCTTGGACGCGACTTCGAATTAAATAGCTTATAATCAGTAATTTACGTCCGAACGAGGGCTCCCATTCACCCCCTCGGTTGCCTCTACAGCGAATCACCTTAGTACTGTCGGCTAAACACTCCCAACCATCGTCCTATGGCGACGTTTCGGCTCAGGCTCTATCTTGGCTGTGGCGGGAGAGGGTCCGTGACAGGGCTGGTGTATCCGGCGCGGGAAACCTCTATCCAGCGGCAATTTTGCGTAGCCCGTCGATTTTGTCACAAGGAATTTGACGTCAACTCTCCGTGTGGATAGGGCCAGGTCCCCAGAACGTCATGACGGACGTAACTGACAGAAATTCAAAGAAGCCGAGCGAGCATGCCGCGCTTCAGCAGGGCATTCTCGAACTGGAATGCGGGCTGAAGAAGGACACGCGCTTCACGATCTTGGAAATCACGGGATTGGCCGTCGCGGTCGTGCTTCTGTTCGTACTTCAGGGCGGTTTTGGTGAGCATCCGGTAGCGACCGTCGTTGTCGGCGCGCTTGTTTCGCTGATTGGCGTTAGCCGCGCAAACGGCATGATCCGCCACAATGATACGAAGCTCGTGCTGCAGCGCCAGCTTCAGATCGTCGCCAAACACCGGGTTAAAGCCGACAAACTTTACGACCTTTCGATTCTCGATCCTCTGACCAGCCTGCACAATCGCCGCTTCGGCGAACTGCGCCTCAAGGAAGAAATCGCGCGCGCCGAACGCACTGGCGACCCGCTGGCCGTGGTTCTGTTCGACCTCGACTACTTCAAAGAGATCAACGATAAGTTCGGCCACGCAGCCGGCGACGCGGCGCTGCGCGAGTTCTCACGGCGCCTCAAGCGCGCGATTCGCGCCTGCGACATTCCCGTCCGCCTCGGTGGCGACGAATTCCTGGTGATCCTGCCGGAGTGCCCGCGCGATAAGGTCAACGTCATCGTCGAGCGCACCGGGACGCCGCAAATCGAATTCAACGGCGAAAAAATCCACGTTTGCTACTCGGTGGGAATCGCGCAGTATCAACCCTCCGACACCTCCGAGGCCATGCTGGCGCGCGCCGACCAGGTGCTCTACGTGAAGAAGCAGGCGCGTCCGGCCGCGAAGACGGTCGCGAGTATCGCGAAGAACGCGTCATCGTTGGACCCGGATTCCGGCATGACGCCGCTGCCGATCCAATCGCTCGATTTTGCTGCGCGTGATCTCACGACGCGTGTGCGACAGCAGCCGGCACAGGGCGTTGAAGTCGATTTTGAACGCCCTTAGTGGAATCGCGCGAAGAGCGCCGCAAACCGACGCCACATCATCCGGAAGAGTGAAATCTATTGCAGCGAGGCAACCGCCTCGGGCATCTCGTTGTAAACGCTGAACAGATTCAGCAGGCTCACCAATTTCAAACTTTGCAGTGTAAACGTCGTCGGCCGATAGAGCCGAATCGCGCCGCCGCCTTTTCGCGCCGCGGTCAAATGGCGCATCAGAGCGCCGATCCCGCTCGAATCGATCATCGGCATTTCTTCGAGGTCGAGCACGATTTTGTTCTCGCCGTTCGCCAGAATTTCCGTCATGTCTGAGTTGAAGCGGTCAAGCGGCGCGCCCATGCACAGCTTGCCCTTCAGCTTCACTACTTTGACGCCGTTTTGGGTCTTGATTTCGAGTTCCATGTTTCGCCGCCTTCCGAGAACTGCGAGCCCGGCCAAGTCCAATCCCGGGCCGTTGACACGCTAATAGGCCTTTGTTAGAGTGCGCGCACAAAGTAATTAACCTGCGCGGAAAAAGCAAGAAACAGGTCGGTGTTCTCTGGCGCCGAGTGGGCGCGGAGGAA